>Ga0179593_1520473_pt1 | contig 10064 bp, 15 predicted proteins | sample CZODoug2_1_08_16_FD_185931 | JGI IMG/M metagenome (GOLD analysis project Ga0179593, IMG submission 185931) | Vadose zone soil fungal communities from Angelo Coast Range Reserve, California, USA - CZODoug2_1_08_16fungal (PacBio error correction) | ecosystem: Environmental > Terrestrial > Soil >...
TGAAGGAAAGGAGAAAAAAGGGGGAAAGGCCCCGCCTGCAGAGGGAAAAAGGGGCCCTTCTTCTACAAAATTAAGGTGTTGCCAGAAAAAAAAAAAGGAGCCGCAAAAATAAAAAAAAAAAAAAAAACGCAAGGGAAAATCTGCCGTATTATCGAATTGAGGGCTTCCTATTAAAAAACGAAAGGTTTCATCTAAAAAGGGGAAAGGGGGAAACAAATTTCGTCAGAAAAACGAGAGCCCGCCGTTCCCGGAGCGAAAGAGGGAACATGCCGCCAGGATCAACTGAGAAAAGGCAAAAGAAAAAAAGACTGGGCCTGGGCTGCTAATTTGTCCAAAAAAGGGAGTTGCTTCCATGAAAAAAAGAAGGAGAGCGCAAAGAAGTTAGGAAGAGGGAAAAAAGGAAATCTCTATCCAAAAAAAGGAAAGAACCTAACCATCTTCGAACACATGAGTACCCCCACAAAAAAAAAACAATAGGCCTCGAAGAACGAAAGGGAGGGAAGCTGCGGCCCCAGGGTCCAACCTTCAATTAAAGGTGGATTTGCTCTAAGAAGGAAGGGGGAAAAAAAAAAAAAAAAAAAAAGAACCAACATCGAAAAACAGACAAGCTCCAAAAAAAATCAAGGAAAAGTGCTTCCGGTCTGAGATTCACTCCCGAGGTGGGGGGAAAAAAAAAGGGGAAAAGCCGTTTGGGAAGGGGGGGGGAAAAAAAAGAGCGCGAGTTAGATTGATCTGCTATAAAAAGAGAACCCTAATTGGGAAAAGGAAAGGAAAGAACTACAACTGTCCCGCCAGTAAAGGAAAGGGAGAGGGAAGGGAAAAGGTCGAGATCGAGATACGCCCCAGGGAAACTGGTCCCAGTAACTACTTGGAGGGCCAAGGCTGAGGAAAATCAAAATCACGCCGAATCACTTGGGAATAGGGGGAAAAGAAAAAAAGTAGACACCCATCGAACCGAAGGCGAAAAAAAAAAAACGACGTGACATAATTACAACTTCACCTGGCTAGGCCGAATACTTGCGAATCAGGAAAAAAAAAAAAAAAGAAGAGGGGCCTATGGAAGGGAAAGGGGGGGGAGGAGGAAATAACCGCGATGCAAAAGAGGCCCCGCCGTTCGGCACAGGAATGAGAAGCATCGAAAGAAGAAGAAAGAGAAAACAAAAAAACGGAGGAAAGGATTGAAAAGAGAGAGAGGGGAAGGTCGGGAAGGGGAGGGGGGATAATTTCACTTCGATGCCGGGGAGGACATCCTTCCCATGTTTTGTGCAAGCGGGGTCGCCTCAAAAGGAGAAAAAAAAAAAAAAGAGGGGGGGGGGAAGCCTCGCCGCGCCAAGAAGAAAAAGAAAAAACGTCCCAGGTGCAGTGTGTTACTTTAGAGTCACCACGCCTTCGTTCTATTGGAGTTTGAAGGCTTGGTCCCGGAGGAAAGGGAGGGAAGAGAAAAAAGTGTTCGGCGGGGGGGGAAGGGGAAGGGGAAAAAAGGGAAACCAGTCCTTCCTGGGCAACGACGGGTCGGGCCAGAAGGAAGGGGAAGGAGAGGAAAAAGAAGAAAGCCCCCGGCGCCTTCGAAAAGTGGTAGTCGTCTCCGACGTCAAGGGGGGGGAAGTCGGGAGCATCGCCTTCACTATAAAGGGGAACTCCTGAAGGGGAAAGGAGGGTCGAGCACCCAGTTCCCGCAAAAAAAAAAGGAAAATCGGTTTTGAGAACCGCCGGGGGAATCTCGACCAAGCCCTTGAAATAGAAAAAAAGAAGGGGGGAAGGAAGGTGGCCCTGCAACCAGGAAGCAGAAAAAGAAGTCGAGCAGCGCACTAAAGGTTATACTTTTTCAAAAAATCGCGCCGGAAAGGAAGAAAGGGAAAGGGGAAACATAGGGGGGGGGCCGGGGAAGAGGAAGGGAAGAAAAAAGCGAATGTTTTTCGCCCCGAATGGGGTTCTCTCAAGGAAAAGCGGAACATTAGGAAAAGGGGCGGATCACCAGCCGCGATAAAGTGCGGGCGAAAAAAAAGGGGATGCAAGATCGCCTCGGCATTTGAAAACCCAGCCCCCATTGTCCAGGGCCACGGCCGTCTAAAGTGGGAGAAAAAGGGGAGGAGGTCGCCAGAGGAGGGGAAGGGGAGCCTCTCGCGTGGTACAAAAACTAATGGTAAACCTCTTCCGGTAGAAGGAAAAAAAGGGGTGCGATGAAAAACTCGGCAGGGGGGGGGAAGAGGAAAAGGGGAAAAAAAATCTAATATAATCCCTATAAAACTAAAAACCAGAAACGACCTGCCGTGAGGAGTCAAAAAAAGGAGGGAGCAGGACAAGGCCCCCGTCGAAAATCGGCCACATTGAGGGGGAAGGGTACCATAGACAGTAAGGCCCAAATCTCTCTGTAAACCGTCCCAAAATGGGAAAAAAAGCCCCTTGATCTCGGCTCGTTTGAAAAGGAAAAGGGGGAGTAAAAAGCGGTACCCAACCACTCACCGGAAAAGGGGGAAAGTTCCAACAGGGTCATTTGAAGGTTGGGGCCCAAGCTTTTGGTGAAGGGGAGAAGGGGGGGGGAGTAGAGGTCACCGCCCCAAGGAAGACCGCCCTTCACCAAGCATGGGAGGGGTGGCGTCCTGGGAGAAGGAAAAAAAACTAGAAACGGTTGATGCGGCCCGACACAAAGGGGCACAGGGGGGTCTTGTCCCGCCGACCGGGCAGAGGGGGAAAAATCAACGAACCAGGAGGAAACGTCGGTGTTTTGCATTGAGCGAAAAGTGGTAACTCATTCGAAGAAGGGGGAAACAGTCCTGCTGATCACAGGAAAAAAGAGGGAAAGAAAAGGGGAAAGGAAAGAACGCGGCGATGAAATTGGGAGGAAAGGGAAAGGACGGTTACCTCTGCTCTTCGTAAGAGCCGGATAAAAAACCCAATGGATGGGCGACCTTTTGTCCCCAATGAGGGGGGAACACCATTGGGCTCGTGAAAGGAGGGAGGAAAAGATGGCCGAAGCCGAAAGGCCGAAAAGTCATTGCTTTGATTGAAGGCGTCCTTCAGAAAAGAAAAGACAAGAGTGCCCGGAAGGGGGACAGAATTGCTTCTGGACCTAATTGGGACACCCCCACAACCCCCCAAACCGTTTTGGTTTTTGGTGGTGTTGGGGAAAAATGTCCGGACCACCAAAAGGAAAAAACCTTACTTCCCGAATACCGAGCCAGAAGACTCTTCTCCCAGGAAGGGAAATAGCTTCTACTGTCGGGGATTTTCATGCTGAAGGAAAAAGAAAAGACGCTGTTAGTAAACTGCAAAAAAATGGGCCAAAAAAAAAGCCCATGAGACAGGGGAAGGGGGCATCCGGTCGAGCCAAAAGGGCCGTTCCAGCAACGTTGGAAACAAGAAAAAAGACCAGGGGCCGCCCGTCAAAAGGGGAGGGAAAAACATCATAATACTCCGGAAGAAAATACGTAACGGAAACTTACAAAATAGGGGGTTGGGCACGGGGAAGAGGGCACCCATAACCCTCGGAAATTTCTTCCATCTTTAAGGGAAAAACAGGGCGGGGGGAAAGAAACATGTTCAACGTAAAAGAACACTCTCCAATCAGTAAACCCGCACTGCCGGGAAAAAAAAAAAAAAAAAACCGAAAAAATGCCCGGAAAGGGGAAGAGATGGGGAAAAAAGACCGAAGAGCTGCTCCACTTGTTTTGCAAGAGTGGGGCGACAAGAAAGAGGGGGAGGGGAAGCAAACAATATCAAAAAAAACGATTACCTTACCTATGAGCCGAGGTACGCCCATGTAGGGAGAAGAAAAAAAAAAAAAGCCGTGTTCAAAAAGCGGGGGAAAAGAGAGCCGCGGGGGACGTAAAGGGACTTTCCGCAGCATCTCCGGGGGAAAGGAAACCCCCCCCCCAAAGGGGTGGGGAGAAAAAAGGAAAGGGCCGGGCACGGAAAAAGAAAGAAAGCCCCCCCCATAATCGGGAGAAAAAAATCCACATCACTCCAAAACACCCCATGAGGGAAAAAAAAAGGGGGACGCTGGTGGGCAATCAGCGGCTAAGGGGGGGAAAAGAAGCCTTGCTCCTGCAACCATAAATCCGCTCTTCTGTCTCAAAAAAAAAAAAAAAGAAAGGAGAAAGATGTGAACGATGCGGAGTCCCAGGATTTCCGGAGTGCGGCCATGGCTTGGAAAGAGGTTTTTCGAAGGAAAAAAAGGGGGGGGGAGGGGGAAAAGAAAAGGGGGCAGAAAAAAAGCTCCCATTCATCTCTCCCCACAACAAAAAGAAGGGAAATGAGGAAAAACTCTGGCCGCAAAAAGGGAAGGGGGAAGGGGGAAGTGCCCTCCCATGCCATGCCGCAAAAATTTACTCCTCCGCAAGGGTATCCTCGCGCAGGGGGGGGAGGAAAAAAGTGAAGAAGAAAGAAAGAGGACCCCGGCCATTATGGAGAGAGAAAAGAAGTAAGGGATCACCCGTCGATTCCAAAAAAAAAGGAAAGTCTTTTATTTGTATTGAACCGTCGAAGTGTCGTCGCGAAAAAAGGTAGGGGAAAAAAAAGGGAAGGAAAGGCACCCGGCAAATTCAGGGCGAAGAACAGTGGGGGGCCCTATCGAGATTGGCGTGGCGGCCCAAGAAAAAAAGGTAGAAGGCCCCCTCTCTATTACCGTTAATAGAACTTCTCTAATCTACTGCGGGTAAAAAAAAGGAAAGGAAGCACGAACAAGCCAAATCGGGTGATAAGGGGAAAAAAGAAAAATATTCGTCGGACGCAAAAGAAAAAACGTGATCATATCTTCCAATCGGAGGCACGCAAAAAAAAAGAGGGGGAAGGGGGTCGGGGCAAGAGCCTGGAATAAATTCCGGCGAGGGTCCCGGTCTTTCACCCACAGGAAAAAAGGGGGCTTTTCCGACGGAGGAAAAAAGAAAAAGAAAAAAACGACCATTCGCACCAAAAAGGGGCCACGGGGGAAGGGGTTGCCCGATCAAAAAAAAAAACGATTTTCCGTTCTTTAGAAAAAACCCGACGGATGGGGGAAAAAAAAAAGGGGGGGGCCCGAGTATCTACACACGGTGGGACGCAGGAAAAAAAGGGGGAAACTCTTCCACTTGCTTCGGAAGGGAAAATATCTATACCTTTCCAAAAGGTCGGACTTCGAGCAGGGGGGAGGGGATAGGAAAAAAAAAAAAAGGGAAAAAAAGTAAGTCCCGATGCAGCACAAGAGATCGTCTGCATTGCTTTTTGGGGGGGGTTTTCTTCTCTTCGGGTCAGGGAGGGGGTTCCGAAAGAAAGAAAAAGGAAAGGACTGCCCGCAAAGCCATTTCGAAAAAATTTAACTTCGGGAAAAAAGACGACTCCTTCATCCCAAAAGAAATTGACGCCAAAGGGAGGAAAAAAGGAAAAAAAAAGAGTGAGGGGGCCATCGGGCGAAGAGAAAGGGGGAACCGAGCAATGGAAGAGAGAATTTTATTTTCTTCCCGGCTACGACCGGCAAAAGGGGGAGAAAGGGAGAGAAAGAGGAAACCCCTGTCTTTGGGTGGAAAAAAATTCATCGCCGGGGAAAACTGCCCCGCCCACGGGCGTTGACCGCGAAGGGAAAGGGAAAAAAAGGAGTACTAATCGCATGCGTCAGAAGGGGAAAAGGGCGCCCATTCCAACCCGAAAGACCCGGGGTTTCTTCGGTTTTGATCTAAGGGCGGCCCGGGAAAAAAAAAAAAAAAAAAAAAAAAAAAGAAGGGGAAAGGTCCAACGGGGGAAAGGTGGAAAGAAAAAAAGAAAAAAGCGAGTTCCATCTCGCAGCGAAAAGGTCTCGAACTGTCACTTCAAGCCGAGTGAACCGAAGGGGGAAAAAAGGGGAAAAGGGCAGCATCCGCTTGCCGACAGGATTGGGAAAAGTATCCATCTCAGCGGCACAGGAGGGGGGAAAAAACCCTGGCCTAACGTTGGCCTTCAACGAACCGAGAAAGGGGGCTGGAGAAGGGGGGAAAAAAAAAGGGGCAGGACGCCTATGAAAAAAAGTTAACTGTATACCAAAGGAAAGAAAGGAGGAGGGCCGTCTCCGGCCCATTGCAAAAGAAAATTTCCGGGTGGGAAAGGAAAAACCCCGCCCGCAAAACAAAAACACTAGAAAAGGAGGACACGGTCCTGATATCGAGGAGACTGCGATTAAAAAAAAAAAGGGAAGTTTACTCATAAGAAGACCTTTCAAAAGGGGGAGGAAAAAGTGTCAGGAAAAGAAAAGGGACCTCCCTTATCCCGGGGCTTGCGACTTCGGCAATTCCCCGCAGGATGAAAAAAAAAAAAGAGACTTGGACAGAGGGGGAGGGGATTTGCTCGGGGAGGACCCTCTCCAGGCACCGGGAAAATCTCGGGAAAAGGAAAAAAGGGAAGGGGGAAGAGGAATGCAATCGCGATCGGGGGGAAGGGTTTCCGACCGCAGGAGAAACACCTCTATATCCCAGCAACATCGGGGGAAAAAAAAAGAGAAAAAAAAATGAGCGCGCAGGACCCACGGAAGGGGGGAAGCCTTATCAACCGCAGATACGTGAAAGGAAGCCTGCGTGTTTCATCAACCACCATCCACTCTCCCAGCAACAAAAAAAGAGGGGGGAAAAGGGGAGGTAACGCGCGAGAGGGCAAAGGAAGAAAAGAGAAAGCGACCGCCGTTTTGGCGGGGGAACAGCATTCTCCTTCTATTCGGCTAAAGAGGCGAATAACAGAACAAAAGGGAGGAAGAAAGGGGAATAACAACCACGTCCTCTCGTTCACAATGGAAAAAAAAAGGACACCGCACGTCCGAGATCAGAGGAAAACCGTACTACCTAAGGGGGAAAGGAAGGAAACTGGGGCAACACCGGAGAATAAAAAAAAAAAAAGGGGGCAATCCTCCTAACACGGGTGGAAGAGGGGAAAGGCCCCATTACTCATCGTACCAGAAGAAACCCCAATCTAAAAGGAAAACAGAAAGGGGAAGGAGGAAAGTAAGAAAGTACAACTGACCTGGGAAGGACGGCAGGAAAAAAAAGGGAAGAATAACACTCCTTTTGCCGAAGGAGAGAAAAAATACCTCTCTTCCCAACAAAGTTGAAAAGAAGCAGTCGTGCCGCCGTGGTTAAAAGAAGAAAAGGGGGAAAAAAAAGCAAGAAAAGAACGACGGCCCATCGCTTAGGAAAAAAAAAAAAAAAGGGGGGGAAAGAGTAGAATGATGGCCCGTCGGCGGGGGGAGGAAAAATTCTATATGTCTGGACGTGCGACGCTCTGCTGCAATCAGTGGAAGGGGGAGGAGAGGAAAGCAAATCTGGGAAAGGAAAAAAAAATAAAAGGGAAAACTCGCCGCGCCCGAGAGCGCATGGGAGGGTACTTCTCACTCTACGAAATCGCCCGTCGGATGAAAGGGGGAAGAGGGAAAAGAGATGGGGGGTCCGGATGAGTAAATGGGAGGTGTCTTTGGGGGCGGATTGCAAAAAAAAAACTGGGGTTCCCCATTCTTCCATGCGCGTCGTGAAAAGGGGGAGAAAAGAGACGATCATACGACGGGGGCCCTCGCGCCTCTCCATGGGGAGTCTGTTCTCGTTTCCACGAAGAGGGGGAAAAGGGGAAATGAAGACGATCACGATACCGGACTCGGAAGTCTGTCGAGACAAAAAAAAAAGGAAAGAAACTTACCGGCGGTTCGGAAAAACGGCGTTCCTCCCAGAACCTTGACCGGCCCGTTTGAAAGGGGGAAAGTCATGCTTTAAGGGGATGGTTGGGCTTCAAACCAGGGCGGCCGCAGGAAAAGTACGAGCAGCAGCAAAAAAGAGTACGGTTGAGGGGAAGCTGCCCCCGACGAAACTAATGGAAAAGGCAGGGAAAGAGGCCCGATGTTGCAGGAGGGAGCCCGTATGTTCGAATCGAGGGAGCCCACTGGAACGTCAGATTCTGGGGGGGGCAGTGAAAAAAAAAATCCCGCTGAATTTATTCGTCTAATGCGGGCATTTATCGACCTAGGGAAGGAAGAAGGGAGGCAAGAAAGCGCCCCGGGGGGGGGGACGGGGATGTGCCTTTCACAGGGTTTTGAAGGGAAAAAAAAGGGGACGGAAGGACTGAAAGGAGGGAATAGGAAAGGGTTTCGAAAGGGGGGCGGTCTCTCTGTCGAAAAGGAAAGGAAAAAAATTGGGAATTGAAGCGTCAAAAAAAAAAAAAAAAAAAAACAAGTTTTTAGAGAAAGGAATCCTCATCTCTGAAATCGAATATTCAGAAAAAGGGGAAAAGAAGCCGGCTTTGCGGAGGCCGGCGCCCGGGGAAAAGAACAGGCACTTGGCGCCGGCAGGAAAAAAAAGGGACCCCTCGTCAGGAGCAGTAAACCCTTTTCATAGCGTCTTCAAAAATGAAAGAAAAAAAAAAAAGGGAGTCCAAATTAAATCCAGCAAAAGGGAAAGGAAAAAGGGTTTTGAAGGGCCCACGGTAGCCAGGGGAGAAAATTCCTGGTTCCTCTTCGAGTGGCTTGAAAAGGGTCAGTGGGAAGGGGGAAAAAAGAGAAAAACAGATGAGGGAATTTGAATTTGAGAGGGAAAGAATTCCTTCGAGACCGGCAAAAGGAAGCGTAAATATAGGGTAAATCGCGGTGGCGTCCCGGAAAGAGAGGAAAAAAGAGGAAGTTTGAATGGGAAGACGCACACGAAAGGCGTGTCCCGCCGAGGAGAGGGGTATCCGAGAACCTCTGGAAAGGGGGGGGGGGGGGGGGAAAAAGCGGAAGAAAAAGGGGGGGAGGCCTCCTCGGCTTAGGCAAAAAAGAGAAACGCTGTGCAACGCTTAGGGACGGTCCCCAAAAGGGAGGGGGGGAAAGTTGAGCCACCAAGAACGAAGAAAAAAAAATTGGCTGGCAAGAGGGAAGGGGTACGCTTCAAAAAAGGTCTTAGAGTACAGGGGGGGGAAGAAAGGGAGAAGGAAAAAACTCCCCAAAAAGGGGAGAAAGGGGGCCTCGTCAAAAGGCCCCTTTAATCCCGCACGATGGCCGAAGAGAAAGAAGAGAAAGAAAAAGAAGGAGGCAATTGAGGAACGGCCGCGCCTACCTAGTGCCTAGGGGGTCCACCATAGAAGAGGAAGGAATTCGGCGAGGAAGAGGGGAAACAACACCTACTGGGAAAACTCAGCAGGAAGAAAAAAAAAAAAAAAGAAAAAAAAAAAGAAATGCCTCCGATCAGGGAGTGAAGGAAGTCATCGGAACTTACGGGGGACCTTCCTCAAAAGAGCCCTCCATCAAGTGAAAGGGAGAGAAGGAAGACCTGTCGAGCCGCAAAGAAGAAAGAACTTTTGCGCTTGGGGCCCTCCTTCAATTTTTAGATCATCCCCATGCACAAAGAAGAGGAAAAAGGAAGGGGGGGGGGGGGATGCCCTCGAAAAAACAAAAAAGGAGGGGGTTGGCGGGAATAACAAAAAAAATCCGCACTGGGTGAAGAAAATGGCGGCGAGGCGGGGAAAAGAAAGGGTTTGTTCCCAACCGAAAACGCCGCAAAGGAGGGAGGAGGGGGGAAAATGGACGCGGTGCCAGAAAGGCTAGGGGAAAAAAAAAAAAAATTTCCCGAAAGCGCTTTTCCTAAAAGAAAAGATTCTCCCAGGGGGGGGGCGGAAAGGGGGGGGGGGAGAACGAGATATTGGAAGGGGGAAAGGGGAAAAAGGTGTCGTCTGTCGCCTTTCGTAGGAAGGTAGCTAGCGGGGGGTACACCATAAGGGAGGAGAAAAAAAGAAGGGAGGGGGGGGCGTCGGGGGGGCCAAAAAAAAGAAAAATGCATCAATCAAAAAGAAAAACGTTTGCTGCTCCCTAAGCAAGTTCCTTCAGGAAAAAAGGAAAAAAAGGCCCGCCATAGCAAGGGGGAAAAACCGTGGGCGACGCAATACACATACAAAGAAAAAAGGGAACAGCGCCTTGCTTATGATTGACGCCTTGACTCGCGACAGAAGCCGGCAGACCCGTCGGGAATAAGAGGGCCCCGCGCGAAAATGAGATATTGAAAAGGCCGCCGTTCCCAAAAAAGATGAAGCTACACTCGACAAAGGGAAATGAATGGGGCGGCAACAGGGGCCGGGAAGAAGAAAAAGAAAGATTTGCGGCCCATAGTTGGGGA
>Ga0179593_1608012_pt1 | contig 10064 bp, 10 predicted proteins | sample CZODoug2_1_08_16_FD_185931 | JGI IMG/M metagenome (GOLD analysis project Ga0179593, IMG submission 185931) | Vadose zone soil fungal communities from Angelo Coast Range Reserve, California, USA - CZODoug2_1_08_16fungal (PacBio error correction) | ecosystem: Environmental > Terrestrial > Soil >...
ACGCGAAATTTTTTCATGGGGAAAGAAGGGATCGACGGGAAATGACTGACACGCAACGGAATTCCGTCAAAAAAGCCCAAAAAATCCTTACCCAGCGCGGCCACCAAAAAAAAAAAAAGGGAGGTTCCCACCAAACAGGAGGAAGAGAAGGGCCTAAAAAAAAGTTAGAAGGAAAAGGAGGCGTCGAGAATGACGCGAGTCAGGAAATGAAAACATTAATAACCAAAAAAAAAAAAAAAACACCCTCTCCTATGAAAGAAAGGGGAAAGAGAAGTTTGTTTGGAAAAAGTCATGCATAAACTGAATTCAGAAAACCTACTACGGGAAATTACAACTGAGGGAAACCCAACCGTCAGAGAAAGCCCTGGGAAGCGCTGTTTTTGTGAAAAAGACCAAGCTGGCGGAAATGCGTGGGAAGTCTCTACCATAAAAGGTGGTTTTCGCCGATCTTGAAAAAAGAATCTCGCAGCCACCAGTGGAAGGAAAAGGAAAGAGGGAAGACTGAGAAGGAGAAGCATCGCGGCGCGTAAAGTAAACTAAAAACAATGGGGGATTTCATCGTAACGTTTCGAAAAAGGGAAAGGGTTCAGTTGCTTTTTTCACAGAAAAAAAAAGGCGGAAAAAAATCTCCGGAAAAAAAAGGAACAGTCGATAGCTCCGACTGAAAAGGGGGGGAGGGAGCTGAACGTCGCCAGCCATGCGTTTGGAAAAGGTTTAAAGCGAAATTCAAAACGCGACAAAATCGGGGGGGAAAAAAGGGGAGGTCGGTTTGAGGGGGGTAGGGCTCGGCGGCGTTAAAAGTTCAAAACCAGGGCACTCAGGCCAAAAGGGAAGGGGTCGCCCACTAAGCCACTTTAACTGTTTTCTCCGAAAGAACTCCTCAAATCGGCGCCAGTATATGTTGGGGAGACTTGGAGGGCCCTCGCTCTTGATTGGAAGAGGCCGGCAGATCCAGACAACGCTATCCAGCTCCTGACGAAAGAACTTTTGCGCGCACTTGCCTGAAAGTGGAAAGGCTTCCAATTCAAAAAAATCGCCGGAGCATGAGCGAGACGGAGCCGCAGACCCCCAAGGAGGATAAAGGAAAAAACTTTCGGGGTTGGAAAAAAAAGTGGGAGAAAACATTTGGGTGGGATGTGTGAACCCCTCTAAGCACAAAGAAAAACTCACCTGTAGCAGAGGGGAAGGGAAAAGGGCTGTTCCGCGATGGCGGACAAAAAAGGGCCGCGGTGAAACCTGCCGGGGGAGCCAGGCCGAGGAAGGGAGGTGGCCTTGTCGTGGTTGAAAGAAAAAGTTAGGCCCGGGGGGGCTCGCTTCAGAAAAGGGTATCTTTGAAATCGAATGGGGGGCTTCTCACTGGGAGGCTCACGGAGCGCAAAGAGATTAGGGAAGCCCTCAAAAGAGGAAAAGGATATTCATAAAAGCCTGGGAGAGGGTGCGGTGAAACCAATAACATACGGCAAAAGGGGGGTGAACAAGCTGATTGGGTTGGGGTCAGTTTGGACTAGTTCTTCAATCAGAACTGGCACCTCGGCAGGAAAGGTGATGGCAAAAAAAGAGATCTACAATTTTGGGGGGCAAAGATCAATAAAGGCGTCCTAAGGGGGCGGGGTAACCGCATGGGACGGCAGGAGAAAAGAAAGGGGAAGCACTTTGGGAAAAGGAAGGGGTTTCGTGCAGAAAATCCAAAGGGAAGGGGGGACGGACAATTTTTCGTTATGAGCTTGGGCAAGAGACTTCAAAAGAAAGTAGAGTCATCTCCTGAGCGAGAAAATGGCCCGAAAAGGGACATGATTCCTTGAAAGTTTGGAAAACTTGTTTGGAGAAGTTAAAACTGCTCAGGGAGAGACGCCGAAAACGGGAGCGCACGCGAGCAATCTTCGGGAAAGATATCGAAAACGGGAGGGGGGGGGAGGGGGGTACTTGGGAGAAAAAGTTTTTGAGCGCACAAAAGAAGACGTCTGACGCTGAAGCAAGGGGAAAGAGCCCGAAAAGGGAAAAGAAAGGCCACTTGCGGGAAAAAGTGATCAGCATGAAGGGGCCTCCATCAACTGTCAGAGGGGCTCATCAAGATAGGAGGGAAGTTGGAGGGGGAAAAAAAAACATCAAACAATCGTCTAAAAAAGTTGTATGAATCACCAAAAGGGTTCTTGTAACAGTTCTTGGTCTTAGAAAAAAGGAGTGGGAAAGAGGCCACGTTCAGCACCAGCGCGCGATGGAAAACAATTGGCAAAGCCTCAGGCTGTAAAAGGGGGGGAAAGAAGCGATAGCGGGCATATTGGAGAAAAGGTTTGCCCATAAAAAAGCTGTAATCCTTCACCGAGAAGGGAGAAGAACGCGGCCGTCAGGAGGAAAAGGAGAAGCGATTCAGGAAGAAGGTTACAGTGAGGAGGGAGCGCTCACGCCGCACGGCTGAAAATCTCTCTTGTCAAGAGTGGAGCTCTCGAAAAAAAAAGGGGGGAAAAAGAGAAAAGACCACGCAGGGTACAAGCGAGCGAGGGGAAGCCGTGCGCGTTATGCGCTAAAAAAGAGGGGGACTCACTTTTCACTCCCAAAGGGGGAAGTTAAATCCGAAGGGGGGACCTGGGACGGACTGCCGCGGGGGTTGAGGAAACTAGCGTTCGGGGAAGGTAACCGAGGAAAATGTTCAACAGCACCGTCGGAGGGGGGAGGGGTCACTCTACATCGGGCACAAAAAAATTAACTGGAGCCACTTGAAAAAACGGAAAAAAAGCGGCTTTCTTACTTGGACAATGTTTTCCGTCTAAAGGTACCAGAACTGCGGTGGCAGGAAGGGAGTCATAAAAAAGAAAAGACGGAAACAAGCAGGTCTTGGGCCCGAAATCGCTTGGGAGGGAAAAACACAACTCCACTCTGAATAGCCCTCCAGGAAAAGAAGCCTGCCAGTTGATGGAGGGGCGAAAATGTGGAAGGGATTACGCCGAAGAAAACCATTATGTCGCGGGAGGAAAGCCGAAAGCCTCGGCTCATCGGGAGGAGGAAGGCATTTGGGAGACGAAAAACCGTTGTAAAAGAAAACGTACAAACCTCCAACAAAAAGAGAATCGCGCGCCACGAAAGGTCACTGTTGAGCGTGAAGGGGGGGAGAGAAGAAGTCAATAGGGGAAGGGAAAAAAGTGACCCACACAAAGAATCCGCATCCGTCCGCCGAGGGAAAAAAGGGCCAAGCCATCTTAGGAAAGAGTCTTATTGTGGACGTAGAGGAGAAGAACCTAAAAATTGGGGAAGGGGAAATATTAGGGATAAAAAGCGAGCACGAAAAGATCCGAAGATAACTCACTCGCGAGCGGGAGAAAACCCACTGCAAAAGAAGAGCCGCGATAAAATTGATTCTAAAAGTGTTAGAGAAAAACTCAACTTTGAAGGGAGGTCTATTTCAACGAATTGAGGAAGTCTGCTCACACGCACAAACGAACAAAAAAAAAGGGTTCACAAACTGAACCGAATAGGCCGGGGGGGGATGGCTGAAGAAAAGGCTTTTCTGAATCTCAAAAAAGGGGAGGAATCTATGATTGGGCCGCCAAAAAGAAAAAGAAAAGGTCGCGCGCGTGGGACAACGAGACAGAAGCTTTCGAAATCGAGTTCAAGGGAACGGTATGACGAAGGAGCACAGCCGCAGGGGGAAGGAAGGGCTGAGAAAAAAAAGGAAAAAGGCCCAGGACTTAAGCGAGAAAAGGGCCCGGGTGGGAAAAAAAAAAAAACAAAAGGGGAGACGTTCAACATCAGTCCGTAGGGAAGAGGAAAGGAAGGGAAAAAAAGGCGGCCTCTGTAAGGGCGCTTTGTGACGGGGATGGTGTTCCCTTAAGATTCAGGCCAATTGAACCGAACAACATCAAGGGAAAAGTAAAGGGAATTGCTTAAAGAGGCAGCCAGAAGGGGGCCGGCTCGAGCTTGTTTCCGAGGGAGAGTTTACGAAAGGGGGACGCGCGGACTGGGCGAAGGAAAGGACCATGAAAATCTCCAGCCAGTAAGGAGACTGATGCTGCGATCAGTGTCTAGAAAAAAGGCAAAGGAGGGAGGGTCCCAATGGGGGAGAATACAAGTCGGCAGAAAAGGAAAGAAACAGATGCGCTAGTATGGGGGGAAAGTGCAGAGGTTCAAATGTCGATTATGGAAGGGGGGAACTTGCAGGCGAAAAAAAAGGTTTTGAAAACGCTCGAGGAAAAACAGAGATTTCATTTTAAAACTCAAAAAGAAACCGCAAGAAAGGGGGGCGCTGCCTGCGATTTGAATTTCAAAGAGGGGAACGTTTCAACGCGAAAAAAGGATGGCAGGCGACGTTCGAAAAAAAGCCAAAAGGTTTAACGGGGGAAATATCGACTAAGGAAACGGGAGAGAGGAAAGGGTCGAAAAGCCCCGGAAACAAAAACAAACCCAAACCGCTCGAACTTTAAAAAGAAGCTATAAAAAGTGGGGGGGGAAAAAATTGAGGGGGGGGGGGAAGCGATTGAGCATACGCTCAAAAAACTGGCCGGTTTGCACTGGGGCTCGATGTGTGGGGAAAAACTGCAAGCTCGGGGAAGGGAGTTCCACATTGAAATCGAATCGAAAAAACGCATTTCCCAACCGAAGGAAAAGGCGCTTTGATGAACCAAACCAAAAAGGGGAACGAATTGACAGAGGAGAAGGAGTTTGTGGTTAAACGAAAGGTACTTAGTACAGAAGGTCGAACATAAACAGGGCTGACCACGGACTTCCTAAATGGAACACCGGAAGCTCCCGCTCGCGGGGGTCGCCTTTGATGGATTGGGGGATCGCTGGAAAAGAGAAACGGTCATTCTCGCGAACTGCAGGACTGTGGAAGGGGTTTTTTCGGATAGCCAGAGAAAACCGCCGCGAGAAAGGGACTGGGGGGAGCGCTGGCTGGAAAAGAAGCGGGCTGTATTGGGTGCATTGAGGGTTTGGATTTGGCAGTTGGGAGCATACCGTCGGAAATACCTGAAAGAGAGACAGGAAACATTTACACTGAAAAAAAAAACACTTCGGAGTAGAGGGAAAGGAGAGATGAACGGGGCAAGCCAAGGTGCTCGATCGACGGTATTCGGTGCGGGCCAAGAAACAAATCCAAAACCTGAAATGCCACCAGAAAAAGAAGGTACGTACGAAAAAAAACATCAATACGAACGCGAGAGGTTGACCAGCCACGGGAAGGCGGATGTGGCCTTCAGAAACGATGCAAAAGCAATTCCACCGCAGGCTCGAGCTTTACCACAAAAGCCACATTAAGACCAATACAGAAAAAACGGGGCAACACACCGAGGGAGCGGAAGGACGCTCGGAAAAAAGCCATTTTCAAGGGGGAAAATGAATTCTGTTCGCAAAGTAAAAAACTCCGGAAAAAAAATGCGTTTTAAAAACAAAAAAAGCCAGCGCGAGCGCAGAAGGTAACGCAGTCCGCGTGTTTGGGGAAAGGTTTCCAAAGCGTCCGGAAGGCGGTTTGGCGACACAGGGGAGAACGATTCAACGGTGGGAAAGGAACAAGGGTTTCGCGGAAAAAGAACACACATCGGCGAAATGCAACGGCCAGCAAGTCGCTGCCGCCGAGAAAGGAAAAAAAGAGAAAGGTCAATTCACCTAAACCGGGATCAAGGAGCGATGTCCTCGTAACGTTTTTCGGTCAGTGGGGGGGGCGAAAGCCGCTGGAAAGAAAAAAAATGAAGGAGCTCCGAAAGTCGACGGCGCAGGAAAGAGACCGCGGTTCGCTGAGGAGGCCTTTTGCAGCGGGAAAACGAGGCTCGGGGGAAAAAAAAGCGAATGCAAAAAGGGGCAGGCAGGAAGAAATGCGTTCTGTGGATCTAAAATAAAAGTCGTTTCTCGGCGTGAAAAAAAAAAAACGCTTGGCGGATGAAGGGAAGATTGGCGCCCACTCAACGCGCAGGGGAAAGGAGGAAAAAAGAGGTCACTTCCTCCATCAACTCGAGTGGATGACGCGCTACTTGAGGACAAACCCAGTGGAAAGAAGGGAAAGCCGCAAGGATCTCGGCATAGAGATCGCAGCTATCCCGACTTGCCCCCTTTGAGGCTGTGCAAGTTCAAAAAAGAAAAGAAGTCCGCGCGAAAACTGGGGGACAATTCCGGAAGCCGCCCTTGAACAAGTTAGGGAAGTCCGCGATCGAGAGTGCGGAGGGAAAAAGGAAAAAATGGGTTGTTCGGGAAAATGAGGACATTGAGGGCCCAAAAAGACATCCGCAGGACATCCGAAGCAGGATGCGAGGGAGAAAAAGATTGACGCGACCGTTATTGGGGACCTGCAGAAGACGACACCCTTCCGACAAGGACGGTTCCTTTGTCCCTTGCTGGGGGAAGCAGCGAAAAGGTAAGGGAAAAAAAGGTGCTCCTTCGTCACCATTGGGTATATTGGGGAAAGACATTGCGGCTTCTGAAAAAGGGGGCCTGTCTCACGGACAAAGTGATGTTTAGGGGGTGGAAGGGAAGCGTCATCGCATAACCGCGGGGAGGATGAGTTTAATTTGGAAAGAGAAGGAAGATCCGGGGCAAGGGGAGGTTTTTTGCTGGGGAATTTGGGGGAGCAGACTTATTTAAATTCGTCGTTTAAAAAAGCACCAATACGGAGGGGAAAAAGGTGCGGGAAAAATAGGGGGAGGATGTACAATTGACATTTTCTCGCGGAGGACACCGCGTCCGGGGGGGAACGGGCGGGAACACAGGGCAAAAGGGGGGAGAGGAATCATTGAGAGGGCGTCTTGCTGATTTCGTGAGGAACATAGGGGGGGAAGAACAATCTCCGACGGGGGGAGACATTTGAGAGGGCGCCGGGACCTTCCCCATAATCGTAGAGTCGCTCCTAGCGATGGCGGAAAGTAGAAAGGATGCGGATTTAAGTGTGTCCACGGGGTGTAACCTCCACAGGGAAAATCCGCCGAAAACGAGCGACGGAGGAAAGGGAATCAATCAAGGGACGATTATCGACACTTTGATAGGAGTACTTTTTCGACCTGCAGGGGGGTTGGGGGGAAAAAGGGCGCACCACACATGACAACAAGGAGTTTAGGGGAAACCTGAGCCTCGGCTTGGGTGCATTCGAGAGAAAGGGAGTCGGAGGTCAAGTCCACTGGAGGGGAAAAGGGAAGGAAAAGCAGTGAACAGTGAACTCCATCAACTGGCAGAAAAAAAATTGGAGGGCGCATCAGAGGGGTTTTTTGTCCGACGCAGAGCGGAAAGTCAACAAGAGAAGGAGAATTGTTTCGTAAGCCTGGGGATCACCTTGAAAAGAGTGTAACATTTCTGGTGAGTTTGAGGCGGTCGGCCAACGTTCCACAAAAGAAGTTGACTACAAGTGGCCCGGAAAAAGAGCGACGTTTGGAAGTCGCTGTCAATTCCCTGGGGAAAACCAGACGCGTCAGGGTGAAAAATGCGCCATCCAAGCCTGGAAACCGATACAAGCTTGAGAAGAGGGAAAGGCCATGCGAAAGTCAAGGGGAAAAAAAGGAAGGTGTTGGGGGGGGGAAAAAGAGGAAAGGCGTAGGCGGCATACGCGGGGGGGCTTCGCCTACTATGAAAGAAGGTCAATCGTTGATCTCTCGAGGAAAATATAGAGAGCCACGCTGGAGAGCGCTTCGAGCAGAGGAAAAAGAGAAAAAAAGGTGCGCGCCTCCGCGTCAGTTGGACTCACTGGAGAACAACAACACCGAGAAACGTCGATGGATGAGGGGGCCGCGGGGAGGCTACGGAAAGGAAAGGTAATGGATTACCGCTGGTGGTCTCGCAGAAGGCACTCGTCGGCGATGTGTGGGGAACAAGAGGGTGCGGAAAAAAGCTCGGGAAACGTTGAAGGAAGTCAATTCATCGAGTACTTGTACTCCGCCTCAACGCTGGGGAAAGAAACTCAAGATTTTAAAAAGAACTTGCGGGAAAGGCCCAATTGATTCATAAAGGGACGCCTTAAATGCCGAGTTGAAATCGCTTGTTGAGGAGGCAAAACCATCAACTCCAATGAATCGGGGACGAGCGCGAGTTCCCAGGGGATTTTTTCCTGGAAAGGGGTTGCTGACGCCCGCCAGGGGGGGGAGGGAAAAGGAAAAAAGAAAATAATTGCGCTGCGGAAAGACGAAGGGAACAAGCCGCAAAAAAGGCTTGCATTGTGGTGAAATTTCGAAAACGTACAAACAAGGCTATCAAAAGTGTCATATACGAAAAAAGTGAGCGTGCCGCGCGTTGCGGCGGGATCATATGGAGGTTTTTTACATGACCCACACACGAGAAGGAATCCGCATCCTGGAAAGAGGAGGGACCTTGGGACAATCGGCCAGAACTAAAAACGGGGAGTTGGGGGACTTTCGAGGAAAAGCGAAGTTGCCGCGCTCGGATGGGGCGAGGCGGATGTCGAAAAACGCTCACCGTGATGAAAAGGTCGACCTGCGAAAAAAAAGACAAAAACACAAAAAACTCAATCCCAGGGACGAAAAATAATAAAAATGGAGCTGCTTACAGGGGGGGATCATGGCCCTCACTTTAGCAAGATGGTGCAGGAAAAGTTGATTGACGAACTCGTCACACACGCCAAAAAAGAAATCTTGTTCACACTTTAACCGGAGTCTTCTTCTGTGATGGCTGAGGAAGACAAGGCTTGGGAGGAAGGGGAAAAAGGAAAACGAGGCGAGAGATCCGGACGGAGGAAAAAAGAAACATCACGAATTCCCGCGACGGGAAACAGGCGAAAAGCGAGTTAAAAAGAGGGAAAACGTATGACGAAGGAGCAAAGCGGGGGAACTTCTCTTCAGAGGGGGGCCCAATTCACCGGCCTCTGGCCTGGACCGGCCGGTGTAGAGGAAGCCGCGGCCAAATCAGGGGAAAGGCATCCTTCTGCTTTAAGGTGATTTCTTTGGGACGGGAAGGTTCTCCTTAGAAAAATGTCATTCGACAAGTCTTCGAATTGCTTAAAATCTGCGTCTCGCGTCGCCTCAGAAGGGGCACGGCCGTAGGGGAAGTGGAAGCAGTCGCAGACGTTGTCGAAGACTAAAAATTAGCCAATAACAGCTCAGGGCCAGTCCGGAGATAGCTGCTATCTGTGGAGAGGGCGCCTGAGGGCGTGGAAAAGGGAAAAGTCCACTGGTGGGACAGACAAGTCGCGGGAAGAAGAACATATCGCGATTTGAGGAATCTCAATCCTAAGACAGTTCAAAGGTGAGAGGGAAGGGGTCGAAAAAGAGTTGGAGGAGGAGGTTTTTTAAAACGAGAGGGGGAACCGCCGACAGCGCTCAGAGAATTTGAAGGAAAGCAACGGATTCTGGAGGGGTGTCTCGCTGCCTGCGATGGGGAGGAAGGGGTGAAACCGAAACTAAGGGAAAAGAACAAACGGCATGGCTGGGTAGGACGGGAAGACGAAACCGGCGGCTGTCGGAAAAACGGCCGCGTAAGCAGAGGAGGAGGAATGCGGCGCGAGGAAAAGCGGTAGTCGAAAAGCCACGACAAAAGCCGCTCGAACTTGGGGAATCGATCCGAAGAGGAGGGGGGGAGGATGGGGAAATAGGGCCTGAGGGAGGGAAGTCAGCGGACCGGGGAGAAGAAGGTTTGCAACTTGGGGCGGAGCGAGGGAAAAAAAAACCGGCAAGTCGCTAATTGTTGAAAGGAAATCGAGGGAAAAAAAAAAAACTCCTTTCACAGAGGAGGGGGGGGAAACCTGAGGCGGGGAAGGAAGAAGGAACTGCTTGGAACGAAAAAAGGAGCGCAGGTGGTTGGGGGTCAGTTGTAGGGTAAGTCCGGAAAAGAACGGTGGCAAAACCTTAATTCAGGGGAAGGCCCTTCATGAAATAAAAAAAACACCAAAAAAGGCCGCTTCCAAGGGGGAGAGGCGGTTGTTCGCCGGGGGGGGTCTAATGTTGGGAGTACGGGGGAAGCGAAAAGAGCGAGCCTCCGGGCAGTGGACTTTAGCGGAGATGAGAGAAGCCACCTACGAATCGAGGAGGCGTTCGGATTGCGGTGAAAGGAGGGGGGAGGGAGGACTCGGGGTGGCATTGGGGAGCCTGGTTTGGATGGAGAACGTCTATCCCGTCCTGACCAAAAGGAAAAACATTTCGAGGAGG
>Ga0179593_1691588_pt1 | contig 10064 bp, 13 predicted proteins | sample CZODoug2_1_08_16_FD_185931 | JGI IMG/M metagenome (GOLD analysis project Ga0179593, IMG submission 185931) | Vadose zone soil fungal communities from Angelo Coast Range Reserve, California, USA - CZODoug2_1_08_16fungal (PacBio error correction) | ecosystem: Environmental > Terrestrial > Soil >...
AAGGGTTGGCCGGCTCAGAGCCCGGGAGGAAGGTTTTCCCCGGGGCTGCTCGTACGGCGACCAGATGCTTGCCATTTTCGGGGGGCCGAGAAAGAGAAGAATGCAGTTTGGCCTGGAAAATTTCCGCAGCAAGGAAAGCCCTCAGTTTGCAATCCGCAAAGAGATTCACCATATGAGAGAAAAAAATCATCGTGTCGGGAAAGAAAAAAGAGATGCCAATCCCTGAACCTTCCGTGCGGAAAAAAAGTGGGGGGGGAAGGTCTTCTGACCGTGGGGTTTTTCGCCCAGGGAGTGGACATCGGGTGAAATGGGATCCTTGGAGAGGTCCTGAGGGGAAAACCAAGAAACCAAAGGGGGGGTGTGCACATTTAAAGAAAGAACATTGCGAGGAGCACCCCCGTAAATCTAGCCTTTCTAGTGGTCACATTTGGGAGATAAGGCATCTCCCACGGGATCTTGACGACGACTAAAGTCCCCCATTACAGCCTTATTCGGGGGGGGGGGGGACTCGGCAAGGGGTCTTTCTCACTCAGCTCAAATCAATTCATGATGGAAAAAGGGAGCAAGGGAAAATGTCCTGTCTTTCCAGAAGGGACATCTGGACGGAAAGACCTGTAATACAATCCTTACTGCCGGAGAGAACTTTCCACCCATACCTGAGAGTTCTTCGCCTATCGGTATCAAAAAGGGCATCGACCATCGAAGGATCATCGAATCTCTCAGGGACATGCTTGGTGACAGCCGCGTAATTCAGGGATCGTCGCGGGGCAAATGGGGGGGGAAGTTTTCCTGGCGTCAAGAGGGGGATAGGTCCACGTCCTCTTTCGGGGATATTTAAGGGCCCTGATAGGGGGTTCATCACCATTTTTCAAACAGAATCAGGATGGACACAATGGAGAACAACCCTTTAGGGGGGGGGAAAAAAATCCCAATGAATTTGCTGGGAAAAGACTATTCGTCAAAAGAAAAAAAAAAAACATGTCGTTCGGCTTCGCGGAGTTGCCATCAAAGGGCCGTGAAAAGAGTTCACACAGATTTCCGGGCGCTGGGGAGGAAGGAAAGGACACGGCATTCTTCCAACTAGCTCGTAAAAACTTTGAAAGGGAAGCCCAGGAAAGGGGGGGGGCGTAGCTTGGAAGGGAAAGGATTCCTTGTTGTCTCTAAGGAGGGTGATACCCAACTGTGACGGGCCCTTTCCATCTGGAGAGGGGTTTTTCAAATGGGAAAAGAAAGGGAAGTTGGGGAGAAATGGGGGAAGTTTCAGCTAAAACAGTCGCGTGGGCAATCCGCTGGGGAAGCGAAGAGACAACTTGTTGAGGAAACTTTTACCAGGGAACAGGAATTTGTCTATGCCTTGAGTATCTCTTTCCGATAGGAAGACGGGGGATAAAAAAAGAGGTTTAGGGAGGGGGGGGGAGGCACTACTGGTGGAGCGAATGGAGGCGGAGGATACGCCCAGCCTTGAAAGAATCGCGTTGAAGGAAAAGGGGGGGAAATTGAAAATCATCGCCGTCTTTAACCGTCGGCGGAAGGATCCCCTGAGAGGGATTCCTGAAGACAGAGGATTGAGCCTTGCAGAAAAATTCTGGGGGGGAGTTCGTGCCGATTACAGTGTCAAACGGATTTGGATCTTCTTGGGTGGTTGCGAAAAGGGGGGGGTTGTTACAAAAGGCGAAAGGGTGGGGCATATGGGGGGGGGAAAGGGAGGCAGTGTTGTCACAAAGAATGTATCTGTCGTAGGAAGAGGACCTTGGGATAAGGGGAAACAAAAAGGTGGAAAGAAATTAAAGGAGTAGCGAGCCTGGGGGGGAGACTCAAATGAGCCTTGAAGATTTCTCTAATTTCATACCGCCTAGAAGGCCCATAAAGGGTACATGAGGGTGAGGCGATTTGGGGGGGAAAAACAATGTGTCCCACTTCAAGGAAACCAGAGTGATTCACGCATGTTTTAATGAAAGGGGAGGGCGAATGAGCGCAGGAGACATTAGAGAGGAGTTTGTCGGAGGAGTTAAGATCTTCTCTCACAAAGACAAGAAGGTAGAACTCTCAAAAAAACCTCCGACATAACGCTGTAACGAGCTAATGTAGAAAAGGAGGCCTTGTAAAGGGTTTCAAGGAAACCCCTGAGTTAAGGTGGGGGCTAAACCGAAATGAATCCTGTGACTTGAACCTGAGGAGCGGTGACCAAACCTAGGGGGGGAGAGCCCTCCAGGGACTGGGGAACCTCGGTATGCCCTTCAGAAGAAAGGAAACACTTAGTTCTTAACCAAGGGGAGACATTAAAGAGGTCCCCCTTCGTTTGTAGAACAAAATAGGATTCCGTATTTGGAAAAAGACCATAGAAAAGGGGGGGGGGGACCAATCCTTGGGTTCTTCCCTCCCGAGAAAAAAGAAGGAGAGCAGGGTCACAAAAAACAGGTACGCCTAAACCAAAAGAAGATCCAAAAAGGGTTTGGCGGAAAGGAGCAGGAAAATGTTATGGAGGGGACAAGGCTCACCTCGAAAGGAAAAAGGAAAATCAAATCGGTACGTGGATGAAAAAAGGGGAACCGCAAGCTTAAAAAAGGGAAGCTTACGTCATTCACATGTGGGGGGGAGGGGGGGGGGAAAGCGGAAAGAAGGATGGAAATCAGGGCAGGCACCATCATCGAAAAAGTGTAGACCTCGAACAAGATTGGGATGAAAAGGGACAGACTTGATTCGATTCTGAGGGGGAAATAAGACATTAAGGGGTTACCCGGGTAAACGTGAAAAGATAGGAAAGGGGGAATCACCAAGAGGGAAGCGCAGGAGCGCGTGAGAAAGAAAAAGGCAGGGCAGTCCTAAATCTGTGGGGAGGGATTTTGAAAACCCCAGACAAAAGGGAAAAGGGAACCGGAAAGGGGAAAAAAAATTAAGAGAAAGACTGCAGTCCAGAAGTAAGGGACAAACTCTGGAAAGGGGGAAGGAGGTTGGGGCGGGAACGAGAATAGTGAGAAAGATGAAAACGGATTCTGAGGCGCGAAAAAAGTCCTTGAAGGAAAAAGTCATCATTAAAGGACAAGAAACAGGTGATTCAACGACCGAGAAGAAAAAAATTGGGGTTGCCGACATCTTACTATGGTTTCGGAAAAAACAGACACAGGGAAAAAAGGGATCTATCTTTTCATGAAAGGGTGGTCTACGGGGAAAGGATCTCGAAGGAGGGGAGGGTGGAAAGGAAAAAGAAGGGGAATTTCTCAAAGTATCTTAAACAATCACTAGAAGTGTACGAAAAAACAACCATAGGCGAAGAAAGTCCCTTGGCCAGATAACATCATCGCTATGAAAGGGGAAGAATACGAAGGAGGACAAAACGAGAAACGGGCCGCAGTGCTCCTGCGGGAGGACTGTATTACGTAGAGGAAAAAAGAAGTCATTTCTTGTTTGGAGGGAAAGGGGGTTCCGCCGGTCAGGGGGGGGGGGGGGGGATTTCCTTAAAGTTTGGGGGAGTCCTACTCTCACTGGAGGGGAGGGGGGGGAAGATTGGATGAAGAGGGAAAATGTCGTTAGAAGAAAGCCTTCCACCGCGGCAAAGCAGACCCGGATTTTCCTTGGGGCGTCCGCAAGCAAGATTGAAAGGGAGACGAAGAACCAATAGCACGGAGAGAAGGGGGGGAAAAGGGCTCGCAAAAAAAAGGGGGAAAGAGTAGGGTTTTAAATGGTACACTCCACATTACCAGTGAATTACTCTGGAAGGGGGACCAACCGGGAAACGCTATGTTGAGAAAAAACAAAAGGAAGAGGAATCGAGGGCACTGAAAGGTCTTTTTCCATGTATATGGCAAGAATATGGGGAAGACGATCACGATTAGGGAGGGGGGGGATGGGGAAAAGTTCACCGGAAAACACATTTTCTTTGGAAGGGGGGGGGAAATTGGGGCCCAAAAGAAAGTAATTTCGGTGTTGCAGAGTGCTCGCGGAAAGGATAGAAATGTCACGCGACTCCTACGATCATAAAGGGAAGAAACCTCAGGGAAAACATGGGAAGGAAAAAACGGGCCGGCCGGCGCAATTTACTATCTCAAGAGGGAAAGAGAGGGGGGAGGGAAATTTGCAGCGGCTAAGACGTTGCCTTTTCGCTGACGGGGAGGTCTCATCTATTGGACTCTTCGGCAGGGTCAACTGCTTGACAGGGAAAGAGGCGCGCTAGGAAAAGAAACATTCTTTGGGGGGAACGGGAGCCCGCATCATCCTGCAAAGCAGAACCATCCGCTGAAATTCATCTAACCAATAGATCTCACTCATCGTATCGCAAAAAAGAGGTCTGCATATCAAGGGGACCTCGCAGGAGAAAAGGGGGAAAATGATTCACAGGAGAAGGGGTTTCACAGGACCATCGAGGGAAGAGGGGGAAAGTGACTTGATTCGAGACTACAGCGTAATCAAAATGGGACTCGTGCGGTGCGGGAAGAAGAAACTCCCTGGTGGAAAGGAAAGTCTCTCCAAGCGAAAAGGGCTCTTTTTGCAGGACCACTCCAACATCTGCACTTGAAAGTACTCACGCTTCCACAGGAAAAAGTGGATGCGGCCTAGCTCCTTCAGGAAGAAAAAAAAGCCGCTCCCATCGTAGCCTTAATGCGTCCCAGGGAAGTAAATAGTGACCGCCTCATCTCATGTAAAGACTGACCTTCGGGATCACTTAAGGGGGGGGGGGGGGGACCTTTAGAGAAAAACGAAAAAATACATTATCTTGTCAGGGAAGAGGGCGGGGGAGGGCGAAAAGACGCCGATGAGGAAGGGGATCGCTCTGGGAAGAAATCTTTTGAATCAGCGGAGTAGGGCATGTCTGTCCTTTCTCTCAGAAAAGGGGTCTTTAAGGAAGTGGACGTCGTCATCGGGGGCAAAAAAACAGTCCTCGTTCTGAGAACTGCTGGAGGGAAAAGGAGGGGGTATGTTAATCAAACCAGTTTTCAAACATAAATAGAGGAAGGGAAAAAAAAACCGGAAAGATTAAGGAAACCCACCCTCGATCATAGGGAAAATGTTTACCGAACCAAGAAGGAAAATTTGGAGAAAAAAAAAAGGATTTCGTCGGAAAAACAGACCTTGGGGTAAGGGGCCGTGGAATCCTATTCACGATTTCAAGGGGGGGGTTGATCGACCGGTTCTCATCTGGGGGGAAAAAGAGTACCACCAACGGTGGGGGCGAGGAGTCCCCTTTCCAGAGTGGTGGGAGGGGGCCTGCAGATTCCCTTGGAAAGGGGGGCCCACCGGGGGGGGAAAGGGCCATCTGTGCTTGCGGATGGGGGGGGTTTTCAAATCAAGAAAGGAGTGGAGGAACGAGCAATGTGACGGTCTCACTCTCTTCGGCGTCTCAAGCTGGGAACGTATTCTCACCGTGTGGAGTGACGGTGTAAAACCCTGGTAAAGGGAATGGCCGGACCGTGAAAAGAAAGAAGAAAAAGAAACCCCCATTTAGTTGAAGGGGCTACAGATGAGTAGAGAGGGCTGCCTGCACGAATCGGAAGACTTCCCTATCCGTGCGGACCAGGGTCTTACCCGGAGGGCCGGGGAGACCTGTCGGCGCAAAGTAGGACATCCACTTCGGAGATTTATTAAAAAGGGATAGGGGGGAGCCTTCAGCCATACATAACAGGGCATTCTTGGATTCAGGCCGCTTAAGGGGGAAGAAAAAGACTTTGGCTCGGATTGTTTGTGTAGAGATCCGTTTTTTGGAAAGGCGCTCGGCAAGATGGGAGGGGAGTCATTGCCAGGGGGGAAACCAGCTAGGACAAATACTCGAGCAAGGTTCTACCACGAGAGGGGGACAGACTTCACGGAGTACCTGGAGGAAACGTCTTTCCGGCGGCTACGGTGGCATAAAGAAAAAATCAAAACTTCGGGAGACTTCTTTTCCCTCTAGGTGGGGGGGTCACCGCTGAAAGGGACACGAGAAGGTCGGAATCAAAAAACACCAGAAATTGATCAACTCGGGGGAGAAAAAAGGGTCAAGGGGATCGCTGTTTGTAAAAAAGGCTGGGAAGAAACCAGCGTTGATTCGGAGGGGGAGAAGCACTATACCTGCCTCTGCTCATCAACAGAAGGGGGGAAAGGTAGGGAAACTCAACGCCTACCGACATAAAATTCTCACGAGAAAGCGCTTCAAGCTTGAACCGACCATGCGTGGAAAGGAGGCTGGGCTTCAAGAAAGGGAGTCCTGTGAAAGAGAAAAAAGCTGAACCCCTAGCGGGCCAGAATGTCCATCCAAAGGGGGGGGCCTTCGGGACCGCGGGGAGAAAAAAGAGGATACGACTGGGGGGGGGGAGAACAGGCTTCGTAACGCCTGTTGAAAACCACTCTCGTTTGAACCAGAACAGTATTTGGAACAGCAGCTCCATTCGAGGTTGTGGCCAGCCCTGAGAAAAAAGAGATAAGGGAAAAGGGGGGGAAAAAAATGCTTCTGGACCTAAAAAAAAAAAAAAGAATATCCAAAATGGGGGGCAAACTGTAAGCGGACAATAATAGCTCATCCAATAATGGGTTATGTCTAAATTTCGAAATCTGGCGTCCTTCCTCAAAATTCGCAGTAATTGACGCGGAGTAAGGAAAAGCAGTCTATGAAAGCGGGAAAAAGGTTGTACTTACAGAAAGAAATGCAAGGCACCAGAAGAAAAGGAACATTTTAGAAAAGACAGCTAACTAAAAATATTGGAAAGGACATTGTAAAGATTGACGGAAAGAGATCAATTCAAGGCATATACAAATAAGGGTACCAGGGTAAACGGGAAGGGGACCGGTATAAGGGAGGGAGAACACCATCTGATGAAAAGCGCCAAGTGATCCCTTCCACCATGGGGAGGGGAACCAAAACGTCCGGTATTGATGGGTTAAAAAAAAACAATCATCAGCCATCTGGAGAAAAATGGATAACATACATAGAGGACAAAAAAGGAATCCTTCAGGCCAAGGCGCCACCACCTTGGAATGAAGTCCAATGGTTGGCCGGGGGGAGAGATGTGTATAATATGCCAGAAAAATAGCGCTATACCCAGAGACAAATCCTGGAACGCATTCACGGAGTGAGGGAACGGATCTACGACTCCTACGAAGGAAGACGATGGGTTTCCCAGGAAAAAGAACTTCATATGATCGAGGGGGGGGGCAAATTGGCAAATTACAAGACATTTGGGGAGGGAGGAGTTTTAAACTGTTGATTAACATCCAATAGAAGGCCATCAGGACTTAAGAAAACGGGGGGACGACCTTGGCCACCGTGCGCCTGAAAATTGAAGGGGGGGAAAAAGGCGTTCACCTCATCGAGAGAAAGCGCAGAGGAAAAAAAAAGGAGGGGGTAAAAACCAGCAATTCCCGAGGAAAGAAGCGGATGTCATCTGCAGAGAAGAAAAACTTGACCGAACAAATCCAGAAAGTCATTGTCCTTGGGGAAGTCGAACGTTGTTCCGCCAAAGGATAGGAAAAGGTCCCTTAATGGTGAAATGAGGGGGAAGAGACACGTGCGACGGTACCATATTTAATGACAGAAAAATGCTGCTCCTTCTCCATAAGCCTGAGGGGTCCCACCGCGAAAAAAAAGGTTCCTTGGGGGGGAAGAGAGAAGTGGTCGGACCGGAAAGCAATGGAGGTGAGAAGGGCAATGAAAAAAAAAGAGGAGAGATGGCACGAAGACCGATCGCGTATCCACATTTTAAAAGAATGGTTTGTAAATGGGAAACAGGAAGGAAGGAGATCGATCAAGGATAACCAAAACCCGATGGCCAAAGAACACGGAAGAAAAATCATAAAAACTATCAGGCAAAGCACACTTAATGTCTGGCAATAAAGGGGAAAGACTCTCACCGCTTTTGGGAGAAGCAATATTGTGAAAAGGGGCGTGGGAAACTCTAAAACTGAGTTGCAGGATGCTGTCTGAAGGGAGGCATTTCGGGGGGGGGGGGGGAGAAAGGCTCGCTTCCCTGAAGCATATAAAATTTAAATACAGGGGCCGCAGGAAAAGCATTCAATATATATAGAACAAAGGAAAACACACATGTCAAAAAAAGGGCTCGGAAAAAAGCGCCAATGTACCGAATCTCTCTCAAAAAAAGGGGGAAATATAGAAGAAATAAAGTCCTTGGCGGGGAGGCCCGGGGCTGGGCCGACCTGCGGGGAGAGGGAGGGGAGGGCGCGGCTACCCTTTCGGAGGGAAAAAAAAGGGAAGGCAGTGACTCGCGCAGAAAAAAGGGGCCAGTGCTTTGGGGAAAAAGGGGAATTTCCTCATCATCCTGCAAAACAGTTTCAGCGTTGCCATCAAAAAGAACATATGAGAAAAAGAAAAAAGAGTGATCGGGCACCGGCGGGGCTTGGAAAAAAAAAATTCCTTAACGCGCCTGAAAAAAGGGTCTGATTAAAGACCATCAAAAAAAATCGGTGGAAAATGGAGATGATTCGATTACATCACTAATGAGGGGTCCCTCGTGGCATAAAAAAGCTTCAGAGAGAAAGGGGCGTCCTATCCCCTGGACCATCGCTTCCCGTTGAAAGAAGGGGGGTCTGCATCTACAAAAGGGAATCTTGCTTTGCCGACGCACGGCGAAAAAGACATTCCGGAAAAAGGAAAAGGGCGGAAAAGGGCGCACGCAGTACGCACCAGAAGCAGAGGCCCATATGCAGGGGGAAAAACCAATGATCAAATAGGGGGAAGGAGTTCACCTTTACGGACAGGGGAAGGCTCATCCTTACTGAAAAAACAGGGGGGAACACCCAGAACCCTCAAAAGGATACAGTGGCTTTCGGAGAAAAGACCTCGCCGAGGGCCGGTAAGGGAGATCTCGCTCTCTCGTGCCCGGGGGGTGGGGATCAGCGCGTATAAAAGGGGGAAAGGGGCCTCTTCGCGACGAGAAGGGGGGGGGGTGACTTATGGGGAAATGGGAAAAGGGGGGAGGGACGAACTCCTCTTACTGGGAAAAGTTACTATCCTGCTTTCTTTCCCCTTCGGGGACACCAGTTTCCCAAGAAAAAAAAAGGAGACAAAAAGGGGAGAAGTTAAATGCCAGCCCACCCTCTATTCAAAAGGTGATGTTTACCGAACGCAGAGGAAAAAAAAAAGGGGGCTAAAAAGACAAACCGGCTTGTCGTACTGCTGAGGTCGGTGCCATCAAAGGGGGACCTTCTGAACTAAGGGAAAAAAAAAAAGCTTCACGGCGCGGGGGGGGAGAGAGACGCTCGGCATCGTGCAGAAGGGAAAAAAAGAAAAACTTGTAGGTTCCCACGGGCAGAGTGGTGGCGTATCTTGTCCTGAAAAAAAAACGTGTTTTCTCTAAACCTTTAAGGAAAAGGAAAAAGAAGAAGGATTGGGTGTGGTCAAAAAGAAATAAGGAGGCCGCAAAATGGGGGGGGGGGGCAGGACGAACGCTCTCTCGCTTCATCAAGGCTTGATTCGCCATCTGCCGTGAGAAAAAAAGAAAAGTGGAAAGAAGGAAAAAAGGCCCTGGTAACCAAGGATGGAAATGGAACCTTGAGCTCTTCCTAATCAAAAAAAAGAAAATTTTTCAGGAGGGAATGGAGCTACTGGGGAGAGCGGGAGCCGCCTGATCGCCAGCCGGAAAAGGGGGAAAATTACAACAGGGAAAAGGGGAGCATCTCTGCTTTACAGGGAAAGAGGGGTCAAGTATGGCATTCCAAGGGGTCGAAAGAATGAAAGGAAGCCTTGCAGCACAGCATAAAGAGTTGATGCATTCGAGGGCCGCTGAAGGGGGGAAAAAAAAAAAAAATTTTTATCTTCGGCTGGGAGGCGAATCAGGTTTTGTTAAGGGCATAGTGGACTGCGGGGTCAGGCTGGCAAGAAGGGAGCTGCGGGACAAATAAGGTGACTGAAGGAAACCTACTTCACGGAAGTAAAGGCCGCCTGTTGGAAAAGGCAGGCAGGCGTCAAGAAGAACGCGTTTCCTAAGTCCTCATACTGAAGGAGGCCCGCAACCGCGGGGGAGGGGGGGGGAAAAAGCTGAAGGCCATAAGGGATCAACTCATGGGGTGTTAATTACAAAGGGGGGGAGGAAATGAAGTCTCTGTTTTGTCGAGAAAAGAAGGGCGTATGGGAGGATAGC
>Ga0179593_1341699_pt1 | contig 10063 bp, 10 predicted proteins | sample CZODoug2_1_08_16_FD_185931 | JGI IMG/M metagenome (GOLD analysis project Ga0179593, IMG submission 185931) | Vadose zone soil fungal communities from Angelo Coast Range Reserve, California, USA - CZODoug2_1_08_16fungal (PacBio error correction) | ecosystem: Environmental > Terrestrial > Soil >...
CCGGGAAAGAGGGTGAAAAGCAGCGATTTGGAGAAGAGGGCTTAAATGATGAAAGGAGAGGGGGGGGCTGGACAAAACAGCACCCCAACACAGTGTAAAAAAGAAAAAGAGTGCTTAAGGTAACCGTGACATTGAGGAAGATCCCGCCCCATAAAGAACGTTAAAGGAAAACAGATAAATGAGCAGGTGGCATGAATCGGGGGGGAGAAACAGAGAAGGGTTACGATCCTTCAGACTGACAAGGACGACAACAAAAAGGTCGGTGACGTTTTGGTTTCGACAAGCAGACCGCGGCGGGGGAGGGAGGGTGCAAAAGAATTGCACAACAGACTTTTTTTTGCCAGAAAAACCGGGTATACTGGGGAAGAGTCCAACCAATACCGGGACCAAAGAACACAAACAGACGGGAAAGGGGGAAAAAAAAGAGTCAAGAAAACGGAAACTCTCGGGCACCTGACGGCCGATTGATGCCTATCTCGTAAGGTTCTGGGGGGAGCCGAAACTCACTAAACACACCTTCAAACACACCAAAGACCGAAAACCAAAAAAAAAGAATGGAAAGGGAACAACAAGGTTCATCTGGGAAGAAAAGAGGGAGATCAAGAGAGCTTGTTGGCCCGTGCCTTGAACTTTTTCTTGCTGAAACTCATAAAAACACCAGAAAATACTCTAATAAGAAGAAGAAAATACTTCGTACTGGAACCGTAAATTTAGGCCGCTGGGGAAGGGGAGGAGTCGGGGGCACGTGATCTGTTTTCAAGGGTGCTAGTCTGGGAGTCCCCGCGTCATCAACGAAAATCAGCAGCAAACAGAAGGAACCTGGGCATTGGGGGGGGAGGAAAGGGGGAGAGTCTCGATGGGGATCAAGGTTGCTTTTTGGAAAGGGGGATGGGGGAAATTCAACCGATGAGGGACGCGATGTCAACATGAAACAGAGGAGAGGCCCGGAAGGGCAAAAAGAGCGCCATTGTCGCCGGGCTTGGTCAGAAGGGCGATTTCAGCGGACGAAAAGGCTAAAAAAATTTAACAGTCACATTAGAAAGAGGTGATGGGGAGAAGGATCGCAATAACGCGGGGGGCGATAAAAGCAGAACGCGCCTCCAAAGGATTGCGTCCGCAAATGGGGGGGACTGGAGAACCAAAAAAAATTAAAATAATGCGGGGATTACCACCACGGGTCGGCCATTGTGTCCCAGCGGTGCAAGGACAAAAATATAACCTAACGTCAAACGCGTAGTACTGGTTGGGAAGCCTCAAAGAAAACCTTGGGTGAAAACTGAAGGGGAGAAATTGGCCACGCAAAATCGATTCAAAAGGAAGTAAGGAGTGGGGTTTCCAAGATCAGAAGGGGGGACTGCGTCCAACGAGGGGCAAGAATCTGACGGGGGGGGGGTTCCGGGGAAAGAGAAGTTGCCGGGTCTTCGGCGTGAAGTAGGTCGGGGAATCCCCCAAAGAAAAAACGGGGAGCCTTCTTATCCTAGTGGCTCGCCTCCGGAAAGAATTAAAAAGAGGTCTATATAGGGTGAACAGAGGATCGAGAGTTGGGACGTGCAAGGCCATAAGCACCCGAGGAAAAGGAAAATATCTTAAGGCACGACTATAACCCCCCCTCGCGGGGGTTAGTCTTCGGAGGAATGAGAAAGTTAGGGGGGGGAATCCGCAAAAAGACCAGCGAGGGAGCAAGGGGCGGAAACTTGGAGGAAGTCAAGGAACTCCGAATTAAAGGGACCTAGCTGGAAAAATTGGCCCAGGACGAAGTCATAAGAGAAATACCCTCTCGGTATTCGGTAAACATTGCCGGTTCGTGGAACGTCTAACTAGAACGGGGTGAGGGATGGGGGATTCCATACCGGCAGAAACGAAGGGTCAAAAAGCACTCCCTGGACAATAGGGGTAACAAAACAAGGGGGTTGGACGCTCTAGCAAGGTCCTTGTACAGCTTCCCGGTCCCCGGGTGATAAGGGGCAAAACACACCAATCCACCGTAATAAAGACGAAAAATCGAGAAGGTCGGATCACAAAAGGTGGCAGTTTCTGAAGGAGTGAGGAAAGCTCCCAGTAGAGAAAAAAAAACAACAAAGGGAGAGGATGGGAAAAGACATATAGTTTGGAATTATCGACCTCCAGGGAGGAAACTTGCAAGGGTGTGGAGAGAGAGCGTCAAGGGGGCTTGTTGAACGAGCAAAGGGGAGGGACGACAGAGGACGGAAGGAGAGGCTCACAAATGTTGTCTTGTTACTTATGGAAAGGGGAGGCTGCGAAAGTCGGGGGGGTTAATCGAAACGGGGAGTGGAAGAGGAAAAAAAGAGGGGAAAATAAAAAAAAGTAAGCCCTATTTAAAAGAAGACGGGGGGAGTGCTTTTAGGGAAGAAAGCTAGCCATTCTGTCGTGACAGCTATGCCAGGTTGAAATCACGATTCTGGCCGAATTGTCCAGGGGGGTCCACCAACGCGAAAAAAGCGATGTGACTTAGGGTTCCAATAACTTCTTTCTAAGATAAACAAAGGGCGGGGAGCGACAGTCACTGCATATTTTGCGATTGCGTGCAGCACAAGCTCGTCCTCGGGGGAAACACAAAGAATCTAGACATTCAGGGACTAAAACAATGCGATCCACTAAGGACAAAACCGAAGGGAGGGGGTTGGGGATTCCCGACATACTTTACCACGCCGAAATCAGGCAACTTGGTTCTTCAACAAAGGTTACTTGAATAGAAGGGGTTCCGGAGGGGGCACGATGAAGGATGCGTTTAGTGGCAAACCCACTCTCTACCACAAAGCGAGTGGGTGGCCCACTTACGAAAGAAGGAGGGAAGGGGGGAGGAAAAGGAAAAACAACATGTCTACGGAGGGGGGAAAAGGGAGGGGACGATCTTCTGCTATCACCGCTGGCACAATTTCTAAAGTGGGAAAAAAATCTTGAAACCAGGGCAGGAAGTTTTCAGGCGGACTACGCACAGGGGAGGGGAAACAGCAAGGGGGGAGACGGTCTGCAAGAGACCCCCGCGGTGATGGACGTAAACAAAATCGAAGACCGAAAGATTCCTGTCAAACAGGAAAAGAAAAACGCCTACCACGGCAATTAGGGCAAGAAACTAACGCTTGACCCAAAGGTCGAAACTGGAAAAATAGGGTGTCCTGACTTCTTTTTGACGCGACCGCTCTATTCGTCAGCTGTGCTACCGCGACATCAGCGGGACAAACGCCCATTTAAAAACAAGAAATGCAATAATTAACATATTTCATGCCGCGGGAAGGGAGGTCAAAGGGGGAAAGGGGAAGGGGAAGGGTGGATATTCTCTGTCGTCCCACACACGTTCCCCAAATGGAAAACAGATCTCTTAGAGAGAAGCACAGGAAAAAAGAGAAACAAAAGGTCATGCCAAAGGACGGGTCCAGTACGTCCAGGGTGGAGGGTGGAGTGAGGGGAGGGGAAAGCGTACTCGCCGCAGACACGTTCCCGCACGGGCACATAGAGTGAGATCTTGCAGCTCCAGCGGGGGGTCAAAAAGAGCCAGGTAAAAGGAGGCGTGGTGGGGTGGGCAGGGGGGTGGGTTCGGGGGGGTTTGAACAGGGAGCTGCTCCCATCAAAATCAGTACTCTCGAGGCAAAAGATCTTACATTTCGAGAGAGGAAAAAAAACATGAGAAAAAGAGTAACGAGGTGGATCTGTCCATGTAGTTGGTGGAGCGTGGAGGGTGAATAGATGCTAGGCAACCCAACAATTGTGGGAAAACGAAAAAATCATGAAAAGTCAGAGAGGGTCGTTGACAAAACGGAAGAACGGCAGACCGGAAAGGGACGTAGCGTCCCCGGAGCGGGTACTCTAAGAACAGAAAAGAGCCGGTATCTGAGCAAGAGCTGGAATGGAAAGAGGAAGGGGAAAGGGAACAAAAATAGGCCGGGAAAAATACTCCACGGGTAAAAGGGGAAAAGTGGTTTTTCGGGTTCTCCCGCACCCCTTCCTGCGGACGTTTATAAGAGGAAACAAAGATCGGGGAGCCGGGAGGGCTTCACCCGCGTTCAAGGGTCCAAAATAGCTACGAAAAGGAGGATTTAGTAAAGATGAGAGATTGTGACTGCAGAGGGGGACTCACCGCCAGAAAAAGTCTGGGTAAAGATGGGAAACCGAGGCCGACGTGGGTCTTTTAGCCCATCACCAAAACCGGGGAAAAAAACGCAACAACGTTTCTTCCTGGCACTCTGAGGGAATCCTCCGCCCTCAGTCTCGAGACCTTAAGATCTTAGGAAAAATCAGAGGCAGGAGGGGAAGAGAGGACACCAGAGGGAAAAAAGAAAACCACGTTTCCTGGTAAGGCACCGGCGTGCCGTTGGTTTCACGGACTACCGAAGGGGAGTGCGTGCTTCAAGGGCGGGGGAAGAAAACAGACGGTTGTGGACAGGGGAAGAAAAGATACTTGAATCGTCGCTCACCCCTACCTTGCAAGGGAAAAGCGGGTTACGCCGGAGATCTAAGGACCAGGGGAGATCAGACCTTTACAAGAGGGTGAAGGGGGGGAATAGGGAGCTGAATTGTGATGGGCTTCCGAAACCCCCGACAAACTCAAACCAGCCGCCACACCAATCAGGGCCCGATAAAAGGGAAAAATCCTCTGTAGGAAGCGAAAAAGTAAGATGGGGGGAGGGGGGGGGAAACGGAAAGGGCTGTGGAGTCAAAACGCTAGCCAGGCAACCAACGACGCTCTAAAAAACAATTTCTTAATGGGAACAAAGGGAGGGGAATTAATCTTTATCGAGTGGATCTCTACTACTTAGACGGAGGTTGAAGGGGGGCTGGACTTGTGCTTTGGAGAACAAAAAAGAAACCCTACATCCACCCAGCCGAAAAGGAATGGAAGAGGAAAAGAAGACAGCAATTAGTTACTGTGGATCAATTTGGCAGGGGGGACTGGGCTGGGGGCACCTCTTATGAGCGAGGCAAATAATGGAGAGGGAGGGCTCTTTCACAACGAAGTAAGGACCAAAGAAAAAATAGGAAAAAAAAAGACCGTTTCTGTTTCAAAGCGTTCAGAATTTAAAAAAGCGGACGGGTACCTGCTGTAGCGTAAGGATTTGGAACTGGAACGGTTAGACCGCGGGTTGATGGCGATGGCCATCACAAGGGGGGGGGAAGATAAAAAAGCAGAACAAGCGCCGCCCCAAAATAGGATGAGGCCTCATGGAGTCTCCGCCTACCAACTTCCATGACATAAAAGTGCTGGACCCCCCACTTGATGCCATTGTGAAAAGCAGGGGGGAGGAGAAGGCAGAATCAACGCGTACCTGTCAACGCGTCTACAGGTGAAAGCCTCCCACGAACGGGAGGGAGGTCGGAAGAAAGGTGCCACTAAAAGGAGAGGGCTGACTGAGAGGAAAAGTGGGGGGGCCAATATCAACTGGGGGACATCGTGCCACTCTCAAACTGCGGTAATTAAAGGGGTGCCGCACACAATGAAAAAGGGGAAGGTCAGGGGGAAAAAGGATTTACGGGAATCCCCAAACAGAACAAGGGGGAAGAAGTCGTATCCTGAGGGTGGGGCATCTGCATCCTTACCTGGGAAAGCAAGGAGAAGGGGGGGGGCAGGCTCGAAGTTGACTTCAACAAACCATAACTTCAACCAACGGAGCAAATTGGACAAAAGAAGTAAGGGGAAGAAAACAACAATCCGGTTTTAGCGGCCTAAATATAAAGGGAGGAATCCCCCACGAAGGGAAAAAAAGATCGTTGGCAAAAGGGCGGTGCTGGGGAAAAACATTCGGGGGGGGGGAAGGTAACTTCGGATGAAAAAGGGCCTACTGGAAGAAAATGGGGCAGGCGGATCTGACATAAAAGCACTCCCCTCATCGTATTCGGTATCCATAGGGAACTTCAGTGGAGGGGAAAAGGACTCTCGGGTTGGAAGGAGGGGGGAGAAAAAACGGACTGAGAAAAGAATTCGAAATAATCCTTTTCAAAATCAGTTAAAACAAGAAAAAAGGGTTCGCCTGAGCAAAAAAATGAAAGAAGAGGACGGTCCAGAGGTGATAAAACGACGGAACGCAACGGAAAGAGGAGAAGAAGAGAAAACTGGCATTTTTCGTCCAGGATTTAATAAGGCTAACAATCTCTCGCCAAACACAACGATGAAGAGGGAAGGGGGGGAGTCGTGAGGTCGCATCAAGGGAAAGAAGGAAATGGCCAATTGTGGATCGGAGAAGAAGGGAAAGAGAGGGGGCTTCAAAAAAGAAGGAACGGGCAGATTACTGCATGGAGAGAGAAGGGTCGCACAAAAATGTGGGATGGAGAGGATGGGCAGGATGCTGCAAATTCTTTTCTCTCCGTATTGATCAATCGAAAGGACAAAGAGAATCGGACCGAACCGTAAGCCTCTGGATACAGAAGAAAGGGTGCTGTTATAGAGGCAGTCTCGCCCAATTCGGGAAAGGGGAGGCAAGGGGGAAGAAAAGGAAATGCCGAAATTTTGCCCGCCACCGCACTCGTGCGGCAAAAGCGAAGGGATTCGTGGGGGGATTCCACAGGCACGAAGAACAACCGCGGGCGGGGTAGGCGTAGAACGAGAGTGTTCAAGGGCAGAAGGGCGGGGGGAGGGACGAGAACCTCGGTTCACCCGATCTAGACGATTTCGTCTCAGGATGAAAGCAAAACACAGGACTACTCCGGACTAAGGGAAGAACAGGAAAGAAAGCCGTCTAAGGGGAAAAAGGGGAATTGTTGCGGCACCACTTTATGGGAAAAGGAGTTTCCGAGGTTCACGATGTCCCCCGAGGACTGGAAACAAAGAAAAGACGTCGAAGCGACGTGGGCGTGGCAAAATAGAAATCAAGGTAATGGTTCGGGGGGGGAGTTCCCACATGTACGAAGAGGGATAATCTTTACTATTTCTTCTTCGAGCCCCTGCGGGCACAATTGTGCAGAAAAGTGTGTGACGACTAATGAGGGGAAAGAAACATGAGTACTCAGAGATGTTGGTTATTACGGCGCTGGGTTCAAAGGGGGAAAAAAGAGGGGAAACGAAAAAATCGCCATCAACCTCGTCTAAATTTCCTACAGGTCCAGCTGCCCCGCTACCAGCTGCGTCAGCAAAAGGCAGGTAAAAAAGCCACTTTAGAAAAAGGGGGGAAGATTAGTGTCTGTTTCCCTGATTCTTGGGGAAAAAGGAAGAAAAAGGTCGGCATCTTGGCTACTCGCGAAAATCGCGGGTGAACACAGCAACAGGGAAAAAAGCAGTGATCCCTCACTCATTGAGGAAGAAGGGGAATCGCAGATGCAGTGCTAGAGGGTTTGACTGTAGGTGGGGGAAGGGAGCGAAGAGAAAAAAGGACAAGCACCTTCAAAAACAGTAGTGCGTAGAAGAGGAAAAACGACGATCCATCGCATTCCCGACTGTCAGGGGAGCCAGGGGGTGGCGTATGTGAAGGGAGGGGGGTTTCAATTGGGATAGGTGAAAAAAAAGAAAAGGGAAGGCAAGTCAACATATCGCGTAGATATCGAGATGACAAGGGAAAAAAGAGGGATACACTCCGTCCAGTGCGTGGTTGAGGGAGGGGGGGGGTGTCTTTGTGTTTCGGGCGTCCCATCAAACTGTCCTCTCTGGAGGAAAGAACTATTCTTACAGTCATCGAGAGAGGGCCGAAGAAGGCGTAAAAGATGGGGTTGGGAAGGAGTTGGTTAAGGGCTGTTGGCAAAAAAGTATAAGGGAGAGAAAAAGTCGGGTGTTCCTCCTTCATCACTTCAAATGAACACTACCTCTTACGTCGTTACAACAAGTCCAAAAGCACCGGATCCTGCACTGGGGAAGGGGGAAGGGTCCCGTAAAAGGGGTTTGACTCTGTGGAAGAACCTGCATCCTGTATCGGAAAGGGTAGAAGGTCGCGACTGTTGCTTATCTCCGCTCCTTCCGTTGTCAGTACTGGGGAAATTTGTGCAAGGTTTTGGGGGACGGAAAGAACAGCAAACAACTGAGGCCTCGTAGAAAAAGCGGGAGGAAAGAGAAAAAAAAAAAATGGCGGAGGGACACGCTTTACCGTCCAAAGCATCTCTAAACACAACAAAAACGGGAGGGAAAGGGAAAAGTATAATGGGGACAAGGGGGGGGGGGCACGAGGTTTAAGAAGCCAGTGGCGCACGATCTTTGGCCGATTAAAAGGAAAAAAGAGGACTTGCTCCCATCACCCCAACACAAGGTGTACACAATTCACCAACGTGGCTGCGGGGGAACACAACGTAAGGGATTTCTCCGCCCAGGCAAAAAGGGACCATATCGGATCTATAAAGAGCAGGTGCAAGGGGAACATCGAGAAAAAAAAAGAAGTGGACTATCGTCACAACGTTCCTGGCTGCAAACGGCTTGAGTTGGGGTAACGACGCTACCGAGGTGGGCAAGGAGATTCCGGAGGAAACACAACGTTGGTGGCCGAGAAAAGAAAAGGCTTTTAAACTCTCACCACTCTGCAAGAGAGAGTGTACGCCGTAATGAGGGAAGCTCAGACCCTGTAAGGAATAGGGTGGAGGGGAAAAGAAGCGATTACGGGTGCTGGGCTCATGAACCCCAAAACCTACAAAGAAGACAACAACATCCGATACGAAAAAAGACGAGGCCAATGGAGCGCAAGATAGAGAGGCTATCTTTTGCCCAGTGAGAAACGTGTGCTGGGCGTCACGAAAGACGCCAAGAACAACAAAAGGAAGAAGGGGGGGGAACCGGAAAGGGGAGGGGAATGCCGCGGGAAAAAATATAAGGAAGGAGGGGAAAGAAGACGTTTTCTTGTCGCCGCTAATCCCGACCACCTCAGACAAACCGACAAAAGGGCCATAGGGAGAAAAGGAAACAGCGAAAAAAAAAGTTGAACGTTGGGGATCAATTTGACTTTGGTTTGAAGGAGGGGGGGGGGGGAAAAACGCGTATTTCGAGGATTATCACGCTTCCGAATAGATTTCGGAGGTAAAAGGGGAAGGGGACAAACACTAAACTCAATCGGCCAGGTAGGAAACGGGGAGGGGGAGCTTTTTCGATTGAATCTACGGGAAGAGGGGGAAAAAGTCTGTCGGGAGGAGGGGGGACTGGGGGGGAAAGCAATTAGAACCGCTGTGGTATGCGATGATCAGCCAAAATCACCGCGGGGAACAGACGAAAGATCCGCACAAATCGACGAGGGGGCGGAATAAAAGGGGGGAATTTCGCCGCCTACCAACTTCATAAAAGGAAAGGTGATGGAAACAGCGGGCAGGGGTGAAATCGTGATAGAAGCAAATCTTCAAGAAAGGAAGAGGAGGGGGAAAGGGGTGGGAAAGCCGCCAACGAAGACCTTTCAAGGCATGGGGACCAGGGGAAAAAAGCGCTGAGACCGTCGTCGAGGAGGGGGGGAAAAAAGGAGTACCTCGTGCCCCTCGTCAAAAAGATTCGGTGAATGATTGGGGAATGCACACAATGCTTTTGCCGTAGTCAGGGAGTGAAGAGGGAGTGGACTCCCCCCACTACACCTTACGGCCTGATCGAAAACCGTAGGGGCAACAAATAGAGACGAAAAAAAATCGTTGGCCTATCTAGGTGTGAAAGAGAAGAGGCACTTCCCTCCATAGGCAAACGGATATGAACAATATCTTTCCTCACAAAGTACAAACAGACAGAACGCTTGGGTATCGTCGAAATCGAAGTTCAGGGAAGAAAAAAAAACAAGTCGCGTTGGTCCTCACGCTTGGGAGGTTGGCGTAACTTCGGCAAGAAGAGATTCAAAGGCCGACGGGTCGCCGAGGTCCAGAGCGGGGGATCGGACATAACTCCACGCAAAAAAAAGCATCGTAGGAAAGAAAATCAAGAGGAGGAAATGAGGCCGTTTGCTCTCGTTGAATTCGATTGATCAAAAAGTCGAGAAAAGAACTGGGCCCAGCCGAACGGGAAAATCATAAAAGAACACGTGTGTGACCGCCTCGAAGGGCAGGAAAAAGAAATGCGGAAAAAAGGAGAGTTTCCACACCATGAAAAACACCGAAGGAGACGCACAGGAGGATTCCGAAGAAAAAGGGGGGGGGGGGAGGGAAAGGGGAATGGGAGATCAAGCTCCAA
>Ga0179593_1393281_pt1 | contig 10063 bp, 15 predicted proteins | sample CZODoug2_1_08_16_FD_185931 | JGI IMG/M metagenome (GOLD analysis project Ga0179593, IMG submission 185931) | Vadose zone soil fungal communities from Angelo Coast Range Reserve, California, USA - CZODoug2_1_08_16fungal (PacBio error correction) | ecosystem: Environmental > Terrestrial > Soil >...
CCAAGCCCAGGATTTATAAAAAAAAGTCCCATCAACAAGTAGGAGAGGAAAGCTCAGTTCCCATCGAGAAAAAACAACCGGAAAAGGTCAGAAAGCGCGGGGGGGGAACGTGTCGAGAACACAAATAGGCAAAAGGAGGGGACAAGCTAACAGTTGATAAAAAAATCTTGAACGCGGGACCACAGGGGGCCAATGTTGACAGCAACGAAAGTGGGGACCAGCAGATGCCCGGGGAACAACACGCCGGGACAAGAAAAGGTAGGGAGGAAAAAGCAAAAAACAGCGAGCCGTCTTGAAACTCACAAAGATCCAAACACAGAAAACGCGATCGCAAAAAAGTCCCGAAGGAAAGGGGAAAGAAAACTTAAAGCAACCAAGGTGGAGAGAAGGGGGAGGATGGGGAGAAACAAAAGCAGACACAGCAAAGGTTGATCTAGTCAGTAAAAACAAAGTGGGTGCAATGGGGGAGGAAAAAAGAAATAAACGGACGTCGCAAACCCCATATGGGTGAAAAAACTCCCCCCCACGCCGAAAAATCAATTCGTTTGAGATGGCGAGACTCGAAAGGAAAAAAGCGGGAAGGTACCTTCAGAGGGTTAGCGGCCGCGCAAGAAGGGAAGCCATGTTGGGGCCAGAACCCAGCTCATGCTCACGTTGCCCAGAAGGGCCGGCCGCCCATCGGACCCTTGCTAGCAAACCTCCTAAAAAAAGGATGGGGGGGGGGGTGTTGAGGGACAATCGGCCCGGGGAGGGGGGGGAACGGAGGGGTCTCTTTATCTCAGAGAAGGGGGGTTTCCCGGGGCTGGTACAGGAACGGGAACCACCGTGAGTGGAAAATGCTCATGTGTCGCGCTCAGAAGGAAAAAGGCGGATCAGACCCGATGGCCGAGGGGGAGGGAGTAAAATGGGGGGGGATGCACGGGGAGGAAACTCGTCTTTGGGAGGAAGGTTCAAGGCCCTGTGGTAAATCTCTCAGGGGAAGGATACCAGGGGGAAGAAAGTACCATGTAACGGGGGAAAAAGAGAAATCACTCTTGAAATGGCGGAAAAACGAACCTACCACCAAATTTGCAAAAAGGTAAAAACAAGGGGGGATCCTCGAACACCCGACTAATATTTAGTTGGGAAAAATGAAAAAAGGTCGCTTAACGCGGCACCGTAGAAAAAAAAAAAACAAGGAAAAGGGCACGCGGGTCTGATGCTAAAAGCCAAAAGCGGCCTAAAGCTATCGCGGGGAAAACAGGGGGGGGGGGAAGCCTGTAAGTGGGACGGAAAAAAGGAATTTCACTGAGTTAATTCCGGAAAAGAAAAGGGAGAAACGTGTCGGAAAGAGAACCAAACAGACGAGGGCCCTCGGGGCTGTGTGATGAACAAAGAAGAACGATGTGGGAGTAGCAGCACCACACAAAGCGCTGATAAAAAGACCGTTTTTCTCCGGGACCGTGCGGGGACAAGAAGGGGAGGACCACGAGAAAAAACAAGGAAATCAAAGAACCGGCTAAAGTCGAAAGTGCGGGCCTTCCACCCCAAAACCCTTCAGGTCTGGGGGGGTGATGGCGGTCACAGCCGTGCAGTATTTTGGGCAGAGGACGTCCGGAACAAAAGATCAACTGAACTCAGCAGGGCCGCGATCGGCGGAAGAAAAGGGACCTCTGACTCGGGAAGAAAGGCTGAACGTCCAAGGGGGCGGAAAGAAAGCGCTGAAATCAGATATTTCAATGAATAACGAAAGGGGAAAGGGTTCATTGAGGGGGTGAATTAGAAGAACGCAAACGCGAAGGGGAAATCCCGATTGGGGGGAAACAAAGAGACAAGCTTGAGAGGTAACCTGCGGGGAACCATTTTTGGGGTCACAAGTATGATCAAAATCATACAAAACCGGAAGGGGGGGGAAAGTGAGCGGAGACAATGGTTCAAGAGGTAATCTTGTAAGACTCAAAATAGAGTCCGACTGAAAGGTACGGAGTTGGGGGGGAGAGGAAAATGAAACACAAAAAAAGAAAGGTGGGGAAAATTCCTAGAATCCAAAAGTAAACGTTAAGACAAAAGAAGATTTTCTAAGAAAGGGCGGCCTAAAATAAAAAAAAAAAAAAACAATCATAATAGCCGGAGAAAATCCCCCTTCCACTGAAAGAAGAAAAAACCCGGCGGAACAAACAGAGGTAATGGGGGGTCAAACGGGATCCGATAAATCGCGTACGAGTCTAAATGATACAATGAAAACAGAGGCAAAGGAAATCCTTTCCCTACGCCAAGAAAAGAAATGGGGGAATGGGGTTGTATCGGTTGGTTGCCTCAAAAGGCACAACGAGACAGAAACCTACCAAGGCAAAACCAAAACAATGAAAGCCATGAAATCGTCGAAAAAAAAAACCTTTTGCAGGGCTCCAGAACAGCACCTCCGACCGAAAACAATTTGGAACAGGAGTTGTGAACAACAAACAACGCCACACCTGGCTTACATGTCAAAATGGTTCGAGCAGTCGACAGAATAAAACGGAGACAAAAATTAGTTATATGACAAAGAGGGCCCTTAAAATCCGACAGCAGGTGGTTGCCAACAAAACAAAAAGGAAACGGGGGAAAGATACAGCAGGAGAAGGGTATACTTCAAAACGGCAAAAAAAAGGGGAGCGGAAACTCTTCGAAAAAAAGAGACAAGCAACTGCACATAGAGAAAAAAAATCAAAAAAAATGGGTCAAATGGTTACACTTGATTGGGGCACCAAAAAGCAGACAATGGGCGGGAAAAGAAAAAAGAGAGTTATAAAAAGAACAAAGAAAAAAGACCGGCCTTCAAGGAAAAAAAAAACTATCCCAATTTATCCGGACTAAGGAAACGGGAAGAAAAGGTTTTTGTCCGAAGCATGGGGCACCTTTCCGTCGGGGCCCGGATCGGGACATGGGGGGTTTACAGGGCGAGAAAAAAACGTGCCAAACGGAAAAGAATCACTCAAAAAAAAAAAAAAACGTAGGATAAAGGAAAAAAGAGAAGAGAGCAAAAATGGTCGTTCTAAGGACATAAGGACCAGAAAAGGAAAAGAGGACAATTCAAGACCAGGACCCAAATAATGAGGAGAAGGGGGGCTCCTTGAGGGGGGAAGCGAAGAAGGCTGGGACGGGAAGGGCTGTTTAGTTACGAGTAAGAAAACCACGAAAAGAGGGAAAAACAAAAACGAAACATTCAGGGGGAGCCTGGAAGAGAGGGGAAAACACTTGTCAAACGCAAACAACGGAAACTCCGTGCGCGACTTTTGCGAGATCGGAGACAAGGGAGGGGGGTCCTAAAAAAAATTGACGGGGGGGCAAGAAAAAAGGGGAATAAAAGGACCGGTTTTATACGTGTCCAGTGGGGAAATCTGCTAGGACAGCAACAAGGCGCAGGGGTCGGGGTTTCACAAAAAACAGTAAAATGGGAAACATAAGGAGGAGGAAGCATGGCAAAAAGGCGAGATGGAAAAAAGGAAATGGCGGTGAAATGAGAAATGACGGACCGAAGAGGGCCGGGGGGATGTGCAAAGGTGACAACCAAGCAAAAAAGGCACTTTTGAAAACGCGCGGGGACGGGGAGAGATGGGGGGGCAAGGGAAAAGAGGAGCAGAACCCAAAAAAAAAGCGATCAGAAACAATCGAAAAATTGGCAATACAACGCAGCACGGAGACCGGGAAGAAAGGTCCTTTAGTTTCCCGGAAGAAAAATGCAGATGGCACGTGTCAACACAACCGCGGACCAAGCGGGGGGGTTAACAAAAAAACGGGGGGGCCATTGAGACGGGGGCGGAAGCAACAAGGGTTGAGGAGGATGTTGGTCGAAAAAACTAGTGGGAAAGCAAACTAGCGTGAAAAAGAACTCAAGAGCACGAAAGAAGGGAAAGAATGCCTGAGACCTCAAGGGAAAGGGAAGAAGGGGACCCAGGGAGAAAAGTGAGAAAAAGATGAAAGCGAAAAGGAAATGAAACCGCGGGGGAAAGCGAACTGTCCACGCGGACATCTGCCCAATTCAGAAAGGGGTCTACAGAAAAGCGGAAAGGGCAACAAAGAGACAGGGATAAGACAAAAACAAGCGTAGATACTAAAAAAAAAAGAGGAAATGGACTAACTTCTGGGGAATACGAGTCGGAACAAAAAAAAAGAGAAAGTACGCGTTGGGTGCCAGGCAAAAAAAAAAAAAAGATGCCCACAGCCCCCCGACCGGGCAGGGTAAATATCTGCCGGAAAAAAGAAAAGGAACCCCCATCACCAGCAAAAACGAGAAAAAAAAAAAAAATGAAAAAAAGGGACGCACGCACGGGTTAGACAGGTCGGAGGCCCACAAAGGAAAGAAAGTCTTAATGACGCACTGTCCGACAAGGGGTAAAAGATCACAGGGTTTTAAGATGAGAGAAAAAAAAAAGAAACAACAAAATCTGCAGAGCCAAAAGCGCGCCCACGAAAGGACGTTGATGGCGGAGCAGGGCGCTAGACAAGGCAGGGGGGTCCATAAGGGAAGTCACCAAGAAAACCGACCAGGGGTCATAAGAAACAAACGAAGGAGGACAAACCAGGTCAATGATGTCAAGGGAAAGAATGTGTCAGACCCAACGGAGAAGAAAAAAGGGGAGATTTCGAGGGGGGGAATGAAGAACGAGTGGAAACATCAGTGGAAGGCGAACCGCGAACGGCACAAAAAGGGAAAAAAAAAAGGTTTTCTAAAAAGAAAAAGGCTCAACGTTGGAAAAAGCAAAAAGGGAGGAGAAAGAAAGGCCACGACAATAGAGGAAGAGGCCGAATTGGGGAAGAAAAGAAAGAGGAGAAAAGAAATTAAGGGAGAGCACGGACTTACAAAAAGAACCGTCAAGAAAAAATTTGATCGAAAGAAAAATCGTAAAAGGAATCAAAAAAAGGAATGAGGGTCGGGAGACCACGGAGGGGAAGGTTTTAAAAAAAAAGGGAAGGGAGACAGAGGCCGACAACAATTTTCACCGGAAGGAGGACCAGGGGAAAGAAGGCTAAAGGGAAAAAGGGAAAAAACGAACCTGGGTACAAAATCCAGCCGTGAAGAAAGAATCCGGAATGAATTGCGGGAAACCAAAACAAAATAAGCGGGGGGGCACGGGGAAGTTTGAAGGGGAAGGGAAATTCCGAAAGTTCCCTCGGGGCTGGCAGGGGGGGGAAGAATCAAAAAAACTGTGGAAAGGGCAACAGAAGGGACCAGTTTCGTCTGTAGGGAGGACAAGGGGGAAGAAAAAAGAGGAGCCACTAGATAAAAGAAAGAAATCCTGGGGGGGGGAGTATCGAGATAAAAGACAGATTGGGTCCTGGGGGGCATCGGAAAAAGACTGGGTGGGGGAGACGATGGGGTAATGATACCCAAGGAGAAAATGGAAGGGTCCCTATTGGACAGGGCGATCGAAAGCTGGAACGAGACTCAGGGGTGGGGAAAAAAGTTGCCAAAAATAAAAGCGGTAAGGGAGGGAGATACGGTGGGGTGGGGCTACCGTGGAGAGAGGTTTGAATAAGTGTCAAATCCGAAAGAGGGGATCCACGAGGAGTCACCAATGGAAAGAAACCCTTTAATCTTTTTGACAAGGGGGATTTTGGGGGACCAAAGGGTCAAAAACCCGGTAAAAAGGGGAACTGTCAGGAGGAAATGGACAAGGGGTTACGCGAAAAAAAGGCAACGTGGGGAAGTCACGAGAGGGGTCTACCAAAAAAATCGCTCATCGCCAGAGAGAGAGGCCCTTGGACAGGGAAAAAAGACACCAACCCAAAAAAAAAAACCAAAAAAGCGGGGAGAAAAGGGGAAAATCACGTGAAAAAGTGGGTTTTTTGAAGGAGGGATCCGACCGAAGGGAAGAATCGAGACAAAAAAAGAGGGGACAGAGAGAGAAAAGTATCACAGAAGAAGGGGAGCGGAACAAGTCCAAAAAAAATCAACGAAAAAAAAAGATCATGAGTAGAGTAACAAGGAAGAAAAAACTCCGGTTCCCATGCATGAAAAGAAACTAACGGCATATGCAGGAGCGGAGGGAGTCAACAAAGAAAGGGGGACCACGGAACAGGGTGCATCTGAGGGGAAGAATAAGGCGGCCACATGGGAATTTCAAAACAGAGCAAAAGTGAACCAGAAGGGGGGAAAAAGGGGGTACATTGCTACAAACGAAAGTCAAGAAACAAGGAGGAAAAAGGTATTCGTCCAGTCAAAAAGAACAGGGGGGAAAATAACTACAAAGGAAGAGAATCCAACAGCAGCGAAGAAGGAGGAACTAATACAAAAAGGGGGAGACAGAAAGAACGGAAAAGAGAAAAAACGTAAAGTAAAGACGAAGAAAAACCGTTATACAACTCCTTCGGTGGTGGAGAAATCAGAAGAAGAGAAACAAAAACTTTGACGGAGCAGATAGGAGGACAAAACATTGTAAAAGGAAAGTGGGAACCCAAGAAAACGCGGGAGAAAAACCAGGAATAGAGACAAGACCAAAAAGAAAAAGAAAGGAGGGCATGGTGGGAGGATTGTCGAGGGAGAATCGCCAGGAAAAAAGAACTCTTCTATCTTGGGGGCCACTCAACAGATTTACCAAAGGCCAGGCCTTGACGGGAAAGGTACTAACTGGTTAAGAGGTGCCGCAACGACCAGACGGAGGAAAACGGGAACAAATTTGGGCCCGTCAAAAATAGCGTCAGGGGACGCCAGAATAAAAAAAGGAATCAACGCAAAAAAAAAAAAGTTGGGGTGGGTTTGAAGACAGATTCCATTGGAACGAAAGGGTGAGGGGGAAATCTTGGTGGATGGCAAGGTGGAGGTGTTGGGAACAACAAGGGGGAAGACCTTCAAGGCATCCTCGCAAAAGGGGGAGAGTTCCTTTACCGGGAAAGGTAAGGTGGAAGCCGGAAGGATCCCAAAAAAAAGAGGAAGAAAGGGATGGGAGTCGCGGGAGAAACCCTCTGGAACGAGGGAGTGATGGGACGGGAAAGGGATCAAAATTCTGTCAGGGGGAGGGCCTTGGGGGGTAAGAGGACACTGGACTATGACACTCGGGAGAAGGGCATAAAATTACCCCGAAAAAACTCCTGTTCATAGGGTTCAAAAAGAGAGAATCAAAGGGGAGGAAGTAGACGGAGGACGAAAGGGATGAAACCAGTGCCTCCTAAACCAAGGGAAGGGAGCCGCCCCTTCAATTTTTGGGGGAAGAGAAAAAAAAAAGAGTTGGAGGGTCAGGGTGGGCAGGGAAGGGACGCGTTGAAGGCTAGCAAACAGAAACGGAAAAAGAAAACGGCTTTTGGGTCGTGCAAGAGGACATATCGCACCGTAACACAGGAAAAAGAAGGGAAAATTTTGTCAAGAAACAGTATTGGCGGGGAATACGGTGAAAAAAAAAAAAAAGGAAATGAATGGATGCCGGATGGGAAGCCAAAAAATTTAAGATGGGAGAACATTCGAGCCAGGAAAAAAGTCCACAGGCGGGGGGGCAGCGTATAGTTTGGAAGGGGGACAATGGGGCCCTGTCGACGAATTGTGGGATGAGCTCCAAGGCAGAAGAAGACAACGCAAGGAGAAAATTTAAACTTTGTGCAGAATGGCGTTTTAAACTAGAAAAATGGATGACCACGAAACGAGAAAAACGGGCTTATCAAAAACAAAAACACTTGCTCAAAAGATCGTGGGCGGAGGGGAGGACGGGTCCACCAAGGTTGATGGGCATAATGCTTGTCAACAGAGTGCTGGTATTTGGGGGGGGCGGTAGCGTCAGAAAAGAAGGTCTCAACTTACATTCGACCAGAAGGGCAGGGAAATAGTCTTCCAAGGGACACGAGATAAGACAAAAAACTGAGAAAGAAATCAGATACCCAGAGCTCGCGGGGGGAGATGAGGGGTGGGGAAATGGGGGAATCACAGGGGGTCCGGGACGTCTGCCGGTAAGGGGGGGGGGGGGGGGGGGCAGAAACAAAAAAAAAGCCCCGTTGGTAAAACCGATTGTGTGCGCAGAGGGGAAAAAGCGGAGATGTGCCCCCCGGTCGAATGGAACATGGGTGGTGGGGGGGGGGTGGGGGAACCTTACAAAGTGAAACGGAAAAAAAAAGGAACCGAAAAAGGAACAGTCTTACCCGTGAGAGAAGGGTACATCATAGAAAGTCTTCTGCACTGAAGAGGGAGATGTGGGGGGGACTCAAGAGAGGCTTAAACATAAACAAAAATCGTGAGGTGGTCAAAAGCTTACGAAGAAAAGAAAACCCTTGGTTAACGAAAAGGGCGCACGGGGAGACTGTTAAAAACAAAAGGTTCTTCACGGCGAAGAAAACACCCATTCCAAACCAATGTCCAAGGTCCATTGTGATACAACTCCTGCAAAAAACTTTACGGTGCGAAGGGGGAACTCTGAGGAAGGTTTTGACGGGGAAGGTCAGGAAAGAGAAAAAAATGGCTTTGCGCGGAAGAACCTGCGAAAAAAAAAAGGCACACAAAACAATTTGAATGATAAAGGAAAAACGCGGAGAAGATTTTCAAAAAGAGGAATGGGAAAGTTGGAACCTTGGGGGGGGACCATCACGGCACTTAAAACGGGAGGGGGAAACCGCATAACACATAAGGACACAAAAAACCCAAGGGCAAAAGGAAAACTCGTCAGCACAGATCTGCAAAAAAGAAAAAACAGGCAAGCCAATCCTTGAGGACGAAAAAATTGTGCCAACTAGTACAAAACAACCAAAACCGGGGAGGAAAGGGGGATAGAGAAATCGAAAAGGAAACCCGGGGGGGATGATACAAACGGGGAACAAAAGGATCGAGGCGCACGTAACAGGGGAAAAGGGGCCAAGCAACGGTGAAAAACTATCCATCGGACAAGACCAAAACGCAAAACGTGAGAGATAAAAAAAAACGGGCAAAAAAGACAGGCAAAGCTGCACGCGCCCCGTTAAAAAGTCAGAGATCGAGAAGCACCAAAGGCCATATGGGTGTTTCGCATGTTATGAGGTTTTGGGGAAAACACGGCGAGGCGGGGGATTAAAAAAAATCGAAAAAACCGGGGACAAAAAAAAAGAAGACTGATCGCAGGGAACCCGGTAAGAAAAGTAGTTTGCAAAAGGGCACGATCCTGGGAGGGGGGGAAGATGAGATGGGGTTTCGGAACGAGAAAGAAATTGTCACAATCAGAAATGATCAAAAAAAAAAAACGGTGGAGGCAGAAATGATGAAATTACCAAGGGGGAAAAAAAAAAAAAAAAGCAGGAAAACCAGGGAGCCATCTAAATCGACAAGCATTACGAAAAGGAACTTGGAAACAAGACAAAGGTCGACTTAAAGGGAGAAGAGAGGATGGGGGAAAGGCCGGGGAACTTTTCAGGGCGGAAGACCATAAAAACGAGCCAAACTCCTACGCCGAAAAAAAGTCTTGAAAGAAGGGGGATGAGCAGGGGAAAAAAGATTGAAAGGGCAGGGCATCTCCTTTGCGCAGCGGGGAAGGAAACAGTGGGGTTGGAAAGGGAGTAGACGAGAAATGGGGATCGAAAAAAAAAAAAAGGGGATGGCGGGGAAAAAAAAACAGGGGGAGTCAGGAAATCAGGCCTGCAATTGGGAAAAAACGGGGTGGTCCTAGATGGAAGAGCGGACGCGGAAGAGGCCGTGGGCTTTTCAGACCCAGTGATTGACGCCACAAAAACTGGGGAGGCGGGGGGGGGAGGAAGCAAAGCACGAAAGGAAAAACGGAAGAGTGCATGCCTTTTAACGTGCGTGGAAAACCAAACTTGTCGGTGCAGGGAGCTGACGGAAAAAGTAAAAAAAAGGGAAGCAGGGGTCAGCGAAGGGTAGAAAAAAGCGGTGTTTTTCCTGAGAAAGGAAAGGCAGATAAAAAAAGGAAGGAATGAGCGATCGAGACACCAACACCAACCAGTGGTAGGAAAAAAACAGTGCACAAAAAAAAAGTGGGGAAAACGTCCCAGGAAATGGAAAAAAATCAAGGTTCCGAAGGATGAAGGGCCATGAAGGGCTCCCGGCAGGAGAACGAAAAATGGGGTTGTGCAAGACGTTAAAAGTAACGGTATGTTGAAAAAAAAAAACAGAAGGGAACCAAAAGCTTGGATTCGG
>Ga0179593_1437065_pt1 | contig 10063 bp, 12 predicted proteins | sample CZODoug2_1_08_16_FD_185931 | JGI IMG/M metagenome (GOLD analysis project Ga0179593, IMG submission 185931) | Vadose zone soil fungal communities from Angelo Coast Range Reserve, California, USA - CZODoug2_1_08_16fungal (PacBio error correction) | ecosystem: Environmental > Terrestrial > Soil >...
GAAGAGGAAGCACTGAGCCCGCCGGGTCCACCTCGGGGGCGTGTCCCTCTGAAGGGTAGGATAGGCGAAACTGTTTAGTCAATACCCACTCAAGAGGCCCCCGGGAGCTGGTTCAAAAAGAAACAAAGGTATGAAAGGGAACGGGGAAAAAAGCGAAATGGAAGGAAAACGGTGGGGGTAGAATTTTGCATACTTCTCTCGGGGGGGTCGTAACTAGGTAGGGGAGGGGTACAGGATTGACAGCGTGGGGAAACTGGCAAAAGGGAAAAAAAAACTGGGGGAGAAAGAACAGGGGGGGTCGATACAGCAAAATGGTGAGGGGGAGATGTGATATGCTAGAAAGAAAGGGGGTCCGAGGCGTCGGGGAGATGGAAGGGGTGAAGATCATGAGAAGGCAAGCAGAGTAAAGGGTCAATGGGGCGCAAAAAGGTAAGTACAGGCAAAAATCGAGTGGGCAAAGGAAGTCTGTTCTTTTGCTACCAGGGTTCACACAGGGATCGTATTCGACAATCTGACATAGAAAAAAAACAAGCATGAGGGGTGGTTCTGGAGAGCCAAGGTCAGGGGAAGGCGCATGTATTCGCTAGGGCGAGGAAAAGGAAAACCGCAGGAGAGAGGGGTAAAAACTTCGAGTGGGTGAGGAGGAATAATAGCAAGAAAAGTTATACGGGGGAGGGGAGGTCATAGAAAAGAAGATGCACAGAAGGAATGGCACCAAGTGAATGAGCGAATGTGGAGAGAAATTACCTGCAGTGCCTCGACAAACTGTTGGAGCGTGGGTCCCGAAGCTATACAAGGAGGAGGGAGGAGCAATGAAGAAGCGGAGCCCGCCGGGGGAAAAAACGAAAAAAGAAAAATCACGGGGAAGGGGGAAGGATAAAAACGGAAAAGGAACAGTTTGAACGCGCGTAGGGGGGAAAGGCAAAAGGGCGCAAGGACGGGAGAAGGGGAAAAAGCGAGGGATAGTGCATTGTACTGGATAGCTGGATCTACTTGAATAGGTGGTTGCAGGCAGTCCAAGGGGAAATTTGTACGTAGAGGGGGGGAAAAGGAATGGCAAAAAACAGATATGTTGGCCAGAATTGTGGTCGATCGAAGGTTAAGACTCACAGGTCAGAGGGGAAGAGCGAGGAGGGGTCTGAAATCGTTAGCGGGTAAAGTAGGGCGCCAGGTACGTAAACGGGAAGTTGGGGGGTAGGTTTGTATAGATGAACCTAGTTTGGGAAACCTAGGGAAAGAGGCATGGACCAACTGAGCTACGAACCGTAACTCAGTTTTAAGGCAGCGAAGGAAGTGTTGGTGTACGGAAGGAAAAAAGTGAGCGGGGGCAGGAAGAGAGGAAGGAGAAAAAAATTCGGGAATGGGGAGTGGTATTTCCAGGGAGTTAGTGGTGAAGAGGGTGGGGGTAAGAAGCGAGTGAAAACGACACTGCTGCGGTTGAAAGGAAAACGTGTAAATGCTGAAAAACAAAAAGGGGAAACCGTAGCCATAGGGGCAATAACCGTGGAGGGGTAGATGTGAGAAAAAGAATGGTCGGACGGGGTCAGGGGACGGCGTGTGGTAATGGTAAAAAGGTACAAGTGGCTTATGAGAAAAAAAGAATGCATTCTGGAAAAAAGTGGGGGAGAGAAAACTATTCATAGAGAATCAAGAGGGGGAGAGGGTTGACTGAGAAAAGGACCATAAAATTAACTCGTCGAGTGCACGGCAGTGGGTGTACAATCGTGTATCTTGGATAGGGGAAAGCTCCCTGGGGAGGTAATGTGAGGCGGGAAGGGAGGGACGCGTTGGAGAATCTAGGTGGGAGTCAAAAAGCGTGGGTTAGAAAGGAGTCGGAGAATCGGCGTCACAAGATCAGGAACGTGTGTCAATCTGTGCTTGATGGGGGGGGGGGGGAAAACTGTGGGGAAAGGGTCTGGACGAAGGGGGATGTTCCTTTGGATGAAGGAGGAGATCAAAGTTAGTGAGACAAAAAGGAGACTTGTCGTCACGGTCGCCGCTCCCGGTATAAAGGAAAGCGTGGGCATGGGAAAACGGGAGTCCGAGGGCAACGGAAAAGATGTTGCTTCAATGGAAGGGGAGGGGCGCTTGTCGGCAGGTAGAGAGGCGGACGCCGGCAGGATGTTGTGAAGTCCGATGGGCGTGGGGCGCTCCGCAGACAAGACAGAAAAGAAGGGGGCCAAATAAGAGACCACGGAAAAACCCTCGTAGAGAGGGACTCAGTGAAAAAAAAATGACAGGAGTCCCTCTTGAAATGGGAACGACAAGGAATGGCAAAACGATAAAGGAACCTCGTGGTGTATATTTAGCGGCTCTCGGGCAAAACATTGGGAGTTAAAAATCACCGTGTCTTAAAGGAGAGGGAAGTCAAAAAGGGTCAAACGAAACTAAAGAAACGGTCATCGGACGATCACCAGTGCCGTACCGGGAAGAGAACTAGATGGGGTCGAGAATGCAGGGAAGGGAGAGCTGAAATTGCGCATGCTAAATGGGCTGGCAACAATTCCACAGCGGCTAGAATGCGAGATAATAACCGGGAGAGCGGGGGGGGGGGGGGGCCGTCCCCGCTGTCAGGAAGATGGGTCAGACAGAGCCTTGGCTCAGACGCGGCGGCCCAACATAAAACCAGCAAGCAATAATGCACAGAATGCAAACTGACGTAGGATGAAAGGTGGGGTACCAAGAAAGTGTGGGAGGACGGAAAAGCGTCCCTTTGAAGGAGGAACCAGAAAAAGCAAGCCGTGAAAAGCCCTTCAATCCCCCGCTGCTGAAAAAGAAAGCCCCGTCGCGAACTCTCACGGCGCGTGCCCATCAAGCCAAGCGTGCACGTCATTGTAGTTCAGGACTGGAAGTCGGGACTAAGTGGGAAAGAAAAAGGGGGCGCCTGCATCGTCCTCTCGTAGGGTGAAAGAACGTCGACCAAAACAGGGTGTGGGTACGTAAAAAGGCCTAGTGCGGCATCGGACATCGGGTTTTGGCACAGGTGGGCATGAACAAAAAAACATTCTTGACAAGACCGCGCAACACGGAAAAAGAAGGCTCATGGCCAAGGAGAAAGAGGAGGGCGCCATTGGTGCCCATGGGTCGGGACAGTTAGTCACAACCGGGGAGACCGGGGAAAGGAGGAGAACTAAAGGGGTGCGAGGGCTTGGGGAAATGCAAAGGAGGGGATGGACAGTCGATTGCACCAGCCGTCCTGAAATGGATGAAGAGAGGGTCTAGATTAAGTCCCAAGGCGAATGTGGGGTACATCTCAACACAACAACGGAATTAAAGAATATATCAGATGCTTGTACACAGGAAGTGGGAAAGGATATGGGGCCATGGAAGACAAAAATCAAGAGGTTCTGACCTTCAGGAAAAGAAAGGGGAGGGGCCGTCAATCGGGGTCTCGAAAAATCGTGTCAAGCGGCCAAGGAGAGAGGCCCTCGAGGTTCGAAAACCTGCGTGCTTGGTTTCGGAAAGCCCTTTCCCGCAAGTGCCTGGCAAACAGGGAATCAAGGGTAGTCAGGAGATGCAGGTACGCCGGGCGGATCGGAATGGGTGGAAAGCATACCGACGCGTCAAATTAAAAGGGGGAGAAAAAAAGGGGATAAGGAAGTTTTTCGATCGACCCCGTGAAGGTGGGCTCGTTGTTCTTCTTGTCACCGAAAGAGGAGGGGCGATGAAGATCACAACAGGAGGCGAACTTCTAAAGGAAAAGGGGGAAACTAACGTCAAGGGCGAGTGTTGACAAGGAAAAGGGGAAGAGAAGGGCGAAGCATGGCCGTGCACGCGAAGGGCGAGGCCAACTAGTGTCAGCATCGTTGGATTTGATTGAAGGGGGGGGAAGGAAAAAGCGGAGGGAGTAAAATAAACTTGTGGGGGGGGGGAAGGAAAATTACGCGTCCTGCGCCAAAATCTTAGGTACCCTTGGAACTGGTCCTAACTAAGTCTTGCCCGGGCAGGGTACTACGGAGGAGTTGGGGCCTCAAACAGCACGGTTTGCCACTTGCAAGGGGGAGAAGCGTTGAGCAAAATTCCAGAAATCTGGAGAAGCGGGGGAGGAAAGGACACAGACCTGTGAATCTGAATTCCATTCGCCTCAAAAGGCGGAGGACATAAAGTTGGGAGAAGACGACGCGGAACATCAGGAAGAGAGGAACTGTGTCTCTACCCATCTAGTTCAACGTGAAAGGGGAGAAGTCCGCAATGGGTGAGTTCACACTCAGAGATTTGATCATGGAGGGGGTCGCCGCACAGTAAGAGTCGGTGTCCTATCGAGTACCAATGGGGGGGACATGAAAAAGCATAGTCACAGCGGAAAGGGAAAGCGATCAGTCAACAAGAGTTTGAAAATTAGTGTCCGTTTCAAAGGGAGGGGAAATGACTGTCGTGTTGAAATGAAAAAACGAGGATCTGAGAAGGGGACAAGAAGGAGGCTTCAGTCTGATGAGATCGTGCGCGTTCTAAAAGCTGCGCAGGTGCAACCGGGAGGCAGAGTCTTCCGTGGAAGAGAGACCCGGGCCATGTAGACGTTCCAGGACCGCGGCTGGACAGAGAATCCGTGAAGTCTGGGAAGAATAGACTATCTTGCACAAGAGGTAATGTAAATAAATAAGCCCGGAGATGGGAACGTTAATTGCGAAGGGAGCCTCGCTGAGACGCTACCTCACCGTTGGGGTGGGGAATGGGACTGAAAGGGTCGGGACTGACAGCAGTGGAAACTAAGCAGTCGGAAACGGCAGTCCACAGGAAACAATAAACGGCAAGGTCAAGAAAAAGAGGACACAGGGAGGGAGAAGGCCGGGCAAGCGGAGGCTGATTGGGGAGGGGAAGGTGTCTCGAAGAATCTCGGGGCAAGGGAGGGAAAAGGGGGAGGACCTTCAAGAGGGGGACCTCCGGGATTTATTCATCATGGAAGGAAGAGGAAAACGGATTTGAGCTTAAGAGAGAGGAGGAGAAGTGTGGTCCGTCGGACGTTTTAGCAGTCGCCGAGACACACGTGGGATGGACCTGCAAGAGTCAATAGCTCGTGGGGGGAACACAAACACGAGAGACAGGCTGAAAGATTCAACTAAGTGCTTCCGCGCACGGGGAAAAAAGAAAAAGAATCGTTGGCGGAATATAGCGGTATGAAGGGCGCTGCGGGGAAAAAAAAAAATGATGTAGGTGGTCAAGACTAGTTTGCACGACAATCAGGGCTGGCCGAGAGAGGGGATACGGGGGGAAAGGGCAAAACTACTCAAGGTTGGGGGGGGGTACAGTGAGCGGTGAAAAATGGGCGGAGTGCACGCTAAATAGAGGCGGCACCAACAGACAGATCAAGGAGGGGGATACGCCTCACGGAACGGGGACTGTAATCGAAGGTGGGAGGGGAAAAAATTGATCGTCGAAGGAGGGGGGGGGGGAGGTCGATAAAAGAAAAGAAAAAAAAGGCAAAAGGAGAGGATAGGAGAGCCTTGGGCGCCTAGCGGGGGGGAAACGTGAAAAGGGTCAGGTGGAAAGGGTGTACAATGTTCGTACCGTCGGAAAGCTAAGGTTGGGTCGGAGTCGGGAAGTACGAGAAATTTTTATCCGAACATCAGAACACCGTCGGTCAGTGCAAGCAAAAACCCATCCAGTAGAAAAGGTCAGGAAGAGAGAGGGGACGTGGTTAGAGGGGCGTAAAGGATGGATGTCGGGATGTATGATAGATCGGGGTCGTCCCGAAAATTAACCGAACAAAAAAAAAGAGAGATTTAAACGGGGTTTCGACATCCACCTTGGGAAAGGAAATGGGTGTTCCAAGGGAAGGAATTATGGACGAAAAGAAACGGAACTCAGCTGTCGCAAACAGCGGAGAAGGGGGCGGAATGGCGCGCTGTGTGGGGTGGCGCGGGGGGCGGCGGGGGGGGCAAGACTGAGGCGGGCGGCCAGAAGAAAGGCTTGTTCGGGGGAAAAAAGAGTGAGAGAGCTAAGACGCTAAAACACAAGCACCGTATTATTAGTGAAAGAGAGACGATGGCAGGCTGGTGTCAAGAGAAGGGGTCGATCGAGACTCAAACGCTCGAGGGGTCGATGTTGGGCACGCAATAATTGTGTGTAGGCGTCTGGTTTGGGATAAGCGGCGGGGGCTCCCTTCAACTCTAAACGTGTCACCGGGGCGGGGAATAGGGTAGCCCCGAAACGTGACTGTGGTAGCGGTATAGACGTGGGAACAGGATCTAGAAAAAATGCTCAAAAGTGTGGAAAATCAAAAAAAGAGCGTAATAGGACTCATATTGTGGGGCAAGAACGATCGATGGTTACTCAAAAGTCTGATTTCCACGAAAGACGACGTAAATCAGTCCGCGGGCTCGGGGAAGAAGAAACGGATCCCGCCACTGACGGAGCATTTTTTTGATTTGCTCAAACTGTGAGCTTAAGCGCGAACCGAGGATCTCCTCACAGGCACTACAGTTGAGTGAAAAAGTAATGGGTGTGACCAAGGGAAAGAGGTGAGCGAGAAATCCATCGGAGGTATGTACATTGGCAAGGACAAAAATAATTCGCGGGAGAGAAACGGGGCGTTTCAAAGCAAAAAGTACGTTACTATTTGCTCACATCGAAGTGGGAGGCCGTTAAACTGTCAGGAGTCAAGCGTTGGGGACTTGGGAATGAAAAAGGGTTTCAGACGGAAACGTCTCTGGAGGAGAAGCAAAAGTGTGGCAAGAAGAGACTGAAGCTTTAGAGAGACAGGAGCCGGTAATCGAGGACTGGGGCGAAGAGGGGTCAGAAAAACTAACTCAAGGAGGAAAAAGGAAGGAATCTACCGGGGGGGAGGAAGACCGCCAGCGTTTAGGCAGGAAAAAGACACGAAAGATCGGGGAAAGGGTACGCCCTCTCTGTGTTAAAGGTAGTTTGGGGGGACTCTTAGGGAAAAAAGATCGGGTCGTGCAGCTAACCGAAACAAAGAAAAAGGGGATGAGGAGGATCGCCGAAAGACGGCTCCAATTCAGCTAGGATGATGAGATTAAGAAAGGGGGGTGGCAGAAGGTCCTTGAGTGGGCGGCCAACGGGGAATAAAAGGGGATTTCTTAGGGCTATCTGGAAAGAGAGGAAGAGGGGAAAATCCATAAGGAGGAGGCCTGGTGACACACGGGGGTGATAAGCATGAATAGGCCACCTAACCCCCGATAAAGGACTAAGGTGAGAAATGACAGCAGGAAGAGGGGAAAGTGAAAACATCTGAAACGGTAACTCGTTGTTTGGAATGATCGGGAAAAAAAGGGGTGGGGATCAGGGAGCGAATCTGGCAGGAAACTGTACAACTTCGCTTAACCGACGGCCACAGGGGACTAGAACCATTTCTTGGCGGGAGAAAGGGAAAGAGATGGGTCGAAGAAGAAAAAGGGATTGACAGAAGAGCAAGGGGAGTAGGAGCAAGCCGTCCGCTTCTTTAAGGACAATGAGGGACTCTTCTTACCGGGGGGACGCGGTAGGAAGACTGGGGAAAAAAAAAGCCTGACCGAGTAACAAACATAGTGGCAAACCGCTGGCAAGAAGAAGAAAAAAATTGCCTGCAACGCATTCAGGAACCGGCGACTGTCGCAGCAATCTCCTGAACAGGGACGAAACACCCACGAAACCGCTGACGCGAGGACAAAAAAAATGGATAAACAAGGCAGAGAAATAGCGAAAACTTTCGCAGCAAGAAAAAAATACGCTGAAGGCGGTCACGTTGGTCTGAGGGGGAGAGAAGCAACATTTCAAGGTGCCATTGTGATCATGCCCCAAGAGGAGAGCTTGGAATCGACGCACCGCATGGGTCGATGAGCCCTTATCCTCGGCTCTTAAGGGTGGAACAAGATCCAGGGGGGTATAGTGAAACCGACAGGGGAAGACGGACGCGCCCGAGCAGGACTCATTGTGCCTCTTTGGGAAAGCTGGCACAAGGAAAAGCGGATCCTGAGGGCAACAGGTGGCAAGCGGGGCCGCTATTTGCGGTGAGCCGCGGGGACGAGGAGAATGGCTAATCCCCAGCATTTTTTGTAGGAGGAAAGGACGAAACAAAAACGGGAGGGGAAAGAATACCTTGGGACTTAGCCAGACCCTCGCGAAGTGTAGGGGGAGGCAAAAGGAAGGGGGGGCTGACCATTTCCGAAATCATGATGCACTGCCGGCCTCAGGATTCGTGTTCACAAAGCTGTAGCGGGGTGTTAGGGAAAGGCCCGGACAAGCGGCAACCAGGCAGTCAGGATTGATTGGGGAAAGAAGGACTGAACTATTTTGGGGTGGAAGAAAACTGCAAAATTAAGATGTCACGAGAAGATGGTTTCATCTGACCATGATGGGGGCGAGACGTTGTCAGGGGAAAAGAAAGGGGAGAGGGTCGATATCTAGCTGTAGGGAGCCGATCAAAAAAGAAGGAAACAAAAGGACTTCATCTTGGATGGGACAAAGGAAAAAAAGGGCAGCGCCTGCGAGCCAGCGGCCACAAATTGGTTGATCAGAGAAATAGGATGGGATCCTGACCGGGATGGAGACCCAGGTTCCGGAGCGAGTAGGTCGAAGGGACCAGAGGGGGAACTGAAAATGCCATTTGGGGGCTATCAGGCTGAAAGAAGGTTTGCACTACTTGGCTCCGCGGAATTCAAAGCTGAAAAAGTCGCAAGTCAAAATCGGACATTTCCAAAGCCTTCAGCCCAAGGGTTGCCGAGCCAAAGCTGAGGTCATCTCTCACCATCGAAAATCTAGTTCCGTAGGCAGGAAAAGGTCCGGGGGGGCGGAAAAGAGGGACTTTGTGAGGAGGGTCCTGCCTGCAATGAACGCAGAGGACGCGCATCTAAAAACAAACCAATGGGGAAAATATAGTCACAACACCGGGCAACGTTTCGATCAACGATGGGCCTTTCCATGGATAGGACAGGTCTTAAGGGAAAAGGGAGAAACGAGAAGAGGGGCCTTCGACTAAAACACCCGATGTCAACCTGGTTCGGCATGTGATGCCCTAGGCGCTCCTAGAAAATGGGCTTAAAAAGAAAATGAGCGCTGGATACTTCAGCGGGCGCAACCGGGGGGGAAAGGGGGCCGCCCACGGAAGGCGACTCCTGGGAATTGAATAAAACCCAGAAACGTCTTTTACAGTGTGCTGGAAGGCTTCGCGTAGGAAGATCGACCAAAGGGGGGGGGGGACTCATTTGGAAAACAGAACACGAAGAAACTCCCAAATAAAAGACCAGAATAAAAGCCTTTAAGGGGGGGATCTTTTCTCTTGGGGGGGGCCTTCAACGATTCGTCATTGGGAACGTCGAAGTTCCAGGGCCCTCGAGTCGAGGGCAGAAGGGCGGAAACTGCTTACGCAGGAGACGTACGATCCTGGACGGCGTTAAAGGGGGGATAGTCACGGCCAGCAACACCTGCAAGGGCAGAGCTCGTCGGTTGCAGCAACACAGGAGAGGGCCACTCAGCAGAATTACGCCACCCTGCTCTAAGAGATCAGGAAAAAGGAAACGATGTGAAAAAGAGAACGAATAACACGAGGAGAAAAGGGTCACGGTCAGGATGGAAAAACGCTCGGAAATGCTGCAAAGGAAAAAGAACTCATGACATAATGAAGAGGCCGTAATGGTCGAGCCCGAGAAAGCGCACAAAAGATCAGAGAGAGAAAAAAAAAATGGTCCTTTCAAAATCGAGGGGGACTCCCCTCAAGGTGGGTCCTGCACAAAGCTCCCAATAAAACAGAAAAACACCGAGAATGAAAGGCAAAGGGCGCAATCGCCGGGAAGGGTCTTTAAAAACTTAGAGAGGAGAGGTTGCTGTAATCGCGACTTTCGGGACCTACGACCCGGCCCGGACGGGGCAAAAACCAATCAGTATAGCTAATTTGCGAAGGATTCGTAAAGGAGTTCTTCCGAAAGAACTGGTGGGGATAGAGCGTTCAGGAGATCCTCAAACCAGCAGGGAAGTCAGAAACGAAGGTCAAGACCGGAAAAGGTATCTGAAGTGAGGAAAAGAAGGTCTGCTGGCAGTATCTAGCTTCGAAACGAGACGAGAAAGTCAGGGTGCGCTCTACCATAAACTGAAGCGCGGTGCGTGGAGAATAAAATGAGGGAACAATAGC
>Ga0179593_1451456_pt1 | contig 10063 bp, 7 predicted proteins | sample CZODoug2_1_08_16_FD_185931 | JGI IMG/M metagenome (GOLD analysis project Ga0179593, IMG submission 185931) | Vadose zone soil fungal communities from Angelo Coast Range Reserve, California, USA - CZODoug2_1_08_16fungal (PacBio error correction) | ecosystem: Environmental > Terrestrial > Soil >...
AAAAAGAAACCATGTCGGGGTTCAATGGCAAGATGGAAATCAACTCGCCCCAAGGGTGTGGGGGTAGGACGCTCTGCTGAGGTCGTACTGGATTAGTGAAAGAACACCGAACAAGAGGTCGAATGAAAAAAAGTGCCAAATGAGAAACTTCTCGGGGGATTGGGAGCTGCGATGTCTTCTGTTGTGGAGGGGGCAAAAGAAAATTGAACGCGCTGCAGACCTCGGGGAGGGGGGTGTTTCATTGAATGGGAATTTTCATGAGGGGATGATAAAATGGACCCTTGCCCACGTTTTCAAGGTTCGGGAGGAGGGGCGTCAACCAAAAGGGGAAATGGGGAGGATTCTTGTGAAAGTGTAAAGCTCCTTTCTTGGTGTTTTGCTGTGCTGCAGCTAAGCGGGGAGTGGGTTTCTTTCCTTCAAAAAATAAACAACGAAGGAGGAGGGGGAGGGCCGGAAAGGTTGTCGTAGGACGGGGCGTCTGGAAAAGAGCTTCCAGGTGGGAAGTGGGACTAGCAACAAACCAACCGGAGCAGGGGGGTGGAGTCATGTCCGTCCGGGGGAAAGCTGGCTGAGGGCCTTGTTCTGAGCAAAAGTGGAGGAAGGGAGAAAGATTAGGAGAAAGCTTTGAGAAAAAAAGCGATAGGCGTCAGCCTTACTTGGTTGGGTTGCTCTTGTTGAAAAGAGCAAGGGCACACTCTCGCTCATTCGGCTCTGCGCGGAAAAAGTGGCTGTGTGGAGTGTTAAGGCCGGGAGTGATGCACCTACCTTGCTGGTCGGCTAAAAAACTCCACGAGGCTCGCAGGTTTTTGAAATACGAAGGGGTTGCCCGGGGGTTTGGCTAGTTGGGAATGTTGAACGTGCTGGCTGTTACTAAGAAAGCGGGGGGACCGAAGGGCGGGGATAGCGGACATAGCTATTCATGGGGATCGCCCCACACTGATGGGGCAAGGCAGGACTAAAACCGGGCATTGCTCATTCGCGTGGAGAGGGTCAAAAAACCGAATCCCAGAGGGGGGACAACGGGTCTTTCAAACGAAAGAACACTACTTAAAGGGGTACCAGAGTAAGTTTACTGTAAAAAAGCAGATTGGGTTCGCCGTCGCGAGGTTCAAGCTGCTGGATTGCGTCCATGACTTTTCAGGGGAAACAATGTAAAGAATAAAAAAACTTGGAGTAAGGCAGTCAAGTAGGGGAAGAAGGTCGCGGGCAATCATCAGTAATTATGTGGAAGACCGGGAGTGCTGTGGGGGGGGGGGGTACGGAAGGCGTAGGGGGGGGTCTCACGTATTAAGCGAACAGCTCTTAAGCGATCGTGGAACCAAAAGGGAGGAAGCGAAAAATGGAGGAAGGGGGCGGGCTTTAGTGGTTTAGCCACGGTGGTTTGGTAAAAGGAAGAACTGTTAGACGACAGCCGTGGAGGTAGCCGGGAAAAGGGGGGTAAGGACCGGCCTTTGGGGGAGAGCCTATCTAGTTGAGAAAAAAGGGCGCGTAACTGCGGGCAAACAAATAACAGAGAAGAAGCACCAAAAAGGCTAAAAAAAACACACACCACATACGAGAGTGGGGTATGTGTGCCCTTAATACATCTCTCAGGAATTCACCTAGAGCGAGGGGCACATTTGCAGGAAACTGGATCATGAAAGTCGCTAGTAATAAGTGAGAAAGGACGAGCCTTGGGCTGGGGGGGGATCAGTATCGATGACGTTCGGCTAGGGTGCACTGAAGTAATTGAGAGGAGTCTGTGACGTTTGGGAGGAGTTGAAGGGTGGGGTGGGGGGCCAGGCAGCGAAAAAAACCACACAACGGATGAGGAGGAAAGGGAAAAAAAACAACGTGAAAGAGAAGAAGGCAACATAACTCATTGGATCTGGCCGGGAGCCAATCATGGGGTCCTGCCCTTAGTTCTCCCGGACCGGGGACGAGGGAGGTTAAGAAATGTGACCACCACAAATATTTATGTCAGAGGGAAGAAGGCCTGATACAGCATGACATCGGAAGACAATTATTAACGGGCTGAATCCGACACTACGTTATGGTTTGGGTTCTGTTTTCCTCCTGGTGAATTGGGAGTTGCCCCATCTGTTGAAAAAAGAAAGTGTCGCATATAGGTCTGAACGGACGTGAAAGCACATCATGTGGAGGGGCCCAGGCACGGCTGAAAGCGGTGAGGAACCTTAGGAGAGCCAACCCCCTGCGGACATCTCTACCACCAAAGAACAACAACGGGCTGCACTCGAGGGGGATTAATACACCTTTTTGGTTGAGGGGGGAAAGAGGAGATCCACCGCTGGAAGGAGGGTGCGAAAAAGACTTGCCTTGCCGTAACCCAACTCATCTGGGGTCTGTGGGGGGTGGATCACGGTACTGCACCCGCGAAAGGTCTGCACGATTAGCTTAACCAAAGCAGGAACAAGAAAAGGGGAAGGCAAGTTTAACAGAGAAAAAAAGGAACATCCAAAGGCAAGACGATTGGGGGCCAAAAGGGGTGAGTTAATTTCTTTCTTTACCTTGAGTGACGGAAAGGGTTGATAATAAAAACGGAGGTGGTAGCATAGTTGTTTCGGAAAGATCTTAGTGAAAACGGGTTAGGTCCCTTAAGGGCTACCCAGTTTTGGGAGGGAACTCTGGTCGCATCAGGTGATAGGTTTCCGCGCGGCAGTGCTTATGCCTGCTTGTGAAAGCCTCAACTTGCAATAATCACAGACAAAAAAAGGGGAACCAAAGGAACGGTTTCAAAAGGGACTACATTGGGGGGGGAGGTGTCAGCACGACCAGCCAGGGGAGGGTTCTGCATCCAGGAGGACCACAGCGCAAGACACAATCAGGAGCCGGCCAAACCGAACTCGAGCTGTGTGCCAAGTGGGAGGAAGGGGGAAAAAAACCTAGGGGGAAACACGCCCGCATTGTTGGGGGGGGGTGGGGGTGGTTTTTGTGTGTGGGGTGGGGGGTTGACGGACCAGAATCTCGCTCCCTCACCGGGCGTGGCTACCCAGGTACGAGGGGCGACTAAAGCCCGCTTTTGCTCGGACAGGCCAGACCTACACAGCAGAGGCAATTCCGAAGGTCCGACAAACTGGAAGGTAGCACTCGCACGAACCGCATTGGCAGAAAAGAGAAGAAACGTACAGTGTGGGGTTGGGTTGGGTGTTTGGGGGGTGGTGGGAGGTGGGGGGGGGGTGGATGGAAAAAGAAAAACATGAAGGACGGGCCTCAGGAATAAGCTTCGGGGGCAGTATGTTTTGACAAACGGAAACACTAAATAGTAATAGAATACATAAAAAGTGGGTAAAGATGAGATTCGTCCCAAAAATCATAACATGGAAGCAAAGGGATATAGCCTCGACAATAAAAAATTTTGAGGATACTCTTAAACATTCACAACCACAGAGGAGAAAGGGAGCTTACACATAAAGAGGTGAAGAAGAGCAGTGTACTATCATCAAAAAAAGGACTCACTATAAGATACCAAAAACAATACAAAGAGATGTTGAGGCATTCTGATGCAGCCGAGGTAGGGAGGGGGAAAATGATTTTGAAGGTGGGAGGTGCAAGCACCCACTTCCAGAAGGGACGATAACATGCCCACATAACGACTTGGGGCGAGGTTGGAGGGGAACTGTGAACCAACCTCCCTCTTCAAAAGGGCGAGCAAAACAACAACAAAAAACAAAACGGGGAAGTCCGTCTACCATCGAACGGATCCCCTCCTACTCTGTACTTGGGTCCCGGGCCATTCGTGAATAACCTCCTCAGAAACAAGAGGAGGGTTGCATGGGGGTAGAGACAGGGGATTGATACTTGGATGGAAATATAACAACAAAAGAACAGAAGGGGGTACCAAAATGGAAAAGAGAAGCGTGCCTTTTAATACTTCTGGGGTCGGGGAAGGTGGAGCTGCGATCTGCCTGGTCTGTTAGGGGCACTCATCCCGAGGAAACCGGCTGAGAAAGAGAAAAAAGGTATGGGAATCTGGCTTGGTTGGTGGGGGGGTGGAAGGGAGAAAAAAGGATCAAGACAAAGTGGTCTTTGGTCAAAACAATGAGGGAGAAAAGGGGGGAAAGGGTTTGGGGGGGGGGAGGTGTGCGGTTGGTTTCAAGCTGTGAGCGGTTGTCGTTTGTATTGGGACCAAGGCGGGGGAGGGGGGGTGTGAAAGGGAGTGAACCGCTCAAGAGGGGGGGGGGGAGGTTGAGAGACGGGGGGGGTGCTAACAGAAGGTAGGTACTTCTTCTTGGGATTCTCTCCAAAGAAAACACCGGAAACCCCTTTTTTGAACATATGAAGGAAAAGAGATTCATTTGGGGGGGGGCCTGGTCTTCATGGGAGTGAGAAATGTATTGATCGCTTTAGGGGGAGAGGAAAGAGGCAGGAACCTGGCGGGACTGGGGTTGGTCATAGGTTTTGGTCACAGCGGATTGCACAAAACGAGATCGCAAGTTTACTGTCTGGACGCGCACGTTAGGGAGGGGTGATGTTCGCTCTTTCCTTCCCTTTATAAAATGGAGGTTCGTTTAACAATCAAACTATTCATGCTGAAAAGGGGGTGACTATTTGGTTTATGATGGAGAGGAAAGGGGATGAGGACACAGAACTCTTGGCTGAAGGGGGCAGGCAAGAGACGAGGGGGGGCTTTCCAGACCGAGGAAAACCACAGTCTGCCTTAAAGAAAGGGGGTTAGGACAGTGATCTTTCACATGACTCCACCCCTATTAATAACCTGGCAGGGTACAAGGAGAAAGAGGAGTCCACGGAAAGCAGCGTACTTAACATCTGGGAAACATCGAGGGCAAGAGTAAACACTGTATTGCCTGGAAGAAGGGGAAGGACCGTTCCAGGGGAAAGGGGAGCTTCTTAGGCTGTGTGTTAGAGGGGAAAGAAAGGTTCCAGAGCAGGGCATCACATATCTGAGAGGAAGCTTGGGGGGAACGGCAAGTTCGGGAGGTGGGTAGCACTTCTTGTCTACAGAAAGGGGAAGGGAGGATCTGGAAAAAAAGGAAAAACCACCGAAATATGAGCCAGGGGGTGGATGGGGGGGGGTTTATCTAGAGAGGGGGGGGGGGGAGGGAGCTATTTAGGCAAGACGAAAGCGAGGGGTAAGCCCAAAAAAAAAAAATGAAAAGGGTGACTTGCCGGGTGTTCCCTCGACGAAAAAATATCTCTTATTAAGTCGGGGAAAAAAAAAGAGGGGCAAACGTAATATGGGGGGAAACAAAAAAGACAAATAAAACCCCGATGGGTGTGAGGGGGTGGCTTTCCAGAACGGCCGCTCCGATGGACCTCCCGGCTATGGATCAGCTCAATCCTCTTAAAAGAAAGAATCTTTGAGACTCCGCACAAGTTTCCTCCTGTCAGAAAATAAAGGGGGTCGAAATTGTCACAGTCAGAAAAGAATAGGAGTCGAAAGTTTGGGCAAGAGGGAAAACAACCAAGGGGGTGGGGGGGATCGTACGCAAACAACGGAAGGATAGGAAATGAAGACGGCAAACAAACGGGATCAGCCTCGCCCCAATCGTTCTTCCTTCAGTCGGGACCAACTTGCCCAGCTTTAGGAACAATGCAAGTCAGTTCGGTCCCTGCAAGAAAAAGATAGGGAAGGAAAGAACGGATTTATCTAACCAAGAAAGGAGGGGGGGGAACTGAAGAGAGGAGAAGTCGGACTCCAGCGTGATTGGGGGTTTGGGAGGGGTGCAATAGTACTAGCTAAAAGTGAAAAGCGGGTAACGCGGGTGGCTAAGGAATCAAAGGGCGGGCATCGACATCAGTTGGAGGGCAGAGACAGTGTTCCCTTCAGCAGTCTTGACTCTCTGCCTCGAAAACACAACGCGGGTGAACCAAAGAAAGGAAACACGGCAAAAAAAATACGCGGCTCCAAGCCTTTGAGGGGTTCGGAATCCTAAAACACCGAAGGGGGGGATAGAAGGGAGAAAAAAAATCTCTGAAAAGGCCGTAAAATCCGTGGGAGGGAGAATGCCATGCAGCGCGGGAATTCCTCAAGAAAAAGAAACGCCACGGGAGAGTGGCCAGAACGGCGAAGGTCCACGAAAGGGGGCAATCCGGCAATCTGTCCGACTATTCGATGATTGTTAATAAAAAAAAGGTAGTAAAGGGGAGGGCGGCCATTTTCGGGTTCTCCTCCCGCGGGTAGGAGAAAGGGGGAGGTGGGGTGAAGGAAAATATCAGATTGTCGGGGGTCCCTGAGACCAGGGTGGAACGCGGGGAAAAGGGGTGATCTTTTCCTGCATTGACGCTCGGGATTGAGGATTAGGCTGTAAGAAAAAAAAGTGAGAATCAACTACGTACCAAAACAAAAACAAAGGGAACTTAGGGTCAAACGAAGGGAGACCATGGAAAACAAGAAATGGGGGGATCCTAACGGCGCCGAACGCCAAAACCAGAAATTCCGGGAAAGGATATGCATAAAGTTAGAAAGAAGGGTTGAAAATGGAGAATGGGAAAACAAAACAAGAAAAGAAAAGCCGACCGGGCTGAACTATCCTAGTCAAAAAGATTGTTGCTAAGAAAGAACATCAACCCGGGGTGATTCAGTACAAGAACAAAATCGGCGCATAAGTGAGAAGATTACAGAACAACAGGGGAATCGGACTAAAGGCCGTAAAAACCAGGAAGAGAAGGCCAGATACAAAACCGGGACCGGATCAGACTCCCGAAGGACGAGCGAAAAGTGTGGGGATCCCATCCAAACAAGGATGAGAGAATGGGATAAAAAAAAATAACTAGAACCTAGGTATAGGCAACACACACTCCGACAAACCGCGGGTCAAAAAAAAGAAAACGGTGAAGCACAAGGGGGGGGGGGAAAAAAAACTCTGGCCCTGCCAAGAGCAAGTAAGCGACACCATAAAAGGAATAATGAGAAAGCGGTGTAAAGAGAGTGTCAGGAAACAAAGACTGAAGGAAGAGCAAGAGAAAACTAAAAAGTCGAATTTTAGGAGGCGGACGGGAGGCACGATTCAAAAATGATTAGAAAAAGGCTGGTTTTGTCAGGGTGGGCAATCCAAAAAGGGTCCTATTACCGAATGTCTTCTAATCCCAATGGGGGAGGAGGAAAGGAAAAAGGGACACAGTGCAAAACATGAAAAACCGAGAAGAAGGCTCTATCGAAGAAAACGAGGAGGAAAGGTAATCTAGATCACTGTAGGGGTCACAAGTGGCTGACTGAAACAGCAACGAAAAAAAAAAAAAATCAACCATGGGAAAGATGTTGTTGGGGGGAGGTATGAGCGGACTCTGCTGTCCGGAAAGATGCTTTTTCCTTTCCAACCGAAACGAAACAACGGGTTTACAGAAAGTAAAGAAAGGCAAAAATCCAGGTTAAGCGGGATCACGTTGAGAGGGTGATCGGTAGGCTGGTTGGCTGAAAGGATCGGAAAACGACGCTAGAGGCTGCGGAGGGGGGGTTCGGCCCGGCGAAATCATGGGGGCATTGGATGAAAGAGACAATAACCAGGTGGGGATAACGGTGGGCTGCAAGGGGGGCGATAAAAACGGTTTTGCCAAGGTTTAAAAAAGTTGGGAGTAGGAGGGGGGTTCCTCTGAAAACCTGCAATCTTGGTGGTATGGATTCCATCGGGGGGAACAAAACGCTGGTCTTTCTTTTGAATAACAACCCAAGAGAGGAATCACTCTTCTTGATGCTGGGGTGGGAATTGTTGGTCTCAGGAAGCAGTTCTTCTTTTGCGCCTGTTAGGAGGGATCTAAGGAGCCAAAGTGGGGGTGAAATAAGGATCATGTAAGCTGGGCGGAAGTTGGTGAACGTTAGAAGAACAGGGGGGAGGTCGTCGCCATATTAGGAAAAAAGCGGCGGGGGGGAGAAGGTCGGCGGCCAAAAAAGCGACTTTAAATGAACTGGGGGTTTTGCCGTCCTAAGAAGGTGGGGAAACCCAAGGGGAAATGACACCCTCGACGCAAGTTCGGAGCTTCCCTAGTATGGTGTGGGGGAGGGCTTGACAGTCTCATTAGTCAACCCGAAGGTTCTTTTCAGAGGAGAAAATCCATAGCCGCGGCGTTGAAATACATGGGGGGGGGGTGCAGTGTTGGGGCTGGAAGCCTATGGTTATGAAACGGCTGAATGGAAAAGAGAATAAGCAAAGCGGAGCACTAATCCGAAAAGTAGAAACTGACTTGACAGGAAATGGCCCAAAACTGGGGGGGGGGAATGGACTCCACAGTGTTTGAACCCAAGGTCGTGCCGTACCTAACCGAGAGTATAAGAACCCTGCGGGTAGTCTCGCGCTCGACCGACCCCGCCAGGAAATATTACTTACCAGGGGTAGATTCAGTCATTGGGGGTAGAAGATAAGGGGGGGGGTAGAAAAGGTGCCTAGGGAATTGGGGGGGGGCCAGGTCAAAGCGTCTGGTTATCGAGGAAATGCGAAATTTCCCACGAAAATTGGAAGGGTCAAGACTGCGCGGAGGAGGGGGGGCCTAATCTGTCCGGAAAAAGTTAGAAAACACTTCCTGAGAATCGGGAGGAGGGAGAGGTTACCGTAAACCACAAGAAGGCGCGTACTCGACTCATAAGAAAAGGTCTGGATTTTGTGGTAGCTTTACTGGGGTGTAGAGGGGATCTAGGACTCAGGATATAAAAAAGGACTGGGAGGAGCGAAAACGAAACTTAGGGAAATTTAACTTAAGCAGAAGAGATTGACTCAACAGGGGTAGAACTCTGCGATGGAAAACGAACTTGGCAACGAAAAGAATCGGGATCAGGAAAAAATTGAGTCAAACATCAAAACACAAGCGCTATGTTAGTGGAAAAACCTGTACATCATCCAAAAGCCCCATGGGGGAAAAAAAAAGAAGGTCTATTTATCGCTCGCCGGGGGCTTGCACTCACGCATCTTGGTGATAGTACTCACACGGAACGGGGTCTTGATCCGGGGAATGGGAACTTAATGTCATAGAAGGGGCGGACATGGAAGGGGAGAAAGTCGGGGGCATGGAGAGACTACTTATGCCCGGGTTTGCCAAAAAGGTGCGTGCAATGTGTTTTGAGCGCGCATACAACACAAAAAACTGGGGGTGGAGAAAACTCTCCATGTGACCAAAATGCAGGGATGCAAACACCGGACTCAGAATCTTATGGAATCCGGCCTCAGGACGGGGAAAATCAACCCTAACATAAGTGGACAGAAAAGAAGAAGAAAGGCTCAGACTTACACAGGAATGCTGGGAAGGGGGTAAAAGGCAGGGCTCTGGGCTGGACGAAAAGAGGAGGAACGTCTTTGACCACAGTTAGAGCGGGATCCCAATTTAACTTTAACTCTAAACGTTCAATTTTGTTGTGTGGTGGTTCCGCGGAGGGACTATTGCTGGGGGGGCAAAATACTTGTAAGAGAAGTGACGAGGAACCGGAATGTCTGCTTGAAGAGATACCAAAGGCCTGTTTGAAAAAGTCAACAACTTTGGCGCCGGATCCCAGGGATCCTCGAACCAACCCGTCGAAAGGGTCTGAAAAAAAGGGGCATAAAAGGAACAGTATGCAAAAATAATTATAAAAACGCTTTACTAATCATAATTGTTAGGGGGGAAAGGAATCTATCGCAAACCTTTTATCACGTGGAAACGTAAGTTCTACCCCAGTGATTTCATATGTAAGGGAAAACAGCCGGTCAGGGCTATAAAAAAGCAGGAAGGGGGGGGAGATAACAAATCCGCCAATGGGGGCTGACTCGAGGAAAATAGTCACAACTATCGAAGGAAGAAGGATAAGATAATCGCCAAATTGGAAACTCGTGCATAAGAATTGATAATTAAGTCTGGAAAAAAGCATTCCCTTAGAAGTTGAAATGAGAGGATGGGTCTTAAGCAATTGCGGCTGGTCCCGTGTGGCTCTTTGAGAAGGTTGGGGGAGTTGGATAAGCATTCGAATGGGTATTCTAATGCTTTTGTTTCCGGCCCGAGGGCGGGTTGGGGACACGGGGTGGGGTCCTACGGGAAACAAATTGGGGAGCAGAAAAGGAGCGCCTCCAAAGTGAAAATGCGATGGTAAAACCGACGATCGGTTTCAGGCTCTAGGGTAAAATCAGGTGCAGGGAAAAGATAT
>Ga0179593_1494974_pt1 | contig 10063 bp, 7 predicted proteins | sample CZODoug2_1_08_16_FD_185931 | JGI IMG/M metagenome (GOLD analysis project Ga0179593, IMG submission 185931) | Vadose zone soil fungal communities from Angelo Coast Range Reserve, California, USA - CZODoug2_1_08_16fungal (PacBio error correction) | ecosystem: Environmental > Terrestrial > Soil >...
CAATAATGCGCCCCATGCAGGGTGAACTACGTCGGGCTGAAACGGGGGCGCTCAGAAAAGGGGGTACAACAAGGGGGGGAAAGAAGTTTACATCTTTCTCGGCCTCTTTGGGGTTGCGGGGTACTGCCAAAGATGAAACGCCGAGGGTTTTCTGCGTATAAGAGAATAAGGTTTCTCCAGTCGCTTAACTAGCCGGCAAATTTGGTAAATCTAGAAGGGGGACGGGGAAGGAACCTAGCCTGGCCTGGGTATTGCTGAATAAGGCCCGCCTCCAGATTAGCCTCCGAACGGAAAAATCAGAAAGGGGATCAAAAACAACCCACCAAAGGCACCGACAGGAATTTTCCAAGGGGAAATCTCGCCCGACTCCCCCATAACCTATGGAGGAGTTTCGGAAGGGAAATGGTGGGGAAGTGCGGCGCGAGGAAAGTGTACGAACAAAAAGGCAGGGTCATCGCTAATGCAGTTTCAATCTGATAACGAGGGAAAATTGGACGAAAAGGGGACGGTTTTGCCCGTGGGCCCTCAAGATATTGGGGACACGAAACTATTACCAATACATCAACCCAAGTTCCATAGGACGTGGGGAGGGGAACGCGCACACCGAATCAGCAGAAAAGTCGTAGAAAACTTAAAGACAAATCGGCTGGCCTGTGCGGCCTACTATCGAAACGGTTGTGGGGAAGACCTATCAGACCTCGGAGGTGCCTAAGGGTATGTCGGCTAACATTCATTGCCACCCAATGTTCGGGCATCTGCGCTACTGGCGTGGAAGACCGAAGAAAAAAAGGATAGAGCTGTCCACGAAGAGGGAGTGGGTGAGGATGGATAAAATGCCAACATGGGACGATACCGCCTTGCAGGCAAAACAAAAAAAAAACCACCTTAGAAACGAAGTGACTACCACTGGAACTGGGCCCGATCATGGGAAGGAACTCGTCGGAGGTCAGATGAAATATTAATCGTTTTTGTACAGAAAACATGTCCAGGAGCAGGGGTATCATCGAGGATCTTTGGGGGGTACTCACCCACTGAAGGCGGAGTGTTTATGCCCAACAGTTGGCTTAAAGAATAAGCTGACGAGAGCATGTCCGCGAAGTTAAAACAGAACACAACAACAACGAGGATGAAAAAGGGGGGGGGAACAAGATTTAACGGGGGCAGGACTCTCTGCCACGGATGGTTGAGATTCGGGGGAGAAGATACACCGGAGCAGAAGAGGGAGGCTTTCCGGACGTATGGCCCGGTCCCTCGCTGCGACTTTACTACCGGAGGGCGAACAAGAAAATGTATGGGGTTCCCATGGAGGTCCCTGAATCAAGCCGTCTAAACGGGTTGATAAGGATGTGATGGACGACGGGATCTCATTAGGCATGAGGGGATAAAAAGAAGAAAGATGAAGTTTCCCTCTCACATCACGCAGAAAAAGGCGCATACTCCATAATGGTCAAAGGCCGGAGGGGGAACTACGGGGTGGGTGGTCAAATCTTGCAATTCTAAGACATGGCAAGGGAGGAAAAAAAGGTTTCTGGTGACGGCGTGAAAACCGGTCGACGCCTCCCGGCAGCCAAGCCCAAGAGGGGTGTGGTGATTTTTAACTTAGGAGGTCTCGTAAAAAAGGCTTCAAGAAAGAGGGATGAAGGGGGGACTTTTGTGCGGACTATCAAGAGGGGAGGGGGGGACCCGAAGAGAGAGTCCAAGGGGAACTGGGTGAACGATCGTATTCTTCAAGGAAGGGGAGAAAAACTATGAGAAAAATAGATCGCGCCCCATGAAGAAAAAAGGGGTGATTCCCGCATTATCAGAAAAAAAAGAAAAACCAGGGACAGCCACGGAGACGCATGAAGGGGGGGTGGGGAAAGGAGGGAAAAGAGGCTTCAGGGGAAAAAGACGCCTGTGTAGAGGGGGTCGGTGAGAGGGAAAAAAACGGAAGGAGCTCACTAAGGGAGCGGGCAGGGGAATGACAAGGATCTTCCGCGACCTAATCAAAAAAGGAAGGGGGTATCTCCACCCGGGACGGGGATCGTTTCAAAAGAATAAAGGAACGTGGCGGGAAAGGAAGGAGGATACGAGAGAAACGCTTTTTTAGATGAGGACAAAACACGCCAAACACAACGAAAGGGGAGCAGGGATCTTCGCCCGGTTATAGGGGAAACACAGGGTCCCGTTGTCGTAGGAAGAAGAAAACCGGTAACCATGGGATTGGGATGAGAGGGAAAAACCACAAAAGGGAGGGGGAGGTTGGTAACATAGGGGGGACGCATTGGTTACAGGGAAGAATTAAGAATACTCGAGGATGATAAGGGGAAGAGGTATAGAAGACTTTATCTCCACCGTGACATGCAGGAAAACTTCTGAGGAGCGCTCACGAAGACTTCCCTACCAAAGGGGGAGGTAGAAAATGTTGGTGGTGTCGGGAGCACCATGAAAGACAATTCGACCTGAGACAGAATCTTCGATGGCCCGTAGGGGGGGAGGATTCCTAGGGGCAGAGAGAATCTGGGCGGCTACCCCTTTCTGTATTAGAGAAACTCAGAAGGGGTTTAAGCGCTGGCGTAGCCGGCTGGATCATAGTCGAACCAAAAAGCGGAGGAAGGTGGCCGAGCGGGACCTCATCCACAATTATGGGGAAAAGGGGGAGAGTTCGTAAAAGGCGGTGGAACCCCACTCCGAAGGAACAGGTGAGATCGGATCCCGAACTGCCAGCTTCATTCCAAGGTAGACGGCGAGCGCAAACTGGGGTAAGGGGTGACGCCGAACGCCCCAAAATCCGACGAAAAAGGGAAATCTTCGGCCGTTGCGTGCGAGTTACGCAGTGGTCGGGGGAGTGACGAGAGGTTATTTTGACTATAGGCTCAAGGGAAAAAAACCAAATGCCAGACTCGGTGAAAGGGCGCTCATATAGTCTTACGCAACGAAAAAAAAGGTCCTGAGGGGGGTCAAAGATGGTTCTCCTGGCCAGGGGAGGGAAGAAAAGGGGCTCGGTTGAGACCGATGAAAAAAGTCGTCCCACTTATCACTGCGCTCTTAAGAAGGAGGGAGCCCATCTCCCTTGCGTAGGATCCTTGGAGGGGGGTAAAGACTGGGGGAGGGCGGACCAAAAACCACATCTCGGTACCGCCACGGGGGTGGAAGTATAAATCCGTTTCCGGCAATAACGGAACAACCAAAGTTGGTCGAAGGGAGGGAATTTCAAGGGAAGGGATGGGGGGGAGCTGGACCAAAAAAAAGACTACTCGAATGGAAGGAGTGGAAATGGGTGGTCCGTACGCGGCGGGCTTCCGCGTCGAGATTGCAGCTCTTCAACAACAATATGATTAGGAAAGAAAAGAGGGGGCCTCGAGCGAGTAATCTCCAAGGAGGAAGAAAAATGAAAGGGGTGTCAACACCCCACTTGCGACAGAAGGGATGTGGGGAAAGGAGGTCCAACATTACAGTGCACGAGGAAAGACAAAGTCTTGGGGATTTCCTGGGTACCGTTATAGTCCTGCAAGGCGGGAGATCGCACCAGTGGGGAAGGAAAAATTCGGTCACCGCCTACCTAGCGGGGAAAAGAACATTGGAGGACGCAATGGAGAAGGTGGGGAGGAGTTACGAAGTATCGGGACGTGGGACGAAGGAGGGGCTCTCTCCAAACAGGAAGACAATTACCGGCGCAATGAAGACACAGCGGACAAAGAAGGTTGAGTGGAAGTCCTTTGACGCGAACATGGGGACTAGCAAAACGAAGTCATGAGGGGGGTTCACAAAGGAGGAAAGAGAAACACACCTCTTGCGCGCATCGTACACAAGAAGACGAAGTCGATGTCTTTTGCTCGGGCTGGGGCCGGAAGTCCCCCTAATCCAAGTGTTCGCGTCACGACGTGCGGGAGAGAGTGGAGCTACTCTGGCCCTTCGTCTCAGTCTTGAGGAAATCTTTTGAGGGGACGAGTGGTTGTTCTGAACCGCCTTGAAAAAGGAAACAGGGAACCCAATTAGCGTTGTTGGGCGTCTCGGCCCACAAGAGGGCACGGGTTCTGGGGGGGAGGAGAGCAAGACCGGCTACAAGCAGGCCAAGCGGAATTTAGAGACATCCATATACGGGGGAGGGCTCCGAAAGGGGGAAGATCCAGGAGAGAAAAGGGGGGTCGGACAAGCCCTACGAGATACGAAGCGAGCTCACGGTCTCACCAAAAAGGGGGTCCCTTTGTGCGAACCCAAAAGGGACAACCCTTCGCCCAAATAGGGGTGGGCATTGGGAGAAGGAGGGGACTTCGGACTCATTCAAAGGCATTAGAAAGAAAAGGTCGGTGGCGATACAGAAAACAAGCGGGGGGCAAATCGTGGAAACCAATGGAATCTAGAAGGTTTGGGTCCTTAATCCAAGGGAAGAAATGCTCCACCCTCTGAGGAAAAAAACGAAAACGAAGAGTTTGGCGGGCATGGAGAAGAATCGCATGCACCGAGGGACATAGGGGAACTTGAGAAAAATTAAATCGTCTACAAAAATTCGCGCAAAAAATGGGGGGACCGAGAACGGGCGAAGAGCCATTATCTTGCTAGGGCCATCGGGGGGGCGGGGTATGCCAAGAAACGCAGAGGTTTCTTCGAAAGGCAAGCAAGAAACGGGGGACCCAGGGCTCGGTACGAAAAAGAAAGTCCAGTTGGTAGCGACCGGATGGGGTCCAAGGAGCCGCGGGAGAGGGAGTTAGTAAAACTATTGCTCTGGTCCCCGCAATCCCGATGTGAGCTCCAGAAGTTCTCTAAAGAGAACGAGAACAAAGCCTAACAAAGGCTGGTTGACAGGGAAAAAAAAAGAGCCCGCTCAAAAGAACTATGAGGAAGTGTGGCGGCGCAGGAGACTGGGGGGGAGGGGGGGGGTGCCTGCTGGAGTACAAAGGTGGACTACCAACAACGGTTTCCTTCAGGGGAAGAGATCTAGTGGGACGCGGTGGGGATAAAAACTAGGTCATGGGAGCCGAGATACATCTCAACGGGTTGACGTGGGGAAAAATGAGGAGGAATTTCGATGGGGTTCACGGAAAAAAGGTAGAAAAGGAGGCAGAACAAAGGTGAAGAGACAGTTAAGTCCGTCAGTCAAGAGAAACCTCTCCGAAAGAAAAAACGAACGCCAAACCGAGGGCGGCTGTGAACTTTGCGTCCTGGCCGATCAGAAAAGGTGTTCAAGCAAGGCACCAGACCTTCGCGGGGGAAGTAAGTTTGGAGGGAGTCAATGACGTCATTCACACAAGGTTCGGAAAGCCGAGAGGGGGAACACTATAAAAACCGCTGCAGGGCAGCGAAGGAAGAGTGGGCCCGCACGAGGGGCGGCTGCGGATTTCGAGGCAAGCATGACAAGAAAAGCCTTCAAAAAAAGACAGGATCACCACCTATGCGACCCGTCCGAAGGGACAGTACACTGTGAAAATTCCATGGTTAGGGATCGTAGTAACTAAGAACGAGGGAATCGGGGTTGGACCTAAAAGGGCCAGCGAAGTGGGAAGCCTCGTTTCGTCAATAGACCTTGGGAAAGAGGTCAAGGGATACAATTCCTCAGGGGCTGAAAGGGATAAATGGCCCTCTACCGTGAATCGGAACACAACCACGATTATAGGGAAAAGATATAGAAAAACGAGAGGGAAGTAAACCACAGAAAAAAAAGCAGATGGGAGAAATGGTCCGAACTGTTTGTAGCCGCACCACAGCGACACATAGGCAATATGATTCAGGAACGCTTTCACCTAGGTAGGGACACAAAGGGATAAAAAAGTGATCTCGGTTACGGACCTGCGAAAGAGAACCTTAAGGTATGGTCCGGAATGGGTAACATCCCCTCTTTAGAGGGGGGGGAAGGGAAATGTATGGGATGGCCGAAGTTGGGTCGTTCAAATGAGCATGCAGAAGGCAGCACCGCCAGCTGTCAGGAAACCTCCGGAGCTCGAGCAAAGCGGGGCTTTCGCCAGAGCCATCAATTGTTCGAGCGGGAATGTATTTCCGAACCTTGGGGTGGAATGAAAGGGCCGGGCGTACGAAACAGTCGGCCCTGAACAGTCTGTGATCAACGTTCCAAAAAAATGGAGAAGGAGCCGAAAAAATCAGGGAGCTAACAGGGTGCGGGATCAGTGAAGGGAGGAGGTTACAGGTGGCCCCGGGCGGCCGAAGATGGTTTCATTAAAATTGGGGGGAAAGTGTGATCAAGGCAGGGGAGGGGTCACATAAAAATCAATAGGAGAATGGGCCATAAAAAGGGTTGGGTGGGGGTAGTGAAGAAGTCGCTTCTGCCAAGGTGAAGGAGTTCTCAAAGGCAAAAACTCGCAGAGAACATAACCTTACGGCCCAGTGGTGGAAAGGAAATACGTTAAGGAGAAACGGAAGCAACCTCAACCACATTAATTTCTCCGAAACACATCTCATAGGGGGGGAGTGGGGGAAGACGGAGAGATGTTCTGAATTATACGGCTGGGGAAAGGGGGGATCGTCTCTTAGAAGTGCGGAAAGGGGATAACTTCAAGTTCCTGGAAGTCGACACTTCGGCAGATACCTCCCGCTGACTGCGAATCCTTGGGAAAAATCAGGTAGCGAAGGGAAGGGGAGGAAGAACTAGTTAACCGAGAGGAATTCTTATAAGAAGAAAAAGATAGTTGAAAAGAGGGGAGTAAACCTCCACCACCACGTAGCAAACGAGTGAAATTCTCACTTATCAAAGGGTGCTTAGGGGACACCTTTCCAAAAAGGGTCTTAGCCGAAAACGAGGGAAAGTGGGGTCCTGATCTCTGCTCACGCCAACGCTGTGAGGGGATTTGGGGAAAAATGGTGACGAATGAAGAAAGGAAAAATGGTTAATTAGACATAGAAGAAAATGCAGTTCGAATGTCCGGCGGCCGTTTGATCGACAAAAAAATGAAAGTAGATTCTCATCCTGGAATGAGGGGGCGAATACAAAGACTTCTTCAAACGACCCCATTGGCTGGGTCGAATGGGGGTAGGGGAGGGGACACCATGAAAAAAATGAAGAACCGGGAGAGACTTTTCGATTGCCTGGAGTGAGGGGCTTATATAATAAAGAGGCAACTCGCCCGGGGCCCAATTCAAGGCTGGCTAGAAATAAGTATTGTGCAAGAGCTGACCACCGGATAGAATCGATCCCAAAAAAAAAGGGAAGGAATTTTTGGAGACGAGCGGGCCTGGAAGCCCCAAAATGATGACAAAAAAATTGGGGGCTCGGTGACAGTAAAAGGAGGGTTAGAACCCCCGCAAAAAAAGCTGAAGCACTAGGGACCATAATGGCAAAGGTAGAGGAACAAGATAAACGAAGGGGCCGCGACAGACCTTTATTAGGTTGATCCTACGGCCACAAAGAAGAACAAAGAATCGACTTAGGGGGGAAAAAAAATAGGGAACAGGTCGCGTCGCAGTCGGGGTTGTTGGCGAAAACTAGAACCGGGGGGGGGGCAACACCAGGCAGAATCGGGCGCAGCATAATTTCGGGCGTACAACCTCACATGAGCACATTAAAAGTGTGGTCCGAAAAAATTGAAAGGCAGTGAAGGTCATGGTCTAGTTGGAAAAAAACGATGACGAAGGTCGGCCCCTTTACGGGGAGAATTCGATCGTCCTACGGGCGCCATCTCCCTTGCGTACGAGAAAAACAGCTTCTTGTACCAGCAAAGGGGAAGCAAGGACCAAAATACAGCTCGTTTAAGGCCACGGGTGCGAGTAGAATTAGCTAAACGGGTCAAAAGACTCCAAGGGGGGGTAACCGGAAGCCGTAAAACGGCAAAGTCTGGGAAAGGACCAAACCGCCCTTCGCTAAAGAAGGCTGGGGAACGGTTCAAAAGTGGCGGCAATCGGGCGAGAGCGGCCCTATCTACACAAAGGAAAAAAAGAGATGGGCCGCAGATAGAAGGAAATCACGCCCGCTTACCAGAGCCTTTCACCTGAAAAGTTCGAGCGAGGGCAGGAGTTTGGGGGGCAAAAAAAAAATCCAAGCGCTGACGAGTGGCATCTTGAAAGGAAAGATGCTTGGATGGCTGGGACTTATGAAGGAACGGAGGAGAATCGCAGCACGTGGGCCTGAACAATTGTATCGGTTTTCAAAGGAATACACAAGGGTAACAAAAGGGGACGCAAGGGAAGAGGTGTAATACCACGAGAAGGATGACCGTACCCGTGGGAGAACGTAATACTCGCAACAGCAAGCTCACTCCCCTAAGGAGCACCAGGTCGTAAGGGAGGTGTAGTCAGTTTGCGAAAAACCTAAAGAGGAAAAAGAGCAAAGGGAGTCGGGCAAGGGGTTGCCCACCCCTACAACACCATAGGGCTCGGAGACTGCGAAACTATGACGAGGGGGACTAAGTGAGGTAGTTTGGTTAGGCTCTTGGCCGTGAGAGAACCTCCAACGGGGCGTCGTCACGGAGTCACTATCTTTTGTACTAGACGCAGGGACGGAGTGATCCCGGAAATTTGGTGAAGTTACGAGTGGTTCGCAAGAAGGGACGGACGATACAAAGGGTAGAAGGGATGATACGGGAACCGGGGGCTCGTCTCAAATGCCCGGCCTCTGGGGTAGGATCGTGAGCCACTACTCGGCGAAAGAAAGAAAAGGGCGCGGAAAACCCACGTATTGAAAGCCATTCATACTTTGGTAGGAGAAGGGGGAAGTTTGCCAAACGCCTATAATAGACAAAAACTAATAAAGTCAAAGAAAGATATTAACGGTCGCCGGCGCCTGGGAACTGTGGCGCACCAAGCCGGGACCCAAACCAGTCTAGGGAAACGCAAGGGGGGGAAGGGAGAATGGGGGGGGAGCTCTTAACGCAGTCCTCGTTAAGTGAAAAAAGAAAAGATAGGGGGTCGGTGGCTATCGGGGCCAAACAAGGGATTCCCCTGACCCAGTGAAATCTATCGCTCTTCGGGAAAGGGCTGCAAAGGGGTACATGGCTTCCCTCTTTACCCACAACCCAGAAGTTGGAGGCAGGGAAAGAGAAGACCAGCAAAGGGTGACCGAGGGTCGTCCTATAAAAACGGGGCGCTCAGAAAAGTATAAAAAGGCGAAGAGCATGGAAGCGGGAACTCCTCGTGGTGGTGGAGGGGGGGGACTACAAGCGAAAAAGGCCGGCGGGGGCGTAGAGGATCAGACCTCCTCGGGGGGGGGCCCGAACGTGCTCTGTAAAGAACTAGGGGGGAAAAGTTTGGGGGGGGAAGAAAGGTGGGAAAAGGAGCACACTAGCCTAAACGAAAAAATGCCGAAGGGGATCATGTACAAAAAATCCTCCCGAAGTGAAAAAACATTCTACGAAGATCCCAGCCCTACCTCACCACCAAAAGAAAGCTTTGAAGGCATAAAAGCTCGCCTGACCTCCCCTAGAGAGGGGCGAAAGAAGATGGGGGGAAGTCGAGAGAGTACATTGATTGGAGAAACCACCACTGGGGGGCCTCTGGGGTCACTCGGCGAGGAAAACTAGGTGGAGAACTCGGTCCCCCGTCCTAAGACTGATGAGACAAAGGGGGGGTTGCAAGTCCCAATTCTCCACTATGTCACGACCGGAAGGATCCAGATTCCTCCCAAGGGCAACACCAGGATGAAAAATCTTGAAAAGAGACAACAAGAGAAATAACCTACGCTACGCAAATAGGGGGGAGGAGGGAATATGGAGGACCGGAGAAAAAACGTTGGTACTCCGATCAACCAGACCTAGGTGCCGAAGTGGATACGAAGGAAGAGTCATGCACCCAGTTCGGAGGGCAAATGAACTCTGGGACCTTATGGCGCTTGGGGGCAAGATGCGCGAGCCGGAAGGGCTATAGAGGCCCTCAGGAAGAAAAATGTGAGGAGTAGAGTCAATCACATCAACCTCCCAGCTCACATAAAGGAAGAAACCAAAGATAGACAGAGGAGGGAAGTACTACTTGTAACCAACCGTCATGTGGAGTCGAGGTCATAATCTAGGATACGGGTTGGACCTACGTAGCTTTTTCAACGAGTGGGAATCGAGTATCGGTCTTCAGATTCAACAGGACCGGTTTTGATACAAACAGAGGTCACAGGTCGCAGCAGGGGGGGGTAGTCATAAACGACCGGGTA
>Ga0179593_1527538_pt1 | contig 10063 bp, 8 predicted proteins | sample CZODoug2_1_08_16_FD_185931 | JGI IMG/M metagenome (GOLD analysis project Ga0179593, IMG submission 185931) | Vadose zone soil fungal communities from Angelo Coast Range Reserve, California, USA - CZODoug2_1_08_16fungal (PacBio error correction) | ecosystem: Environmental > Terrestrial > Soil >...
CGGGCGGGCAAATAGTCGGGGGAGGGACTCCGTGGAACCTATCTGTCGAAGGGAACCATATATACGTAAAAAAATCGCAAAGGTGGGGGACAAGCCGGCCAGGAGGAAAACGGGAAATCAACAGGAAAGGCCCCATAATAGCTCCGCGTAGCAAAGAGGATATCTTCGGAGGAAAAACTGTGATAGGAAAGCAGCGGTGAAATGCCCAGGCAGCTGTACGGTCTTATCCTACGTCTCCTCTGTGAGCTCTGGGAAAGCCGGGGTCAGACCCAGGGAAAAATCCTCGGGTACCTGATGCTAGGCCATCACGTACAGCACGTTGGATCGGGGCCGGGGAAAAGTCCCTGAGCTCCTCTGATCTATCTCAAACATTCTCTGGGCCGTCGGAACGTTGAAGGGGGGAAAATTCCGCACCCCAAGTCCCACTCTTATCGCGAGACGTCCGGTTTAAAAAGGTTAGGGGAGTCCCGGCCTTCCATAGAAGCATTTAATTGTCAGCAATGCCTTTTCAGCGGGTCCTCAATCCAGCATCTTAAGCCTTGGAGTTTGGCGTTCGACGTCCCTTCACGTGACGTGGGCCCGGAAGTTAGAGAGTTCGGACCGATACCCCTGATCTGGGAAGTATGTATCATCGGAAAAAAAAAGGGCGGGGAAGATGCGGCCTTCGGCACTTTCAGAAAAAAAGCATAACCCGGACAGGGGGGAAGGACTCGGCACCTCGCCCAGGACGGGATGCGAGGGGATGCCGAAACATCACAGACTTGTGGGAAACATTGCGAAAAGCCTTTAGTCTCCGGGGGGATTTTAGTGGCATTCCACGTACCCTTGGGGAAAACTTCCCTCGTCAGGGGTGTAGGGCTCTTTTACTGACTAAGATCACTCCCTGGAGGGCTCTCCGGGAAACTCCCTCGGGTACTTCTATACTGGGACTTTCGGGTTTCTCTGGGGCAGGAGGAGAGGTTTACATAACAAAGTCCAAGGGAGGAAGGCCTAAACCGGAAGGCTTTTTTTAGGTCCAGACGTTAACGAAAGACGGAAAGCCCGTATCCACGTTAAAAGATCCGTAGACCTCGTTTACGGGGGGGAAAAACCGATAGGGGTCTAAGTATGACGAAGGAGGTCGTCGTTATGCACTAAGGGAAGGAGATCCTCTTAAAATCTTTTTTTCTCTTCCCTGTGAAAACTTCCGGTTCCATCCTACAAACCCTCCCCTGCCTCCAATTTCTCTGACTCGGATGGGTCCATGAGGGCATACAGTTTGCTGAAGTTACCAGGTACTCAGAGAAAAAAACGTTCATGCTGTACGGGCCCGCGCGGGCACCGGCAAAAGCAGAGAAATCGACGAGGGTCAGGGGAATAACTCCGAGCTCTCTTGTCAAAGACGTCCACAATCGGTCTCCAGGAGAGTTTAGGGGATCCAGCTCCGGGAGTACTATTCGGGGATCATTACCGAAGGGAATCTAACGACCTTCTAGAAAAGGAAGCTTCTCTCCTAACATGATCCATACAAAAGGGGCCCTTTTGCTGAAAGTTCTTCAGAGGAAAATTGACTTCCCTCCTTTTGGCCTCTTCTAGCTTCTCTGCGAAAAACTCTTTTAGGGGGGTGTAATACTATCTTGAAAAAAAAAGTCTCTCCACCTGTGGCTTCTCCAGAAAGGCCGACCTGAGGCTAAGGCACCGGGGACTTTAAAAACCTAGATGCGGACGCTAGGATCTTCCTAAAGGGGGGGCGTAACCTCTAGAATGAAATCTTCAATATTCGAGTGAAGGGAACTCATTCTTCCCTTACTCAGGGGTGGCGGTCCGTTCAGCAAGAGGCCGGGAGAAGAAAGTAGGGGGGAAGACGAAGCTTCCAAAAAGAAGACGTCGAGGAAGACAACCTGGGGAGAATCTGAGCATCGGGAAGACCGGGGGGAAAAAGACCTTTTCAACAAGTGGCAGAAAGAAAAAAGATGGCCGGATACATCTTTCGGGCTACTAGTCACAAAAATCCTCCCCCCGGAATGAGAAGCAGGTGCAAGACGTTTTCAAGGAGGGGTCTCGAAAAGGACTATAACCGGTCGTCAAAACGTCCATGGGGAGGCGCGACCCGCGCAAGAGGGCCACGTAGGCGACGGAAAAGAAGACTTATCGGCTAGGGGGGAGCGATCGCAAGACTTTTCCATTTACGTCGAGGTCGGGGCAATCGAGGTGGCGAAGAGGGAGGAAACATAAGGTGAAGGGGAACTACGAGGAGGAGAGCAGCCACTCTAAGAAGGGAGAGCTCTCCCAATGGTCACAAGGACTATGGGGGTTGCATCACGGTTGCTGCATGTGGGAAGTTCAGGCGATCAACGCCTACCGTTTCAATCGACACTTTCCGGGGGGGTCTCGATTGGAAGAAAACGGAGGGAGTTAAATAAATATAGACAAAAACAACCCGGAAGGGGGAAAAGATGTCTAGGAAACCGGTCGGAGGCGTCCTTTAAGCCTCACTTTGTGGCGATACGAGCACAGTATAAAGGCAGGCTAACCTCGGCGCGAGGGGGAGAAAAGTCTTCGTTGAGGTCGCTTACTATCTCGTGTCAAGAATCACAGAGGGTCTGTGTCGCTGCGATCCACAAATCGGAAAACGGGGGGGGCTATCACTTCACTTGCAAAGTGACCAGGATCGCGAAGCCGAAAATAGGAAGGAGGCGCCGATTTCCCTCTCGGGCAGGCGCTCAAAAGGAAAAGAGTTTACGACGGTATCTTATAGTAGAGCCTAACTTGGAAGAGCTGAAACGTCAGGACGGATGACGGGGGGTCGGGGTTTGGAGGGGGGACTCCCTTAAGATGAGAATCCCAGAGGCCGTAATTGCCCTGGAAGGTTGAACAGTTGGGGGTTAAAGCGGAGGGTTCGGAGAAGTTACCGAGGAGAGCCCTGTAGGACGCTTTTAAATACGGAAGGTCTGCGTGGAGATTCAAAAAACTACGTGGGACGCAGCAAGGAGTCGAGTCTTCTTCCCAGGAACCGGAGTCCAAAAAGATTTGTAGAAAACCCAATGCGAAATCTGGGAGTCGCAGGACAAGAATTTTTGCCGGCATCTCTTCAAAATAGATGGGCCAAATGTACCGGTCAGGGTGTACCAGAGGGACTTCGTTTACGGTGGCGGTATAAAAAGGTGCTAAGGGGGGGAGGCTCAGTCGGTGAACAGGGCTGCTACTTTTTAGGACGAAACACATCGAACTGGGTGGGCTTCCAGGTCCACAGGGGGCCTCCAGTTCAAGGGAACGAAAGCCTTCGGCCTCAACCCCAGACCGGGGAAGGTGGTGTCTGCCAAGGTGCAAGGGGGGGAGACTGTCAGCGAGAATCCTCTAGCTCGTGCGACTTACTTAAAATTAGGGGCTGGACTCCAGGATCTGAGAAACCGGAAAGAAGGCCGAGCTGGGTGTACTTCTATTTTCCAAACTATATGAAGGGGGGAGGGAGCGGAAACTATCAGGGGTCTCTGCTGAAAGGAGGCGGAGGGACCGGTGCCTGGCGTCATCTTCTTCCAACGTTTCTTCTGAAGGGAGCCGGTCAAGGGGGACACGTTACATCACGGGGAGGGGCGACCGAAAGAGTGGAGGGGCTTCTTGTGCTGTTCGAAAAACGGTTATGGGGAGAAGGGTCGGGGGAGAGAAGCTCGGCCGAGGAGGCGGCTTTAAAAGTGGGAAAAAAAAAACTGCACGTCGTAGTAGGGAGTGTGGAAAGAGGAAAAACGGGTCCGACCGTGGAGACTAAAAAGCCTTTGTAGCCGTCAACCTGGGTTCACACGATCGACGGAAGACAGAAACGTCCCCACCAGTCCTGGAGTCCTTGTTGCAGATGACTTCTTTTTCGTAACGCGAAAAGAAGGTGAAAATCCACGGATAAGAAAAGGGGGGAAAGCTTCGCCTTGACCTCGCAAAATCTGGAACCCGTCGGTTCAGGAAAAGTCTACATCGTATTGGCCTTGCAATACCTCGACTGAGAAAAAAAAAAAAACAATCGCTCAGATGAGAAGGGAAAAGAAAAAATTCTGGAATAACAAATCGGCTTGGAGGCCCGGACTGTCCTGAGGAAATGTAAATGCCGGGAATTGTCCGGTGGATTGAAAAAGCATTTTTTCCCTAAAACTCTGAAAGAAAGCGCAGAGGATTGAACCGTACTGATCCCCACATAGCTTGACATATCCACGGTCATCTAGGACCGGAAATCGTCACCTGTTCATCTAAGTCTCAGTGTAACCGTCAACCTCGGGTAGGCTAGAAAGTCCCACCCGGGAGCGAGGGGTAGCTGAACGGGTGGGGACCAGGCTTCAAGGGGGGAAAAATTGCCAGAAAAGCGGCACCGGGTGTCCGGTCCACAAGAAAGGGGGGGAACACCTTCAACTCCTAGAGCTAGGGGGGAACTTTTTGAGCATAACAGGGAGAGCCTACCCTCTCCCAGTTGTATAAACTCGAAAAGCTATTACTTTTTCATTCCCGAGGAAAAAAGGCCATTGGTATACACGTTCGCTGGCCGGTATCAGTACAAGGGAGGGTGAAGGGGCCCATGGTCTGACCTGAGGAGCTCGTAAAGAAAAGAGGAAAAAATTCCGCCTATAGGTGGGTAACATCTTATCGACATGGCATTCTCTTTGCCCGTCGAGAGGGTGCATCAATAGGCATCATAAGACCGCGGGAGGAAACGCGGAGAGGAGATCTGGGTTTCTTTCTGGTAGAGGTCCTCTCCGAGGCGTCCTACACCAAAGAAAGAAAGGACTGTATTGGAAAAACTGTAAGGACTCTCTTTACCCTCGCTGCACTGCGTCCCGTCTAAGGAGGGGGCCCAAGGAAGAAGTCTCTTCAACACAAGGATAAGTATTAAATATAGGGGTCGGGGATCATGTGCTTGGAAGCATCCCGTAGTTATGGGAGAGATAACTGTTACAATATGAACCATAGGAAGAAAATCTGGCTGGGCTGTGGAAAGCACGAAAAGCTGAGGCCGTAACTAATCAACGAAACATATCTCATCTAACTCGTAGAAACCGCTTTAGAATAGATGGGGAAATGTCCGTAAGTCAAAGAATGCCCCAGGGGGAAAAAGAGAAACTGTAGGAACCTCAAGCCTCCTTCTCAGATGAACGCGGTGATCCAAGGAAACCAGGCCAAGTACTCAACGTCCCGGAGAGGGACGAGCCGGAAAGACGGGCCTGGAAGACCGGGTTGGGCACCGCCCAGTTGGAGCTTCAGGGGGCTCAAAGGCTCTGGGCGCGGTCTTTCTTGGTTCGGTTCTGGGCAACGAGGAAACGCGCGGCTCGGTAACTGGTGTGGGACCCTTTCGAGATTCCTTTGAGCTACGAACTTTCCCCTCTTGCCTTTTGACTCCTGTCAAACAACACTCTCAGAGGAAACAGACTCCCTGGGTTTGCCCCGCTGAGCAAAAGAGAAGAGGTTGACGTTGGAAAGACAGGGAAGATCGTGAGTCAAAAAGAACCCGGGGTTCTGGAGAATCCTGGATAGAGGCATGGAGGATATGACAATCGCCGCCACCCAAAGAAACGATAACCGGATCAGGGACGCTGCCCCGCCGAAGCAAGGCGAGGGGTGCAAAAAGAACCAAGCTGGGTGGTAGGCACGGTGCTTCAGACGGGGGAAAAAGGTGAGCCTAAGTACAAACGGGGCGAAAGGGGGGGAAAAGGTCATGTCGAAAAGAGTTCATGCAGCAAGCCTCCGCGCAGGGAGGAAGCCCAGCAGAAGAGGGAGTATCAAGGGTCCGTGGGGGGAGGGGGGGTGCACCGGGACCCAGGAGGCGTTGTACGACAACATCCGCGCAAAAAAAAAACGCGGGCCTGGGTCGGGGGGGGATGTACATCGACGTGACCTAAAGATCGGGAGAAAAAGTTTGAAGGCCGGACCCGAGGAAAAAAACCCGGGGCGTAAAAAACACACAGAAGTCTAAGCCCCTCGACGCCGGATTGGGCCGGGACGTCAACCACAGCTCTCATCCTCTAGGGCTCTCCGCGGGCAAGGTCCCACTTGCCGTCTTCTACGAAACGGCCCCGGGACCTGCCGCGCTCGACACCCGCTCTCAGCGGTTCCAGTGAGGTGCCCCTCTTTCCTCAAGACTAGCCCCTGACAAGGAGAAAAAACAAAGACTTTGCATCCAAATTATCTTTAGCGCTTCACACCTGAAGTAACTCGGAACTATAGGGGAGAGAATGATACGGTACGTTCTCCTGTGACAGTCTAAGCAGACGAAATCCATGGGGAAATCTACGTCGCAAAAAAAGCTGGGCACCTTCTTAAAGGGGAGTCTTGACATCTCCGTCCGAATAATCCAAAATCAATCGAAGGTCGCCTACGTTATATGTAATCTAGCGACACTGGGAAAAGTTAAATGAAGTTGAAACCTACAATTACAAGATACATAGACTCGAAAAAAGGCCTCCTCTTGTGGGGACAAGGCCCGTTCTCTTACATGGAACTTCCTCCTGTTCAGCATGATTGAAACAGGCTAGGCGGGGATCCACTCACAATAGTGGGTTGGGGAAGAACTATCACCGTCGCTCACAAAACGCCCAAGAACCCGGAGAAAAAAGCCATAACTCCGTGAAATCTTTTCACCGGGACGTCAACGAACGTTGGATGCTAATGCAAAACTAGGCGTTATAACGGGGAGCTTCCATTGTAGGGGAAATCTTGAGAAATATTCCGGAGACCAAGAGGGGACCCGTGACTCGGGAGGCGGCGACGCCGAGGGGGATTGAAGGCACACGGTCTTTTGTGTGAAAGTCGCGTCTTCCCTCAAGGCTACTCATGCGTCAGGTCCCGGAAGCGTGAGATTCTCGGAGACATCGGCAGAACTGGAACAACCCTCAAAACCTTAGCGACCGGTGGGCCTAATATGGGGGGCCGTGATCATAAGTATTTCTACTAAAAAACGCCAGCCCCAAAAGTATGAAATTAGGGGGGCCACTCAAAATGACGGTTTTACTCATCCGCCCTGGACTCAGGGGGTGACTATCTAGAGGACAAAAAAATCTTCCCAGGGGCTCCCAGGCAGTCGTTGCCACGGGCTCTTGCGACTTCCCAAGTAGGTAGTCAACGAGAGGGGGACTGGGCAAGGTTCTCATGAAACTCTTAGACAATGGCTCAAGAAAGTTTCTATTTCTATAGCGAAACAAAACCAAAGAGGTGATGGGTCGGGTCCTAGAAACTCACGTGAGAGGGATCTCGGAAACGGAGGTCAGCCTTCGTGCGAGAGTTCATAATGTTTCTGGAAACTGAGAAAAACGTTAAGAAAAAGTAAAGGCTCCAGACCGGGGGAAATCGAAAGGGTCCTGTTTGTAGGGGGAGGGGGGATCTCTCTCACAACAACGTATTCTTAAAAATATAGAACCACCAGGACGTGGAAAGAAAAGTTCGGAAACGGCCTTGATCTCCGCAGTGCTCTATTACGAAAGGGAATGTCCTAGAACCAAAGTCTAGCTAGCCAGGTTGAGGTGCCATGGAAGGCTCTTCCCGAGACAGAAAACTCGGGGAGTAGATAGCAATCACTCTGATCAGGGGGAGGGCCATTTTACGTAACTGGGGGAAAGAGGGCCCTCGAATCGCGGACCCATAGAAGATGCCGTGAAAAAAAACGTGGAACCGCGCGCGGGGTAAGTGAAGCGGTTCTCGTAGATCGACATCTGTACCAAAAACCCCCGCAACAGAATGACGAAAACGAACGGATTACCCCTTAACCGAAACGGGTTGGGCTGCTGGGAGGGTGGGTACGTCTTCGCCCTTGATCAAAAATGGCACCGGAAAACCGTCATCAGGGTCTTCCGCGCCTGGCCGGGGGGATGAGAACATCCCCGTGAACCTGGCACTAAAGGGAATCGGGGAGGGAGCCGAACGTCGCCCCACTCGACCTGGGCAAGGAAAAAGAACCGGGCAACGACAGCCGCGGAAGGCCGGGGACGATTGGGCCCCTGGCACCGCGCCGAAGTGCATTTGACAGAAGCTGGACAAAGGGGGCGCAGCGTTAGGGGAGGGGCCATCGCCAAGCGATCGGAGAGGACCGGCAACCACTTCAAGAAAGCAGGAGTAACGTCGTTACTCGCAAGCGCCTTTGTGTGGGGGGAGGAAGTCGGTTCGCAGTTGGGGGAGTTTAAGAGTGTCTTAACTCGAACTATTTGATGGAAAGCATGGGGACGGGAAAAAGAAAACGGCGGCGGGAGGGTCACAGGAAATAAGCTTGAATCAAACATAGGGGATACCCTTATGTCGGAATTTATCGGTAAATTTGAAATAAACAGCAAGAGAAAGGAAGGCTTAGCTTGACTATCATTCAAACTCAATGAGAATCTTATGTCGGGACTTCACACAAGGGAGCTTATCAAGCCACCTCCTTGGGAAATCAGCAGGTGACGTTCGGTATGTGATTCCAGAGTCTCTTCTTAGGGATAGGAACCTTAAAAGAATTCGAAATATCTATACCGGGGATTTTACGTGGGTCCGGTTACGCGCAGGGAATCACTGCAACAAAAAGCTTACTTGTACATTATTTTTCCTTTCAGCTTCGACCAACTGAGGGACCTCCCTTTCCTGGTCGGAAACCGTGATCGGAGTGGACTTTCAGGAGCCGGGGAATGGGGGGAACCGGTCGTGCTCTCCACTCGAGCCTAGATCACGAAGGTGAATTCATCACCGTAAAGAATCGAGGCGAGATAACCAAGGGTTTCCAAAGAACAACCGAAGGTACCGGGGGGGATCGCAAATTTCACCGTGGACCGTGCTCCCGAACAAAGGGGGAGGCATTTTGTACCAAGAATCGGGCAGGAATGGACGGCGTGTAATCCCCGCCGCAACGCGGCGACAAGAAAAAGGCGCGCCAGAGATATCGGAACGACCTGCAATACCGTCGAAAGGTTAGACCGTAATGCATTACAAGCCTTCGTAACTGGCCTGTTCAATGACCAAGTTTGCAGGGAAAACCCGCACACATCGGCGACATTGCTCTGGAAGAATGCTTGCCTAAAAAAATCTTTTTCTTTAGGGGGACGGCCTATGGGAAGGTCGATGGGACCTTTCATCGTGAATGCGGGGTTCCAGGAAATCTCTGCTAGAAGCTTCTTCACCAGGACGGCTGATCCGGACGCAGACAAGATCACAGAGGAAAGGGGGAGCAGATCTTCACCTACTTGTGCCAAGCGGGGCAAAGGTCAAAAAAAAGCGTGCTGTACTAAACTCTCAAAAGCACCAGGCTCGTTGTCGAAAAGATCTGGAGGACCCCGTAGGAAACCTTCAGGGGGGATGCTCAAGACTATATCCCAGGGGACGACCGGATACCAAGGCTCCGCCTCTACCTTCCCTGTCTGCAGGGACTTTGGTTTGTCTTCAGAAGAACTCTCCTAAACCTTGAAATCGCATGGTTATGGGGACGTGGATGAATGAAACAAAATTGAGCAAAGGCCACAGTTCAGATCCCACAAGGCAAAAAAGGTCGGCGCTGTGCCTCAGGAGGTGACCTCTAGTACGGGAAAGTTATGAAGAGGAGAAGGGACGTTCCGGGGGAGTGTTATACGTGTCGCTAGGGGAAGTGGATGTACACTGGTAAAGGGCCGAATAAGATTGACTTCACACCGATACAAAGAATACGAAGGCGCGACTACGAGGAGTGAGATCTGGTCGGCAAGTTGCGTGGTGAGAATGCAGGCGAGACATGGCCCCGGAGGTGCTAAAAGAGCCAAGCGGAAAAAAGGCTAGAAACGGCGGCCGTCTTGACCCAAGTGCTCTGCAAAAGTGACAAAGAAAGGGAATGTGCTGTGGCCCTAAGACCCGAGTAGGAATCTAACACAAACGTATTATTATTAAATGGAGGTATTCGTAAGAAAGGGAGGTCCGCAGAAGGACGGCTAAATTGCGAGAAAAAGGGGGTCCGAGCGATCTTTTACCAATTGAGAACTTCACCATCGTCTGGGCTCACGAAAATGGTAGCCGGAAACTTGTCTCACAAACTGCACAACAGATCGAATCTCAAGTAGTCAGGGATTCGGAAAAAAAGGCTGAGGAAGAGTCAAGAGGTCGTGTTCCTATAAAAGTTTGT
>Ga0179593_1555312_pt1 | contig 10063 bp, 11 predicted proteins | sample CZODoug2_1_08_16_FD_185931 | JGI IMG/M metagenome (GOLD analysis project Ga0179593, IMG submission 185931) | Vadose zone soil fungal communities from Angelo Coast Range Reserve, California, USA - CZODoug2_1_08_16fungal (PacBio error correction) | ecosystem: Environmental > Terrestrial > Soil >...
GCGGGAGGGAGGAACTGCCATTTAAACATGAGTTTAGGAGCAACGAAAAGGAGGCTGCCTCCCGAACTGAAGGGCTAGATCATCCCCGCTTCGGATTAAACGGAGCTGAAAATCTTGGGCAGACGGGCGGCGAATGGCTTGTCTCAAAACGGAACCAAACAATCGCTACGCCAAGAAGAGCGAGTGCCGCAAGAGTGAGGCGCAACTTAAGCTCCCGGGAGACGAAAGGCAATCAACACAACGAACCTCGAAAGACCGCCAAAGAAATTCATCAAACCCTAAACAAGATGCAGTGCCTCGAATAGACCGATTCTAGCTGAAAAAAAAACACCTCCAGAGAAAAAAGAAAAATATACCATTCTTCCCTAGTTGAGAAAGAGAACCAACAAATAACCTAGAGGAAAGGAAAACCATTCCCACCTATAAAGACGATGTAATCACGAAAGAAGAAGGTGGGAGGGTGAAGTAGTAGAAAGGAAAATATGACTTTAACGGGGGGAAAGTCAACCGAAAGGACGAGAGGTCTAGTCAAGAGAAAAAGGAATCAACGTCGACGGAGGCCTTGGGAGGGCGAGGGGGAGTAATTTCCAATCGTTCTACAAGATGAAAAAGTAACGTTGCAACCAAAGGGCCTTGTCGTAAAGAAAGACTCCGGACACTTCGACTTGGAGCAGGGGAGGAAAAAAGATGAAAGGGCAAGTAGCGGAAGAGGAGGAAAAAACAAGCGCAAAGAACACAAGGCATCACGCTGCAGGGGGACTACACAACGTTCCCTGGTCATGGGGGTAGGTGTTGGATCCATTGGAGGGCGGACGCGTTACGAAAGCACGAGTAAAAACAGCATTCTGGATTTTGAAGAAAAAAAGCTTGGTGTAGGTGATGACGTAAAGCACAAACGAAAAAGCGTGTTGAGCGGTCGGGGCCGTTCTATCGGCCGAAGGTTGAAGACTCGTCGGCACCTTTCAAAATTGAGCCCGCGCGGGGGTAGCACGGAAGCAGTCTTGCGCTCAAAATCACTGCCGGCACCAGGAGAGACACGTGTCAATAGTCTCGGGAAGAAGCAAACAACCCCCATAAATAATCGACGCAAATTTGTGCAATGTTCGCGAAATCCAAGAAGAAAAACCAGCGGCAAAGGAGCAGCGAAAATCAATCCCGGAGAAAAGAAGGGACGGGGAGAAAGTAATTCTTTCGTTAACGGAAGGAAAAGGGGAGTGGACAGGCTTGGGGGGAGAAATCGCCAGAACTACTCCGAAACTCAGTCATGATTGATCAGGAAAGGGGCGGGTCCAAATCTGACGACACCGGAGCAAAGGTTCGAAAGGAGACGGGCTTAGGGAAAAAGTTCGACGCAGAAGTACAGCGCGATAAGAACAAATGCAACGAAGGAAAGGCAGACGGGTTTTGCGCGGCGTGCCCCGCTGTCAAGTCACGGTGAGCTGAAAAGCAATCAGTCAACCCGAGACTCTCAAAAACTTAGAAGGAGGATGTTCAGGGTTGCAGGGGAGCAAGCTCACCGGGCAATTGAGAGGAAAGGGGGAACGCAAGAAGGGGGAAACATCCTCAGATTGACGTTGCCATGTAGAAACAAAGGGGTAGAGTGCCTCTATACTGGACCTTCCCGAAAGCCGAACGACGTTAAAGAAACTGACCGTTTCGAAACGATCAGCCAGAGAAACAGATTCACACGGAGCAGCAAAAAGACCTTCGGGAGGAAAGGAAGAAACACGGTCTGAAGGGGTAACGCACAAAAGGAAGGAACATTGCAATAAAAAGTTTAGCCTGGGTCAAAGAAGGTATCAATCCCAGGTGACTCGCATCAGAGCTTCAGAGGGGGAGGCGGAAAGAGGGGAATGTCTGGACGCGCATGAACCGGCCAAGACACCAAAAAGGGTGAAAAAATGAGAGGGGGGGGGGGCCTGTCATCGGGGAGAATGACTATAATAAGGGAAAGGATTCCTCTCTGGGGGTTCACCTACCCATATGAAACGGAACGGAGGCGAAAGAAAAACGCGGGAGGGATGTCAAAAAAAAATCGAAGCGTCGACAAAAGCGTCCGGGATAAACTTCCACCGCGCAAGCGGAAATTAATTTTGCCAGGGGCGCCATCAAATAGACAGCAACAAAAAGGGTGGCATAGACAAAGATTGGAAAGCGGGAGATACAGTAAGGGGGGAACCATAAAAAACGAAACCATCCAAGGGAACCGCGGGAGAGACGCCTCTACGGGAGGAGCCCGTGGACAAGATGATATCCGTCGAGAACACTATTGCCGAAAAAGAAAGGGACAGGAATACTTGAGAAAGAATCTAAAGAGCGTCCGCGGGGACTGCTGTCACGAATCCCTCAGTTAATCGGATAGCGGGCTAAGGGTCCTCGGAATGGCCAAAAGGAAAATGAATCCCAAAGAGCAGGAGCAAGAAAAAAAGGTTTAATTCGACTACCCGCGGGGCACAGTGACCGCCAAAATGGAGTTCTAATGATTCGAACAAAAGGAAAGTAGCCATAGTCTTAGAGAGAAACAAGTCTTAACCCAGCGTTTGATTTCGAATAGGAAGAGGGGCCTGAGCTCTAAGGGACCATGACAAAGAAGGGGACATGTCACCATCTGTAAAGGGGAGCGCAGCAGAAGAGGGTGGGAGTGACTTTGGGAGGACTCTGCTATTTGGTGATTTGCGCGGGAAACGGGATGAGAGGACTTCAGCACGAGGAAAAAAAGGAAAGCACGACAGAGAAGGACGTCTCCGTGAAAGAAAAGCGCGCACGATCTGGGCGGAGTCGTTTTCAAAGCCATACCGCCGAAAGACGGGAGTAACGAGACGGAGGGGAAAAGCTCAAAGTCTGAGAGATCGGAAAAAGAAAGAAAGAACGCCGCCAAGAACAAAGGAAACGCAGCGGGGGGGGGAAAGGACATCGTCATCGAGGCTTAGGTTCAGAAAACGAGCACGCGGAGGGCGAGGAAGGAAAAAAGAACGAGGTCGACTCGGACCAAACGCAAAGAGGCCACGCTGTGCAATAATTCAAAGAAAGAGACGGGAAAAACAGAGCGACCAATCTGGACGAGAAAACTGGTGAATGTCGTGAGAAAGCGAGGAAAAAAGGCAGCAATCAAAACGCCAAGAACAACGCAAAGGGAAGGTTTCATTCACCGTTCAGAAGGGACGATTCGCCGGGCAGTGTCGAAGAGTAACATTGCTTTTATTTACCGAAAAAGAAGGAGAGTGCATTGCCAAGGAAGGAAAAGCAGACTCAAGGGAAAAAAGAAAAGAAAGGTCACGGCGTGAGAGAGAGAAAAACCGGAGAGAGAAAAAAGAATTGAAATCAGAAATTTCACGAAGGTAGGGCGGGCTAGAGCTGCTGGCCTGGGGCCAGGCAACCGCAAGCGACGCCATAAAGGAGCGTAGGCTTCTGGAAAGAAAGTAAGGTTTCGGAAGAAAGAGTGAAAAGAGGGAAAGGGAAAAACTTCGTGGTAATTGCAAAAAAAGCGTGCGTTGAAAAATCGGAGAACGCTCCGCTAACGAAGGGAGCCATGCTCAGGAGATGGGGGAAGAGGGGGGGGGGGGGGGTCAAAAAAAAAGTTCAAGGTCTTGAAGGAGGACTTCCCATTATTGCTAAAAAGAAAGGGGGGAAAGCCGTTCGCAGGGCAGGGGCGAAAATTTTGAGAGCTTACGCCCGGGAAGGCGGAAACAGTAAACACGGAAAAGAGGCCAAAGTGAAGGTTCTCGAGCCGAAAAGACGTCAGTCATAGGAAGGATCTCAAATCGCGAGCAGAGGACGGGAGGGGGGGGGAGAGCTGGTCCTGGTGGCGGCAGGATAAGAGCCGATGGGCAGCTGGAAGACAAGACTGAGCACGAGGATAGTCCCAAAAGGAAGTTTAAAAGAGGGAAAAAGACATATTGCAACGCCTGAACTGGCGCTTGAGTAAACCGTCAACTCCTCAGAAAATCACCTCGGGCGCAGCTGCCATCGCAAAAAGGAGCCTGAAGTCGGAAAAGAAAAAAAAAGCTAAGCGGAAACCGTGCCCCGCCAAGAAATGAGCAACCTCAGATTTACTTCGCCAAGGAAAAGCGGGGACAGACAAAAAAAAAAATATGAAAGGGAAAAAGAAGAGGAAAAATTCGAAATCGAACCACAACCTCCCATATTTCCAGGGTCCCACTAGCAGAGGATTATACGCCTCTTCGCCTGTATCTTGTCAGAGGAGGGATGGAAGACGGGGGGAAAGTTGAAATAAAAATCACCGAGAATCCGTGGCGGAGTAGTCCGCCCATGAACAGAAGCGCGTGCGGTTCGAGGCTTGGGGAAGAAAGGGAGGTGAGGGGGTAATCGGAACTAAAAATCTACGCGGAAGGGAAAAGGAAAAACGGCCCGAGGGGCCAGTGCCAGCGAACACTCCGGATCCTCTACTGTCGAGCAAATGGAGTGAAAAGGCAGGTCGTTCAGGACAAAAGCGCGGCAAGGAAAAAGCCAAAAAAAAAAAAAAAAAAGCAGCAAAAAGAGGACGTAAGACGGACACGAGCCCGGGAAATGGGCTGGCCTGTGAGTAATGGTTGTCGCGACGCCAGGGACGGTGCCCTTGAAAAGGGCTCAGGCAGGGAAGGAAACGTCGTTCAAAAAATTGGGGAAGTTTGATGGCAGAGGCAAAGTCCAATCCGGAGGGGGGCGAGAGGGGAGGTTTCAAAACGGACAGCCACGGTAGACTCGGCGAAAAATTGGAAAGGGCCGCATCGGAGGGAGCTCTGAGGACGGGACCCAAAGGTAATGCGGAAAGGAAGAAAAAAAAGAGAGGGAAAGCGGGAAGTATTCTAGAAGTAGACGAGGGACCGGACACAGCGAATCGTCATCTCGACAGGAAGGCTGGGGGGAAGGGGAAAAAAAGTGCGGAGAAAACAAGGGAAGGGGAAAAAAACTCGTAAAATCTCAGCGCGAAGGCCTCGTGGCGAGAAGAGCTACTGAACAAAATGGATTGGACATCGCAAAAAAGAAAGTGAAGCAATGCCTTATTTGGGGGGGGCGAAGAGAGACAGGCTTCGCTCCAACCCCCCGAAAGAATGCCGAAGGTCAAGTTAGGCTTTCCTCGGAGGAACTCCCAGGGGTGTTCGAACGTCCGCGCTGTAGGCGGACGCGGGTTACGCTCAGTACAAGAGCAAGACAATGACCCGGGAAAAAACTCAACAAGATTTTGCCTAAAGACAACTGATTCCCACCGACGTCAAGGGAGCGGCATTGCCCATCGCAAAGTAGATCTCACAACAAAAAAAGAGAGAAGATAGGTGGAAGGGGGAGACCGCTAAAAAGACTTAATAAAAAAGGACCTAAGCAAAAAGTCCAAAGTGATCGTTGACAGCGGAACTGCCGTGGATCGCCTGTTACCCTGTACTTGCAGAATCGCGTCAGACCCAGAACGTTCAGGAGAAAGAGTCGGAAAGAACCCATCGCGGGACCAGAGAAGCAACGGGGCCGTCTCCCCGAACGGAGAAGGAGGACCGTGATCGCAAGAAAAAGAGGAGGCGAAATAGGACGATTTCCAAAACACAGGACTTTGCACACCGGGACGAAATGGGTTTATGAGCAAAAAGGGGCCAGAAGAAAGATAAGGAAGAGGTTTCGGCGGCAAGTGAGACATTTGTCTGGACGACGGAGGTTGCCACGCCAAGAACCAGAGTAAATGACGATCCGGCGTGGGGGAAAAAGCGATTCGAGCTCGAATAAGTGGGGCAGCGGTGGGCAACAAACTAGAGGAATCCTTAGAAAACCAGATCCACGCCGAATACCCATCGGGGGCGTTAAAAGGAGGGGGGAAAAGACATAGGAAGAGGGCCGGGGAAATCAGCCAAGGGAATCGATGAAACTTTGCCGGCGAAAATCAAACGAAGGCCCAAGGCCTTGGGTGAAAAAGAAAGAGATTACGGAAAGAGGAAAAAAACAGGAAAAGGTCCGCGACCAACCAGGCCACAACTACCAGAAGCCCGGAACCAGCTCGTGTGTCGTATAACACAAAGAAAGTTGATTCAAAGGGTGAACGGGAATTAGAGAACGCTCTCGACGAAACACAATGCCTCACGCAAAAATAAGAGGGAGATCCGTCAGGCTGAGGAAGGGGGTGATTAAAACACTGGTCAAGAGGGAAAAGGTGAATTCCTTCATCGGGGCAGAGAGTGTTGCGCCGTAAAAGCCATCAAAAATAAAAAGAACAAGAATAACTACCCTTGGGGGAGAAGAACTCCCTTCGGTGAACCTAACGTAGAAAGGGCAATTATTACCTTTCCCGAAAAACTCCGGAAAGAGGAAACATGATGAATGGAACCGCGGGTTGAAAGAGAGGGGGTATGTTCGAAGGAAGATAGGCCATGGGCCGCCTTCGAAAATTGATGCGGCCCGACCGCGAGGAAAAAAGATTCAGTTCAACTGAAAAATCATCAGTGGGGGGATCTCATTGAGGAAAAGGGGGAAGGGGCGTATTTGGTTGCGCGCCGTAGAAGGGGCAAGTGCGGGGGAAGACCAAGGATCTAAATTGCAGACCTTGAGTTGACGGGCTAGAGAAGAATCTGCTCACGAAGGCGTGGGCACTCGTTGGAAAGAGACGGGGGAATGCAAACGAAGCCGGGGATAAAAATAAATCTGGGAAAAAGAAAGCGCCCCTTTGGGGGAGAGAACAGGCTCAAGCGACGCAAAGACCGCCGAAAAAGTCAAAGGGGATGGGAAGAGGGGAAGCGATTAATTACGGCGTTCTTTCGAGAAAAGCGCAGCACAACAGGCAGGGCGAGAGTTCGCAAACAAACGGCGTGTCGCGTAAAAAAGAAGGAGGAAAGTACCCAGATCAGAAAGGACTTCCTCGAATGCAATAAAACTCAAAGATCAGCACGAAAGGGCAAAAAATTCTTTCCATGTTCCAGCAGTTCCATTTCTTAGGTGATGAGAGTCAACTAAAAAGCCTTGCCGTCCAAAAACAAAAAGGGAGAAACTAAGTCATTGAAAAACGCGAGCTATGCACCTTGAAAAAGGGGGGGGCGAACGAGCATAACGCCTGATGGCGTCTCGATTTGCCCCTGGCCGTGAGTCAACAATTTCTCAAAACATCACGAATCAACGTGGGAGAAGTGGCGGTAGACGCTCAAGAAACAAAAAAAAGAAGGAAAATGAGAAAACCAAAATTCAGAAATGTAATGTGCTGAGGAAAAAAGGGGCTCACCCAGTGGGCCAAAGCCGCCCCGCAAAAAAGGCTTCGTCAGGACCAGGAAAGAGAGAAGGTAACAATCAAAAAAAAGGGGTAAAGTAAAGGGCAATTCTTGGGGATCTAAGGCTTGGCTTTATCTCGAGCAAGCTCTCCCTAAAGCACAGCCAGTCTCAGCTGGAAGATTGGGGACGAAGAAGAGGAGACTTGGGAGAGGTGCATTATTTAAAAAAAAACACCGAATTTCTGAGGGAGAAAAGGGAAGAGACGCGTACCGCCACAGGTCTGGCGAAAAGACAGGCCTGAACCGCAGGTTTCGACACTAAAAAAGCAAACGGAGAAAGGAGAGCGCCTTTGTCAACAATCGGAATGAAATGTCTGAAGGGGAGGAGCTGGCCCTGGCAAGTTTCGAATCTGATCGCCGACAAAAGGGCGTCTCTTTGCGGAAAGAAAGAGAGAGGAAAGCAAAGCGTCCGCGGAAAAAAATCGAGAGCGATCGCGGGAAGGAGGGGAGGTCCCCGGACGAACCGCAGACGCGCTCAGACGTGGCACCTCGTGCAGAATGGCCGGTGAAGGGATAGACATCATCGCCCGGCGACGAAGAGAAAAATCCACAACTTCCAAAAACGGAAAATTCGAGTCACAGAAAAAAAAGTCCCTGACTTCGTCCCCGATCGACTCTTTCTCTGCAACTGGGAAACCCCCGTCAAAATGAGCCTCAAACAAGAAAGGAGGAGGGGACTCATGCATTGCCCATTCCAAGGTCGAAATAGGGGGGGGGGGAAAAAACCCAAATACTATTGGTCCAGTCCCAATACCATACGGCGGATTGTACGCCTCTGCTCTTTGAGGGGACCCGGGGAGGAGAGAGGAAGCCGAATCGTGTGGGGGAAAGGGAACAGAGCTTCAGGGCGTCTGTAGTCGCCAGTCAAAAGAAGAAAGGTCGAACCCCGAGCGTCGGAAGGGGGGGGGGAACCAAAAAAAATTGTTAGAACGCTCGGCAGCAGGAGGAAAGAGGCAAAGTAAGGAAGCTGGGGCCTTGTCGTCCAACACCCAGTCCGGCTCTCCTTGCTGATCGAAAGGGAGGAGAGGTGGGTCCGGTCGTCAACAAAAAACGATAGAGGAGAGAAGAATCAAAATCGTCAAAAACAAAGGGTCCTCATCACGCGTAGGGAAGAACAAAGGACTCTCGGAGGAGGAGTGAAACCGGTACGAAAAATGACTCTAGGGGAAAATTACATAGGACTTATTTCGGTCTGAACCACGCCGTTGCGGAATGCGGGGGAAAGTACGGCAGAAGAGGGAGGGGCTGTAAAAATCAAAAGGAGGAACGGGGTCAGAAAATGGCCGTTGCTAAAAGGGGGACAGACAGGAGGAGGTCGAAAATGAAAGGTGACCCGAGCGGGGGAGAGGAAGTCTCGGGTGCCTTCGCCCGTTAAGAGCAATAGAACTTAGGGTTCGTTTAAAACCAAAAGGGGGCCGTTCCAAACAGCGCAGTAGGGCCGGACAGCGCAGTAAATCGTCATCCGCCATCCTGGTCCTTTGAGAAAAAGGAAGGCCAGAACGGTACAAGGAAAGGCCACCCGAAAACAGTATCAAAGAAAAGAGAAGAAAAAAAGGTTGCGGCGTCCGTGAATACGTAACCATGTCGGGGGAGGGCATACGCGTGAGACGAGGGGAATTGCCGAGGCGCTGAGTTTTGAATAAACAGAGGAGATACCACGGTCCTCAGCGGCGAAGTTCGCGGAGTGGCACGGTGTGAATGGGAAAGATGATAGAGCCCATACCAATGTTCAACGTCCTCTTGCTCTGGGAACTACAAAGTCGACCGCAAAAGAAAAGACTATCCGCTATACGAGCAGAAAGAAAGCGGAGTTTGCCTCTGTGCCCAGAAGTCCGTATTCCCATGAAGCATCCCTGGGGAGAGAAGGGGTCAACCCGGAAGCTCCAAAAAAAAAGAGAGGGGGGAGGAGTTCGGGTTTCCGAAGGCAATCCAGGGGGGACCAATTGGGGAATAAGGAGGGGGACCGCAGACAAAATAAAAATTCGGAAAAAAGTGACATTTCTCGCCGTGATCCGATTGGTTTTGGACGAAACGTAAAAGCCTGCACAAAGAAACACTACGTTTCTACGATCTGTTAGAAGAAACCGACATCGGGATGGACTCACACCGGAGCCGGATCCACCTGACGGAATTGAAAAAAAAACGGGGACGCGAAGTGACTTCGATTAAACGGACGGGGGCCGGTAACGTCCGTGCAGATGCACCATTGGGAAGTGAACCGCAAAACTCAAAAAGGGGCCGAGCGAAGAGGTGCCGATTGTCGCTGGCAAGGGGAAACATTTGACACAAAAAGGGGGAAACAAGAAAAGGAAAAAAAAGAAGTCTGCATAGCTTGTAAAGGGCTTACCTGAGAGAAATAAGTCTGGGACTCTCTGTGGTTGCAAGACCGCATAGGTCAAAAATACGGTCTGAAGGAACAAAATAACCCCCGTCGATTCCTTAAAAGGTGCGAGGAGACGATCGGGGGACCGTGGCGGCGGCAACGGCAAAAAAAAAAAAATAAAAGAAAAAACAGGAAGGAAGGGGAGGAAAGAAACGCAGGCCAACACCGTGGGAAAAAAGACTCCGATAAGGAGTAGACCAGTCCACGTCTGCTGCACGAGCAACCAGGCTACAACGAAGCCATCCCAGGTTACCCTGGATCGGGGTCACGGAAAAAAAAAGACTCCTGTTGAATTAGCAGTGGAAGAAAGAAGAGGGCTGCCGCCGCCAGGTACTACGGCTCGAAGGATCCTAAGGGGAGGGAGTCTGGGCACGAAGGGAAAAACATCGGGCGAAGCTAAAAGAGGAGGAAGGGTGTTTCCGTAAAGACTCCCCAACAAAAA
>Ga0179593_1559106_pt1 | contig 10063 bp, 8 predicted proteins | sample CZODoug2_1_08_16_FD_185931 | JGI IMG/M metagenome (GOLD analysis project Ga0179593, IMG submission 185931) | Vadose zone soil fungal communities from Angelo Coast Range Reserve, California, USA - CZODoug2_1_08_16fungal (PacBio error correction) | ecosystem: Environmental > Terrestrial > Soil >...
GGGACGGGGTAGTAGCTCAGTATCAATCTATTTCAAAGGAGGCCGCTCGACGGGAATCAATAAGCGAATGCCGAGGCAAGTTCACCTGAATTGAGGGCCGGGAGACGACAAAGGGTCGATGCCGTGGTGAGAAATAGGACTTTTGACTGCCAAAGGGGGGGTCGAGGAGGTGATTGGATTTTGGTTCGAGCGGCACATATGTAAAGGGCGTGATGCCGGCGGTTGCCAAGCCGACCGGAGGAGAATTGGAAATACGAGCGGTTTGAACGGTGTCTTTTTTCCGAGAAGGGAATGGGGCAATGCTTGTAAAAGGGGGGTTGATTGCAGCTACCGCCATGGAATGAAAGAAACGACTCTGGGGCCGGGAGGGCGAGGGCGAGCTTTTCTCTGGGGGGTCTCGCTGGGGAGAAAACGTGCAAATACGGGGACTGGTCAAAAATTCGGAAAAATGGTGGGCCGGGGGAAGGACAGCTTAAGGAAAGAGGACTTAATCGCGGGAGGGTAGCGGTCGGAAGGGGGTTCATTAGGGGGGCGGAGGGATATAGCGAACTCCCAGTTAGCCGCCATCATATTGAGGCCGGAGGAGGGAGGGACAATCCGGGGGACCGTTTTTAGCGGGGGAATAAACGAAACGAACTGCACATCCGTTCCCCTAAGGTCCTTCTGGTTTGGGGAATGTGTTTGTCTTGTCACAACAAAACCTTAAGCATACGCAATTTATCGAGCTCGAAGAGAGGCCGAGAGGGGCTGGACTAATAGTAACAAAAACGATGCCGAGCAAGACCGTAGATATATCGAGAGCCGAGACTAAAGATCCCACTACAGGGACGCTGGGGACGCTTATTACGGCCGAAGGCATTGAGCTTGACGTGGCATATCGCGAACAGATTGTGCAAAAAGGGAAAAAAATAGACCGACTTTGGGGTCTCCTTACTTGAGTCGAGGGGTGAAAGGGGACCTGGAGAAACTATTATCAGGGACCCAGATTGGACGACTGGGTGCACTCAATCTTCTTTAAACAAGCCGCTGACCGTGTGAAAGAGCGGGCCGGGGGTGTGAGGTCCACAAACACTTAGGTGTGACTGACGAAAATCTACCCTGAAGGAGAGTTCGCGTACAAAAGATAGGAAACAGACAACTACTGGAGACTTTACAAAGGGGGGTAGGTGACCTCGAGGCTTTTCGCGGGAAAACGCTGAGAGGAGATGGTGGGGACTGCAAGTGAGAACGGGGGAGTTAAGTGGCGCGCGAAAAATCTTTGCCGGAAAAAAAGGGGGGCGGCAGGACAGAAGGGAGGAAACTGCGGGGGTGCAAGAACTTTCACGTCACTAAAAAAAACAGAAGTCACCTTTCGACAACTTTTTACCTCCACACCCTCCAAGGAGATGTGGAAAGTCGCAGCCCGACTACACGGGGGAGGGGAAAACAAAGTCCGATAAATCTTACATAAGCTGAAAAAAGAAGAAAAACTCCGATAACGGGATGGGAGCGTCAGGGGAGTTTAGACCGCTCTTAAGGATGCAACGAAAACTGGAGTCGCTTCGGGGGTTCGGAAGGGAAAAACAAAAAAAAGCAAGGGGGCCATGGGGTGGTTACGAGGCCGCGGGGAGGGCCTTCAGACGAGAACGTGAAAAGAAAAAAAGAGACCTTAAGGATGCCTTGTCAAAAGGTGGTAACGAACCATTTCGAGGTCTTTGAGGACATGGGGGTTTGCGATCTTGTAGTGGGGTGCAGGGCAGCTGGACAAAAACGGACATATTGGGGCAAGGAAGAACGGTCGCTTTTATATGGGATGGATGTTACCGATCATACTTCATCCGCAAGACAAGAAGGAGGAGAGGGTTGATGGGGGAACGCACGAATTTTTGCGGAGCGTAGAATGGGGAAGGAAAGTCTCAATAATTGGATTTGGCCCAGATTATAGGACCATATGAAAAAAAAAAATAGGGAACGGGGGGGGAGGGGGAATAGGATCAAAAAATATGCATAAAGACTTGAAATGGTTTTTTCCTCAAAAACAGGAAAGAACAGAAAGAAACTTTCACACGGATGCGGCCGTCGTTGTTAGCGATCGCAAGGGCAATGGAAACACTTTTGTAAAGGGAGGAGTGATGAGATTTTGGAGATGGCTTTTGGTAGCCTAATAGGTGCCCGGATGATAAGACAAAAGCGGGTTGGAATTTAATGGGGGGGTGGTGAAGAGACTAGGGGGGATGTATTAGACGAGAAGAAAGATTGAGAGCGTAGAATGGCGACGCTGTGATTATAGAAAAAAGGGAAAAGGTGTGATGGCAAAAAATACCGGAAAAAGCTCAAAAAAAGAGGATTAAAGGATAGGGAGGGTAATTTCAATCGAATTCTGGGATAATGGATTCAGCAAGCCAAGTCTCCGCTTCGCAGGGAAGCAAATGGGACTTCACAGCGAGAAATCAAAATTCACTCATTACAGCCTAAAATTAACAGGACTCACGACCTGAGGAAACAGAAAAGCGGCCACAAAAAAAATTGCGGTACAGCAAATGTGAGAAAATCTCAAAAGCAGCACGTGCGATCAAAAAGAGGTACCGGAGGGGCGATCAGGCTATAGGAAAGCCGCAAGATTCGTGAAGTGTCTTATCTGTTTCGATGGTGGGGCTTTTAAAGGCCATCAGGGTAACTGCAAAGATTTCTACTTAAAAGCAGCCAAATAAAAGCACTGGCGCAGGATCATCATATTGACATAACATCATAAGGGGTCTCTCAAGCGGAATCAATCTAACCGCAATCGGACATCGGAAAAGGGGAAAGAGGAAATCAGCGAAAATAAAAAAGGGAATAGACATCTCCCCGGCTAGTAAGGCGCTGAAGTCTGCCGTTAATAAAGGACATAGCATATAACGAAAGAGGCTCGAATGAATTTGGGAGTCACTAGCGAAAAGAACTTAGAATTCAGACATTGTCCTCAAACCGCCTAGGAGAAAATGGAAAAAATCAAAGGTACGAAGGGCTGTAACCGCTCAATACGGTTGAACGACGTAGGCGAAGGCCGCGCGCAAAAAAGGGAGGGCAAAAAAAAACCTCAATTTTTCCAAAAAATAAACCAGATCGGGTTAATAGGGGACTGGGACGCCGCAAAACAAAAGGACGCTCCTCAATCGCCAAAGAGGGGTCTGGAAAAGACTGGATGATAGATTTACGCCGGATCAAGAACCGAGCAGTTAACACGTTCTCTCAACGGCGACAAAACAGGAAAAAAGTGAAAGGTGTGAAGTAATTGGTTACAATGAGTCGGGGCTTCCGTGCACGGAGATAGAAAAGAGGGGGGAAAGGGTCTCAGATTCCGAGGGCCTTTTTTTCACGGCGTCAGGCGGCTCCAGAAGCTCACCTTCTCGTTCATAAGAGTAACGTGGCCACAAAAGAAAAAACACCGCCATCAGAGGGAAGAGGGAACTTAACGGACCTTCTGTTGTAGGTGAAAAAGAGCTCAACGAGGTCCTGAATGGTCGGGAAAAAGAGAAGACATAAAAGGGTCGGCGGGGCTCCTCAAAAAAAAAAAAAGGAGAAAAAGGGTCAGCGTCTCGGGCGTAAAGAGGGCGCAAAACGTCAACGACGGATCTCGTTCGCAACATCTAAAAAAAAAGGAGGCGAAACGTCGGGAAAAGGCGCAAAAATGTTGCTCGTCACCGCACGGGACAGGTCAAAGAAAACAGGGACGGCAGCTTCATCAAAATGCCGCGAACTATCTTGGTAGGCCGACTTAAGACCTGAAGAGCCGCGCTAGGCCCGACGCTTTGAAAAGGGTCCAGTATCGCTTGTCTCGAGGCTATCCGACGAGGATACCTCGTAGCTCAGCGGAGGGAGAGGGGAATTCAGGTTCGTGCAGGAGCAACATCGCAAGCAAACCAAGGGGCAAGCGGTCGCGTTTCCCGCGCAAAAAGACAAGGAAACAAAAAAGAGACGCGAGGGGGGAAGCAAGAGGTGCAACATAAATCGAAGCCAATAAAATACAAAACCTTCTCCGAGTCTAAAGCTCTAGGCAAGAAAAAGTCACGGCATCCTCGAGATTGAAAAAACTGAAAGAACAGACATGTCTTCAGAACCGAAAATGGTAGCACGACCGCGAGAACGCGCAAAGAAAAAACCCGGCCGAGGCTTTCGAGCAGCGCAATTTGGCAGAAAAAACACAGGGGCACCAGGCACACGCGAACACGAAGCCAATCCCGGTGAAGAGCAAAGTCGGAAGGGTAAACTTCTCTCTGTCTTCCTCGGAGGGCAAAAGAAAAAAAATCCTTAATCACGAAAAGCAACAAATCGAGGAAGGAAACAAGCTTACGGATAAATCTGCTTCTTCCCAAGGAGGGGAGCACGGCGCAATGGGCCACCTCAGAGGCCGCACTTTTCGTGATCGAAGGGATCCCCTAGGAGAGAAGGAGGGGTTCCATCTTCATTCTGCTAAGTATCCGGAAAAAAAGAAGGACCAGCGGATAATACGCGACTCCTAACACGCAGACGAAGGCTCTCACAACAAAAAGGAAAGGGGGAAAGGTAAATCGTCTGAAGGGGAGTAGAGGAAGAATAAATCATAGATGGAACAGCTTCTTTCGCTCGAAAAGACTTGCGGGAACAAAAAGTGCGTCGGCAAAGAGCTACTTCGATGAAGGGAAGATCGGCGAACACGAAAGGCGGCCGGGGGAAAGAGGGCCGTGGAAAGTTCAAGAGGAGGTCGTTACGAGGGCGGGGTATCTTTGGAATTATATGGTCTGGGGGGGAGCAGGGCAGAGGTACGTATAATGAGGGGTGCGTTGGAAAACAGACGAGACAGGAATTTTGAGGCACGGAGGTTGCGCCCAGTCACCGGATTTCCGTCGAAGGGGGAAAGGGGAGGGGACGGGCCTTCTTGAAAGGGGTATTGAACCGCAAGGAAAAGGGGGAAGAACGAAGCACGGGGAGAAAGGCAGAGGGGTCGCTTGGGTCTCAGGGGCGTAGACCACATCCGAAGGGGCAATCAAGAGTCGCCGGACGGGGTGCACTAGCCTTCGGACCACGTAGGGGGGAGAGTATCAGCGATAAGGGTGTTTCATGGGGAGGTTAGAGATAGGCTTCCGGAAGGGAGGCGCCCGGGTCCTCTTGTCAAACCGGCGTAATTTTTCGCGGCGCGCGAAACACGCAAGTCGGGAGCTTTGATGGGGGGGTGGCTTCTGAAGGAAAAGGAAAAACAGAAGCATCATCGTACGGATCAGGATGAAACAAGCGCCTGTAAACAGAGCTCTGCAATTGGCATAAGAAAACCGGATATCCTAGAGCCGATATACATAGAATCCAAAATAAGAGGGATGGCGAGAGGGAATAGAGTGAAGAAAAAAATCTACTGCCCTTGAGGGAAAATTGACTTGAAGAAAGCGCGAGACCTTGACAATTGCCAGTGACTATGGGAAGGGATAACGCCGCACTTAGTGAAAGAGTAAAGACGTTGACGCTGGACGCCGAAAGCGCGACAAAAAACCCGCTGACACTGGGACGCTGGGCCTTTGTGAAAACGTAGGCCATGACAGTTCCTAAAGAAATTAGGAGTGGGGGATAGAACTTATGAAACCTAGTGACAAACGACGTTAATGGATGTCGTTTGACTCGACGGAAAGTAGGGAAATGGAAGTGGGTCCACGCTTATCTGGATTATTGTTTTGAATCTGTAACGTTATCTTTCTTGAGGGAAATAATGCGGGGAGGGGGAGAAAACAACAAACAAGACAAAGAATTACGAAGAATGAACTCAGAAGTGAGAAAACAACTTGCGGAAACAACGGCCGTTGCTGCAAAAGCAAAAGAATCTCTGGGATCTCCTTGACGTGAAGGCGCAAAACCGAAGTTCACCTTTACCCCAAGGAAACTTCCCAACTAGAATTCGATTGGAAAATTGCGAACTGCTCGGCGCACCGGGAAATTGGGGAAGGATAATCGAAGCAGAGAGAAAAACTCCGATCATACGGGGCGTTGAAACAAAGGTTGGGGCGGCGCTCGAAGAGAAACGACCTCGATCTTCGCCGTCGTTTAGGGAAAAGAGTGAACCATAAAAAGGGTGGCAGGAATTTTTTTTCGAGGCGCGCGGCAAGGGAACGACAAAGAAAACAAAACGGAATAACAAGCCTTATGCGGGTTCGAATTTTGTCATTGTAGAGAGGTCTTTGGGGAATGGTCTTCTAGAGCAGGAAACGTAGTTTTGGCCAAAGGCTATGACTAAACAACGTGGACATAAGGGGGAAAGAGACAAGGGGGTTCGGGGCGTTTATAGATAGAAGCGGTGTAACCGGGGGAAAAGGAAAAAAACCAGACCAAAGGAAGGGTCTGGCTGTCACCGGCCAGTGATTGAAGTGTGAAAGAGGGCGCGAAATAATGAAAACAACATTTGGCGGATCCTAGGATAGGACTAAGAATTGATGTGGAAAAATGCATGCACGGGAAGAAATGGCCTGGGAATAAGAAGTAGAAATTTCTAATAAAAGGGAAGGCCATTGTACCTTTCCACCCAAATCCAGATAACTTGTAAAAAAAACCGAATTGATATAAGATCTCGAGTCCGAGGACGTGGATCACTATGAGACTGGAGCGAGAGGAGGGTTTTAGCCGAAAGGGGGGAAGGGGCACATGAGCCAGGTACTTGACTACGTCGTCGTTTTAATTTGAAGGGAAATTTTGATTAAGAGCGTGGACCCAGTGCGATAAAGAGCGAGAATTCGCGAGGGAATTTATATTCCGGAAGAAAGAATGAAGGGTGTAAAAATACAACCATCCATCTCGATCACAACAAGGGAGAGAGGGGATTGATTGAATGTAGGGTTGGAAGAAAACAACGTTCGGGGAAGAAGGAATTGGAACGGAAAAAGATTAAAATCTCCTTTCGTCCAATGCGTCCACGCTACGCTAATAAAGGGGAGGTCAAACCGAAAAATTTCAAGACTCCGGGTTTAGCTTCACGGACCTCCACGGGAAGCAATTGGCGTCGAAACAATCTCCAAATCGGATCAAGGCCTCACTTGTCACAATAAAAGGTGAAAACAAGGCTGCGCAGAAGGTCACGAAAAATTTAAAGTGTTCTTATTGTGAGTGATCTCTTTGGAAACAAGGGTAAAGCAATTACCAAAAAATCTGGGTCGAAAGGGGCAGTGGATCACTATCCCAATAAAAAAATCAGGAAGCGTGACGATCTGTCACAAATAAGTAGTTACATCTAAACGCTACGTAAAAAGGGGAAAGTCAGGATCCCGTGAAAAGAGTCACTCGACACCCATCACTCACGGCCGAAGCATCAACCTGCTTCGGAGAAAGGATAAAAAATCAAGATGCCAAATGCATAGAACTATAACGGGACGAAAAGGTCAGGTCAATTGAAAGGTTGGAATCACTACTGCAAACTACGTTACGCTCCAGCAATAATGGACCTAAAAAAAAAAGGGGCGAAAAAAAATTTAAAGCCGAGGTAACTCGGTGAACCCGCTGGCAAAGGGCCCGAAAAAAGGAAAAAGCCTCTACACTAAAATTGACCCGCAGCATTCCCTTCTGTTTTCAGTTTTTGACAAAAACAGAAGGTCGAGAAAAGATCGTTAGGTAGCCTTAAAAGCATAAGTGACGCTCAACCATCAATCGACCAAAGATAACAGGGCTTAGCTCCTGAATCTACTCCGTTATAATACCGTGGAAAGAGGGGAACCGCTTAAAGAAAACGACCACCATTTCGTTGGAAAGCAAGGGAAATTGGTAAAAGGGCTCGGTCGGTTCTTTCAAGGGGGAAAGAAAGTACAAGAGAAAAATTTGTGGACCAGGAAAAAAAACCGAAGTGGGTTTTGGGGAATCCGCCCGCCGGATAGGACGACTCTCAAACGTTCTCATTCAAAGAAAGGGGCCGTGGCCACGAAACTACAAAAGAGGGGAAGAAAAAACAATGTAACGGTCGAGGGTTGTAGGTGCCAAGAAAGAAGCGTGCTCGCGAAAAAGTTCTGGAGTCACATCAAAAGGGCGGGAAGAAATACGCGCTAGGGGAAAAACAACGTAAGAGAATTAAGAGATTTCGGAGGAAAGTAAGGAGCACGATCTCGTTCGCATCCTGAGAAAAAAAAAGGAAAGGACGTCGGCATGGCAAGGTACAAAAACGCTGGTCGCGGCCTCGGAACCGCCACCTCCCTTTGTCAAAAACAAGGGGCCGTAAACGCAAGGGGTCATCAGCAAATAAAAAGCGCTAACTAATCTTTTAGTGGAAAAAGTAGGGGGGGGGAACGCCGATAGAAGATCCTCGGCCCCGAAGAGACCGTAAGGGTCGTTGCCAGCTTGTCATCAGGGAGCTATCGACGAGGAGGGGAAGGGGGCGCAAGTGTTTCATGTTCTTTTCACAATCAAAAGAAAGTCAAAGAAAATGGCAACGGGAGGTCAGGCTTTCGCCGAGGTCTAAACCGCACGGAAAGACGCGCGAGGCAATGGCAGCATCATCGAAAGGAAAATGAACCCTTCTCCGCGAACGCTCTAGCGGAGGAAAAGGGAACTTCACGGCGAGAAAAAGCACTCCCGAAGGAGACGAAAGGGAAGAACTAAAGGCTCAAAATTCGTCACGAAAATATCGAGACCAAAGAACGCGAGAAAGATCCACGCAAGAAGTTCTCGCTCTCCGGTGCCCTAAGGGGGGAAGGGCCAAAACATTTCAGAACATCTCCCTTGGTCAAGCCCACCGAGCGACACTAATACGCCATCAAGAAAAACCGAAGACCTCAAATTAACTTCTCATAAAGGAGACTCGTCATTCCCAACGGGGCCGGAAAAAAAACTCTCCTCTAACCGGAAAAAGAACAGGAAAGGCCAAATCGCAGAGGAACCACTCTCGAACCAAATCGGCGGCGTCACGCCGAAGGCACCGGAAAAAAAGCCACCTAATCGGCCGGAGATTTAAGGGAGATCCCCGGGCCTCATGAGGAACCGCACCACCAAGGTGCCGGCGAGGGGGAAAAGGGAGGTAACTACGAGCCGGATCAAAAAAAGCTTATTGATAAAACGCCACGGGGACAGATCAAAATAAGAAGAACAGAAACTGATTATTAGAATATTCAGTGGACGTATCATAAGAAGGCATATGCAGACTTAAAAGAGGGATCTTCAAGGAAATCACCGCAAGGCGTTGCCTTCGAGGAGAATCGAAGTTAAAAGTTCAGGGACGGGCCGCAGGCCGAAGGAGACGTGTGACGAGAATTCGTTTCGATAGTTTTGTAAAAGGATGTTGGGGGGCTATGAAAGATAGGATGCTATTTTACCGCGAAAAAAGGGAAAAAGGGACATCGGCGTAAGTTGTAACGAGGGGGAGAAAGGCAAGGGAGTGGGAGGAAAGGTGTTCGCAATGCCTGGTCCAGTGCTTGGAGAAATTGGGGGGGGGGAAACGAAAACCGCCACTGCCACCGAGCAAAAAAGATAACTGGCCGGGCAAGTGCAAGCGAGCGTTTCAAGGAGCAGTGCAAAAACTACTTGAGGAAAGGGGGATCAGGTCTTCGCCGGGTAGGATCAGCCTTCAGTTACGACCAAGGAAAATGACAAGGAAAGGGTAAAGGGGTTCGAGAAGGGTGGGAATGAGTGCTTCAATAGATCTAAGGAAATGCGAAGAAAAACTCGGGGGAATCCTCCGGGGGACGTTTTGGAGCGCTACGCAGACTTGAACCGTCGCCGGATTTAGTAGGGGGGAAAGGGAAATCAATTAAAAAATTTGGAAAACGCACTCCCCCTAGCGGAAAGAGTCGCCTCATGAGGACAAGCGCTACGAAATCTGGGGGGGAAAAAAAAATCTGTCGCTGCCGGCAAAAATAGCGGATATCCGAGAGACGATAAGATCGTCAACGACAAGACTTATGAAAAAAGGAAACATTTGCTTAAAAAGAACCCGGTCTTAAACGGAAGTGGCCGGTAAGGAAAAAAATTGAAGGTTCCCTTAAAGGTCGCCGATGCGTGCCGCTGGCGACGATGGAGGGGCCTCGGACAAGGAAAGCTAACTCCTCGTACAGGGACGGCAGTTTTGAGAGCCGCCGCATCCAGGAAAAATAAGGGTCTAACCGGCGAG
>Ga0179593_1627508_pt1 | contig 10063 bp, 6 predicted proteins | sample CZODoug2_1_08_16_FD_185931 | JGI IMG/M metagenome (GOLD analysis project Ga0179593, IMG submission 185931) | Vadose zone soil fungal communities from Angelo Coast Range Reserve, California, USA - CZODoug2_1_08_16fungal (PacBio error correction) | ecosystem: Environmental > Terrestrial > Soil >...
ACTAATTAACCTCCGGACTAAGAAGGCCTTCAGGCCCAAGGAGATGCTAGAAGGGGAGGCTCTCTCAAAAGGCGGCAATTTGAGAAATAGGCTGTGGAAGTCACCTGTTCACATAAGGAAGAAAAACGTTACGCTATCGAAACCTCGAGTGAAGGGGAAGGGAATACAGCTTGAAAGGGAGTCGAGGGGAAACAAAGGACCAAAACAATTTTTCAGTCGAAGGAGGAAGGTGGGAGGAGCATTAATTCCTGGCTACGCCAGTCTCGGGAGAAAAAAAAAGTCGTAGCTGGGGGGGACAATCTAACGGGGAAAGTAAAAAATCCGTTGCCTGCTCATTCAAACAGGGAAAAAACCGATAGAGGCTTCAATTGGCCGATGCATGAGTAGGAATAAGGGTCAGTCAAAAAAAAGGAATGTGGGGTGGGGCGTCGGAAAGAATCAGAGTCTCTTCCTCAAAGAGCCGAAAAAAAAGAAGAACCGCTTATGCCTTGATCGACTTCATGGAAAATGGTCACTCACCAATGCGGGGCTTCTAGAAAAGTGGGGGGAAAAAAAGAAAAAAAAAAACTATTGGGAGTCATGGGCCAAGATGTGTCTCGAGATGAGCCTCAAAAAAAAAACGGAGAGTACTCGGAGAGGCTGAAGGGCCTTCGTCTCAGAAGCTCCGAACGCCGGGCAGTGGACTTCACGAGAAATCGAACGATGGGACGCTATCAGGAGCAGCTTCGTCCGAACGGCAAGAAAGGGAAAGTGTATATGTGGAACGACTGTAACGAAAGGAAAAGTGACAGCTTGCGACCACCGGCGCCATCCGAACCAGCGCGAGAGAAAATCCCTCACCGGAAGGAGGGTAGAAAAAAGTTCTGAAATCAACTCATGATGACCGAACAGCAATCCGGACGGAGGTAAGGTTGAAGAGCCGCGAAGGAACCACGGACTGCGCGCGAAGACCTTAGCGCCCTTTTCGATACGTCCCCCCGGACACAGGACAAAGGGGTCATCAAGAAAGAGTTCCTAGGAGGAAAATTGGTCCCGGTGGATCCTCTCCATCGCCCATCGAATGGGGAAAAAAGCCTTTAAAAGCCGCCAGTCGCGCCTGAGAGAGTCCTGCGCTTATCCCGAGGAAAGCCAATGCAATAAAAGTAAAATGAAAAACGAGAGTTTTTTTTTTTTAATGGCACAGGGGGAAGGTAGATAAACGCCACCCGCTGGGGAACTGTCCTGGAGAAATGTCTTTTCGGGACGCGCATCATCCAGGAAGACGCGATCTCGACCTATTTCGAACCCTATGCCTCATTTTGAACGCCGAAGGAGCTCTCGCAGAGGGGGGAAAGAAGATATATATCCGAGTCCTTCGACATCATGACTTGCCGACATGGATAGTTCACTAGGGAGAGTCGGGGTAGAAATGGCTCAGAGCCCCAACCTTTATCGGAAACTTTCAGGGGGAGCCAGACTCTACTGAAGACGATCGGAGCCTTGGGGGGATGCCTTGGCGACCGAGGCTTCCTCCCTAGAAGAGATGCGTAAAGGGCGGGCCTTTTAGACAGCTTTTGCCATTACCGAGGAAAGTTCGTGGCGGGAGAATGAGGGGGGTATTCGCCAATTGTTCGAAAAATAGGAAAAAGAAGGGTGAAGACTGCGTGAAAGGGGGAAAAGGGGAGCCGCGAAAGGTCGGTGTGTCCGATTTCGGAAAGGCGCGGGGGATCGCAAGCCGCAAATCGAAGTCTCGGAAAGTTGAGGCCGAATGGGTTCGATGCCGGTCCTAGATGGGACGAGCGACGACTGCGAGACGCCCGACATACTGGGCGGGGAGTATGGGAGGAGGGGCAGAACGGGGGAGAAGCGCCGGTGCTCGCGTAAGTCTATATTCCGTGGACGAACAATGGCCTCGTAAGGCCGCCTATAGACATCAAAGGCGGTGCCAAGCCACGAATTCTCGGGGACATAATTCAAGGAAGAGAGCTTGTCGTGGAGACGGGAAGCGAACCTGCGATCTCGTCAAGATATGGGGATATTGTAGCATCTCGGGGGGGGGAAGCAAAAAGGAAGGGCAAGCCCTTTACGACTAGGGCCTTGAGCAGGGGGACAGTGCGCACGCGCACCTCTAGGGAAGAGTGAGGGTAATTTTCCATGAATGTCTAGTCCAGAAGGAGACTTGTGGGGCCAGGGTTCGATGTCCGGAGGAGGGGTGGGGGGCCCGATGGAATTCCAAGAATCCAAAGGCTTGGTTTTGGGGATCGGACTGCCAGGAATGGGACCATAGAAGGGAAAGTAAAGGTGAATCTTCCGTTCTATGCGTCGGGAAAAGGGCAGTTGGGGGAAGGGCGAGCCCGGCGCAGGGGTTCAGCGCTCAGAGGGTCGCGAAGCCTGTCCAAGATTTCAGAAGGAAAAGTCGACGAGACCATGTCGCAGGACCCGGAACATTGGGATTGTCCTGCGAGCAGCAGCCGACGTAAAAAGGCCGTATTAACTGTCAGCCAAGTCGGGGGGCGAGGGGGATCGGAAGGGGGCGAGCCCTGAGGTTCACTGTTACGGGCACAAGCCGGAATAGAGAGTACCGCCGGGGATAAGCTCTCCAGGCTGGAGGAAGGAAACAAAAAAGGGTAGCGAACGCGTTCATTAATAGGGGAGGGGGAGGACTCGCGGAGCAAGGTTCTACAAGCCGGAAAAGAAACCAGGAAAGACAGCGAAAGAATAAGGGAAATCGGGGGGCCCTTCATTTACGAATGAAGCTAAGGGGGGGAAAAATGATTTGGGGGGCTTTCAACATCGGAAAGAAAGGGCCAGGTTCAGGAGTCCCCTCCAATTGAGAAGACTACCAAGCTGGGCGACCTGAGAATCACGCTTCTTAAAAATAAGACCGAACGAAGGCTGGAGGGGGGGGGGTGGGTCAAGGCCTGGAGGTGCGAAGATCGAAAATCCTGGGTTTGCCGAAAAAAAAAGAAAAATCGTACCAGTAAGGGGGGGGTAGGAGAATGCAAACTGGAAAAAGGGGAAGCAGGGTTGGGGCCTAATCCTTGCTTCTCTAAAAGAAAAAAAAAAAAAGTTGGGAGTAGGGGTTGCATCGCTACTATGTGACCAAGAAAAAAAGGAAGTGAGGATTCTTATTTTTCCAGATGCCTTGAAAAAAGGGGGAAAAGACCTGGAAAGGAAACTCTTCATCCAAAAAGAACTTCTCTCAGGGGTGCGCAGAGCGGCTTGAGGATGCGCAAAAAAGGGTGGCGGGGGGGGAAAAAAAGTCTAAAAAGGAAGGAAGTAAAGGGGGGGTTGCAGCGATTAAAAGGGGAAAAAGTTCAAGGGTAGGGCATAATGGACTCACGACTTCCCTAAAAGAAGAGACTACTGTGAGGGTGCAGCCGGCCGGGAGGGGATGGAAAAGGTCTCGGGCTGCCGAGAAATCGATAGGGGGGGGAACTGGAAAGCCGCGTGGATGGAGAAAGGAAGGGCTCCTCATTGGGACGAATGGGAGGTCAGGAAAAACTAGAGCAGAAAGGTTGCAGAAAAAGGGTTGAGAAAAGGCTTCCTGAAGGAATCGCGAGGTGAATATGCTACGAAACGTAGGATTATTAAAATAGATAGAATGTGAGTCTAGGGGATGGAAGGCGGGAGGGGGCTTCGAAAGCAAAGTTTCTAGACCAAGAGAGTTTTTAGGATCAAAGGAGAACTGCTGATCGAGTCTCTGCCATACCGCTAAAAAATTACAGTCAGAGGATGAGGAGAACTAGAAAGGACTGTTACCACCTTCGAAGGGTGGTCTTCTGCAATAAATGTCAGAGAATGAGAATCGTAAGCAAGGGGATCCTACATTCAATTCAGAGGGAGAATCCGAAAGGTGGAAGGAGGACAGGATTTGCTACACCACGCACAAGTAATCTTAAGCCTCAAAATAAGAGTACAAAGGTAATTTTAGTGGGGAATAAAGCTTGTGGGGGGCCAAGTTCAAAGGAAATTTCAGGAGAAAAGACGAAAGGGGAGTCGGCTTCAAATCACCTCTGAAGAAAAAAACGGAAAGGTTGTCAGAATCACCGCTCCTGCTTCTGAACATTTCACACCTGCGCCCGAGGGGGTGTCAAGGGGAAACAAGGAGGAAGGGAGGATAAGGTCGTCACTTAAATTCAGGAAAACAGGAAGGGGGGTAGAGGAGAACAGACGAGTAAAAAAAAAATCGCGCCACAATTAGGGAAGAGCATACCGTGTGCCTCAAGAGAGGCTGCTTCAGACCGCTGATCTTGGGCGCGAAGAAAAAGGGAAATGGGGGAGGCAATGAATTCCGCTAAGTTAGGAGGGGACTGAAAGGGGGAAAGGGACTGGAGCGCTGGCGCATGTCAGGCACTGAAGGAAGGGACAGGTTCGTGCGCGAGCGAGAGAAAACTTTATCGAGTGTCAGTTAAGGTAAGGTGGGGGAGACCTTTCCTAAGAAACATCGAAGAGTACCACAGAGAAACAAGTGGCAGAGATCCCCATATCTTAGGGGGAGAGAGGGGAATTAAGACAGGGGCCAGGTCTATCTATACGCCGGACCAAAAAAAATTAAATTTCTCCGAAACTTAGAGGAGGAAATAGCCAAAAAATCTCGAAGAAATATCGTAGGTCCCGTCTTCTTCTGAAAAAGCTAAAATCCAGATTGTCAGGTCTCCTGATTGGGGAGAGGGGGAAAAAAGAAATGGGAAGGGGGGAGCCAATATCTCGGGACATGCGGGGGAGAGAATGAAATTGTGGAAACTAAAGCTCCAACCATACGAGGAATGAAAACATTTTGACAGCTATCGAAAAAGGAGAGGAATGGGCCTCTAGGGAAGGGAGGGGACAATGAAATCCTATCCTCAAACAGCATGTGGGGAGCGGAGGTAGGCACACGTGCACGATATATTAGAACTATAACGCGAATACGAAAAACTCTTAAACGAAAAGACGGAAAATGACGGAATCACAGGGAAGGGGGGAAGGGGTGGCGGAAAGGATTTCATTTTCTACCCCGCGAAAACTGAAGGAGAAATCTTCTGACAAATGCTATCGGCTGTAGCAGTGGGGAAGATCCAAAATCCTTGACTAAGGTCTTGCGAGGGGGAGAAAACAGGGGAAGGCGTCTCAACTAACCAAGCTCTACGAGCTAGTCTCGGGGGAAGGGGCCAATCAGGGAATTCGCCTGGCACGCCGGGTCTGCAACTAGAGTCCGCCGAGGCAATTTCAATGGAGTTCTGAAAAAAGAGTAAAAAAGGGACTAACATCGTTCCTTTATCCGCGGAGGGGGACCAGAGGAGCAGCCTCTCCAGACAATGTCGCGCGCAAACCAAAAAGTAGTTCGTCTTTCAAATAGGAAAAGGGGATCACTACAAAAAAGGATATAACCCTGCGGCATCACCGGGACTACTGGTGCTGTGAAAAAAAAAACGAAAGGAAAACCACGCTAGACGCGAAAGAAAAGATCGGGAAGGAACCGGCGGCTACACTACGTTCCACCATGAAGAGGCCCACGCATCAGGGTTCCGGACGGGGCGCCAATTGTAAAGCAGAAAGGCCGGGAAAAGACGCCATCTAAGGGGACCATCGGAAGGGGAAAAAGGGAAGATTACGAACATAAAAGGAGAGCCGCATAGTCTGTTCCTCTGTAGCGCAGTAGGAGAAGGAAGTGCCAGGAGGAAAGATCCGGTCAGGAAGTCTCCGCCGCCAGGGGGCTTAAAACAACTGAAGGCGCTGATAGTTTCTTTGCGGAAAAGGAAGCGGCCTCAAAACAGACCCGATCGCGAGACTCTAGAGGGGAGGACCTATGGACACAAAGAAGAATTAGCGGATTCTCGAAAACAAAAAAAGAAAATAGGAGAGATATCCGCTAAAAGCTTTCGTCGGAAAAAAGATGACGGGAGGGGAATCCATTTGATCGGGAAAGGGGGGAGGCGCAACCTCGCCAGATAAAATTGATAGCGGGGGGTGGGCGTTGGGGAAAGTGTCGCGCAAAGAAAGGATCGAGGGGTGCTCTTGCTTGGAGTCCGGACAGAAGGACTGCGACTGGTTCGTCATAGCCTTTTCAGTGCAGGGAATGAAGGAGGAGAGCTGCACGGCAGGGTGACCTTTGGGGGAAGATTGTCAAAAAAGAAACTAGTCGTTATGACGTGGCCTGCGTCAGGATTGTGAAAAAAGAGTTGGACCACGCGGGCGATAAGCAAGGAGGGGGGGCGAAGAAGGAGTGGTTTCAACCGTCGAGGGAAAAAAAAAAAAGACCGTCAGCGGATGAACATGGCGGGGTGGCTTTCGAGCCGTCAGTTCAAGAAAAGTTCTCGTTGCGGAGGGTCCTACCACCATTTTACGGAATAAAAAGTTGGGTATCGAAGCGATGCAATACAAAGGGGGGACCATTCGGACAGATTCGGTCGGAAAAGGGGGCAACGCGGGCCAGGAGCATAACATGCCCTCCTTCTCTGCTAGTTAAATTAAAAGGGGGGAAACCGATATCCTGTCTATCTTTTCAGTGACGCCGGCAAGGTTCTTCGCCGCTTGTCTTCATTATCTCTGTTATGATTGGACTACGATCATACCAGGATACTTTTCAATACCCGAATTGTGACAGACCAAAAGAGGTAGTTGCGCGGTTCTCCCGAACTCGACTGCCCGCTCGGGGGAGGTGGTCCTTTGTATTTAGAAAGGAGTAAGACGGGGGGAGGGAAAAGGTACGTTGAGGAATAGATCTTGCACGATGACGCGTCCAGCGCGGAAAAAAAAAAAGGCAGGTGGGATCATGACTTGCGTATTTCCTCCGGGGAAAAGATAGGACCATGAAGCGGAAGGAGAGAAGGGCGTCGGTTTGGAAGCGGAGAAAAAGGGCTCCTGGTTGAGTTGAATTTCCGCCGGCAGATCCGCCTCGAACAGTCGCGGGAAACTGATAGGGCGATCCCGGCAATTCGACGAAAAAAAAACAGGATGCACATTGTCTGCTGGCCGCGAGCGGGGAAAAGCCGACGCGGGGGCGAGGGGTCGCCATCGCGAGTTGGACGAGCCGATCATAAAAAAAACCATGGTGCTCGTTGACGCACCCGGTTATCGCAACATTGCCCGGGCGTAGAGAGCCGCAGAGAAGAAGGATCAGGGGCGACGGCCGGGGGGACTGTCAAAAAGCTGCCGGGCTTTCTTCGAGGGCCAAAGAGTCAAAGGAAGACGCGTGGGAGCGCTCGCTCACAGAGTCCTCGAGAGGCCTTAAGGAGGGGTAAAAATTCGCCAGCAGGGCATCACGCGAAAGGGGGTTCGGAAAAAGAAAGCGACCTCAGATTCGGCCCCCCACCATTCGGCGCGGGAAAAGAAAGAGGGGAGCGCAGCCGCTGATCAAGAAAAGGGTGCGCTGCGGAAATTTGGCGAAGGTGATGAAAAACTCGGTCTTTTCGGGAATCGATACTGGGTGCCGACGAGCAGAACCGTGGCGACAGGAAGGGGAAAGAGGAATGTCAAAAGAGGGCGCAGTGAGGTTGGTGTGGGCCGAGGGCGAATCTTCTGGGAAATAGTTTCTTCGTGGGAGAACTAGAATTTTAGGACCCGCCCGTCGTCTGGCGTATTGTGAACTGACGGAAACTTGGCTTCCGCAAACCAGGGAGGGAAAGAAAACTTCGCTCAAGAAACTGTGATCTCTTCGCGGATCCATCCGGGGGCGCTCCTTGTTCTTTTTTTCGACGGCGAATCGGACCCTCGACGCGAATGGAGGGGAAAGGGGGACCTGACCTGCCTTGTATGGCATCATGAACGGAACTGAGCGCGCATACTTCTTGAAGGTGCAACCTACGGGAGGGGGGTGAGTTGGTCACCAACACGGGTCTGGAAGAATTCTCTGGACGGGGAGGGCTAAGTTTCCTATCTGGGCAGGTCCGAAGAAGGCTTCCGCAATACTCATCGGAATAATAAAAGAGAGATTGCCTGCGGAACAAGGGGAAAAAGCGCGCCGGAATGGTCAGCTCTACGGTCCTCCGTAAAAAGGGGGAAGGGGAAGGAAGTATATCTTTGGGGGGGAACATCCGCTGAACATCAGGCGTCTTACGCATCATCCCTGTCAAGCACAAGGGAAAAGCAGGGGGTTCTTAGGGGCCTAATGAGGACCTGAGGGAAAAGCCTGCCTACCGGGCGACCAACTTCAGGATATCGGCCAGCCGAGCATTCTGTGGGGAAAAAAAACTATTGCGGAGCTGGCTGACACCTTCAAGCCGGAGGGAATTCTTCGCGGAACAACAAGAACCAAGCGCGGCCATAAGAGGAAGGGGGGGCAAAAAAGTCGCGTTTCGAAAAACAACATCCCAATCCTATTCCGCTAAGATCCCCGAAACTGTAGCTGGTGAGGGGGAAGGAACGGGTTGCGTAGACGGAAAAAAGGGAAAAGAAAAATAACTGCAAACCTGTCGTTCATCAACACACTAAGCAACCTATCTTGTCAGAATCTGATCCCGAGGTTCAACAACACTGTAAAAGAAAATGCGCCCGGGTTCCATGAGCTCCTGGAGAAGAACGTTTTCACGGTTAGCGCCACCCAAAAGATAGGTCCTTGCGAAGCCAGGAGGGAAACATGATCATCGCGCCAACCCGCAAGAGATGTCGCCTCTGCTTCTGAATACTGCGCGCACGCCAAGCAGAAAGAAGGAGAACGATGGTGTATACGGAATCAGGGAAGGAAAATCCTTGCGCGGGTCCCTGCACCAGGTCGCCGCTGAACCTGGGTCAGTCCCTGAAGTCCTCTTCCGACGATGCTTTCGCGCGAGCGCTGGAGAGGGGAACTGTGGCGGCCTTTTGTTCGCCCTACAGAAAGAAAGTAAAGGCGACCTCGAGCCGGCGTCGATCCCAAGCCGCGGCTCTGCTTAAACTCACACGGCAGGTGTGAGATTAAGCTGGTCGTCACCACCCGGAGGAACAAAAATCGCGATCGGGGGGGAAACCGAGAGAGTGGCGAAAGGAATGAGGGACGCCCGTCTGTCCGGTGGTTAACCAACCGATGGCCATACAATGGCATCTTTGAGACGTCCAAAAATGAATTGCCGGACGCCATATCGAGGGAACGCGGTGGACAAGAACTCGAGTTGTGAACTTCACGCGCAACCCGAGCGGACCTGAAAACCCACCAAAATGAACGAAGCGATCGAAGGCAGATTCATGTGCTCGGGGAGGGAAAGGGCCCGATCCAACAATGCATTTGGGTGGAGGGCGTAGGAGAAGGGTGATCCTCTTATCAACATAATACTACTCCACTCTTCCTGGGAAGGGAAAGGGACTGGACAAGGCACCAATGCCTACGCGATCGAGGGCAGGGGGCCCGCGCAACGGCCAAGATGTGAGGACCATCGGGAAAGGTATGGCTTCGATAGGCCGTTTAGCACCTCCGATCAAGATCCAAACGCTTGCCGACCTTGCGAGGAACTACGCCAATCTCGACTCTCGTCTGAGGGGGCGTTCAATAGAAGGCGCCTGAGAACGGGGGATGAGAGACGGCGGGCGGCGTAGAGGAAAATTAGTATTCTCCCGAATATTTCCCCGGGACGCGCTATCCTCTGCCTGACCAGCGCATCAATCCCCAGTACAAGGGGTCTCCGGAAAAACGCCGCCCCGAGAAGGTCGTCTGGCAGCGGAAAAAAAAGACACTATGTCCGAACATCTGTCATCCGTCTACTGCGACTGGGGAGGGAGAAAAACTAAGAACGGAGAAAAAACGCTGGCAAGAGGAAAATCAAAGCGCGCTACCCAGGGGGTCCCTTAAAAGCACCTCCTTACACTGGCCCGACATACCGAGTTTCCGGGGGGAGGGGGAAAAAAGGGGGGTACAGCGATGTCCCGCCGTGCATAAGGCTCACGAAGGAACATGAGCAAAGGAGATTACGAACAGCCCGCATCGCGCACGAGCGGGGGAGAGGATGCGGATTATAAAAGGCAATGAGAAAGCTGGATGCATCAGGTAAGGAGAGAGAAAGTCGAGCAAACAACGTCACCCTGATAATCCTTGAAATAAGGGGAGAGGGGCTAGCTATCCCTATGATAAAACCGCGATCGCGCTGGGACCTATAATTGGAGGATTTGGGGCACTCCGTAAATACTAGCGGAT
>Ga0179593_1675286_pt1 | contig 10063 bp, 11 predicted proteins | sample CZODoug2_1_08_16_FD_185931 | JGI IMG/M metagenome (GOLD analysis project Ga0179593, IMG submission 185931) | Vadose zone soil fungal communities from Angelo Coast Range Reserve, California, USA - CZODoug2_1_08_16fungal (PacBio error correction) | ecosystem: Environmental > Terrestrial > Soil >...
TACTGCCACGAGCAGGGGAGGTAACTTCAGGCAGCGCGGTGGACCATTATTTGGGGGAAAGGAAGATGTACGGGCATCCGAGGTCTGCCTGAGGGCTGTGATGATGAGATTGTGTGAATTCGACGGCATGCAGGGTCACGAATGAAACGGGATCGAGAAGCAGGCGAATAAAACTGAAACCCGGAGAAGACTGTAGAGCTAGTAAGTTTTCCGGGAAAAAAAGGAAATTCAAACCCTCTAATTAGGGGGGGATGATAGGGCGTGAAAGTTGTTTGGTCGGGGTTAAAAAATCTAATTTAAGGTAACCATCCCGCGCATCCCAGGGAAGTCTATGGAGTACGACTAAATTGAAAAGACGGGAAAAAAACCGCAAAAATCCTTCCGTCTCAGGATGGGTTACGAAACCTTGGGTCTGTTTCCATGGGGAGGGGCCTTAAGCTTAAAGGGAAGTCTACTGTCACCGGAGGTCAGAAAAGGATTGTTTGAGAAAGCGGTAAAAGAGAGGGAGCGAGCTAATTCTCGGAAGTTTTTTAGCACGTAAAAAAACGCTCCTTCAGACGAGTCAGCTTCAAACTCGATTCAATCGGGGGTCAATTAAAGAACACCGTTCATACGAAGGGTGGGGCGGTCGAAGGGAATAGGGTGAAACCGAGCTTAAAACGGTAAAAATTGCGATCTAAAGTGGGTGCTGCGAAAACGACGGAAGGGCTTCATTCTGGATCATCCACCACTCCGGACCCTCAATCCCTGGAGATGAATACACTCAACCTTGGGCGCGGTTTTATAAAAAATTTGACCACACTGTGCAAATCACGCAGTATGAAGATGGGGCAATACTCCGCCAACAGACGCGGGTGAAGAAAATCACAAAGAACGGACAAAGGCGCTCAGAGTGATAGGGCAGTTGTTGGGAAGGACGAAGCGGGAGAACCGCGGGCAAAGCGGGGAGGGCGGAAATGGGGAACGAGGGGGCGGGCGGAAAAATCGCTTCTGGGGAAGGGGGCGCCCTGAGAGAATCAAAACATGAGGAGAAGAAAAAGGGAGGGGTGTGAATCGCGCAAAAGGACGAGGGAGAAAACCTCCAATAGTCACGTTTTCCTAAAATTGAACGAGCCGCCGCCCTTGGCGAACCCAGTCGCCCCTCCACCGTCCTTCGAAAGTCGTTCCCGTGACGTTCTGCTACCTTCGAGCGGTCCGTTTCTGTTGGAGGGGGGGGAAAAAACGACCGTAGATGGCTGATCTTAGCCCAACTGGAGGGTAGCGCCGCAAGTGGGAAAAATCTGAACGCCGCCCACAAGTGTTTTCCTTGGGGGAAAACGGACAGGGACAGACCTTCGTTCAAAAAAGCCCATCATAAAGATCGGGGGGACAAAAAGGCGGGCAAAACCTTAATGGAGTTCTTGTATGAGTTGGTCGCAGCAAATCTTGTCGATGCTGGCCCGAAAGGCAAGGATGTTCAGGGAGGGGACAGTCTCGGGGTAGCGAATCAGTCCATAGCTCAAGTTCGTTCTGAAGAAGGGAAAAGGTGAAAAGTGGGGGGGGGGGAAGGATCGATTCGGGGTCTGTACGCGGAAACTCCACATCAGCGTAAACTGACAAAATTAGTCACAGAGGGGGAAAGGGGGGCATCAGACATTGACTCAGCAGAAAAAGGTTGGCTTAACAACCGACGGGACTTTATTTGTGCGAAGGCTCGGGAAAAAAAAGGGCGTCGTAAGAAATCTCAGGAAACCCAGGATTTAATGAAGTGAGTGAGACATTCGGGCCCTCCGCCAAGGTCAAAACGCAAGTCCATAATTCATAAAAATTCACGAGCCAGTGGGGGGCACGCCGTTGTCGTAGAAAAGAGAACTCGAGGATGCTAAGCAGGGGGGGAAATTCGAGCAGGGGGGGCTCGAAGTGTCACGGAATCACAACAAACAAAAACATATAAAAAAAGTCGGGGTCTTCCCTGCATTCCCGTCCGCAATCCTTGGGGGGGGAAACCCAAACATCTCAAATCGGCGCCAGAAGGAGATTTCCGGGAAACAGCGTTATTTACCATAGGATCCACCCACGAGTCATGGAAGTTAAGTCGCTCACAGGAAGGATTCTCTCCCGCATCGTGAGAATGGGGGCCTCACGGAATTTCGTAAAGCCTTCCAAAGAGTCACATGCGCCTGGGAGAAGTACTTCCATCTGCCATCTGGGGCCAATATCAGTAAATCATTGGGGATCACCATTTTGGCCGGGGCTAGATGGTGCCGACGGGAGATGGGATAAAAACAAAACATGAGAAAGCCGGAATGAAGCCAGATCGGGACAAACAAATTCAGCCGTCAGCGTCTCAGGGACAAGGTCTAAAGGGGAGTACCGTCAGGACCCACTTGGAATTCGTTCCGGGTCAACCCAGGAGGTAGGAAATGTTGTCCCATTAGGAAGGAAGGACACGAGGTTCAGGCAAGGGGGGATCACCCCCAACGTGGGAAAAGGGCGATGGGGAACTACATGCCTGCTCGCAGGCTCAGCGGGAGCCCAGGGCATTAGGATAACCGAATAGTTAAAAGAAACAATGGTTAAACGGGCTGAGGAGGAACTCACCGATCCTTCTCCTGCAATCGAAACAAAATGGAAAGATTTGCAGGGTATGGGGGGGGGTCGCTTGGGAGGGGACAAGCTCGCGGGCCAGGGGGGAGGGTCCTGAAATGAAATCACCAGAGAGTTACGAGCAGAGCACGGTCGAATCCCATTCAAACGCGCGGGGAGACTTTTCAAAAAGGAATTTACAAGAAACGAGCTAATCGGCAGTGTTCCCTTTTCAAAAACGAGGGGAATTTCTGCGCGAATCCGGGGGGGCCAGGTGGGCTTTTCACAAGAAAAGACCTACACAACTTTGTGAAAAGGGGGGGAAAAGACTTACACTCCTTTGCTCAAGTTGCTTCGTCTAACTGCGGCAAGTATGTCAAGGGTCTGGGGAAGAAAGAGAAATGCGTTCGGATGTCGGGGAAGCGGCACCCGAAAGAAACCGGAAATCATGGTGCGTGAGGAATTCTTGACTAAGCTAAATGCCGCTGGACGGTCAATCAGCTAAAAGCGCCTAGCCTAGGAGGAGCAGGCTGCGCGCTACGAGTGTTTCGCGTAAAGGACAAGATCCTAGTGGGGAAAAGGACCTTGAAAATCAACCCGAGAAAGACGGAACCCAAAGCTGGGGGAAGCGGTATAGGATTTTCCTGTCATAAAAAAGAAAAAAAGGGGTTGTACTTTTTCGTTACCGCGATGAGGGTGGCGGGGAGGGAGATGCTCAGTCGTAAAGTGCAAAAAGTCAAAAATCTCCTCGACCGCAAATCCCGTTTAAAAAAAAGTATCTATTCAGATAAATTGCCTCATGGGTAACTGAGGGAGTGAAGACTCGGGACTCTCGCTCCAGAAACACTGTTCACCAAACTGCCACAACTACAATTCCAGAGGCAAGATAATACCCAATACTTTGGGGGGGGTACGGTCCAAGGGTTCAAACCTGACAAGTTCCTTGGACACGGGGGGGGGGGAGAAATGGATGGCACGGCTTGGGGGGATGCCAAAGAAAAAGGCAGGTGCCATTCGAAATTTCCAGAGGGAAAGCGAATAATCACGTCGGGGGATTGCATAATACGGTAATTAACGAATGGCCAGTTAAAGACCAGCGTCCCCGTCTTGGAAAGGGCTTCGGAGTACAATCTGAGTGCTTAGCAGAAAGGGTCGCAACTTTTACAGCCGAGAAAGGGGGGTTCAAAAACTAGACAAAAACCCACAAACCCAAAAACCGGACCGAGCGAATCAGAGGCCGGAAAATCCAAAGCTCCTTCCCCATGGTAAAAACCAGGGAACGCAAAAGAGCAGCGTAATCAAGACGATCTGAAAAACCATGGTGTGGATTGCTAGGGAACGATTAAAGCACACCCTAGCGAGTTGGGGGCGGGTCAACATGGATGTGAAACTATTCCTGGTGAAAAGAAAAAGGGGCAGGTCCCGGTCGATCATACAATATTAGGGGGGACAAGAAGAGATATCCAGAGGGCACGGAGGGCTCAGCTTTCAAAGATAGTTGGGGCGACTACCGTTTCCCAACGAGTGAGGGGGGATCTCGCGAAAGAAGGAGAGTTAAGCAACAGGGGGTACAGATCGGAAGTGAGCAAGACGGGCCTCTTTAGGGGAAAAAAGAGGGCCGACTGGTGTTACTTATTTGAAAGGGGGTCCTCGGAAGTTCCTAGGTCAGGAAGGAGATTGACGGTGGGTCAATTTTGGGGGAGTGGTGGGGGGAAAAGGACTGTTTGGGGGGAAGTTATAGCCTGGAAGGTAAAGGACCAGGGATTAAACTCATCATCATGCTACGTGTACTTGTACGAAAGGGGACCACCGACGGACGAATGACCTGCATAAAAGAATGACATATTGGGCGGAACAGGAATCCAAGAGCGGGGCCCACAAGTGATTAGGGGACGGAATTTCGAATGCACAAGGATTGAGCTCACGCAAGTCAAAAGAACGAAGTTCTTGCCATGCAGGGACATTTAGCGAAAGGGCTCAATTGGACACAAAAAGCACGGAGGATGGGGGGGGGACGGGGGGTGATCTGATGTCTAAAAAAGGGGACTGCTTGAGTATTTTGAGGGGGATGGCCTTGCAAGGAATTCGTACGCATCAGAACCCCCCTTGAGCAAAAGAAATTATCAGTAGAACTAAAGGCGGGGGGGGGCGGGGGAGAGGTTGTTCAGCAGCAGTGACGCAGACTCCTGCCGTAGAAAAGAAGCAAAACTAAAGCCGGTCTCCCCCGGGTGCCAAAAAAAATTGGGCGGTGTTGAGGATTCTCGGCCGTTGTTAGTCGACCCGCTGAGGGGGACGGGAACGCGAAAGACTAGGGCTGGCATCAAGTCAGTGACCTAAAGGGCCGGGGGTTAGGAGAAAGGAGCGAGAAATGCCTCCGCGCCATAGGGGGGTAATGAGCAGCGGTGCTAGGAAAAAAGACAGCTGCAGGGTTGTGCGGGGTGGACGATGGGGGAAAGTTTAGAACCAAGCCCACCTTACGGTGTTTTCGCAAAGGTCAAACCAATTACGAAGCAAAAGGGTGCGGAGACCTACACAAAAAATGAAAGAAAGCAAAACTTCAAAGGCAGGCAAGCAAAACTATGCCAGCAGGAAAGGGTACTACTCGTGAAAAACACTTGGATGTTTCCCGGATGAGATGGACGATTAAGTCGTTAAGCCTTGCCAAAGGTGCTCGGAGGGGGCAGGCTTTAGGCAGCGGTAAAAGTAGGAATATTAAGATCTTTGGGGGGACCCAAGCGGGAAGAGAAAATAAAAGCTCGAACTGCCTGTCATAGGAAGAATCAAAGCGTGGAAAAGATTAACCTATATGGCGTTACTCAGTTTTTCCTAGGCCTTATAACCTCGCACGATTGTCTGACTTCTCCCCAATTTTCACCCTCAAGGGAAATTTCCTTTTTGTCGGAAGCCTTCTCTTGCGGGACCCCTTTTCATCACTCGGGTGAAAAGTACTATTTTGCGAAAGTGCGGGGCTTGTAAAAGATGCCTGCGGGAGTATTCCGCGAGGAGATGACGGATGATGGGGCTGCCGATGGCGAAAGGGATACCGGTGTGGGTTCAAAAAAAAGGTGGTGTGAAGACAGAAGGATCTTCTTGACTCTCATTCGGTTAAAATGGAATGAAGGTGGTGACCAAAAAGAGGAGGCTTCAAAAGCATGGCGGGGAAGAAGGTTGCCGAAAAAGGTGCTCGGGAAGCGACTAGCTTAGGAAAGGGAGGCGTGCAGGCAATAAAGGCCTGGGATGCTTCCCGGGGGATAAGAGGGGGAAAGCGACGCGTGCTAAAAAGGGGGGGAGAGACACGGTATCTTGGAATCGAGGGAATAGGGAGTTCAGTATCTCCCGTCTAGGGATGAAATCGCATTTCTAACGACTGGTCGTATAGGGAGGGATTTCTTCCAGAAAAAGGACAGGGCGCGACTGACGATTCCTTCACGCGGGGGGGAGGTCCACTTATTGGTGGACAGAAGAACGGGACAGGAAGGGAAACGAAGAGGTCCGGGCGAGGCGAAGGTGATTGATGAGATTCAGGGGGAGGCGTACGGGTGATGTATCGTTATAGGCCCAATAAGACGTTGAATGAGGGTGAACACGCTCGATAAAAAACTTACTAGGTCAATCGTAAAGGCCTGTGGATATTTTTTTCGGTGACACTGGGGGAGTGGCAAACCTGGCGCTGAAAGTTTCAGAAGGTGGAGGAATAGGGCAGTTGACGTGGCCGTTAAATGCGGTGGACTGAAACATCTCAGGAAAAGCATGGAAAAGGGGAGTGGCCACTCGAAGGGGGAAGAGGGGTCGAAAACTAAATTCCGCTCGGGAGGTGGCTCCAACCTGGGGAGAGATGGTCCATGCTCAGTCATTATGACTATGGAAGAAAAAAGTGAACTCCTTTCCTGGAAATCCCTTCTCTATTTGTCCAAATCCGCACAGAGGGAGGGAATCCCGCAACTGGGGGGGCATTTTCCCTAAGGATTAAAAGGCTCTTACCTTTACATTGGACGGGCTCAAACCATAGGGCGCGTGGGGGGCTCAACCTTAGAAAGTCTAGAGGTTTTAAGTTCTTGGCGAAAGAGAATTGTTATACACGGGGTGTCTCAAGGGACCGGGGGCGAACGTGGGATACTTGGATCCAAGTTTGAGGGATGGCGATACTCGAACTCGAGTCGATTTAGTGCGGAAAACAGATCGAGTGTACAACGGGGAAAACCTGTTGGAAATAAATTTTGGGGGATGTTGGTACAAGAAAAACAACCCCGTGGAGGGGGGAGGCCTGCGTAAGGGGCTATACGCCGGAGACCAGAGAGAGTGTTTCCCTCCGAGGAAAGCACGTAGGGCCTCCGAAAGGGAAAGGGGGTGAGGGCCGTTGGGGTAGAAATCTGGCGGGAGGGAGTGGGCTTGAAGGGGCCACGTGTACTTTCCACTTTAAAGGGATGAAGGGCAGTCGGGGGGGAACCGTTCCCTGGTCCGGGGGGGCGCGTTTGAAAAAAGAGCTGCAAAACAACGGAAGGGGGGGAAGTCTATCGCGCACCGGGATTAGGATTCGCCTGTCCGCCGGGGGAAAGTGTCATCCCGTGCCTCCTCCACGCGTGTCCAGCCAGGCAAAAGAAAACAAAGGGGATAAAAAATTCCATCGGAAACGGCGGCCGAGAGGCGTTCTTGTGAAAAGCTTAGGGGTAAGTTTCATGCCGACGGCGGAAGAAAAAAAGGTCAAGATCTCAGTGCGGCATGGTTGTCACGCTCTTGAAACCCGGAACCAAATTTGTAGGGTGTGGAACAAGCACAAAGCTCAGGGGAAAAACTATGGCGCAATCCGACGGAATGTTCCAAGTCTGAGGACCATCACAGGCAAAAGTCTTGGGTGCCTATACGGTTTCAGCCGTTCAAAGGGCAGACCGGCATACAAGGAAGGTCAAGTTTTCCTGCTTGAACAGCAATTGCACGACGGGGGGATGCGAAGGACCACGTCAAGCAGAGGGTGCTAGGGCGGGTCTTCAAGAGCCTCACGGTCCCCCATGACAGGGCGAGGTCTGATACTGGGGTAAAATACGCGGAAAAAAAAATTGATTGCCCGGCCGTCGATAGCAGAGTCATAAGGAACGCAATGGGAAATCAGCAGAGCTCAAGGTTGGGAAAAGCCAATCGGCCGTTAGGTGTGGAAAAAAGGTAACTGACTTACGGATCGGATAACTCGCTTGGAAACAGGATTGAATGGGAGACGGAGACCTTCACACCGGATGTGTTGAAGCCACGTCAAACTGCAAGCGGAGGGAAAAATCGAAAAGTCATCAAATTCGAGAGAAAGAGGGGGTGAAAGTCGTCGCAGGAACATCGCTGCAAGGTCGAAAGGCTGGGAACCGTAGGGGGGGGAATTTACGAAGTGTGCAGAGGGGGGAAAACGTGTGAACACAAACTCTTAATTACACCGTCCCCGCAAGGCACTAGGCCGCAATCTGCTCGCGATCTCGCCCGCGCTGAGAGGGTCGGGGCTGCAAAAAGAAAACGGTTGCGACAATAAATGGCGAAAAGGAGCGCATAAAGGGAAGAAAAAGCACCGGGGGGGGGGGCTCGGGATGGAAGAAATAGAAGATCTCAATCGGGCGTCTGACGCCCTAGTCAGCACAGGGGGCTCCTTTCATAGATCCTGTGCAAAGTTCATTCTTTAATCAGAGCCGGGTGAAAGAGGGGTCATTAGAAAAAACATTTCGAATCCGCTTCTTGCAGCGCCGTTGTCACAAAAAGAGAACGGCCAGAAAAGCTTCATAACGAAAAGTGCCCGACGATTCCGAAAAGAAACGTCTCCTTGCTCGCAAGGGTCGAAGGAAAAGGGGGACCCTTCCCGGAAACACGGAAATCATCACTAGGGCCCAGGTCACCGATTGATTCAGGTGTCATGCCGAATTGGATGAAAGGCTTGCGGCGTCTTGCCCAAAAAAATGGAAACCCCGGCGAGAACGCCATATTACGAAAGACCAGAGGGGTCGCAAAAGTCCAGCGACGGGCTTGTACAAACGTACCCAACTTGGACTAAACATCGCACATGGTTGGGCACAAAAGATTAGGGATCAGGGGGAAGGGCAAAATATTCGCGCTGATCCCCGGCTTCACCGATATTTGGGGTGAAGTGGTTCCTCCTGGGGGGGATGGGCGACCAGAGGTAACTCACATGGCAATGAATCGTCCACACTTCGAGGGGAATCGCGACGGCTACAAGTCGACAGGCGTAAGGGATTGGTCCCCTGTAAAAGGGGGGAAGGCCGCTAGGCGAACCTGGAACTTGACCACCCGATCATTGGCCGGGAAAAGAGGACATGCCTGGTGCGAAACGAAGTGTCCTTGGGACAGTCAAAAAGACGTCCTCGTGTTCCACCGCGGGGGTGAACGCTTCATGTTAACCTCTGCTCCGACGAGTAGGGGGGCCGGGTTCGGCCTGCCGGAAGTTCGGGAAAAAAAAGGGGCTGGACCAAAAAAAAAAAAGCAACGTTCGTAATGTGTAAGCGGTTCACTGAAAAAAGAGAAACGCCGAGGGGGAATTCACTTTATGACAATCCAGGCCATGCCGCTGGCCTTTGTCCAAGCAGCAGATGGTAAGAGGTGGGGGAACCTACGAAAGGACATGTACAAAGAGTGTGTTGTCGGTCCCGGGCTGCTTTGGAAGCACAACCTGGTGGAGCATCCCCGAGAGGGGGGGGAAAGAGGGCGCTCCAAGGAAAACGAAATCGGGATCGAATAAGAAGAATGTCTGTCAAGAAAAAAAGCAAAAATGGGGGGGAAGGTTTTTAGTACCGCGTCATGGGTAGGGGTGGACGACAGGAAGGTAGTTCTTAGGTCAAGTAAAAAAATCTCATCAGCGATCCCTTGGGAAGAATTCAATGAAGGTTTGCCTAAGGTTTTCAGAAGTCGTCAAACTCTGCTGCAACTCTCCAAAAGGGAAAGCCAAACTGTCAAACTCAAGCAACGCCCTACAGAAGAATGCAGAAAGAAAGGCTCCCGCACTGAAGTTGTCCGGGTACAGTGCCCACTTGCGTCAAAATGAAGGGGACAATTGGGAGGAAGGTTCAGGCTGGGGGTAGGACTTTGCTTGCGCAAGCAAAAAGGGGCGTTACCATTCGAAATGGAAAAGGATCTCGATCAGGGAACGGGACGATTGCAATTATGGGACAACAGAATGTCCGAGAGAGAAAATTCCAATCGTCCAGGCATGTTCAAGTCAAGGGAAAACGAGATCGGGGGAGTGGCAAACAGGAGGGGACAACTAACGGGCCAGTGCCCAATAGAACAAACAAAGGAAAACCCCACCGTACCATCGCGAAAAGAAAGTCCCAGAATACAAAGCACATCCCGTCCCAATGTGTCATAGCAAGGCCAAAAAAAAGAGGCAAGTCGGGGCAGGAAGACGCTCGAAAAAATTGTTGTGCGGAAATTTCCAAGGGAAAAGACACCACCCGAAAGAGGGGACTAGGGTAGCCGCACAGTATTCTTGAAAGAACCTCTCCAAGGGGGAAAA
>Ga0179593_1691868_pt1 | contig 10063 bp, 12 predicted proteins | sample CZODoug2_1_08_16_FD_185931 | JGI IMG/M metagenome (GOLD analysis project Ga0179593, IMG submission 185931) | Vadose zone soil fungal communities from Angelo Coast Range Reserve, California, USA - CZODoug2_1_08_16fungal (PacBio error correction) | ecosystem: Environmental > Terrestrial > Soil >...
GATCGAAACCAACATAATACCTGCGTCCTGTAAGAGCCCACCTCACAACCTTACAAAAAAAGGAGGTAAGAAACGCAGCAGGGAAAAAAAAGAACCGGTGCGTACGCTGGGCGCAAAAAAACCGGAGGGGGGGAACGGCTGGGGTCTCGGTTTTTCCCAACCGGGGCCACTGGGGGCCATTCCCCAGTCCCATACTGGAACAACGAACCAACCTAAAACCTCAACCAACTTCGTCAACCCTACAGAAACAGCGGCCAGAAGGTGGACCGGCAGGGCCTTCCGCACCGGAACGCCTCGTCACTTGGTCGAAAAAGGACATCGGAGCGTTCAACCAGAATCGAAAACCCAATTGCGAGAATCAGGAGCGCAGGCGCAAAAAAGGCGAGAAGGGTGTGATGAAGAAATAGGAACTTGCACGAACCGGAGTTCTTCCGAGGAATGGATCAGAGGTCAACACGACATCGTGCGATCCAGGGCCCGGCCAGACCAGCCGAGGCCTGACAACGAGCAATGGGGAAAAACGAGCGGAAAAGGAACTCGTCCAGCAAATCACAATCGGCGTCCGATTACAGAAAAAAGGACGGATAAAATCCTCATAATAACGTAAACGCCCTTTCCCATCCAGAGGACCACCCAAAACCCTGTAAAAACGTCACCGATCTTGTAGTTCGAATTGGCCTTCATAGAGTTGAGGCTGGGGTGTGACTATCAGGAGACCTCCTTTTCGGAAATGATCTGGATGTCCAACAAAAGGACCAAGTACCGTGAAAGATTGATGACAGGATGGACCGACCCTTGTCCGAAGAAAAAGCCCGACGTGTGCCGGGAAGGGGCGGAATGCTCAACTGGCCTATGAGAAAGAAAAAATGGGGGCCTCCAAAAAAACAGGCTACGAGGGCTCGACAAGAAGGGAAGAAAGGCGGGGAAATAATGAGGGCTTCCGAACAGGGTGAAAGGAGTTAACAGCAAATTGAAATCGGGGATCTGTGGTGGGGGGAGAAAAAGACCCGTGGGAAAAAAGAAATCAGAACATGGAATGGAAATCAAGAGAATACCACGGTCTCCCGGGAAAAGGGAGTAGAAGCATGAGATTGGTGGGCAAGGAAGGAATTCCTCAAAAACGAACGTCTCGAGACGGGGAACACGACGAAAAGAGGGAACGGATGGAACTAGACAACGGGCTGTGAAAGAACAGCCATTCCATAAAAGGGGGGAAATCCGAGGCTAAAAGTAGAGGAAAACAAAAGGGAAGGGGAGTCAAAGTCCCGAAAGAAGGCACTTCCTACCCAGGTACCTTGCATGGGGGTAAAGGTCGAGAAAAAGAAAAGGGGGAAGTCCTTGAAAAATGGAACGAAAACTTAAATCGAGGAGGAAAACGCGGGGCCAAACTCAAAGACAAGAACCCTAAATCCAAGGGGGGGGATACTCCTAAAAAACAAAACCAGCGGGGAAACAATGTGAAAAGAACCTAATTTTCATGGAAAAGTGGGGAATGAAGAGCGGGGGGGCTAGGGTCAAAAAAGCAGAAACTCACTGATCTTCAGGGGAAAAAACCAAAAGACCACGTCAATTCATCTGAAAAATCAGGATTTGAAAAAAAAACCCGGGGGGGACACCTACCGGGGATTTACTGAAAGGATGACCATGCAAGCTTTCCACAAATGAAAAAAAAAAAAAAAACTTCACGGAGAAAATTGGAAAGAACATTGCCAAAGGGTTCCCAAAACCTCATACACAAAAGAAAGATGTGAAACTATGCCACAATTACCAAAAAAAACAAGGGTGAAAAAGGCCGGGGGGCAGAAAAAAAGCTTAAAATAAAGAACTAGCGCCGCGAAGGGAAAAAAGCAGAGGATGCAAGAAAAAAGAAAACCTGGGGAACAGGAAAAAAAAAGGGGGGAAAGGCTGAGATAACAGTCGCCTAGCAAAGAAGAAGCAATGCAAAGTTGTTTGAGTAGAAGACTCGCAGGGTGAGGGGGGCCAACAATCCTCCCAAATGCGACACCACTTGGGTTTCAGCTAAAAAAAAAAATGAAAAAAAAGTCAGCGACCAATAAGTTGCAGTAACGTCCGGCCAAAGGTAGAGGTCAGCCCACGCAAAAAAAAAAAAAGGAACATCGGCGCTTCGAACCCGGGAATTTGAAAAGAATTAAGGAAACTCACCCCAGACTGTCGAAGTCATCGGCCAGGAGGAGAGTGGAAAACGTTACACCATAAAAAAAAACGCAAGAAAATTTGTAAAAAAGGGGAAAGGAAACAAAAAAAAGCGAGAGCAAGGGTGCCAAACGTTCAAAGAGGTCGCTCAAAAGGGGATCAAATTAGGGGCTTTGGGCCATCCAGGGCGCACAAATGAAAAGACATCTCAATCCACCAACGAAAAAGACCCAAATTGGGACCACTGGATCACTCGGCGCGAAGGCAAGAGAGAGGGAAACACACGGAGCTTCAAAAAGAGTACTCAAAAAAAAAAAAAGAAAGAGTTGGTTGGAAAAGTGGCCCGAAAACCCCAAGAGAACTGGGGAGGACTGCCAGAAGGTACTCTTTTTGATTGGGGAATCTGAAAAAAAAGCAGATGCACCGCGTACAGACTTTCGAAAATTGAAAAAAATTCCTCCATTGCACTAACATGCCTGGGGGGTAGGGGGTTTGGGGAGAGGGAGGCGCTTTCTCTCTGGGGGGGGATTTTTTCCCAAGCCCCTCGTCTCGAAACAAATGAAAGGGCTCAGAATGGAGGGCTCAAGTTTAAAGCTGAACTTATTAAAGCAAAGAGTCAGGGGGGGTGTTATTGAGGCGAATTTCCCCTCGCTTAAGCTGAGAGGGAATTCAAAGGATGGTCTAAAAAGCCTGTTCAAAAAACAAAGGGGGGTTAGGGAGGCACCAAAAAGTGTGATACCAAGGTGATAGTAGTCTTTTCGGGGGGTTGGGTTTTTGGGGGAAAATTCATGGTTCAGGATGAGTTTTTTTTGGCCACGTGTTCTACCCAAGGAGATCGCTCTTTATATACGTCAAGGGAAAAAAGAGGACTAAATAGCGAAATCATCAACCTTGACCGAGAGCAAAAAAGGAAGTTCAGGTCAGAAATTGGTGGGGCGCGACTTCTTGGGGATGGGGGGAGATGGAACAGGCCCGACCAAAAGGGAAAAGGAAAAAAGGGACACTTTGTACCCGAAAGAGGGCAGAAAACTGAGGAGGGGTGTGAACTAAAAAGTTAAAAAGGACGAGCTTCACAGCGATGAAACGTAATGGGGATCAAGCGGGACGGAGGGTAAAAAAAAATCAGGGAAGACAGTACTTTTCGTGTACAGGGGGGGGGGGGGGGGACTGGGAGCCGGAGGTGGTGCCTGAGAGAATAGACTTGATCGTTGGGGTCATGGGGGAGATTGACGGGCTGGAGATGGCGGCGAAAGCATCAACCAGCATAGGCGAAGGGCCCAACAGAGTCTAACACGTTTGGTCGAGGCAACGAGGTGAAGCTGTATTGGAGGCAGTGAGGGGCCAGCTTGGCTGTTAGGGTGCCTTCTCCTAGGAGCCCGTGGGCTCTTCTAATTAAGCCTGACATCTATCGCTCTCCCTGTCCTTCAGAAAAGAAACCCCAGGAGGAAGGGGGGGGTGTCCTTTGATGGGGGGAGACTTAAAAAAGGTTCCAGGGGACCTGAAAAAGGGGGGGTTTAAAGGGGGAGAAAGGTGAGCATCAGGACATAAGACACAACGGGTGAAGGGGGGGGGAGTTCAGAGATGTTAAAGGCCTGTCAATCGCTTGAACAAAAAATTGAGTCTGGGGTGAGACTAACATAACCTTGACACCCGGCAAAAGAAGCTCACAATTTGGGCTGCACGGGGGAGGGGTTAAAGGGGCGTGGGACTTCGACAATGGTCGGTTGCGAACAGCCAGAAAGTCGGGCGCAAAAACGAAAAGACCTCTACCCTGCAGGGCCCCGGGCACTGAAAAATACTTCAAAAAAAAAAGAGCCTAGGCGGTGGCAAGTTCATACTAAAAAAGGTGCCGTCTTGGCCTCTCGGAGAGAGGTCCAAGGTTCGCGAACTACCAAGAAGAAGTCTCAATTAGGAGAAAGAAGCTGGGAAGCAATGGGAAAAGCGGAGAGACGCCATTAACCGTGGAAAAACTGATTGGGCTTGGGCAGTCAACAAAGACCAAAACAAAAAAAAAAAAAAAAAAAAAAAAAAAAAAAAAAAAAAAAAAAAACCGGCACCGGAGAAAACCAGGGACGGTTTCCTGTGAAAAATTCGGTTTGGGCCGAATGTGGGGACACATAGAGGCACGTGAACTGTGGACTTGGGGGGGGCATAGAATCTCGGTGTTGTGGGTAAAAAACGTAGGTCACGATCCTTGGATCAAGGAGGCATTTCAGTCTGTCGTCTTCCTTGGGTTGAGGCCGAAAACAGCCTGTTGATTGGGCTGTCGAAAAAAAAGAAGATCATAGCGGGAGAACGGTCGGACTCAGACTTCAGAATTCCTCATAGTGCCGTGGGACAACCCAGCTCAAAAACGATCAGAGCGAAGAGGGAGGGGAAGAAAGTCAGGGCAAGTGTTTTTTTTGTAGAGTCGCGGGGGGGCAGAACGTCAGAGCTGAAGGGGTCTAGTGGGGGGGTGCCTGGGAACTAGGTTGGAAGAGCACTTCCGCTAAGTTCGACAAGGGGGGCGGGGGGGTCAGGGGAAACGTTTCTTCCTGGGGACCGGGGACCAGGGACGGCTTTGGAAGTTTCCTAGGGGGGAAGGAGTAAAAGGAGGGGGGTCCTTACGTTTTTTGTAAAAGAGAAGGACCAAAAAGAGTTGGACAGCTTGGGGGGGTCCTCGCGGCTGTGGTGGTTAAAGAAAAAGAAAGAAAGAGGTAGGCCATGGCGACACACTTCGGGAGGAGAAACGGGCAATCGTATCCTTAGGTGGGAAAGTCGGGTCACAGAAAAAAAGAAACTTATGGGGGTTCAGTTAACTCCGAGCTGGGCTTCATGGAATGGGACGGAAAAAGGGGCGGATGAGTGGGCTGGTGGAAAAAGACAGCTGGGCTTTAAACTAACGGATTTTACTAAGGGTGTTAGAAAAGAGGACAGAGGAGGAGTAGCTCGGGGAAAAATAAACCTTAAACGCCCGCGGGTTGGGGGGAAAGGTAAGGACAAAAAAAAGGGAGTGCCACGTCGTTTCACGACGGTACAAGTGCGGGGGGGAGGTACAAGCCTGGTACCGGCACAGAGGGAAAAAGACTCCCATGCAAGGTTGAGGGGGAGAAAAACTAAAAGAAGGGTCCACCGGCTGGAAAAAATATTTAATCTTTCGTTGGGAAACGGTTAGGGGGTCCGGGTCTCTGCCGAACCAAACCGTCGTCCCTTGGGGTTCCCAGGTGGAAGAAAATCTCCTCGTCCGGAAAAGATAATCCTGGTCCGGGGCGTTTCAAAAGCTGATCCTTATCCTTAGGCGCGGTCCAAAAGTCACCTTTAACGAATCGGTCAGCTAGCAGGAATGCCCAGAAAAGACTAGGCGGTTGACTCCAAGAAAAAGGAACAACCGCCCTGAGGAAACCTCCTTTCACTCGTGTTGCACTAAAAAAAAGAATTGGAGACTCTACCGGTTTACGTCGAAGCGGGGGAAGTGGGGGGCTTGAACTTTCTGAGATTTAAAACCGTAAAAACAGGCGCTTGTAGAAACTATAATGTCCTCTCAGGGGGAGACGGTGGGGGGGTAAAAAAATATGAAAGCAGGGGGGTCCCTTGGAAGGGGCCTCGGCGTTTGGGACATCGAACTCAGATTTCGTCAAAACCAGGAGAAGTCTACCACAAGAAAAGAAAGAAATCGAAAAGCACGGGGGAAAAACGGTCAGTGTGGGATTGAAAAACTTGAGCCGACCCCCGGGGAAGGGGAAAAAGGGGAAGAGGGACTCCCCTCAAAACCAACCTAAAATGCGCCTCTACTTCGGGGGGGAACGCTCAAAACGAAAACGGAAAGCTGCACCGGAAAAATTGAGGAACCATCCATCTCATCGCGAATGGCCTGAGCTAGAGAAACTCGCTGGGCGGTGAGAGATCACACAGACGACACAAATTCTGGATCCAAGGAAGTCCAAGAACCAGGTTTTGGGGGTTGTCCGCTGACCCTTACGGGGGTTGGAAGAAGGGTGAACCATGCAGTCCTCCCGGGAAATGGGGGGGGGGGGTGGATGGGACTGATCGAGAAAACATTCGTGCTCTTCCACCCTAGGGAAAAAAGAGGAAACAAGCCAAAAGGAAACCCTGAAAAAAAGCAAAATCTCTTTTTGAACACGAGAAGGGGGAGGAACAGGAGAGCAAAAAAACATGGGCGAGTGAAAAAACGGACGTGGGGCCTCGCAAGAGGCGACGAACAAGGTCGGAGACAGCCGCAAAAAAAAAAAAACCAAACAACAAAGGAGGGGTTGCATCCGTTCCTGATTTAAGGACCTGGATTTTAAGTGAAAAGGGGAAGGACTCAGTTGGAAAAAAAGGGGACTCAGGGTCACGCAGCCGAGTCCAGGGAGGTCAAAGGTTGTGGGGACCGCAAAAAAAAAAATTCTCATGTAACGGTCTCGGGGGGGGTCTTAGAGCCAGAACAATTTTGAAGATTTATATTCAGGGCTTCAACTTCATCAGTCTCACTATAGGTTCCAGCCTTCCACATGCAGCTTAAGTGATAAAGGGGGGCCCTCAAAGAACTGGGGACCGCCTAACAAAAACTCCCTACGTAAGGGTCAATCCTCAAATCACCACGAGGAAGGTTCAAAAGGACCGGAAAAAGATCGCCCCGACAAAAAATTCAGAAGAAATCCGAAGACTAGGGGGGTCCAGAAGGGGGAACTAAAGGAAAGAAAAAAAAAGGGAAAAAAAAAAAGATGTGGTGTAGAGAACGTGGGGGCCCAGTCCGGGGGAGAGGGAGAGCTGGTCCTACCTAACGACATTCAGAAAACGATGACAAAGACAGGATCCCCCATCAAAGAGGGATGATCCGGGGGTTTAAGGACCAAATCCCTTGCAAGAGGTCGACTTAAAGACCTGACAAGAAACGTATCTTTCTGCCACATGAAAGAACGCTGGGAAAAATAATTCCGGAATGAACAACATCAGAAAAAGAACTAACCCGGGGGGGAAAAAAACTCGGAGGTTGGTCGAAATAGAAACCTAAAATGAAAAAAACCGCAGAAGCCTGAAAGCTTGAGGAAAGGAAAGACATGATGAATGTTAGACGCCAGGGAAGGAGAGGGACTACTACGTAAGGGGCGTTCGGAGGAAAAACTCAACATAACAAAGGGGAAAAAAAATCCGTTTTGGCAAAGAGAGAAAAGCAGAAAAAAATTCAGGATTCACACTGCACCGGAAGAGTACCCAAACGCCCCGAAAACGGTTGTTCAAAGACGGGCTATGGGTAAAGCTGGTCATCACGGACATGCCCCCCAATAAAGTCAGGCCCCAAACCCAAAACTTCAAAAAACTAAAAAATCAAGAAACTAAGGGGAGGGACTTCGATGGGCGGGGGGAAAGGGGGGCGCCCCGGTCATTCGGAACAAAACTTGAGCACCAAAAGTCGATAGCAAAAAAGTTGCCGAATCCTGGAGTCGCGCAGCCAACAGCGGGGGGGGGGGGGGTGAGAACGTAGGTCCGGGCGACCGAAAAGGGGGGACTGTCCACTGCAAGGTTGGCTCTGGATCGCCACGAGATCCCCGGGGCAAAAAAAAAGTGGGGAACCAAAAAATATTAAAAAACATTAATACCAAAAAATCGGGGGTGCCAACAACTCCAAGAAGAAGAAACGAAGGGAGAGAATTTCTAACCTTCCCCGCCCGAAAGAACTGAAACTTCCGAGGTCGGAAGTTGAGAGAACGGGGGGAGGTGGGGGCGAAAGCCCTCAACGCCCGGTTCCAGAAAATGAAATCAATTGGTCAGGGGGCGGAAGTTTATGGCGGGCCGTGATTCGAAAACTTCGACCAGTCAAAAAAGGGAAGGAAGAATCTGAAAGGGACTTGCTTAGAGTGCGGATTAGGGCGGAAAGTGAAAGACGTTCAAGAAGGCAGAAGGAATGGAGTGCGAAAAGAAAGGGGGACACACGACAAGAGCACTAGGAGTCGCAAACACCCACCCCGGAGAGGCCGAAAAAGGTCGTCGGAGGTGGGGGGGGGTTGGGGCAAAAGAGGACCTAGACTCTCACAGCTTTACACCTAAAAGGGAGGTTGCAGAATACTACCAGGGTGGGATGGCTAATAAGCGCCGCTCGCGGAAAGATCTCCCGATCTACTGGGTTGAAGGATGCAAAAATACGTGGCCCTTTCCAAAAAGAAAGAAGGGGGTCCAAAAGGCACCTGAAGGCCTAAATCAGAAGTCAATAAACCTCGAACGAATGGGGGGAAAAAAGGCATAAAGATCGGAATTGGCTTTTTCGCCAGTGGAGAAAGGTCAAGAGCTCTTCAAAAGGGACCTGCCGAGCAGATCCGATTCCGACAACCAGCCCGTGAAAGGCGAAAAAAAAGAATGTAAGAAGGGACCCCAAATGGAAGGCTGACAAAAAAAGAAGAACTAAAAACCAAGACTTTCAGAAAAGCAGGGGCGAGCCGTTCTAACCGGGAGGAAACTTCTGGAACCAGGTTTTGGAAAAGTTACGATTATCAGGTCCGAACTCAACAAAACTCCAAGGGGAAGGTGTGAAAATGAAAACCAAAATCCCTACCACTCAGAGAAGGGAATTAAACCAAAAATCTCAAAGGACCACTCTTTGTTGAAAAAAAAAAAATGAAAAGGGCATCCTCTCAAGTGGGGGAGGGTAAAGAACTGGGAACATCGGAAAACCTCACTCAAAAAAAAAACCGAAAGCCGCCTCACCACTGAAATCGCCAAAAAAGTCCCAAAAAAAACAATTATCTCGGTCATTGCCCTGGAGCTTGAGGAAGGTTATCCACCTTCCGGGAAAAGTGCAGGGGAGAACTCAATAGAGGTATTTAGCCTGCCATCACCCAGGCTTTTCTTCTTCCATAAGGAAAAGTCCAGAAAAAAACCGAGGTTCAAAAGACCCGGAAGGCCATAAACACAGCAAGCTTATTCCCGAAGACCTGGCGGGGAGGTCAGTGCGGATGAAGGGGCCCGGGGGGGGCGGGGGAACCATGGCCACTCCCTCGAGGAGCTCAAATCAAACAAGTGATAAATCAGAGGGCCGGTAGTGAAAAACAAAAAAAAAAATCGTGAATTGAAGCCTCATACTCTCGCACAACGGGGAGAGATGGAGCGAAAATGTGTGGGGGGAAAATCAAGACGGGGGTCTGAGAAGGGGAAGGGGAACAAGGATTGGCCGTGCAACAAAAAGCCGCGCCACTAAATGAAACCTGATGAAGTCGCGACACCAGAATGAAAGGAAAAGGGGGATGGGGGGGGTGTGAAAACTTCAATCCCCTCTGCTTGTAAGGCGCAAAAACATGGAAAATGCGGGATGGGCCATGACAAAAAACCACAACGGGTATTGAAGGCCGGATGAAAATCGGAAAAAGTAGGACAAGCCCGGGCCAAAGCGAACAGAAATAGGTCATCACCTAAAGGAGAAGGGGAACAGGGGAACAGGTTTAAAAAAAGATGGGGAAACTAACTACTATAATTTGCGTGGGGGAGGGTGGGGGGGTGGGGTTTCAAATTGATGGCCAACCATTATCGGGATGGGAAGGGGTCTAAGGTTCGAAAGAAATCAATAAACACGAAATAAAGTTTTCAAGGACCTATGGTGGTTTCGGAAATCAAATGGTTCCTAATCAGTTCTTCACGGTGGCTTGATCCAAAAATCAGGGAAAGAAAAAATTGGTAAATGGAACGACCGAAGGAATTTGTTCAGATTTCCTGACGAGAAAAAAAAAAAGGGTCGGGGAATCTTAATAGGACCTTCAGTAAAAGATTTCAGGAGAACTCCTGGGGTGGGAAAAGAAGTTAAACAGCTCCAGATCAAAAAACGATCGTTCGGGGGGGAAAGGTAACAAGAAAAAAGGTTACCCGCAAAAAAAACTGTGGGGGGGATGAGCGTCATTTAGAGATCAAGGTGCCCGAAGCAAGAGACAGAAAAATGAAAAAG
>Ga0179593_1740856_pt1 | contig 10063 bp, 12 predicted proteins | sample CZODoug2_1_08_16_FD_185931 | JGI IMG/M metagenome (GOLD analysis project Ga0179593, IMG submission 185931) | Vadose zone soil fungal communities from Angelo Coast Range Reserve, California, USA - CZODoug2_1_08_16fungal (PacBio error correction) | ecosystem: Environmental > Terrestrial > Soil >...
CTGAGAGGGAAAAGAACTGGGCGAGCGGTCAGTGGGAGGGAGAAAAGAGAAAGGGGGGGAGAGGACCGGTGGCTAACCGGCCTTGCCTACAGGAGAAAAGGTGCTGGCCGCGCTTGGACGTAAGTGCGAAGGTCCGCCGCTTCGGAAGAATAAAAGGGAGGACGCGTCTGGGGCCGCTGAAGGGGAAGGCCTGGGGACTCGTCTGCAAAAAAAAGCCGGTACTTAAAGGGGGGGGGCCAGGGCACGAGAACCTGCCCTGGGTGGGAAGAAGAGAGGGTCGCTCTCAGGGGGATCTGTTCGGCGTACCGGGTAGCGCGCCGTTCGCGCCTGGATCATCGGCGTTGGAGGGCGAAACCCTTTCAGGAAGAAAGGGGCCCCGCTCTATTTTCCTCCCCGGGGGCTCCCATTTTATGTCCATATGCCCGGAAAACCAGGGAGCCTCGCCTGATCGCGGCGCTTAGTCGAAAAGTTGGCGAAAGAGGAAAGGAGTGAGAAGTAGGGTGGCTCAGAGAAGGAAAGAGAAGCTCTAGCTCGACGTTTTCAAAGGAAGTGGCGAATGCGATGAGCAGCATCGGACGATCAACAGAAGAGCGGCCGGAGGTGGAGAGAGAAGTCGTTTTCCGCTCCCGGAAAAATCCGGCGACCATTCGCTAAGATGGAGAGCGGTGCGGAGGGAAAGGGGAGACGCTTTTCCATCTAAAGAGGGGTCGGTATAACGCCGAGGATCGGGACCGAACGCTCACATCCTCCCCTTTCACGAATCAGAGAAAGGGGGGATCGCGATATAAAAGAACGCCCCTCGTCGCCTGAAAATGTGGGGTGCGTGATGATCCGACAGCGCTAAGGAAGAGACATCGGAAAAAAAAAGATCACGCTCCGCATCGCGGGAGGGCCGGCCTTAGAGCCGTGGCGACCATCAAGGTGAGAAGACACCGCCCGCCATGGCCGAAAAGGAGGAGAAAAAAGAAGAGGCGCCGCCTTTCATTCAGCACCTGAAGGATTTGCGCGTGAAAGAGTTTCTTTCACTCACGGGAAATAGTAGAGTTCGTCTTGTGGGGGTACCGGAAAAAAGAGGGGGGGGGGGAAATCGTCGACGACGATCTAGCCGCCGTGGCCTGGGCCGTCCCTGACGGGACAAAAGGAAAAGGGTAGGGTACCATGTAATGGGGAAAAAAAAAAGTCCGCCTGGCTCCCGGGAAGGATCAGAAAGCTCGATGTTACAGGGTCCGGTGGTGCCCCCTTTTGAAAAAGCCGACCCGGCAAGAAACCTGCTGAGGAAAGAGGGGAGTCCGTGTGGGTCAGGTGCCGAGGGGGACCGATTCTTCCGTAGGGGGGGTCGTTGATAGTTGTGTGGTGGCGGAAGCAGGGGGAATTCACTTTTCGAGAAGAAAAAAAAAAGGGGGGTGTAGTTCCTCGCGGAAGATGCGCAGTCGCCATCCAAAGGGGAAGTCCCGTTTCCGGATTTTCAGGGAGAAGGGGGGGAAGGAAGGGGGGGGGGGGGGGGGGAAGAGGGAACCTTTTTGAAAAGTCTTGAACCAAGTGAAAAGGCGTGAGGGAAGCTTCGACGGATAAAAACCTGAAAAAGAGAAGGGGCTAGGGAGAAAAAACAAAAAAAAGGAAAACCCCCTGAGGGAAAGTTGTTGTCTGGGACCTTCTCCATCGACGAGCTGAAGAGTAAAGTGTTGGAGGAAGAAGTATGTAGGGTGGGAAAATACGTTCGTTTACTTTCTAGGAATTGATGGCGGCGGACAGGGTGAGGTGCGGGAATTAAAGAGGGAGGGGGTCGGGAAAAAAGGAGTCCCGTTGCGGATGTACAGCCTTAGAAAGGGTCACAGGTTCAGATTTGCAAGCGAGACCCGGGTATAAGGGGGGGAAGAATACGCTAAAAAAAAGGAAGACTCGCCCGCAGGAAAAAAAAAAAAGCTTAGCAGGAAAAAACAACCCCAGCCCTAGGCCATGATCAAAAGAGCACAAACGCCACCAAAAGAAATCCCTCCTCGTTTTGAGGGGAGGTCACCTTTCCCCCCGGAACCCCCCAAAAGGGGGAATGAGGCCGGGAGGGGGGAGGAGTCAGACGCTGTTAGGTGTTGCTGTGACAAAAGAAGGTTAGGAGGGGAGAGGGCTGTTCCGTCTATCTCCCTTTATTTAACGGAGGGTAGTATGAGTGCCGAGGAGGAGGAAAAAGGGAAGAATTTTGCCGATTCCGAGGCAAAGCTTCGATTCTCGGTAAGGAGAAACGCGATCCCTTTCGCGTCAAAAAAGGGTGAAAAGGGCGGGGTTCAAGGGGGAGAGTTTGATCTCCCGTAAGAGGGGGGAAAGAAAAGGCGGATAATTCCTAACATCGGAATTGCGGTTCGTGGACGAAAAGGAGCGGGCGTTGATGGAAAAAAAAAAAGATCTTGAACATCTCGGCTTCGTCGTGTCTAGGGCAAAAGGACCCCAAAAAAAGAGCCTCACTGCACCCAAAGGAAAGGGGCACGGATTTGTTGACATGAGCAGGGGGAACAGAGAAAAAGAAGAACTCTCTAAAAACAAAGGGAAAAGGAAAAAAGGAGAAGAGATACGAATGATTTTCAGAGAAAAAAGAAGAGGTCCTGTGGGTGCAGAACGGCCGCCTGCCCCGACGGCCGGAGTAAAGAAGCTCGGTGGACTGCGGGAAAGAAAAGAGCGTCCAGCACGTCAAAAAAAAGGCGGCGGAAGCCCGCCGATGTTCACCCCGCAGACAGCGTCCGTCGAGAGAAAAAGGTATCAAAGGGGAGAAACCGGGGAGAGGGGCTGGCGAAAATGCGTAGGAGGGGTACGCCGATCGCAGCCTTCACGGAAAAAGAGGCTCGACGCCTCGGCCTCCTACGATAAAATAGTGTCGATAGACTGAACAGCCACTCGAGCAGTGCCAGGGCCAGAGGACGAAAAAAAGAACACCAAAAAATCTCGATTCTTCTACAAAAAGAAAAGAAAGGGGAACAATACTTAAACGTTTACCCAAAAAGAAGCACTAGTATTGAAAAGCGGGTTGAGGAGGGGGAGGGGCTGTTGTTCTCATGGGGAGGAAGCGGCACGACCCTCAGAAAAGCGAGAGCATGCGGGCGAGTCTGAATCAACGAAGGAAGGAGCTCTGACGCCAGAAAGAAAAAAGGGAAGAGAGGCCGGCGAGCAAATCTGGACAATGAAAGGAAAAGAAGAAGGCTTTAAAGAAAAACGAACGTCTGCCCACCGTAATCAAGGAAGAAAGGTGACCGATCACCTCCCATGTAAAGGAAGAAGAGAAAGGGGGGGGCTCGCCGTCACTAACGATGGAGAAGGAAAAAATGTCAACAACTTGGAGGGAGAGTGGAGAAGGAACAGGCCGGCGCCAAGAAAGAGGTTTTCGCGAGGGGGGCTTCTTTTCAGGAGAGGAAAGACCTCGCGGCGCTCTTCTAGGGAAGATCATCTTCCCTCACTCAGTCAGGAAAGAAAAAGGGGGAACAACGGTGGGGGGCAAAGGAGGAAGAGGGGAGCAAACGCCTTAAACAGGGAAAGAGGAGATGGAAGTCAATCTTCCAACGAGGAAAGGGGCGATCGAAAATGCGAAATTGATCCACCCGAAAAAAAAAGAAAAAAGGGACGCTTTCCGCCAGAAGGAAGAAGAGGAAAAAAAGGAAGCCGGCACCTGCCCCACCTCTACCGTAAGAAAGGGAAGGAACGGCAAATGGTGCACAAAGGAAGGGCTTTCTACCAAAAAAGAAAAGGGAGGGCAGCTTAATTTCAGGGGGAAAAGGGAAAAGGGGCAAACGAACAGGAATCTAGAGAGGGGAATGGGGGGGGAAGAGGAGGCGACTCCAATTCCCTTCTAGAGGGGCGAGATGTTTTTCTAAAAGACCCAATAGAAGGAAAAAGAGGCCGCGGAATGAAACTATCTAAGAAGGAGCAAAAACTATCAACTCCTTCGGGGGAAAGGGGGAAAAAGAAAACGCGAGGGAAAAGAGTGTCGAATTGAGGCCATTCGCTTGAGAAAAAAAAGAGGCCAAGAAGGGGGATCCTAAGGCCGGCGTGGCGACAAAAGGTTTTTGAAAAAAGGAAAAGAGCGTGAGCTTTTCTTTTCATGGGGGGGAAGGCAGCTGATCCACTTACTCCTAACTAAAAAACACAGAAGGAGGGAATTCTACGCGGGCCGAACGGTGGAAAAAGGGATGATGCTCGCGAGCTCCAGGGGGGGAGGGAATAGGGGTCGGCTTTATCGTCAGGGGGGGAAATACATATCGTCTTCGGAAAAAAAAGGATCGAAGGGCGCTGAACGGAGGAGAAGACGGGTCGCCGTCCTGCCTAGGGAAGGGTTCTCGTATCGGAGGGGAGAAGGACCTTCTTTGTTCAAAAAGGAGGAGACCATCCGACGATCAAAAATCCAAAGAAAGGTTCTGCCTCACAGGGGGAATACCCTTTCATAGAAAAAAAAAGAAAAATCTCATTCTCCATCCGGCTTAGAAGAGGGGAGTCGCTACCTAATGAAAAAGAGGGGAGAAAAAGGGAAGACTCGCCTCAACCCCGCCACGAAAACATTGCGCTTCCTGTCGCCGCCTATCAGGGAAAAAAAAAGACCCCGCCGCATGGTCCTCCTTTCTGATTGAAACAAGGGGGGGGAGGAAAAGGATAACTCGGGGAAAGAAAAAGGAAAAAGAGGTGTTGTGGTTCTAATCCCACCAAGAATAGAAACATGCTCCTAACTTCGGGGGAGAAAAAAAAGTTCCTCTACATCCACTAAAGGAGGAAGGGGAGAAAGAAATCCCCATTGGGGACTCGTGCACGTCATCTCAAACAAAGGAAAGGGACGCAATTAATCTCCCCTGCCTTCGATGAGGAAGTAGTAGTCTTCTTATCATCCCCCTCTTTAGGCAAAAAGAGGATGGATTTCGCTCACGCTCCCGACAGCCGGGCCGGAGAAAAAGAGGGATTCGCTCTCTTCACGAGGAAAAAGCCCAAACCATCGCCTCCTCTATTCCAATCCAAAGAAAAAGGGGAAACGAGAGGGGGAAAGGCTACTCTTCCCGTCGACCAGCCAGCTCGAGTAGGAAAAAAAACAACGGCGGATTAGGAAAAAAAGGGAAAAAAAGGAGGGGGGCGTTATCCTGACTCGCCTCGAGGAAAAAGAAACTACGCCCCAGCTTTGCTAAACTCGAAAAGGGGGCAGGACATAAAGATCAAGAGTGCGCGAGGCCGCGGACGAAATTCTGGGCGCGGTCTTTGTCGAAGGGGAAAAAAAAGGACGGCATCTCGTCTCTCTATCGGGAGGGGGGCGCTACTAACTCCTACTATCTCTGGGGTGGGAAGAGCGGGAGGGGGGGCTTCTCATCTGCGCGAGCGACAGAAGGGGGGGAAACTGCCCTTTGCACTAGAACCTAAGGGGAAAAACGCAAGAGCTTGCTTCTCCGGGAAAAAAGTAGTTGCTCGGCACTCTCCCGTGCGGCTTCCTGGATCGATGAGGGGGAGGGTGAGAACCCACACCTGAGGACAGGGCCTTGTGAGGTCCCCCTTAAGTTCAAAATGCCAAAGGGGCACAAAAGGGAGGGAAGGCCCGGCGGCCCTTCTGCGGGAGGAAAGGCGCCTTAAATCGTCTTCTCAGTGAAAAAGTGTTGCTTCTATTGCTTTCAGGAGAAGAGGGGGAATGAGGTCGCTACGCTCGAGATCGACAAAGAGGGCTGAAGCCTCGCATGGTCTTAAGGAGTGGAGAAAGGAAGGGGGACGATCAACATCCTTTATCCAAAAAAAAGAGACGGTTTGTCTATCCGTCCTCGAAGCAGAGGACGGCTACCACGCGAAAGATCAGAGAGGGAAGGGCGAGCGCTGAGGAAGGAGGCAAGCCTAGGGAGACGTCGTATAATTCGATCTTCTGGAGCCCGAGTGGGGGGGGGGACAAGCACCAAAAAGAGACAGCAGCCCACTTTCAAAGAAGAAAGAAAAAGCGCGAATCCTGCAGAAAAGGAGGAGCCTTTCACCCCTGGGTTTTCGGGGGAGGGGGGAATACGAACAGAAAGAAAGGGGATTCAGCTGCGAGGACATCGAAAGGAAAGCGAAGCGCCGCAGCGCGGGCGTGTTGAAGGTTAGAGGGGGAGGGCCCATCCCTGGGGGTGAGAGTGGGAAAAAAAGTGGCCTCCCCATAGGCAAGAAGGAAGAAAAGAGGAAGCCGTTCATTCGTGTCGGCAAGCAGTTTGCTGGCGCCGACTTGGATTTAGGGAAAAAAAAGAAGGGGGTCTTATTTCGAGGTTGCTGCTTGTGGGGGGGAAATCGATGCCGCCCAAAGCCGTCGACGAAAAAGAGAGGGGGGGGGACGTTGGCGTCCTCCGAAAAAAGAGCCAGGTTCTTTGACATTAAAGTGCCCCAAAATGAGAGGGGGAAGGTTGACGATGATCGAAGCAGGGGGGGGAAGTTGCCCTTCCGGTGTAAAAGGAAGGAAAAAAGAACACCGGCTTCCTGACGGTAGGAGAAAGAGAAGGGGACGGCTGTGTACTTCATTGTGACCTTGAAGAGAAAAAAGAGGGGGTCCGTGTTGAGAGTGTGTGGGGGTGGGAGAAAGGAGGGATCATCACTTTCGCAGGGGAGAAAAGAGTTCTCTCATTCTCTTAGTGGGGGAGGAAGTCAAGATTTCGCCGGTGGCTTTTGCCAGAGAGGAGAAACCACCGTGGGAAGGGACAGTTCTCAAGAAAAGCGTGAGTGAATCTGAAAAAGCGAGACGATCTCTCGATTAGGGGGGGGGAAGAAAACCCACGGAAAAAAAGGTTTTTGTTGCATTGGGGGGGGGGGAGAAGGCAGGTCCTTCTCCAAGCTAAAAGAGGAAGGGTTTGCGTCCGCGCCATTATTCGTCAGAAACGTCTTTGATGGCGGAGGGAAGGGGAAGTAACCCGGGGGGGAGCGAACTTCATCCAGGCCGTTTCGGGCAAGGAGGGGGAAAAAGGAGTCCCTTCCCTTACTGCCTGTTCAAGAAAAGGGTCTCGCCTGCAAGAAGGAGAAAGAATGGGTTATCTTCTCGGGAAAAAGAAACGCGTTGAAGGCGACTTCCCCAAAGGGACTCTTTCGTCCGGATTGGAAGGAGCAACCCCATCACGAAAGAACACCAGCAGCAAGAGAAAAAAGCACTCTCTCTTTGCTTCATGGAGGTGAAGGGGGGAGGGGTTTCATGAGGAAAGAAAGGACGACTTCTAGCGGGGGGGGGGGGGGGGAAAGTACTCTTCAACTTCGGGCCGGGGCAATGCTCGAGATGGCTGTTCGGCCCTAAGAAGAGGAAGGGATTCCGAGCAGGTGCGAGAAAGGTAAGTGCGAGTCAACGTGGAGAGAGGAGAGGGGGGGAGTTGCGCAGACCGACTCCTTTCCCAATTCTCACCTTTGTGTCACGCGGGGAGGGGGGGGGGGAGAGACTTACTCATGTATGCGGAGGGGCGGATTAATTCCTGAACTAGGGGGAAGAGAAAAAGAAAGCGTTTCCTTGACGTGCGAGGGGAGTGGTCCCAGAAGCCACCAGATCAGGAAGGAGATTTCTGGGGGAAGGGGACGGCCGTGTTCCAAAAGAAAAGGAAAAGAAGGCCTCTTTTTCCTGGTTTCGAGGGGGGAAGGAGAGTAACATCATCTTAATCCGTCTCAAACAACAGGGGGAGGAGGATGTTCCGCGAAACTAAGGGAGAGGAAACCCGGAAAACGATTTTCCTGTTGGGGGGGGAGGGGAAAGAAGTGACACTGGCCGCCTGCCACAAAAAGACCTTTCCAATCTAGGGAGGAGAGGGACATCACGTCAAGAACCGGGGAAGCCAGGCCGATGTTTTCTAATACTCCGGGAGAAAAAAAAAGAAGACAGCTTCCTCGCGATCAAAATGGAAAAAAACCCGGTGAGACGGTGCGGGCAAAAACAGGCTGAGGGAGCCGCCTATCGCAAGCCTTCACGGGGGGAAAGAGGCAGGCGTCTAGAGACTCGGCCTCCTACGAGAAAAGAGAGAGGGAGGGGTAGATATCTGAACATCCTCTCGTATCAGGAAAGAAAGTGCCAGCCACACCTACCAGCTCAAGATGAGTCGGAAGGAGGAAAAAAGGTGACCCTATTATGAGAAAGGGGAAAGGAGAGGATTCTCGGGGGCAGATTTTTTTCTGAGGGCCTCGGGCTTTTTTTGCTCTGAACTTAAAAAACAGAGGGAGGGGAGATTCTCTTACAACGTCGCACTCTGAACGCTCAAGAAAAAAAGGAAAATGGCCGGCGATCAAATCTTAACCTGCTGGAAAAAAAGGAGGTAAAGACGCCAACGGACTCTCTATCCGGTCCCGAGGGGGAAAAAAGGCACATTTCCCCCAGGCCATAAAGGGAAGGGAAAAGAAAACACTAACGAGTGACTACATACGTGCTCAGGAAGAAAAAAGGAGGTCTTCTTCAGCTCTTCTCTAGGAGTACTACCCCTCCAGTAGAAAAAACTTCGGGAGGTTTTCGGGGGAAATGTCCTCTGGGGGGAGAAAGCTGCTCTTCTTAAGAGGGAAAAGGGAACAAGTGATACCTCTCATAGGAAAGAAAGCGGTCATTAGAGGGAAAACCTTGAACAACGTTTGTTGGAAGGGAAGAAGAATGCACAACGACGGAAACGAAGGCCGGCGAAATCTTGAGGAAGGGAAAAAAGGGAAAAAAACTCAGAGAATTCGAGAACTACCACAAAAGGGGGAAAAGGAAGACCCCTCCGGTTTCTCACAAACACTCGGGGGACTCTTTTCCGAAGAAGGAGAGAGGGACCACAAACCTACTACCAAGAAGGGTAAAGGAAAAAAGCATACCTTCCGTTAATCCGGGGGGGAGAGGAACGTTCAAAGGTCAACAAAGATTAGCAAGGGAGGGAAAGAGCTTCCACGTCACATCGAAGGGAGAAGTACTGGGGCACCATTTACAATGGGGGAAAAAGACAGTCATATCGGCGGCGACGCCAATTCACGGAGGAGAGAAGGAATAGAGGTGGTCTAAACCAGAAGAGAGAAGAAAATTCTAACCCGGGAAGAGCCCAGAGAAACCTCCTTCAAGGGTGCGGGAGACGGAAAAGGCTCGCCTGTCGGATTGCGCCGGGGGGGGGGACTCGAACCCCCAATTTCTGAAAACCACCGCGAAAGGGGAAAAAGAAATCGCTGCAGGAGAGGGGTGGAGGGTTCTATGGAAGAGAAAGACCACGGAAAGGATCATCACGCACCCCAACACGGGGCGACAGAAGAAGGCTACGGTTGGGTACTGCAAAAAGGCTCGCTATCTGCCGGGCGGGATGATAGGAGTGGTCTTCTGTAGCGGGAAAAGGGAGGACGACCAATCGGCTAAGTCGAAGCGCCTTCTACGCCGTGCGCAGAAGGAGGGCCTCCGTATAAGAAATACGCCGTCCTTCTCGCTATCAGGTAGGGAGACCGAGCTGGTCGCTTCGTAAAGACCGGAAGAGGGAAGGGAAAAAAAGCCTGTCCTCTTCTGCTCACGCTGGAAAGGGGGGGGCAACCTGCATATGCTTCTCATCGCCAGCGGGAAGAGAGGGGAGGAAAAAGGGGAATGGAACTTCGAGCTCTATCTCGCGACAAGGAGAAAGACTCTTCACCGGAGGATCGCACAAAGGGCGTCTCCGGAGGAAGAGAGGAGAAGGTCAACTAACAAAGAAGCAGGAAAGGGCCCTGACATACCTGTTCTCCCAAGGGAGAGGGGAGACTCGTGGCCCCTCAAATTCTTCAACTTGGGTAAGAAAGAGGGGAGCTCATTCGCCGAACGGCGAAAGAACGGCGACCTACGTTAAAAGAAAAAGAAAGAGGAGACTCCACTCTTTCCTTTCTACAAGGAAAAAAAGGGAGGAAGGGCACGGCACTCAACCTTTCATGAAAAGAGAAAAGGGGTCCCCATGCCTTAAAGAGAGAAGGCGTAGGAACAGACTCTTTCAGAAGAGAAAGAGGAAAAAGAAGCGGCGGATTTCCCTCTAAAAGAAAAAAGTAGCCTGCGCCTCTCGTCACGAGAAGGAGAAAAAAAAAAAAGAAGCGATTTCCTCGCCCACGCTGGTGAAAAAAAGTAACCTGCCCGATCTCCCGGGAAGGAAGGAAAACAGAG
>Ga0179593_1260657_pt1 | contig 10062 bp, 16 predicted proteins | sample CZODoug2_1_08_16_FD_185931 | JGI IMG/M metagenome (GOLD analysis project Ga0179593, IMG submission 185931) | Vadose zone soil fungal communities from Angelo Coast Range Reserve, California, USA - CZODoug2_1_08_16fungal (PacBio error correction) | ecosystem: Environmental > Terrestrial > Soil >...
CTGCCTCCATAAAAGTTAAAGGAAACGTTCAGAACGCCTTTGTGAGGTTGCAGAAAATTAGGCAAGTCAAGAGAAGACAGGGGCAGATACCAATTGAGGAACTTGAGGGGAGGATATTTGCAATTCGGTGAAAAGAAAATGTTTTAACGAAGAGAGGACACGGGGCGGCACGACAATACGGGAAAAGGAGGAGCGGGGGTGAAAAAGCGAAAGCCACCAAAGACAGACGCAAAAAATGTAGAAAAACACCTCTCAAAGGCACGATTCAAAGTTATTAGACAATCAACGAGCGAAGAGTTATCCACTGTTTCTGGTAAAAAAGCACAGGGGCCTACGATGAGAAAGAGGCTTGAAGATTAAGAAGGCGGCTGGAATATAAGGCGGAGGAGGGGGGAGAGGCAAGAGTTGGTCACATCGAAAGTGTAGGGGGGGGAGATGGAGGATCGCAATTTTAAAAAAAATCACTTTGAGGGAATCGGGTCACGACTTATTATTGCAGGGGTTAGGAAAAAAAGAAAGGGGCACAGTCAAATTATTGAGTGGAGGGAAAAGAGTCAATACACATCGGTATTAAGGTCCCAAGGCAAAAAGAACTTGAAAGAAGCGGCGCGAGTCATCAATCAAAGGCAAAAGGGAAGTTTGAAAGGTCTCTATCTTTGGGACTCACACAGGAGGGTACTTTCGAAGGTGTGAAGCAGAAAGTCTATCAAGGATGTGTCACACCGGCACATGCGAAAAGTATGGGGAGAGGAGGAGGTAACTGACAGAGGTGAGGGAAGTCCCCGTTTCTGGCCGAGATGATGAGAAAACTGCGTGCTAAAAGCTTGTTACATAAAGCAAAAATAGAGGATTTCAATTTTGGGGGGTTAGTAGCCAATCTAACGACTTCGGGTAAAGGTCATCAAACCTCCAGGGGAAGAATTTATTTAAAAAAAATGCAACTGGTAGGAAAAAGGGGTGATGGGGGCTACTGCGGGGTACTATTTGACTCCTTAACAACAGTCTTCAAGAGGGGGGGAAAGCAGGGAAAATACTAGATGGAGGCAAAAGACGCCGGGAGCATTCGACATGATGGGGGAAAACGGAAAAAGATGGGAGAAGATACCGAGGACATTAAAAAAGCAACGTGTCTACTAGTATTCCATTCCCAAAAGGAAACGGGCCTCACATAACTTCGTTACTGACCGATCGAGGGCAAGGAATCGTACGTGGGGAAGATCAGGGGGAACGTGAAAAAAAGCGGGTATCGAGAAGGGCGAAGCAGAGAAGCGGAAATGGGCTCCCGCGGCAAATTTCGAACTGTCGCGCCGGGGACCCAGCGGTCCTGTGGGGACCCAAGGGGGTTAAGGATGCGGGAGGGGGAAAAAAAAAAAAAATTATCCGGTCTTCTATGGAACAGGGCGGGAGGGGGAACTATGGCAAATAGGGGAGAAAAAGCATGGTTGATCAGTATGAGGTATTTAAGGGAAACGGAGGTCAAGGAACAGGATTCTTACGGACGGAAACGCGTTAGTCCAAAACCAGGATCACATATTAAGAGGGGTGAGGGGCAAAAAGCGGTAACGGGGGTGGGTCCATATTAGCACCGGGGGAAGGCATAAAGTGTGGAATCTTTCGTGGGAAAGAATGGTCGGAGTGGAAGATCTTCTGGAAACGGAAAGGGGGAAGGGGAAAGAAGGGACTGGAAGATATGACCTGAATAGGAGGAAGGGGTATTTATCCCCTGGACGGGTTTCAACGTCTATTGCGGAGGGGAATTGGGAAGATATATGTCTACGGAAAAGGGAAGGAATCCGCGAGATCGAAAGGACGGAAGGGATTTTGGGCGAAGGAGACGATACTCCGGACACTTCCTACCAACTCAGGAAAGGATAGGTAAGCCACTCTTTCTAATTTCCAAAAGAATCGTTGGTGATGGGGGAGGGGGGACTGCAAAGAACTTACACTATATGGGGGGAAGGACATCGCTGAAAATCCTGGAAGAAATCAGAAAAAATTTCTGGAAGAAAGGGGAGAGAAAAAAAAAAAAGGGGAGATAATTAGGAACTTGGACGCCGTAGAAACTTAGATGAGGGGGTTGCAATCCGACGGGGAGAGCTTTCTATTCTGTCATCGGAGGGGAGTATATCGGGGGCTTGGACCAAGCCTGGAGTAGCAAAAGGACATTGAAAAAAAATGGGTAACAGATAGTAGCTTCACGGAGAGTTTCCCAGAGTTGGAAAAAAATAGTCAAAGCTGGGGGATCCTATTGTACAAAACCAGAGTGTGACGAGGGAAGTATGCTCAGTGAGAACAAAAAGCTTATTGCGGACCATCAAGGAAAATCATAACAGCTCTAAGGGGGGGGGAACCTTGGCAGAATAACATAGGAAGCCCTTATTTCCTGGAAGGGCGGATTTAGTGCTACCTGATTACAAACTCAGGGGGCAGGAAACTTGAAAAGGAAGAAAATCTCACTCCAAACAACTTTATAGAGATGGGTCTGAAAAAAGAGAGAAGACAAAGAGTGGTCACTCAGGAGCATTAAAAGCCGCAGAACCGCCGGGTACAACAGCTTAAAGGGAAAAAAATGACGGTGGGTGTGGGGTTGGGCGGGAGGGAGACTAGAAGAAAGAGAATGATACTCAAGGGAGGGGACAGTGTTTTGTCAAAGGAATACGATTTTGATGGACCCAGGCCTGTCAAGAGCTACTGGTCATGGGGGTAGAGCGAACAGGAAGGGAACAAGAACCATCGCTATCAAAGCCCAAAAAGGGAAGGATGAAAAAATATAAAAAGTTTAAGAGTCAGTAGAGGAACAGAAGTTAAAATCATCGAAGGGTCAGAAAAGGCGGAAACAATTAAGGCCAGGAGTCGTAACAGCTGCGAGGAAGAAAGAGACGTGTTGATGTGGAACAGGAAGGAATAAGCGCGTTCTAACTCAACAGAAGTATCTTGTCACGAAGGGGTGCATAAGATCCCATAAATAAATTCATGAACCAGGGGGGGGGGGGTACAGATCAGGGGAATAGAGTAGGGTATGACATTGAGTGCCTGAGGAATCGCATTGCGCCTTAAAAACAAGCAAGTCCGATGCGGGGTCGCGCAGGAAAGAAAAGAATGTGTAAAAAAAAAAGGGAGAACAAGGAGTCCGACCTAATATGTTTCAATTTGTCATCACAAGCCGGGAAAAAAAGAAAGTTATAAACTTGACTGGGGTCAAGAAAAAATTGACAAGGTCATCCACTAGAATAGTAAACTCAAGTAAAGGACAAAGAGAAGGAAAGAAGAAGGGACTTGGCCACGAATCAACCGGTGAAAGAAAGAAAGGGGGAGGCGTAAGTCCAACCAAAGGGACCGATTTGCAGAAATCATAGACCGGTTCGTGGAGAGAGACCCTGGGTTTTCCCTGGGGACCAAAAGGGGAAGGGCATAAGGGGTTCAGAAGATGGGAATTGAAAGAAGTGGACATACAATCAGATTTCATAAAAAGGAGGGGGAAAGCAAGGGGGATCACATATTTGATTTTATGACGAAGAAGGAAAGCGGTCAATAAGGCAGACAGAATAGAGACTATGAAATTGGGAAAAAAGACACATTAAAAGGGATTGTTCCCCTTCTCTAAAGGGATAGAAAGGGAGAATATTCCAGTTGAAAGCTCGCAATACTCGGGAGTGACTACCACATTCTCTGCTGAAAAAAAACTTAACGAGAAAAATAGAAGCGCGGAAGCTCATAACTTCCAAAGGAGACGAATTCATTTCACTGCCCAAAAAATGCATGGGATCTTGGAATTGACGCATTGATCATAAAAGGCTTAGGGGGAATGTATCTAGACAACGGAGATGCCGCTCCTCTGTTCCTGCAAAGGAAAGGAGGGTCGAATGAGTCGTCGCGGCGTGACTCCAACTCAGTATTCGAGAACTCCAGAATGAAGAGGGGTGCGGTACAGTTAACTTGTTGAGGACCAACCACGCAGGGGAAACAACGGTTCCCAAGGTGGCACCCTCGTTGTGGGGCTCAATTGAAAAAAGAGAGGGACAGGTTTATTACCATGAAAGACGGAGTTATATGGGATAAAAAAACACAAGGGAATTCAATCAAGGGGGTTGATGTCTTGTCAAAAAAGAGGGGAAAAAGAACAAAGGTTTGTCATCAATATGGCATCGGAAACGGCGTAACCGAAGACCTCCGGGAATGTCCAAAAAGAAAGCTCAACTAACGGGGGCTCATGTTCCGGTTGGGGCACGCCAACTCTTGAGAAAATGGTTTACAATTGGACGGGAAAAATCCGGAAGGTCATAAAAGAACGGAAAAGGACAAACTGCCAGTACTGGAGAATGGGGTGAAGGCTCATCGGCAGGGAAGTGAGTTCACCAGTTGAACTAAGCGGAGGTTCAAGGAATGTCTGGGAAGAAAAAGAAGAAAAAGGGAAGTCAAACCGCAAAGTTGGGGGCGGGAGAAGACCACCCTACCTTCCATACGCAGAGTCAGGTTAGGACTTAACCATGGTGGGAAAAAGAAAAATTGAAGGGGCACAACTTCTTAAGAACATATAAGACCACCGAATGGCTTACAAATAGGAGCTCTAAGAAAGGTAAAGACGTATAAGATTAAGAAAAGGGAAAGAGGAAATAGAGAAACAAGTTCCCTTCGTCGACCCGGGCTGAAAAGAATTCACTCAAAAAACTAACAGCGGATAAACTAAAGGACGAAAAGTGAATTCGCGCATAGGGAATATAAAGAATGAGAATTAACATTTGTTTCTGGGAGGCGTGCTGTCTTGTTCGAGGTGGGGGGGAAAGATGCGTCAGGGACGACGAAAGGGAAGGGGGGAAAGAAGTGTTCGTGAATCAGGTAAGCAAAGAAAAAATCGTAAAAAATGAAATGGCATCTGGAAAATAAAACAACGGCTGGGAAATAAGGAGCGACAGAAAGAAAAACGTTCGAATTGTGAGGGAGCAAAGTCATGCGGGTATCGTTTCATGAAAATTACAAGGCTTCGAAGCTACTTATTAACGAAGGAGAGGATAGAAAAAAAAAAACGGGGAAGGAGGGTCGAGATTTGACTGAGAATCAGAGGTAGGACGAGTTCATTACCGCTTTGGGAAGGGCCTGAACGATACCAGAAGAAAAATAAGATCAAAAGGCAAGATACTTTTTCTTCAAAGGGTGACCAGGAAAGCGGGGAAAAATGCATTTTTTTTTTTTTGCATTGGGGAAAAACTGTACAGGGGAGAACTAAAGCCGGGGGGGGACACGGGACCACTGGGCTGTCTAAAACCTGCAAAGGAAAAGCCAGCACAAAAAATTTGAGGTTACGCCAAAGAGCAAGGCCTAGAAGTAGGAGAGCCGGATTTAGGCCGGTTACTCTGTTGTTAGGAAAGGACAGAACATCAACCGCTATGGACAGATTCATTGGTGGGGGGGGAAGCTAAGGGGAGAGGGAATGCTGGGAGGAACGTGGAGGACTGAGGTGTAAATGTTAATAAGTTCTGTGGTCAATGAGGCGTAGGAAAGTGAAAATCCAATCAAGGGAATAAGGGCAGGGGGTAGGGGAGACTTGAGTATTGAAGGTTTTGAGGACGGACCAAAGGGGCGATCATTCAATTTGTGAGTGGTTTCTTGCACAGAGGACCAGTCAGACAGTGAAAGAAATTAAAAGACAATCACTTGGCGCGGGGGAGAAAGAGTCCAGCTCGTTTAAGTTGGAATGGAGAAAAGGAATGGGTGGGGAGCACCCCGGAGGAGTGTGTGGTAGCCTAAAATCAAAGGGGAGAAGACACCCGGCAACGTACCCTTATTGGGGGGGATGTAGGCGAAACTGAAGGGTCGGCTTCGCGCAAGGGGAGAGAGTATCCAATTCGGGTTTTCAGTTGGTGAAAACGAAAACAGCACTGAAGGGTAAGGACTGGGGAGTATCCGATCAACGACTGTAGTGCCTCATAAAACCTTAAGGGATTCAGGGGAAAAAAGGAGCGGAAAACTTTTATCATAGTGGAGGGGTGTCGATGCTTGGGGGGACCAGTTTCCCGTCACTCACCTTCTTCAGGCGATATGGGGTTGAGTGGGGGATTCTCGTCATACCGAGGCAGGGACGAAAATCTTGGCAAGGAAAGAGGGAGCCTAACAGTAGGGAATCTCATTTAAAGAGAGGGACAATTAAATCCAATAAATGGAAAAAACGGGAGATGAGCGATGGAAATTACTTACAGAAGGTTGGGGGGGGGGGGCATGAATTCAAAAATGAGGGGGCATGTCAACTCAGGATTGGGAGGGAAGGGCGTGAGACGAACTTTCGACAAAAGAGGGCGACGGGAAAAATGGGCCTCTCAGAGAAAAATTTATAAACAAGGGCGCCCGCAGGGGAAGGGGTGGGAAAAAACCTTATCAGGGGTGTAAGTCTGTCAATATCTTTCTGCAGTGGACCAGTGCGTACTGGAAAAGAATCAAATAGGAGAAGCGTGGGGTGGATAAAGAATGGGATAAAAGGGGGGGGGGGGATGGACCCTGCGGCTTAACATGAGGACTGACAGGACATAGAAGAACTTTTTGCCAAAAACGGGCCGAGGCGAACAGAGAAAAGAAAATCCGGCAAATCGTACTGGGGTCCGGATGGAAAAAAAAAGGGCTCAAGGGGGGGAGCAGGGAGTGATGTGGGGAGGAGGCTGTGGGAAACGGTAAGGTGATGAGAAAGACTGTCATAAGAGGGAGGGGGTCAGGAAGAAGGACGGCAGTTTATCCCTGCTGTTTGACCCGGCGGGATTGCAGAGACGAGGATGAGCACATATTGAAAATAAAAGGGGAAGGGGGTGAGAAAAAAAAGCTACCGCATCAGAAGGGGGAAAGAAAAAGGCGAAAAGGAGATAGGAGGCACGAAAAAAAGGAATAAAAAGACGATCAGGGAAATTGCGGTAAAGCCAAACTGCGGGGTGAACCACGAATACGGGGTTTGTATCTTGTGAATGTCAAACTATCGGGAACTATGGAATAAAAAGGAAAGCGAAGGGGGAAGGGCCTTTACAAAAAAAAAAAAGAAAGAAGGAGGAGGGGTCTGTATAAAAAAAAAACTGGATTATAAATGGGCTTGGAAGGAACATCTATTATAACCAAGGAGGAAAAAAAGACGAAGAGAAGACTTCTATTCAGGTGTTCATACATTTTAGGATGTAGCGATGGGTTACTTGTAACGGGTTCTTCTCCAAATCATTAAAAGGGGAAAAAACAGCATTTATCTTCGTCCGATGGTTCATTGGAAAAAAAAGGGGGTAAAAGCATTGTACAGGATTTGACAACACATGGGGGGCGACCAGGGGAAGGGCCAAGTTTTGCAATCGCCAAGAAATCTTGCCCAATATCACCCCAACCAAGAGAACCGATTTTCAAAAAAAAAAAGGGAAAAATCCCAGAGTAGCCAGGAGGGAAGATGAAAGGCGCTTTAAAAATTGCTCCTGGATTTTAAAAAAGCTTTGAGGGGAAATAGAGCGGTCGGGGAAAAAAAGAAGCTCACACAAAAAGGAGGGGAGAGAAGAAGAAGATGGTTTGACGGGGACAAAGAGCAAGAGTGGGTCAAAAAAAAGCATAAAAAGAAGAAGGGGCAAGCGACGCGACGGGCTTACGCCTGGGGTCGTTGCTAGGGGAAAGAGGGGGGGAAAAGCTGTGGTGTATATGAAAGGGGCCAAATGATTTGGGGAGGACGCCTAAAAAGACATGAGAAGAGTACCAGGGACTATTGGGGGGGGGGGGAAAAGAGCGAATTAATGTTAATAGAAGGTGGGGAGAAACTGAAAACGACAAGATGATTATTCTGTCATGTTGATTGGGAAAAAGGGGAAAAAAGAAACGACGGACAATACACTTCTGAGCATCAAGGAAGGTAACAGGGTCAGAGGAAAACTAGAGAAATAAGTTCAATATCAGAGTCTACGCCAGTATCATTGGGAAAAGCTGGTAAAAAGAGGCTAAGAGAAAGATTAGTCTTTTTTTTCAAGAATTGAACTCCGGGCGCGGGGACAAAGGATTGAACTTGGTCACGAGAGTGGGGGGGGGGCAGTCATCCAGAAAAATCTTGGGAAAAGACAGCCGGGGGGGGGGGATTACGCAAATAAGTTGTCCAAAGGGAGAGGAGTGTTTGTAGAATTTGAGTGACTGAGAGAGCGAAGTGGCGCCTTCGTCGGGCCAACGTCGATCGGTAAGGAAAAGAATAGAGAAGGTTATACGGGTCTCACATTAGGCAAGACCAGAATAGGATCCATCTTGCAATAGCGGGGAACCACCGGGATAAACGGCCTGAGACGTCCGAGATTTCACAGGTCAGAGGAGCCGGATATTTAAGGGTCCAACTGAGGGAAAGAAACGACTCGAGGAAATGAAGAAAGGTCGGGGAATCCCCGAAAGGTCAAAACCATGTAAGAGGAGGGCTTCATATGTTCCCCCAAGTGAATCATCAAAAAGAAGAGGAGAGTTAGCATAATCACGTTGGGAGGGGAAAAAAAAAACAAAGGGGCGCTGTATCAGAAAATGGGAATTGGAAGGGGAGGGTGTGAAGACACAAGAAGGGCAAAGTCCAACAAGGAAATCAGAGAGCCAGGCCGCCATATTGAGTAGTAGTACAGAGTAAAGTAAAAAAGAACAAAAAGGTACAAGACAGAAATGATAGGGCGAGACCCATAAAAGACAATCTGAAAAGTTTTGCCACAGGAAAAGCTTGGGGACAAAGGAGCAGGCGTAGAAGCGCTGAGAAGGCACAGTTCCGGGGCCGCCCACGGTGCCCCAGGGGAAAGGAAAAGCTCAAATCCGGAAGGCTCCAGAGCGGGCGTGCATCCGCAAGATATCAGGGGGTCTGCCCAAAAAAATTGAGGGGGGCTGGTGAATACGCAGGACATCGAAGGGAGGTGTAAGGGAAAAGAGCCGGGAACACTGATACGTGAAGCGGTAGAGCGCGGTGGCTTAAACAGTCGATAGGGTGTCTAACTCTTAAACTAGCGCTGGGGCAATCCAGGGAAAGAAAAAGAAGAAAATGCATGAAAGGAGGTTGCTGGACGGGAATGGGTTCTTCCACACGCAGGGGGTAGAAACGGATGCTCCAATTTCCCACGGAGGTGGAAAAATAGAAGGACCCAAAGATGGAAAGAAGGGGGGGGGGGGATGGACCAGACTTTTGAGAGGAAATCAAAAAGGGAGTACAAGGAAAACTTTGGGGGTTCAAATATTGGTGGGAACCTAAGGGGTAGAAGAAGACAAAATCATTCCACGAACGAAGAAAAGCACGGCGTAAGGGAAGGAACCAACTCTCAACTCAATGGAGGCTTTCGTCTCATCTGGGGATAGCCGTGTCTGGCTGTACAAACAGTCGGTAAAATACTTGACCTGTCAAAGAAGCAAGGGAACACGCAAGGGATGGGGGGGAATGTGCAAAAAGGGGAGGGATGAAGTTCAAGGGGGGACCCTGGATTTACGAAGGGGGACTGACGGAATTGGTGCCTGCTTTTCGGGGAAGAAGAAGTCGCCAAGGACGAGACTAAAAAGAAAAGAAATGATAGTAGGACGACCGGACGGGAAGAAGATTGGGTTTTCACCTGAGAAAGAAATGGGAACTAACTCACACTGTAAATGGGATCTGATCTGAAACTAAGCATCAAAGGGCCCGGAAAAACAAAATGACCCGAGGAAGGGCCCCCGCAGTCAATAGGCGGAAAACATATTTAAAGAAAAGCAAGGAGAAGAAAAAAGCAAACTCCTCAAAAATCGGGGAATGCAGCGCAAAAGGGAAGAGGACTAAAAGAGATGTGGGCGAAATAAGGTGGGTGACTGCTTGAAGGGAGGATTGAAAGTGGCTGACAGGACGACCCCAAAAAAAAAAAAAAAAAAAAAAAAAAAAAAAAAAAATGGTGGGGTTTAACGGCGGTCGCTTTAATAATAATCAGAGTAGAAAAAATGAAAGGTCACTCTCTGCAGTGCAAAGTGGATATCAGACAAAAAGGATGTTGCGGGTATCTGAATTGGCCAGATAATTTCTGAGGGTAGGGGAAGAAGGTCACAAAGGCCGGTCTAAAGGAGTCCTTAACGTATGATGAAACGAGG
>Ga0179593_1338231_pt1 | contig 10062 bp, 8 predicted proteins | sample CZODoug2_1_08_16_FD_185931 | JGI IMG/M metagenome (GOLD analysis project Ga0179593, IMG submission 185931) | Vadose zone soil fungal communities from Angelo Coast Range Reserve, California, USA - CZODoug2_1_08_16fungal (PacBio error correction) | ecosystem: Environmental > Terrestrial > Soil >...
AGGGGGGGGTGACATCTCCAGGAAAAACTTCGAAGAGCGGCAGGAGGAACAGGCACTGAGGGGGGATGGGGGTGAAGTCTAATGCCATACAGTGGGTCAAAAAACGGAGGGGCAAAAGGGGACCAGATGAAAGTCAAAATTCCGGAACGAACGCTGGGTAACGTACATAGAGCTAAAAGCGTCTATCTGCAGCGGGCACGTCTGTCAGGAGAAGGGCAACTGGAAATGGCTCGAACACGTACGGTACGGTGTCGAGGGAAGGAGGAAGAATGAAGACATTGAAAAGACGGTGCTTCCGCGAGAAGAAGACAGTTCCCTGTTCAGAGGAGGAAGCCCTGGGCAGCCCGAAAAGAAACAAAACAACGGAAAAACCGCCCGTGGGCTCTATTCCGGGAATAGGGGGAAACATAAAAGGCAAACGCGGTATAAATGGGGCGAGTCGGCGAGGATGATTCAAGTGGGTATCGCCGCAAGCCTTCCCGGGCTTGATCTTGGAAAAGAAAGGCCTTTCACGAGTTTGCACGGAACAGAAATGAGGGGGGAGTTACCGCAAAAAAAAAAAAAAAAAAAAAGAAGAAGAAAATCACTGCGCCGCCAGGGTGTCCCTAAACTTCTCAAGGCAAGCCTAATTCCAGTGTTGCAGCGAGGCACCGTACCGGATGGATCACCGTATAAGGCCGGCTTCGACCGCAGGAAGACAACAGAAAAGCAAAGAAAGGAATACGGGGGGTATGGTACACAAGATGAGGGAACCTCCCCAGCGGCAGCCCAGCGCCAAGAAAAGAAGAAGGGGACATTGGAGGAGGATGCGCAGCGAGTGAGAGCAATGCGTTTTAATGCAGAGATAAAGCAGCGAATGTGGTTCTAAAACGCACAAACGGGGCAGGGTGAGAACGAGGGAAAAAGATTGCGACGGGGGGAAGACTGGGGAAGCCGTCCGGTACCTACGTCAAAAGCGGCACTAAAACCTAAGAAAAGTACTCGGTCTGGCGATGCGGGCGGGACAAAAAATCTCAGAAAGGCGGTCGGAGAATCCTCAGGCTTTTCCACCGAACGTTACTACTGAAAAACCACGATTGCTCGTAGGTCACGGCCGATCGCAATACCCATGCACAGAGGCTCACAGGGGTGCCGAAAAGACAGAGAAAAAAGCCATCGTAAAAGAAAAACGAGGAACTTTATTGGAGATGATGAGTGGGAAACCTGCCCAATCTGGAAACGGAACCAAAAAAAAACGTCGATTACCAGAACAGAAAAAAGCAGGAAAAGGATACCACATGAAAAGCGACAGAAGACGTACATTAGGGGAGTGACCATATTGGGTAGATTTCCCAGTCTATTCAAAGTGAAAATAAGAAAGCGGCATCAAAGGACCGATAAAAGATCGAAAAAAAAGAAAGACTGGGTGACGATCGGGACACGTCCATGTAGCCTCGAAAGGAACGTCCTTCTTCTGGAACACGGCCCGTTTACGAAAGGTGTACTCAGAGAAATCGGGGAACGGGAGAAATCACAAAAACAACACAACGGCTGAGGTCGTAACTTCCCTGAGAGTGGACGATGTCGCCTAATTGGGGGAGAAAATTGAGACGGCACGGACGCAGCTGGAACGCGACTCAGTCAGGGTGCTGGGGCCATTCAAAAGGACTTCAAGGAAACTTTATAGAAAAAATGAAAGGGACGAGCGCATGGAAATCCAAGGGCGGAAGACCTAGGGTGGGCAACGTGTCCCGGATCGAGCCACAACGCGAAGTAGATATCTACTAGAGAAACCTCCCACGTGAGAACTGAAACTTTAATGGCCCTCAGCGGGTCGATGAGGGTAGGTAGAGTGCGGTGAAGAAGAGGGAGAAGGGGACGCCCAAGTGAGTTGAAAAAAGCATGTCTCTTTGGGGGAATATGTCATAAGATCCGGAAGGTAGCCAGCAATGATCCGCCTCCTGTAAAAAAGGGTCTGACATAGGAAAGAAGAAAGGTCGATAAATAGCAGACTGAATAGGGTGTGTTTTCTAACAAAATTGCAGCTGACACTTAATGCAGCCTGGCATGCGGTGGAAAGCGGGGGATCAAAAGGGGCAACCTTGGAAGGGGCAAACGGGGTTGGGGAGGACAACCACCTGAGGGGCGTGATATACGGAATTTGCGCTACAGTCATTTCACTGTAGATTATTGACATTCATATGACGGGAGGAAAAAAACTGGTGACGGGTGGGAAGTTTAAAAGGGGAAGATCGTAACCGCCCGCATCCCTGTTCTTCACAGGAGGGTGACTTCACAACGAACCAGGAACGGACAACAGCCAAGAAAAAGGATTTCCACACGATCGGAAACCATCATGGACAGGAGAGGAGGAGAGAATCGGAACGTAGCTCGCGGTTAAAGCTGTTTGCCCTTTCGGAAAGGAAATCGCTCGCACACGCAGAAGGTCCGGCACTACCGTAACAAAACCAACTGACCGAATGAAACAAGAAAAAAAAAACTGAGGGAGAGGAAAAGGAGGGGGGGGAGGAAGTATCTCTTGGGTTCCGGGAAAGTTCAAGAGGGGCGTTGTGAGAGCAGAGACACCCCTGGTACGAACGGGACCCAGATCAACGAGAAGGAAGGCACGCTGTCAAACTTCAAAACACGATAAAGAGAACTGGCCATGAAGGGGGCGATCGTGGAGGCTGGAGAGTAAAGTCTAAGGGGGGGCGATACCTCGATTGGGTCCCGTACGACGAAACATGAGGAAAGGAGGACTGATCTCAATGGTAAACTGCCAAGGAGAAAGAGGCCCGGTCTTCGTCGTCACGCGTCAGCAGGAAAAATGGACCGTCAGAAAAAGAGAGTCGCAGCAATGCTTCCTTCAACCCAGGGCAGTTATAAAAAAACAAAAGGGTCGGGCAAACACCTTGACAACCTCTTGTAGAAAACAAACGCCAAGGGACAGGAAATTCCTACATTTCGGACACGCCAATAGGATCGAACGACACAGAACTTCAGGTGGAATCTCCGATCGGAAGTGGACTGAGTCGAGTCCGACCGCGTCTCCCAGAGGGCTTAAAAAAAACATGGGCGATTGTCCAAGACGGTAGGATTAGAAAAAAAAAAAAAAGACCCCCCGGGGAAAGGCGGGGGGGGGGGAGCAACCGCACGTAAAAAAACGCCCGGACGGTCGAAAAAGGGAATAAAACGACCCTATATGAACTAGACAAGACGAGTCCATTGATCTAAGTGAAGAGCTGCTAGCGGCGCTACGCGACTGAGGTGTGAAAACAGATACCAGTCGACAAAAAAAAGACAAAAACTCCTCACCTCCTTTTAGTTGGAAGGTTACAAGACGTAAGTGGGGCCCGCGGCAAAAGACAGGGGCCCAGAACAACCGTAACAATCGTAAACTAGTTCCACTGGGCGGCCGGGGGTGAGAAGAAAAAAGGGAAGTGTGCGAAAAGAAAAGAGAAAGTGACTACAGCTACCTGGTGTACGTTAGTTCTACTTGGGGACTTGGAAACCTTCTAACGTCGAAACGCGGGGAAACAAAGAAGGAACTGCCTGCTAAATCGCTCGTAGAAAACGAAGCGACATGGGTTCTATCGATAGTTCAAGGATGGCGCAGAGGAAAAAAGCTTAAAAAAGGAAAAGGCGGAAAATGCAAGGGAAAAACATTTTCGTCCCGCCGGAAGGCATTCCTTTTGCGGTCACTCGGGCGAGAGCTAGGGAGGTCACAAAGGGTGGGGGCCTGACCTGGGAAATCTTGACGAGAAATCATCAGCCATCCTCCGACCAAAGACATAGAAGGGGAAAGCTTGGCTCGAGGCGGTGAGATCTCTAGACAACCTTAACACTTTATCCATGACATGCATGGTGCTACTGATGGGGGGGACGAAAAAACCAAATCAAATGTGGGGGAGTAAAAAAAAAGAGGGGGAGTGAGTCACATATCGGAATCCTCCTGTTTAAGAAGGCGATGGGCAGGGGTGGGTCACATGAAAAACAAATATCAGCCCCGCCGTACTGCTTTCGTGTGCTTCGGGCAACTGTTGCCCGGAGGGGGACTACGGGGGGTACAAAAGTCGCGGCACTAACAAATTTAGTCGGACTAATTGGACATGCCAAAAGGCTCAAAAGAAACCCAGCTTTGTGGCGCGTAGGAGAAAAGACAAAACCACTTCAAAATGTCAAAAGAGTGACCGCCGCAACAGGGGGCTTCAACTTTATAAAAAAAGACGAAGCCAATGGGGGAATCCGAGCGCCATCGCGCGAGAAAGGACGGGGGGCGAACTGGATCAGACCGGGGGAACCAAAAGAGAAAAACGGGCTTCGCATAAGAGTTACGTGCAAGGGATAAAAAAGAAGGGTCCCCCCATGGGATCTTGGATAAAAAGACCGAGTGAAGCTAGTCCGACCAGGTGACGGAAGATTAACGGACAATAAGGAGAGTAAGGACAGGGGGGGTGATGTGAGCACGGAAACGGCCGTTTCCATGAAAACGGAGAAACATCGCAGTAGAAGGGGGGGGAAAATTGGCACGCTCGGGAACTGGGCATAGAACGGTCAGCTTCTAACAACAATACCTCGGGGGAAAAAAGAGCCGCCCCAGCTATGCCATAAGACGTGCCTCAGCTTCCAAAACACTAACCGGGGGAGAAAGAAAAAGGAGGGGTGTCGAGTTCCAGGACCTCACCACATTCTGCAAAAAGCAGATTCGAACTAAAACCTTTCAAAGGCTAACAGGCGCGGAGAGCAAAGGAAAGAATGCTAAAATTCATCACGGAGGACCACTAGGGGGAAGAAGGGACCGGGAACTTAAAAGAGGCAAGGGGAAACGAAAATTTGCTAGGCAGTCAAGATTCCCTACGGGTCAAACACGCGAGTATCGTAGCTAAGGGTCATTAGGAAAAAAAAGAAAGGGAACGATGTACTAGAACCTTAAGAGTGAAGAATGGACAAGAAGGTTACAAAGGTACCGCCAAGTCAGTATGTATTTCCAAAAAAAAAAAGCGGAGGGGGGGGGAAAAAGCTCATCACGAGAAGGAGCTTCCTCGCAAGGTCGAGTAGATTAGTGTCCACAAGACTAACAGAGTATAGAGTAACAAAAAAAAAAAGGGGGGGAGGAAAGATATCGGGAGAGAGTTAAGAGGGGGGGGACCAAAGCAGGGAAACTCGAGGGCAATTCTTCAACCGCGCTGAAAGGGAAATGCCGCGAAGGTGAAACAAACACGTACTAGATTCCCTAGAGTTGTGTTCCTGATTTTCCCGGGCACCGTTCTCAGCGGGGAAGGGGTAACGCAGTCCGGCCAAACATCGGAGGGAGGTAAGGAGAGCGAGAAAAGGTTCAGACGGGGGGTTAGGGGAACCTGGAGCAATTTTAAACCTGTCTTCCGGTAGATAAGGAGAGGAAAACGGTTGCGAGTCAGTGGAAAAGGAAGGACTCCTCTCAGGTGAGCTCCCTTCCTCCTCGGAACATTTCCAAGGGAAAGCTTCATCTACTGGGAGCCATGTCCGGGTATAAAACAACAAGCACTGAAAACAGGGGGAACGTGGTAGCTATTCCGGCAAGGAAAGGGGGGAAAGAGCTGGGCCAACCGGGGGCCATAATCTTTGGTGGCGTCTCAGTATTTGCGACGTGACGCCGGAACGAAACGGCCGGGAGGGAGCAGTCAAGTTCCAACGCGCCAAAAATTTGATGTGCAAGCCGGAAATGGGGGGGGGGGGGGGTTGGGGGGGGGGGAATTTCGTTCAGGGGAAAAGTACAATGAACACACCGTAGCAAAGAAAGGATTGGTCCGAAAAAAAAAAAAAAAAAAAAGAGAAAAAAAAAAAATAGCAACACAGACTGGGAAGGAGCAGAGCACCGTCACGAGCGGGAAGAAACACGAAAGGGATTAGACCGAGGAAAACCTGAGAAGAATAATCCCTTGAGGTTAGCACCAGGGCCCCTTCGAACCAGGCAAGAAAACGCAACGATCCGGAGGAAAAGGGTCTTATGCTGCGCAGCGAAAGTGAGCCGGCCTGTTAAAGGAAAGGGAACGCAAAATGAAATCCGAGTCAGAAGTAAATCAACAACTGGACTGAGGGGGGAGAGAGTAAGGCCGCGACGGAAGGAATGGAGGAGAGAAGGTTGAAATAGGACGGAACTCCTGGTCCCACAAAGGGCCGAAAGAAAACAAAAAAAAAAACAATTGATAAGCTTTCGTTGATCAGGGGGGAAGGGGGGAAGAACCTCGGAAGGAGGGGGGAGGAGATCTTGAAGAACGGTCATCTTTAGGAGATACTTTTCTGAGAAAAAATTTCTTCAGGGTCAGACCAAGTCAGATCGTCCCACCGCCAAGGAATGGCAAAAGGGGGTGTGTAACGAGAAACGATAACATCCAGCGGAGGCGATCCGTGGGTGGTTGCGACCGTGAATTGGGTCTAAGGGGATGGCTTCAAGCTTTCTGCGCCAAGGGAGCATGAAAGCACAAGGCGAGGAAAAGCAGGGGAAAAGCCGACCGAGAGGAAAGACACGTCATGCAATCGACGCGGATTATCCGGGTCGTTGATTCAACCCATGACGAAGGACCGTGGTGGGAAAGCGAATCAAAAAAGAGAAAAGCCTGGAAAGGATACTCGGAGGACCGAAAAAGCAGGCCACTAGTATAGACCTCATGACGGAAAGGGGGAACGTCTTGGGGGACACGCGCAAGCGAAGGTGTATGCAGGACCGCCGCTCACCCGGGAAGAAAAATCACAAGGAAACGAAACCTTCACGCGCTGCATAAAAACCCGGAGGCGGATTGACGATGCGCCGAAAGGGGGGGGGAAGGAGGGCCGCCGATCAGTGAAAGATTGAAAATCGAACGATATGTGTCGGTTTCCATGGCCCATTCTCCCCCGGCAAACATGCAACGATGCAGATCGAAATGGGGACCAAAGGAGGGGGGCGAAGTATTTGCGTCTTCAATCTATCCACACTCGAGAGCGGTGCGACCAGGCTCGCCGGAATACGATCGCCGACCTGGACCCGCTTAAAGGGGAGGGGGGGTTAAGATGCGAGTTGAGGTTGAAGAGAACTATAATACTGATGTTTGCTCCAAGAAAGGGGATTGGTTGTTAGTCTTGGTAAGGCTTGGTTGAACAATCGCAGGGGGCATTGGCACCGGGACGAATTCTGTCGAGAAAAAGGGGGGAATAGGATATCCTCAGAAGATAGTGATGTTCGAGAAACGGTAAAGGGGCGCTGCAGAAGTTATGCCATGGTGGCAAACGCCGGGATATGGGGCTCAACAGGGGGAACGGTGTTGGAAAACTGGGCTTAACCGGGTGGAAGGAAAAAACACCTGGCTGTGGCGTTATCCAGGAAAAGGCGCTGACATTCAGCAGCGGCGAGATTGAGACACGTCATTAGACAAGTGACGGCGATGACCGAGGGGGGGAAGAAGAACGTAACGGTAAGGGGGAAAAATTGAAGAGATTCCCCGAAACGACGCAGTACCCTTGGGGGGGGGGGAGGGGGGTAAAAGGGAAGGAAAAAAAACAGCCCAACAATTAAGACAACACGCATTCATAAGTCAGCGATCGAAGAAGAATTGCAAGATTGTTCGGGAAAAAGAAGCAGAGAGGGACATCTGGAACCTTTCGGACAGGGGTGGACTTCTCGGTACACATAGAAGACGCTGCCCTAGTGACCAATAATAACCGCCATACAATCGCACAAAACAACGGATTAAAGGAAGATATTGATCTTGGAAGGGAATTGGGGGAGAACCTTGGACGCTTAGGTAGCGAGTGGGGGCCTTTCCCCTGTGGAAGGGGAACAGATTGTATCACCAGAGAAAAGGAAGAAGTTCATAAAACTCCTATCCTATAAAGAACCGGGGGAAGCTTCCGGAGGGATTACGGCCTGCCGGATTGCCGACTGGGGGAAAGAAAGCTGCAGGTAAACCGCCAACGTGGACTTTCTTCTGATACTAGAGGCAGGAAACAGGAAAAATCCATTTAAAAAAGAAGGGAGAAAAGAATACAGAAAGAAGGAGGGATACATCTTGTCTGGGGCTGTCGCGATTCCGCACGCTAACTGCAAGGTTGTGGAGGGGAGAAAAAAGAAACATGGAGGGAAAAAATGAGGAGAAAACAAGTGCGACCCTTGTAAAAGGACCTTCTTGCCACTTGGGAAAAAATAAGAGAAGACGAAAATGGACAGCTCGAACAATAACCTTTGTAGGGATATAATAAAGGTCTGCTCGATGTGGAAAAAAAAGAGGAGACCAGGGCTGGCGTAGAATTGCCTTCGGAGGTCAACAAAATCTTGATAAGAACCAGAAAACAACAAGAAGATGGACTGTGGATCAACCTAAGTAGAACCGGAATTATAGAGGGAAAACTCCCAACACGACGCCCTAACTGCAACTCACGACCCCTATAATCGGAAGGATCAACTGGAGTATAGGTCTAAGGAGGCAACGACGATAAAGGGGATCGGGAGAAGGACAAAAGGCAAAAAACTCGAGTCAGGAACCGCAGTGGAAGGGTCCAAAATTAACGTCAGCGGAAAAGAAGACCAGGGTCTCTGGCGAACCTGTCCTCCCACAAAGGACAAAGGCGTGTCCAGGGAGAAATGCCTATCGGGGGAAGCCATCGATCCACAAAGGTCAGGCTACATCTCGACTCCAGACAGGGGCGAACTAGTGCACCTGAGGGTGGCGGAAAGGGTCGAAATTTTCTATCTGGGGGAACCCTGCATACCGTAGGAAGGGAGAAGGGGCAAGAACGAAGGTAATTATGAAGAAATACTCCTTTGCAGTACCGGGAAAACGCCTTGATCCGAAAATCATGGAGTTAAGAATAGAAAAAAAGAAGGCAGTGGAAAAGGCGAGGGAAGGGGGAAACCACGCATCTCGAATGTGAAAGGAAAGTTCCACTAAGAGCTCTCGCGAGATGCATGATGGTAAAAAAAGGAACAGACTAGCGGAGGCGCGCGCGTCATCGAGTGGTGGGTAAGGGGAATAACGGGAAGAAAGGGAATTAAAAAAGCCCCATCAAGACGGTCATCGGGAGGAGAAGGAACAAAGACGGAGGGATGCTGGCTCTCTTCGTCGCGATTAACACTGTTAAATGCTTGCATGGAGGCTATCGACATTCGACGAAGACAGAGGGGGGGTCGAGAGAGGTCGAGAGAAGAGGAGGGGAGGAAACCGGGGTAGGCGACGTCCGCCTTTTATGCGATGTCTGACCTCCCGATCACAACCAAAGAAAACCTTACTTCTGGATGGGGGGGCGTCCTGGCTGGGTTTGCACGGCAGTTACCGTGAAGGGAGGGACCGCAAAAAGGGAGAAGTAGGACAGTTCGGCCTTCAACTCTGAGAACACTCATCCATCTTTGGAGAAAAGTCGACAATCGACACCGTCACTCTGGTAGTGAAGGGGAGAAGTCAACCGTTGAGAGGAGGAACGCACGCCTCAAGCCTCAGGAATAGGACTCGTCTGAAACCAGAGCTGATAAGCCGATGTTTCTACACCTGCGGTCTTCGCTCGGTCCGGCTTCAACGAAGGGAGGAGTCGTGGTTATCTCTCAAGGTGATCCAGCATGCGGTACTTTTCCGAACTGGGAGGGGCTGTTTCCGAGAAAGGGTGAGGGGGAGGGAGAGGGGAGGAAGGGGAAGGTGTTGGATGTCCTCACCGAAATTTCCTGAAAAACGCTCACATCAAAGATTCTGACTGGAATTGAGAAGGACCTTTTAACGAAGGGGGGGAGGCAGAAAACGTAGGAAGAACTCACCAGGGGAATCCCCCAATTGGCCGAACGGAAAAATCGGTGACTCACTAGAAAACTCACTTCGGTCACGAGAGAAAAGGGAGGTGTTCGGTTGGTTTGAGGACCCAAACGTACATTACAAAGCGGCTGTAAACTGACACGGAACTGCTCCCGAGGCGCGGAAGAGAAGAGAGAAGGGGAGCGTCACCTGAACAAAGTTGCAGGCCTCTCAAAAATATACACAGGTACATCTGGACCGTACAGGACAGGTGACTAGGCCGTGAATGCCGGGGAAAAAAAAAGAGGCCTATCGCATCCTGCTCACGACTGGGAAAAACTTGAGGGTCTTC
>Ga0179593_1442291_pt1 | contig 10062 bp, 17 predicted proteins | sample CZODoug2_1_08_16_FD_185931 | JGI IMG/M metagenome (GOLD analysis project Ga0179593, IMG submission 185931) | Vadose zone soil fungal communities from Angelo Coast Range Reserve, California, USA - CZODoug2_1_08_16fungal (PacBio error correction) | ecosystem: Environmental > Terrestrial > Soil >...
GATCCTGATAACATCCTACTCCCACTCCCCAGCGCCGGGACCCCCCCCTGCCAAGGCCTGCAGCCCCCCCCCCCTCATCGATTCCCCAAGACCACCCCCACCTCATCCACAGCCTGGCCCCACCCACCCCAGCCTTCCTGTGCCCGCCGCTTCCAGCGTGAACAATTCGGCATGGATCGCACACTCGCTCGCAAAACCCTGGCCAGCGCCGCTCCCATCCTGCCGCGCCCCCGGTAAACTCCTCCCCGCCCGATACCCGCCCGCGCCCGCGGATCCCAATATCCTGTGCGGCCAATCCCCTCGCTCGCCTGCCCCCCGCCGCCTGACCTTGTCACACACCGCTCTCCCGGCGCCCTGCCCCCTGCGCGCCGGCCCCCCCCCCCCCCTCATACGTTTTATACCGCTGCCTCCCCCCGCCGCCGAACGCTGAAACCACCCCCGGCAGCATCCACCACGAAACCCCCATGGACCCCCCCGCCTCGGTCCCTCCGTCACGCTTCTGCTCCCGCGCCCCCACCGTCGCCCGGTCCACCGCATACCCGCCGCGCCCCCGCGACGCCGACCCCCCCCCACGTGCCAACCGCCCGATAGACAGCCGCCCACCCCACCCCCCCCGCAGAGCCCCATCGCTACTAACCTCCACCTCTCCCCCCCTCTACCTCTTCCCACGTCCCCCCCTACGCTTTCTTAACTTTCTTCACCCCCCTATGGCTCGTCATTCGTTGCCCCCCTTCCGCTGCCTCCCTTACAACGGCCGCGGCCCCCGCTACAACGCTTCTTCCCCTCCCGAATTGTCCGCGCGTGACAACGCAATAGACCTCACCACCAGGTCCGCCCATCCCGCTTTCCTCACCCGACGAATCACCCCGCATACAGCAACATTCCCCGCGCGTTTAGACTCGAATCTTGACCAACTCCCCCCCTTCCGCCAAGCCCCCCTTACTAGTTCCCCCGCGCCCTAGCACCCCTCCGCAATACCCCACCCCCCCGCGTCTCCGCTTCCATAGCATCCCTCCCCGCAACACCTCGTCCCGACTGGCACGTCCTTCTCCAATCGCCCGCCCCTCCATGTCTCCCCTCACATAGTCCCACCCACCCAGCGCCCCTCCTAGACGGGCTCCACATGTCGTCCCAAGCCCCCGCCGCCCGCCCAATCTGATAGTGCCCCCCCCCCCCCCGCACCGCGCCCCCCCCCCCCCCCCAGAGCCGTAATAAGAAGCCCCCCGAGCCCGCCCCACCTCCGTCTTCTTTCCACAACCTTTCCTTCTCCTACCCAGAACAGCCTCGGACCCTACCACCTCGCGCTCCGCCGCTTTCATCCTGTGAGCGCGCGACCCCCCCCCTTACCCGACGGTCCAGGGCGCACCCTCCCTAGCCCCCCCCGCCCACCCCCTCCACCCCCCCCCCCCCTCCCCCCCCCGCTCCCGAGGGCCCCTACCGGCCTTTGGCCCCCGCCCCCCCCCCTCCCGCCCATCTCCCCGCCGCGTCTGGTCTAACCATCACCACATAATCTGCGACGACCCCCGCCGCGCCATCCCCATACATCCCCCCGCTACCATCGCTTCCGAATTGGCCTGCAACTACCTCCTCTTGCTGACACCTTCTACTCACCAAGATTCCCCCCCACGTCGGCGCGACCCATCGCCGTCGCGACCAACACTTGCCTATTGCGCGCACCCCCGCCCCGTATTTCACGCGCCGAAAGCGTAACCGTTCTCACCCCCCCCCAACCTCCCACCCCCCCCACCCTCCCCCCCCACCACCCCAACCCCCACCTCCCCTCGTCCCGCGGCTCCGACTTGCTCCCTCGTCGGACCCCGAGGATGCTCCAGTTCGCGAGCTCCACCCTGCCTACTCACAACAACAACCACCCCCACGCGACAGTAGCGTGACGCGACAAGATCCGACAGATCCGACGCCGCAACTGCTCCCGCGGCTCACCTCGAACGCACCACGACCACCTCCCCCGACGCCCGCCCACGTCAGAACCGTCAGACTTCCCCCCCCCCTCTCCGCCGAACTCCGGCCGTTGCCGCCAACATCAATCTCCTCCGCCCCCCCCGCGCGCGGACTCCTCCTCAGCCAGACTCTTACCGTCGCGAACCTCCGCGTCACTACAACCCGATCCCAGCCAACGCAACCGCCCCCTGCCCGGCCCCCACACACCTCACCCCCGACCCACTCTCCCCCCGACCTGGACATCCCGCCGGATTCCTCGACCTCCAATCCTGGTACCAACCCAGACTCTGCTATCTCGAGCCGGCCCACACACCCCGTAGGCCACTCCGACCCTCCGTAATGCGGCGCGCGCTACACCCCCCATCCCTCCCCCTCGGAGGTACGCCCCTCAGTGATCCAAAGCCGCTTCATATGGAAGCCCGATAGGCCAGCCCGTATCCTCCGCCTATCCAGAACAATCACGCCTCGGGCCTCTCTACCCCCCTTCCGCCGCGCACCCCTACGACACCTTAGCGACGCGCCTCCGCCGCCGGGATATACCCCCGGCCTCACGACCAACCCCACAAGACTCTGACAGCCCCCCCCCCCCCCCCATCGGACCTGACACCAATCCCGCCTCCCACTATTGGAAAGCACCTCCATCGCCTATCGCGCCGTACCGCCTACTCACCCGCACGCGTTGCCCGGGTCCTTGCGAGCAGCGCTGACCCCTTAAGCTTCGCGACCCGCCCCTCGAACGGCCCTCAAACATCCCTACGCGCTGACTTGCTGTATTCGGATTTCCATAACTATGGCGCGACAACGCCTGTATTCTACCCTCTCCTGTCCTCACCCCGAACAATTCCCGCGGACGCAACACGCCTTTACAACCACCACGCCCCCACCTCCATACACACCCTCCACCAGGTCCAATACAACCCCCCCCCTCGATTCCCCCCACCCCCTTCCCCAACCCGTCGGTCGCCGGTCACCCACTTGCCCTCCCCGGTGCCTCCTGCCTCCATCCCGGCGGCACCGTCACCGCTGCGCAGACACCCGACCCGCCGCTCCGGGTTCCCACTCTCGGGATCCTGCCCTGTGCTCATCCAGCTCCTCCCCATCACTACCACCCCCCCCCCCCCCCCCACCCACACCCACCCACCCCCCACCCCCCCCACGCCTACCCACAAGTAACAACCCCACATGCCACCAGCCCCACCCGCCCAACCCCCCCCTTCCACTGGCAGACCACGCCTGCTGCCCGCGCACGCAGCCCACTTTGCCCACACATATCGACCTCCACGCGCCCGCTACGCTGGACACATCCTCCCTACCCACGGCCGCCCAACTAGGACTCCCTGCCCCAAGTCTCTTTTCCCGGAAGCTGAGCTGCACTCCACCTACCCACCTTCTCACCCGCCCTGAACCCGCACACAACGCCACGGACTCGACTCGCCCCCCCAACTCAAACCTCTGCACCGCGCTACCCCGCGCGGGATGGCTCACCCACGCGTTCCCCTCCCACATCGCTACAACACCGCCCCCACGTCTACCATCGAGGTGCGTCGTGACAGATCTCCGGAACGCTCACCAAGCTTCCCTCGATGACGCCAATCACTCACCCAGTCACACGCGCCTCCTCACGCCGACCGCGAACCCCGTCCCCTGCCTCACGACAGCCCCCCCCCTTCAAACCTCTCCCGCAACGCCTTCACGAACAACCCAACTACGACCGCGGCCCAGCCTACACCAGCTCTTCGTACACCACCCGCCCAGCCCTATCACAGCTCTCTCCGTGACTCCACGCCCACCAGTCGCACTTCTTCGGCGCTGCATTTAACCAGCTCACAGCCCCACCACAGTGCCACTTATCCCCCTCCCGCAACCCCTACCACCGTCTCGCAGAGCCGGCGCTTCTCCCGCCTGGGCTACCGTCATAGCAACACCCGCATTCGCGATGTCCGAGCAGCCGCCTCGCTTCGCCGTAGCGAGTCCTCCCGGCCGCCCGGCGTCGCGCCTTTGACCCGGCCGACGCCAACTGCGAATCCCCCCGCGCCTGTCCCCTTTGAACCCCAGAGGACCCACCCCGGGCACCTCCTCCTCCCCCGCTACCAACAGCCCGCCCCGCGCCTTACCGTGATAGGTCCCTCCCCACCCACCACCAACCGCGCTTTCGCTGCGCTACGCTCTTCACCCCCTCCCCGACACGAACCTACGCCACTCGCTTTTTGCCCGCTGACCTCCTCTCGGCCTGATCCCCGCAACCCGACACCATCTGCCGCCCAACTCCCTCACCATTTCACCTGACCAACGCCCAGCCCAGCGCCACGCCACAGACAGACATAACACGCCACGTCAACCCCCCTGGCAGCCTCTCCACCTTCAACCACCCACCCCCACAACAAACGGAGCGAGGCAGCCCGACACAAGATCGCATAGCACTTCCAGCCGCGATTCGCCCCTTACACTTCCTTACTGGCGTGCCCTCGGCCCTGCTCGTCTGTGGTCAGTCTCGTGAACTCGTCACCCCCAGGCATCCTCCGCTTACCCTCTCTTCTCGGGATCCAGCCGCCAGACGCTCCCGCGCGCCACTAACGAGTCTCGTAAGGCCTTCCTGTCCTTACCTTCCGCGCCAATTGACAACGCGCGCTAGCTCCGCGCTAACGCTTAACGTGGCCATGACCCCCCCCTTCCCCGCTAAAGACGTCCCCACCCCTCCCTGTGCGCTTCTTGCTCCGCAAACACCGAGAGTCCCGGCTCCCCCTTGGTCAAAGGACCCACCGCTATGCCAGACCTCCCGCGTTCCACCCCCTCAAACCCCCGCCGACACTCCCCCAGCCCACACCCCCCCGCCCTACCCCCACGCTCGTACACACCACGGCGCCTGGCCTCAAAAATCATCCCCTATTCTCCACGCTGCCTCGTGCGCCCGACCCCACCCCCACCTCCCCCCCCCCCCCCCCCTACCCCCGCCAGACCTGTATCTCCCCCTGGACTCACTTGCCCCCCCCCTTGCTCGCTGCCTTGTGCACTCTGTACAACACTGCACCCCGCCCCCAAATCTGCCTCGCTCTGATCGAAGTCCCCAGAACCCACCGCTTGAGCACCCCATCTCGTGGTTTCTACCCCCTGATGCTCTCGCTACGCTCACGGCCCCGCCGTAGTAGTACCGTTCCCTCTCGTCCGCCCCGACCTCCCCCGCCTTCCCACCCCCCCCCCGCGGAAACCGCCCTCTGACCCCCCACACCCAGCCCAGGACGGGTTGCCGGTCGCCCGCGCCCTGCACACCCCGCGACCCAACTCTCCATACTGCCTTTCCAACACTCCAAAGAACCCCCTTCGCGTACGCCTCCCCTCCTCCCCGGCGAATCCCCTCGCCGCCCACCGCCCTCCGCACCATTGCCCTCGTCCTGCGATCATCACCGATTGCCTTCACCCCCCCCCATCAACCGCTTCAGCCACCCCCCCCCCTCCACCCCCCCACGCCGCCCCCCGGACGCACCTGCAGTTCAAGCTCCTGTGCGCGCCCCCCAGCCAACCAACCCCCCCCCTCCCACCCTCCAGCCACCCCTCCCCGCTGGCGCCCGACTGGTGCTGCCCGGCCCCTTCACGCGTGATCCCAAGCTGCGCAACCCTCGGCCATCGCCACCCCACTCTCCCTCTCTCCCGAAAACACCTCCGCCCAGCGCCATCACCAGCTATCCTCGCGCCGCGCCCCCCCACCCAGGTCAAACCCATGCTCCACCCACCCCCGTCAGCGGCCGCCCAGGATCATAATTGCGCGCCGCCAAGCTCGCCTCCCCGCTCGCCAGCCCCCACGCCTGTCAAGTTCGGCCCTACATCCCCCATCGGCGCCTGCCCCTCGCCACACTGTACTTCCCACCCCCGCCCCCCCCCCCCCCATGCCCCTCCCTGCCCCCCGCGAGCCACCCCCACGTGCAAACCGCCAAGCCACCATCACCCTACCCCCCCCATCCCACACGACCAACCCACAGGCACCGTCCCCCCTACGCCTCCTGCCCACTTTCCTCTCCCACACCCCCCCTGCCCCCCCAACCGCCCTCATCACCCCCCATGCTCGCCCCGCTCGGACACGCGCTCTCCCAGCCCCCGCACCTCGGCCCCTCTTCTTGCACCAACCCTCTGTTCGCCCCCCCTAACCCACCTGAGCCATCCCCGCCACCTCCGCCACACCCCCTGATCCCCCCCACCCCCACCCCCCCCCCGCCCGACTCCGGCGCGCAAGCTGTCCACAGCCCCCCCCCTGCCGCCCCCCCGACCCGCCCCCCCCACCACCCCTCCCATGGGATACCTGAAATTCGTCCCCGCACCCTGGACTGCCACACCCCTTAGACGGGTCGTCTCGTAAAACGTTTGCCCCCCTCCCCCGACATCGTCGGAACGCCCATAGACCCAACGCTTCCGCCACCAAGTTCTGGACAACCATCCCGAACTTACCCCCAGCCAACCCTCCGCCCCACCCCCCAACCCCAGCCCCACCCGCACTAGATCCTTTGAGCCTCTCGCCAAATCCTAATTATACCGTTCCCCCGACAGCCCCTGCTCCCCCACGCCCACCAAAGCCCAGCCCAAGACCCTTCCCAGACCCCCCACCCGCCCCTGGTCCCCCGGCCCCCTACCCCGTAGCCGAGACTCGCGCACACCCCCGTCACTGCGAGTCCTCCGATTTCCAAATTGCGCCATCTGCTGCCTCAGCCCCCACCGATCCCCCCGACGCACCGGCGCCTCCAACCCCCATGGATCCGCACAACATCCCCCCCCCCCCCCCGCGCCCCCCCCCGCTCACCCACCATCCGGACGCGTGCCCCCACCCCCCCCCGCCGCAATAGACACAGCCCCCGAGGCCGCTCCTCCCTCAAACCCCGCGCCCTCACCACCCCCCCCCACGGAAACGCACCCTGGCCCTCACCCCCCCCACCCCCTCGTTCCCCGCGCTTTCCATAACTGAGGCGCCCTACACCCTCCAACCCGAGGATCGGCGCCTTGTAGAACCCCAGCCCGCCCATCTACCCCCGCCTCCCCACGCGCTACCGTGGGCCGCTCGCCCCCTCCCCGCCCGCGTCTCTGGTGTCTTACCCAGCCCATCCTGCACTCCCGACCCGGCACCCCCGCACGACCCCCTCCCCCGTCGGCACCTCCCCATTACGATCTGGCCTGCCGACGCCGGCCCCACAGGAGTCCCCCCCCCTTTCTCGCCCTCGATCCCTTCCTACTCAACGATTCCCACTCCACCCAAGTTCCCACGGCTGCCGAACTCGCCCTACGCCCCGCAACACCTTGATGTTTGCGCGCCCGTCCAAACCGCCGCCCGATTCCAAACGCGCAAAGGCACACCCCCGTCTCCTCCCCCCCCCCCCCCCCCCAACACCCCCACCACAGCCCCACCCCCACCCCCCCCCCCGCCACCCCCCACCCCCCACCTACCCCCCGCCCCCCCACCCTACCCGTCCCGACCTCGGCTCGTGTGTCCGTGCACCGCACCGGAGCTCAGTTCCGCCGACCTCCATCCTCCTTCAACCACACCAACCCACCACCCCCCCACCACCGAACGAGGTGAGGACGAGAAAAACGCCAGATCAGACTCGCGAACCGGCCTCCCAGCTGCCTCCTCCTCAACCAACGACACCATGCCCGACCGCCCAGCTTGACACGCTTCCCCCCTCCACCCTCCCCTGAAACCTCCCGCTTCGGCCTGTCGCCCACAAATCACAGTTCGACCCCCGCGACTTCCCCCCCGCCGCACTCGCGCTGAACTCACCCGCGAGTATAGAAAATCCCCACCCTCCCAAGAACGCCCCTGCTGCCCCAGCGCCCCAACTCACAACCACATGCCCCGACCGGACCCTCCTGCCGCGCTCCATCACACCTCTGGGTAACCCCCAAGAAAACGGCCCCCCGAGCCCGAGCGACCAACCATCTAGCCACCTGCAAGCCGGCAATGGCCGCTAACCACTGCCTCCCCCTCCCCCTCGAGTTCGCCCTCAGATGCAAACACCGCGCCTGGCCCGATAGCCCACGCGCCTTTCGGTACAGAGACAGCCGCCTCGGCTCATCATATCCCCCCCCCCCCCCCCCCCCCCCCCCCCCCCCCCAACAACCACCCGCGCAGCCACCCTCCACCCGACTCATGGTGTGCCCTGGCGTCGGGATCTGAACGCACACATCTGAGCCCACGTCCTCGACCCGCCCTGAACAATAGCTGCCCGCCACCTCTTCGGCAAAGCCACTCCACCCACCCATCCCCGCCACCGTTCGACCCCAGATACTATATCTCCACCGCCCCCCCCTCCCCCTCCCCCACCCCGACACGCACCCGCTACCTCCGCCGCGGTCCTCTGCACGAGCGCCCAGACGGAACTCACTAAGCTTGGCGCGCGCCTCCCAAACCATCGACGCCGCCCCCACCGATTTGCCTGTTACACGCCCCCCTTCCCGGACACCTTCCCCCCCCCCACTCACACCGCATCCGCCGCTCGGGCCCCCCCTCCTACTCCACTCGTCCAACCCCTAACCCCTCTCCCCCGGCGACCACCAGCAACCCCAACACGCTCCCTCCTTTACAGCCCCGCCCCCTCTAACCACAGCCACCACACCAGTTGCCCCCAACCTACCACATAAGCCACCCATCCCGTTCAACACCTAATCCTCCCCACAACCGTCCCGGACCCCCCACGTAGCCACCATTGCCCCCACTCCCGCGCGCAGCCACCCCCTGCTAACTATCCGGCCCCTCCCGCACCTCACCGCCTGACAGCACCCCAGCGCACTCCTCCTGCGGCCATATCGCACTCGGAGTCGCTGCCGCTTCTCCCACGCTTCCGCGCGACAGCCTACCAAACCAACTACCCCTGCCCCGCCCCCCCGCCTGCCAACGCCAACCCCCATTTGACAGCATCTCCCGGTCGCGAGCAAGCACCCTTTCCCAACTATCCCCCGGAACCCTCCCCCGCCCGCCTCACTGGGCCCGCGTTCACATCCCAAACCCTCCGTTCCACCGCGTCCGCACTGGGACAGCCTGCCTATCGCCTCTTTTCCGAAGCACGACCGCGCACCTCCCCATCCACCCCCTACCTTCCCCTACCTGCCACAACCCCGCCCCACACAAGTCGGCGCCACGGCAACCTCGTACCCTCGCACAACTTCAACCTCGCACACGCTACCCGAACCGCGTCTGTGTGCTACTCGCCGTTACCCTCACCATCCGGCCTCACGCCCACCGGCGCGGACCATCGTCCCAGTGGGCCACCCCACCCGGCCCCCACGATCCTCGCCCGCGCCAACCGCCCGCCCACCCCCATCCCTCCTCTATGACACACCCCTACTCCCCCACGCCTCACCCCGGCTCTCACGCCCGACGGCCTAACACCGCTCCTGCTAGACGTCCCACAATCTCCCCCGAACGCCATCTCACCGCAACCAACACACTACCCTACGACGCGAGCTGCCACCCCACCAGCTCGTGGGGCTACAACCACCCAAAAGCTAAGCTCGCGTCGGGAAGCGGGTCTCTGACGACCTCTGCATCACCCAGCAACCCCCTCCCCTTGTCTCCCTGCATTTCAACCGTCGTCACCCAACGCCCAACCTCAACCCACCACCCGCCAATGGTCCCCCGGACTACAAAAACAGTCTTCAAGCCTACAAGCGGGTGTCCGCCGGCGACGTGATGACACCACCTATTCTATTCTTCCCTAAGCAGCCCTCCCTCCGTCTCACGCGTCGGCCCCCGCCTCCCCGGGCCCGTGCCCCCCATTCTGACTTCCCCACGCCAACTCGAGATACCGCCGCCTGCCTCCCCTTTGACCAAGTGATCCCCCCGCTCGACCCCTCTCTCCGGCACCACAAGCCCACTCGGCCCCCTCTTCCGCTGACACCGGCTCCTCCCCCAACACCCACACCGCCGGTCTTCGCTCTCGCAAGCCCGACGCCCTTTCACTCCGACCACACCGAACATACCGCTACTCCGTTTCCACTCTGCCGCGGACCCTCCTCTCCACTGCCCTGATCCACCAAACTCGACAACTCGCGCGCACACTCCGCCCCACCTCTTCCACCGAACACCACAGCCCCAGGCAGCAGCAAGCACATACGGCCAACTCCTGG
>Ga0179593_1471940_pt1 | contig 10062 bp, 12 predicted proteins | sample CZODoug2_1_08_16_FD_185931 | JGI IMG/M metagenome (GOLD analysis project Ga0179593, IMG submission 185931) | Vadose zone soil fungal communities from Angelo Coast Range Reserve, California, USA - CZODoug2_1_08_16fungal (PacBio error correction) | ecosystem: Environmental > Terrestrial > Soil >...
GGGTCGCGGATGCCTACGAGTGCAAAGGCCACAAGGGGGGAGAACGAAAACCACAGACAAGACTGGAAGCAGTGGGGGGTATTGGAGCGAAAGTGCAAAGGGGACATAAAAAGTACGATCAAATGGTGTAATCGTATGAAAAGCGTCACGACAAAGACCGCGCAAGATGGGCAACATCGGGCGAAAAGAAAGTGAAATCGCAGAGATGAGATGGACTCCAAAAGAAGAGAGAGTGTCTTCTTGGTACTCCCAAGATACGACGAGGAGGGACTCGGGGAGGCGTAAACCTTGGATGAAAATCGATTTGATAAAGAGAAAGAAAAGATGAATCCGAAAAAGGGGAACACAACAGAAAGATTCGCCTGCATGGAGGCATTTTTGTTTAGTAGAGGGGAAAATTGACGCCAGGAAACGGTAAGACCAAAGGGGCATAATTGAAGTCCACTGGAAGGGTTGGTGAACGAGAGGGGAAGGGAGAAATCAAGAGGAAGGGGCTGGAACTGGGAGAAGAACAGACAGACTGAACTTCTACTTCGAGATGCTGGAAAAAACGCTGGCGTACGAGGGGGAGATGTATAGAAAGGAAAAAAGGGTGTTGGTTTGGGGGGGGGGGTGGAAGAGGAAGCGAAAAAGGGAAAGTGGTCACGAAGGAGACGGAGATGAAGATTCAGCAATGAGAAGCAAAAGAGAAAACTCTTTGCAAGATTCCCGAAAGGCTGGAAACAGACGGGAATAAGGTCGGTAGAAAGGCTGTACGGAGTGACTTGGGAAGGGTCATGCATTATAGCACCTTTCAGTGTCGGAAAGAGCGAGTTCGCACAGAGTTATATTATCGTAGCCTCAGACGGGCCAGAAGGGGAGCTCAAGCGCCGGCGGGTGACAAGAAGCCGAGGAAAGAGAAACAAAACAATCCTAAGAGGCAGGAAACTTAAATGATGGGCAATGGTATTTTGAGACTGAGGGAGGCTATAGGTCGTGGTTGTAAGAGGGACAAGATAACCGATTAGTCAGTCTGCGCAAGACAAGTAGATAAGCAGGAATAATAGACGCCAGGGGGAAAAAAGGTCCCTGAGAGGAGTAAGAAACTGGCACAAGCCTTCCAAGGCTTCATGAAGGGCAAGGCCACACTAAAAAAGAAGAAAATAATCTTTCAACTCCTTACCAAGCAAATCGCATGATTGCTGGAAAAAATACACTACAAAGGGGAAAACGGCAGAAGGGGGTTATGGAGAAAAGCCGGAGTCCGGACGAGATGTTGAGAAAAGCAATTGACGAAAAAAAAATGAAAGAAAAAATCGCATACGAAGATCTAAGGAGTAATTACGTTAGACTCTCTAAGAGGAAAACAAGCATCATAAAAAAAAAAAAAGCAAACCACCAAAGATGACCTAAGAAGCAAGTTACTTCTCAGCGCGGAATATTTCAAGGCGCATGACGGAAAAAACGACCCAATGGAGAGGTCCCGATGACCGGGAAACCGAGCCAGGAGCAAAAACAGAAGGACAGAGGAGAGATGGTCACTAAATGGGAAGGAGGATCGAGCGACGAACAGAAAGTAGAACGGTGCTGAAGAACGAAATTGAAGATTGGGCTAGTTCGGAAAATAGGCTCAGAGGGAGCTTTCGGCGCACTAAGGGATCAAGTCGGAGTGGGGAACGGAAGTAATGAAGTCCCGGAAAAAGAATATTCGGCGCTGGTGTGGCGAGCGTGAATCGGGACGGAAAAGAATAACTCGGGGGAGTCAGATAGTCCTGTATCGGAACCAACAAGACGCCGAATGCCAACAAGACAATCAGGAATCAGGGAGGGATCTAGGGTCGACTAAGTCCCTAAAAATCAAGGAGAGTCCGGTGACAATTTTTATGAAGAAAAAGGCAGGGTCTGCGTGAAATCAAACCAGATTCTGTAGAAAAGCACGCAGTCAAGACGGAGAGGGATTGACCTAAAGGCGGGGAGTTGAGAGGGAAAAAACATAACGAACGAAAAAGACAATACGCAGCGAGAAAATGAGGAATGGGACTGGGATGGGGTCTGGAGCTGGGTCGGAAAATGGATGAGGTAGGCGTTGAGAAGGTTGAAGTCGGCGGAGGATCTGGGAAAACAAGGAGTCATCAAACAATAAAACCTGGCTCGCGGGGATCAAAAATGGGGAGGTTGAGAGTGCATGCTGAGAAAGAAGTGGAAAACGGGAAGCTAGGATTGGGGAGCTAACGCGCGGGGTGAGATGAGTAGGAGAGTAAGGGTTCACTAAAACCCTAAAAGAGGGAGCTCACGGGAGACATCGATAATCTGAGATACAGTCTGAAAAGCAGCAACGCAGCACCGCAGTTTTAAATGGTGAATCCGATGGAAGGGTGCAAACTTAAGAAAAAAGGAAGGAGTTCGCTATGGGGTAGAAACAGCCGAAGCACGCAGGAGGAGGATGTGCTTCGGAGTGGACTTGGGGCTCTGCAGACAAAGTCTGGAAGAGAGTGACTAGGGGAGTTGCTGCAAAGAAAACAAGACAAATAACCCAGTCCGACAACCAAGGAAAAAAGGGGAAGGAAAAGAATGGAATTGTGGATTGGGGGGGTAGGTCCCTAAACGAAGAAAAATAGCCGCGTGGCAGAAATCAACGGTTTAGAAAAAGGAACCAAGCCCCAAAGGCACTCGGATCGACTGGGAGAAGGAGTAGAGGACGTATATACATTCGCGAAAAATGAGGAGGTCTACAGAGCAAAAGTTCAAAGAGGAGTACTTTAAAACAAAAGGGTGCGTGCCCAGAGGAGAAGGTCGATGAATGAGAGAAGGCTCCAACAATGAGCACACGCTGAGGAGGTAGGCAGACATCGCTGAAAAAAAAAGAGGTAGTAGAGAGAAAAAGACCTCACATCGTGCAGCATGGGGGGAAAAAATCGGTCGAAAAGAGCACACAATCAAACGCAAGGGACTAAACGACAACCTGGTTTGGTTGCTCGAATGTTGCTTAAAAGGAGGAAAAAGAGAATCAATAAAATCCAGGAAAAAAGAAAAGCAAGACGCTATCCCCACACCGCACAGCAATCAACATCAAGAGGTACGGATGTGCGTCGTCGCGATGTGTCTAAAAGAGATGGCCGCAATAAGGGAAAATCAGGAAAGGGGAAAAAGCATCATCGAAGGAAACGGCGTGACGAAAAAGCACTAAGCGCGAATAGCCAGGGGGAGAGAAAGACGGCAGGTAAAAGACGAAAAAAAGGAAAGGAAACCGACCGCGCCGCAGTCGCCATTGCGGGTTCTCAGCCTAACATAGAGAGAGAGGAGGGGGTGGGGCCTGAGCGGTTGAGGGGGGGGGGCAAAAAAGATACATAAGAAAGGGACACCCGCTGTAGGATGAGACACGGTAGGAAGAGACTCCAAAACACGAGGAAAGATAAGGGAAGTTACACGGAAAAAAAAACCGGGAAAAAGGAAGATCGAAAGCTTGCGAAATGAAGAGAAAGTACGAGCAGGAGAACGCGAAAGAAAGAAGGAATGCGGTCACAAGGATCAAGGCGGGTAGTTCGCTTCGGACTCCAAACGGGAGACTTAAAAGAGAAGGGGAAGCTTTATTTGTTGCTGGTAAGCCCGAGGCAAAAGATCGAATGGGGGGGGAAGGGCTGTTGGGAGAATTAATAGCAAGTGCCAGAAGGAAGAGTGATTGAGAGCCAGAGTGAAAAAAAAATATGAGTTGCTAGAGGGTAATGCAAAGGGGTTAATCGAGCGCAACGTAACGGTGGGGCTACCTGCGGCGTATGCGATTGGAAAAAAGAAGGGTAACTTGGTAGAAAATCGGAAGGACGATGGAGACACGTCTCGAGGCGTCTGGCAGGCCTTCGGGAGATAATCCAAAACTCGAGTCACTGGCCCATGCATCCGAGAGGAAAAAAGGTGTAAACATCCCGGGGGTGTCAATTCCGAAGGGCTGACGCGTTCGAGGGGCCTTGAACCGGAGGAAGAAGGGTCTGAATCGGGAACTCCTTGACGCTTGAACAGGTTAGGATCAGATCAAAGAGAATTACGGAGGGGACAAAGGGTACGTCGTAGTTGCAAGCCACGATTATCTAATGATTGCGAACGGACTATCGTTTATAAAGATACAAAACAAGAAAATGAAAAACTCGAGAATTAGAAAAGCATTGCAATACCCGTTAAGTCGCTACTAGAGGGAGGAGGGTAGAGGGTGGTCTCTGGGAAAAAATCAGGGGAAGGTGAAAACCCGCCGGCGCATAAAGTCCATCCGGAGAGAAACGGGATCTCGCTGAAAAAAAAGCTCGGGGCGAACTAAAAACTGGGGAAGCATTGAAAGGAGGGACTACTCCTTCGGCACCAAATCATGAACGCAGCCGGGGTCAGGGAATTGATTCACGGATTTCCCAGATCCGGGGAAGGGAAAAGCAAAAAATTTGGAAGAAATGACAGGCAGAGTAATGGCACAGGAAGTCAGCCTACTCGCCTCAAGGAGAGGTTGTTGAAATATTCAGAACATAAAAAAAAGGTGCACCGGTCCTCAATACAACGCGAACAAGGTTATACAAGAAAGAGAAGGTAATGGGGGGGAACCGAGGAGTCTGGAACCCAGTTAGAAGAAGTAGACGGCTGGGCAAGAGGGTCTACAGTTGTTCCCAACGGTGAAGGGGAGAAGAAGTACATCAGGGGGGGTAAAGGGGCAGCGAAATACGCTGAAAAACAGCCTGACGAAGGTTTAAAAACCGAAGTAAGAAAATCAAAAAATGGGTGTGAGGGGGGGGGGCTACTCAGGAGAGGGGGGGAGGGGGGCTCTCTCGGGACTGAGAGAAACGAAGAGGCGCGGGACTGATGCCATACGTTGAAAATGTACGTACGAAAGAAAAAAACAAGCGAGGCTTCACCAGAGGGTCGAGGAATTGAAGCAGAAAAAAAAGAAATTTTGTGTCCAATCTGGTCTGGACGCGATTTCATGAGGCAAAAAGCGAAAAAATGCAGAGGCAGGGAGTCAGGATGAGGGAAAACCCTCAAATACTCCAAGGTTGCTCGCCACTGGGAGTGAACACAGTTCAGGACGATACACAAAAATTGCGGAAGAATGCCTGCGTAGAAGGTGGACACCGAAACTTGGTCAGAGGATGCATGATCGAAGTCACAAGAGGAAAAAAAATTCTAGAGACCACGGAGGGGAAGAGCGGGTTCACGCGCGTGATTCGAGTTAAATGAAAAAAACAGAAGAAAAAGGAGACGACTACAGAGAGGGATCTGACACAAATTGGTTGGGGGGTTTAAAGCTAATTGAGTAAAACTTAGGATCAAAGAGTTGGGTATCCGGACTCAAGAAAAAAACGATGAATGCCGAGAGGGGTGGATCATGAATCGGCGGAACGCTGAAACCCCAGAGAAGGAGGTTTGGTCGAAGGGCCGAACATAGAAGGAATTGAGAGTGACGGAGGGGGGCAGGGGACATTGTGAAAGAGGCAGGTAAATGATAGACAGATAGCAGTCAAGACGACGAGACACGAAATAAGATAAAATTCGCGCGGGGGCACTGTACAGGTGTTTTGGTGGGGGGGTAGTTGAAGTACCCGCTAACTGGGGGCCAGAAAAGAAAGTCGGTGTGCAGTTAACGGAAGGGTCTGGGAGAAAGCGCCGAAATCGCAAGAGGAGAAGAAGGGACGCCGGGACGGTAACCTTTATAGCGAGGGAGAGGGGATGGTGAGCAACATAAGCGTCAGGCGCTTGGCCAAGGTCTGGGTAACGTGACGAGGAAGGCTGGAAAACGCCCATGGTAAGATTCGAAGGAATAGGTAAGGGGATATCTGACTGGACAAATCCAGTCGGGGGGAATCAATCCGAGGATGGGGGGCCAAAGGGCTGAATAAAGGAGGGAGTAATTGAAGGGGAAGTTTCGAAGAGGGAAAGAATGCAAGGCATTTAAGAGAAAAGGAGAGTGGACTGGAAACTAGGGAGGATTGCTGACGCGCAGAAGTAATGGAAGACCAATGTGACACTACGGAGTGAGAAAAAAAAAAAAATAAAAAAGAAAACTATCAGCGACGAGCTTGGGACATTAAGGGGGAGAGGGGGATTTCTAAGGAGAGGTGGCTTTTGCGTTGGTAGCGTTGCCTCTAATCATTAGGAAAGCACATCAATGGGAGGGATGGAGGCAGAGTAAAAGGGAAACGAACGTCATGATGACCTACCGGGTCAGGGCAATCAGAAAAAGGCGAAAGGAAGCGAGATTAGAAAAAAAAGAAAAATCAAAGTCTAGGCACGGAACAAGGCGCGGGGGAGCGAACAAAATGCCTCGCTCATTGGATGCTGAAAAAAGATCACGAAAGTCAGGTGGGGGCAAGACGAAAGAGGGCGGGGATAACTATAACTGAAAGGTGCCGGCAGAAGGGTAAAAAAAATCTTCAAGGGTGAAAAACGACCACGGAAAAAACTAGGGGGGGGAAAAGGCGGGGCAGAGGAATGACGTTCCTAGAGGGGATCTTAAAGCTCCAGAGCTTCAAAAACTCTATAGGGGAGGAATCAATTTCGGATTCCAAGCAGCGTAAATATGGGAATACAGCCGAGTGAAGCAATCATCAAAAGGGGGAAGGCGGGAGATTAGGGACATCGGAAGCACTGACCCTCCTCCAGAATTTCATCTATTGGAAGCGAAGTCCGATCAACTCAGGAAGAACGGGGGGATGGTACATAGCCAGATTGAGGTCTGCGAGAAGGGACTAGAAGTGGGTAATGCTGGAATCACAACTTTCGACGGACTGCATGACGTAAGGCTCCGGTAATGAATATAGGCGCCTGGGTTGACGAGCGGTGCAGAGGAGAAGAACCTCATACTACGCTTCTATCTAAAGTTGTGACCGCCTAAGAGCCATGCCCAACACAGCTCCTATCTTTGCGAAGGGGGAGAAAACCGGCGGCTGGAGATTGGGACCAAGGGGAAGTTGGCGAACTTACAAGTCACAGAGGAATGAACGTTTCGGAGAAGTGCAACCAAGCAGTCAGGTGGTGGACGCCAAGCGTCAGGATGGAACAGCAAGAAAAAGGGTTTAAGAAGCGTGAGCGGAAGTCACAGAGTAAAAATCCGCGAGGAGTGCGGATTGGCGAAAGAGCGCATGGGGTAGAGTCGTGTACTGTGGGGAAGTTAAAAAAATGCGTGGGGCAGACAAGCAAAGCAGACCTCTCGAACGAGGGCGATGAGAACGTTGAACGGTGAGATGCATGGAGCTGTCGCCGGGTTTGTTTACAATCTGATGGCGATAGGCAGGACGAGAATATACTGGCGTATGAGGAGTCGGAGAAGTTCCACACGCGAACCCAACAGGACGTTGTCGTAAAGCGCGCCGGTGTAGCCAGAGAAAATGCGTAGACGCGCATGGGGGAAAAAAAAGTCACTCAGGAGCGTTGGGGTTTAGTAATACAGTGAAGGTTCGAAAGAAGACATGATGAGAAGTAAAAAAAACGCAGGAAAACGAAGAAAGGAAATCGAGAAAGGTTCAGCTTTGCTGGGCGTTGGCACCGCCAAACGGCGAGGATCAAGGAGGGCTGCGTGAAAAACTAACCCCTAACACCACCCCTGACCGATCATACCACACGCTCTGCAAAAGGGTGAAGGAAAGGTTTGTTGGGGGGGGGGGGTTAAGAAATGAAGCACAGGGGAACCTGATGCCGACAAATGTAGGGGACACAAAAAACCAAGCCTGAGGAAATTCTTAGCGGAAGATCGTCGAAAACGATCTCGCGAGCCTTCATTGTCTGGCAGGGAGGGACGGGAAAAACCGTGCGTGAAAAAATGAAAGTCAAGGTGCCGGCATGAAAGGACGACGATGGAATCTAGGACCAAAGCGCGCAAACAACTCGAGGGCAGGGTTGAATGAAAAGGGGTATGGACGGAGAAAAAAGACCCAAGATGATCGGTATAAAAGGCAGCGATAGAAGTTGACAAAATAGCAAGCCAATCGACAAAAGAAAAACAACCTAACACGTCCACACCGGGTTGTCCGATTGGGATGCTCCAGCCCCACCAAAAAAAAAAATCCTCATTCGTGACACGTCCACAGACATTCAGCGATGCAAGACCACAATAACCGGAGATACTGGAAGGATAGGAACGGGAGCCAGCGCGGGGAAACCCAGAGAACTCAAGAGGGTGCAAATCTTCGCGCCTAGAGCTAAAAAGGTCGTACTCAAGGCCAAGGCAAGGTGCTACAGGCGCGAAAACGCAAGGACCGTTTATTGAGTAATAAAATGGGGTCAAACGAAAAAAAAACAGGGAGAGCCATTCGGTTGATACACAGGAACTCAAGAAGAGAGATTGGGTGTGGGGCGGACGATCGGTCTCCACGTGGGAAAAGAAGGAAAGAGTACCCACGCTGGGGGATAATGAGACGTGTGAAAAAGAGGAAAAAAACATCGCATAAAAAACAAGGGACCGATAATGAAAACCTATACGAATAACGGAAACTGGACGGGAAACACATCAAGTCCGCTCCGAGAAAGGGGGCGCAACAAGTAGGACAAGAAACAGAAGCACGGAGTCACTGCGTCGGTCGATTGGAAAGGAAAAATACTTCACTGCTAGCTCCAGCGAGGGGATGTCCGCTTGGCAGGCGTTGGTAGTGAGCGCGGCGCTAGATAAAACGTGTGTTTACGTTCACCTCAGAAGGAAATGTCGGCGACAAAATTTGAGAGCAGAAATTGGGGGGAGGGGGGACGCTGGGGGATGACGCGGTGTAAAATGAACGCAAAACGTGGAAAATGTCGCGCGATTTGGGGGGATTTCCGGAACGGAAAACGAGGCTGGAGGCTGGAGCCAGCGCTGCCGGACGTCCAGGCGGATGATTGACTCAAATAACAACCGAGAGCAGCGTGCCCAGGCGGAAACTCGTCGCAAATAAAGGAAAAAGTGATGGGGCCGGCGCGCTGACCCTTGGCGAGAAACGACCACCTCTGAGGAGACTCAGAGAAAAAAACTGAGGAACTGGGGCTTGAGAAAAGTAGGAAAAGGCGGGTCGTAACTCGTTTGCACCGCACGCATTATCTACTTGAGGTCGCAGAAGGGATAATCGGTGGGGCCAAGATAAAAAAAAAAAAAAAACACTAACGATAAGAAACTAACTACACTCACGTAAAAAAGTGGGGGGGCAAGCTAGAAAGGACGTTTCGCAGTTAGTTTCGTGGGAAAGAAAAACGCGGCAGTGTCAAAAGCCACCTGAGCTTAATTCAAGTTCAGGACTGTCGCGAAGCCCCTACGGCACCATCGAGTTGGGAGGGTAAATGGGATAGTAAAGGACTGCTAAAGCGAAAGCTTTCAGGGGTGAAAGGGAACGTACAGTACCCATCCTTGTAGCAGGGGATTCACAACAACATACTTCCGCCCAACCACGAGTGCCTCAACAATCGTTGTACCTAACATAGTCGAGGGGGTTAAACTCTCCGACGCTGTTACGGACGACTAAACTAGAACTCCGAGACGGCGACCACCACTCATGGGGCGCTCTGCCTATATCAAAAATTCCCTGACGAAAAATCAAGCCAGCCTCTTGGTAAGAAAAAGAACAGAGCGAAGTAACTACCCGTCACTTCAGGTCACCGGAAGGCGAGGTTGTCTGCGCTGGCGAAAGCGCGGGGAAACAACAAAGGTGAACAAAAGTGAACGAAAGAAAGGGCATGGGGGGGATTGTACCGGGGGAGGCGCAATAAAAGATCGAACAAAACTCCTCTTGACCTGCAATTTGTTTCGGGGGCCGCTCCAGATAAGGCAATCTGTCGACTCGAAAATGAAAAATCGTACTCCAACAATTAAAGGGGAGTACGAACCGAACGCGTCAAAGCAGCGTCCCGTAGGGTCGCGAAAGGCAGCAAGGAAAAAAGCAGTTAGTGTGTTTCTAAAAAAAAACGGGGGAGGAGTTGTCATGCGCAAAAAACTGCGCGGTCTTGACTATACGCCGTGGGCGTTCGCGATTGGAAAGAACAAGCATGCTTTAGCGCAGGGGATTTCCCCAATTGCCGAGATACAACCCGAAAGGAGGGACTGCGAGCGTAGAGGGGAGACTTCGGCGGACATGATTCAACAGGAACTCAAGG
>Ga0179593_1493419_pt1 | contig 10062 bp, 13 predicted proteins | sample CZODoug2_1_08_16_FD_185931 | JGI IMG/M metagenome (GOLD analysis project Ga0179593, IMG submission 185931) | Vadose zone soil fungal communities from Angelo Coast Range Reserve, California, USA - CZODoug2_1_08_16fungal (PacBio error correction) | ecosystem: Environmental > Terrestrial > Soil >...
CTAGGAGCATTGAACCGGCACATACGGGACAAGACGCCGAGGCCGGGTCAAGCTTTCTAGAAACGAGGACGCACGTTGGGGTGTTCGATGTAAAACGATGGCCAAGGGATTACTACGATTGCGCCGCTCTGTCCAAAGGCGACGTCGCCTTTTCCCCAGGTGTAACCCAATGATTGGGGGAAAAAAAGGCGGGTCAGGCCATAGGGAACGGCGGGGACGTCATAGGAAGCATCTCTTAGTTGTAGGTACAGGACCATGAGCCCAGGATACGGGTCTTTAGGCGGAGAAAGGGGTTTACGAGAGGGCAGGCGGGGGAGGACAGGATCAGGGCGGGCAAGAATTCCCCGATGGCGGGTGGGGAGGGAATGAAAGACAAGGACAATGACTAGGGGAAAAAAAGATTTCGATTTGGCAGCGCGAAACACTTGAGAAAAGGGGGGGGTGAGGACCTTAAGCATGTAGGGAAAATTCAGTTATATCGCGATCCCTCCGTGGAAAAAAGTAGCGCGCAACCAGTAAAAGGGTATGGAAAGGGAAGAAAAAAAGAAAGGAGGGAGGGGGAATGAGTTAGTAAATGAAGGGGAAAAGGCTATGAAAGACAGTACGAGGTGTACCGCAAGATTTCAGCAAGGAAGAAGGAAATTTCCAAGAGAAAAATACGCTTCAAGAAGGTAAGTTGCTTTCACTTCTAAAAAGAAACCAAGAATTTATACAAACGTGACGAGCATAACTACTCAGGAGATGAATTGGGACTTCCGATCAAACACACAAAGAAAAGGGGGGAGAAACTTGGCGAAATGGCTCGTGAAACCAGGCAAGAGGGTCTCCGGAAAGCCAAACCGCTCGATTCCGCCGCGGAGCGGGCTTCGGTAAAAAGAGGAGCCAAAATGCTGGTCAATCCCTAAACAAAGGATTCGATCGCCAAAGAAGGAGCGGTAGGACGGAGAATGATCAGGGCCACCAATCGAAAAAATTCCACATTTTCTCAGCAAATCTTCGGAAGAGGAGCCGCCTTTTAACAAGGTGGTAGTTATAAAGATTGAGGATAGGGCGGATACCAAAAAACAGATAAACCGACGCTTAGGGAGTCGCACCGATCAACATAGGGGGGGATGGAGAGCTCAAGGCACAATATAAGACGGAAAAGATAATTCGTCTTCACCGCAAGGGATTCAATCGAAGTAGCCCTAAAAAAGCTGTCACTTGGGATACTTCTCGTAGTTAAAAAGACACATCACGCGAGCTCTAGGGGATTCATTAAAAAAACACGGCAGTGGAGTTCACAGAGCAGGTCAAGACGGGGAAAAGAAAGTACGACTCGGGGAGAGAAGATTTTAACATCGGGGAAAAGAATGCCTGACTGAGATGAGAAGTTGGAATACAGGCACGCAAGAAGGCGAATGGGGAGGACTGGTTGTCGCTACCCGCAATCCACGTCCAGCCAGGAAAAAGGGGGGGAGGGAGACAGGCGGTTTCCCAAAAACGGTTCAAGGGGAGGAGTCGCCGGCAGAAGTTGAGCGATTGCCCCAGTAACGTGTAACCACAGCCTCGGCAAGCAGGGGAAAGGGCGAAAGTCATTCTGGACCGCAAGGGCTAGTTGATGTACGGGAAACACACCCTCATAATGGGGACGGGTCAAAAGTCAGAGAGAGAAAAAACACAAATAGTAGTAATAGGATGCTTTGCGATGCCCAAGGAAAGCAGGGGCTTTTTTCCAAGTAAAAAGGCACGAGCCCGGCGGGCCCGGGGGGGGGGGAAATTCCTTACCGGGAACGACGAGGACGGGGTTGGTTTAAAAGGGGAGGGGGAATCTCAGGCTGCCGTCTACGACTGGGAGAACGCGAAGGAAACGCAGAACTCGAAAGGAGACTGGGGGATTTGCTTTTGGAGGTTTCTAAAAAAAGGAATCTAATTTTGTGGGGGACCGGAGGGGTGACAAAAAGTCTACCGTCCCCAGGATGGCTGCAAAAAACGAGAGAGGCTCCTCGAAGAATAACCGAATGTCTCGATGGGGCTGGAAGACTCGAACTGACAGTCCTTGGGAAGACAACGATTGAGAGGGAAAGAGGATGGAGAAAGAAGCGACGGAAATACTGGGGCGGAAGAACTTTCGAGAGGCAGAACATGAACTCCCTGCGAGAGAATCTGTTCCGAGGCAGTGGTCATAGACAGCACAAGTCACTGGGGTTGAATGCGAGACAATGAACGTGGGGGTTGCGCGGAAACTTAAAAGGAATTATCGCAGAGGGGACAAAAGACCGGACTCCATAATAAGCGGTGAAGAAAGCCTGAATAGAAGCAGCCGCAGAAAAGGGGGAATTGGCGAGGGGCTTTATCTGGGAAAAGGAGCATTCTCGGACACCCAGAGAATCTTTCGGTGCATCGAAAAGAATGGACTGTTATTTATTCAGCCTCTCGCTGCGCTGCCGGTTATTTGGAAGAGCCAGGCACCTCTGGGTAGGAAACCGAACTAATACTGGGAGTGTCTTAAGTGCCGGCTTGAGGGTTTGAGAAAGGTTCGTAGAAACAAGGGGGAGTACTCTGGAATGTGTGCACAGGAAAAGATATAGCGTGGAGTATACTTCACCTGGGCAGAACCCGCCTATCGGTGGGGGGCCTAAAGGGGGGTCTAATTTAAATAAACTGGAACTTCGGTCTGGGGGGGGGGGGGGGATTATTTGGGAGGGGGTCCTGTGGGGCCCGAGGCCGGTGTTGCGAAGTACCAGGAACTGAGTCTTACAGGGGAAAAAACCTCCATTTAATACAGATCTAAACCATAAAAGAATGGTCTGGACTCGTATTTGATTCATGAAGCAAAGAGGTGAACAAAGGTTACGTTTTAAGATCGGACGACAGTATTTTGTGCCCACGCTCCTACTGCGCAAGGGAGCAAGGGTGGCGCGCTCAAGATAAAAGGTCTTTTGTTAAGAAAGGGCAGGGGTTGAGGATTGGCGTAACCGAAAAAGGACTGTGGAAGAATTGCGGCAGAAAAGCCATCCTACTGAAACAGTTGAAGACCACTAAGGAAGATGCCCATTCAGGAGGGAAGATACCGGAAAAGGACTTTCGAAAGCATGAGCAATCGACTACTATAAATCTCCAAGCCCCGGTCGAATAAGCGAGTCGAAAAAAGCAAGGGGACAATGAGGGTATATCTAATTGGGGGTCCAAAGGGAGGAAGTAGACGCCTTTTGGAAAAAGGAGGGAAAATAGTCAGGGGGGTTAGGAGTAAGGCGCACTGGTACATAGGAAAAAAGGATGCGACATTCGACCAAGGGCTGGGGCTCGGGAGTCGAACACCGGATGAGAGGAAGGGAGCGACCAACACTGACTCCGGGGGGAAAAGGTCGTGTCGAGAGACTTTGTTTGAGGGACAATGTTCTGTCGATACGGGCCCTCGAGATTTTGCGAACGGGACTTTAAAAAAGGAGTCGGACTTCAAAGGGGGAGGAGTGGAGGAAAGGATTGTTGCAAGAGAATTGTTGACTTCTACGAGGCTGCCATATTGGTCACTTGGTTAGTACTATGGGTGGAAGTAGGGGTAGAAGAGGGGGGTTACATTATCCACGAAATATCTTCTGGCTGTTCACTGGTGGCGAAAAACAGGGATTGTCCCAGGGAAAGCGTTCAAGAGGGAAAGAAAACCGAAATGTTGTTCTTTTACGAGGGGCAAACTCGCCCAGGTCAATAGACAAAAATAAATCTTCAGAAAGTGCCGCTCCAAAAGGCTGGAATTTGCAGCCTTAATAAGTGTCCACTAAGAGGAAAATACCCGTAATTTCCTACTATAAACAGGGAGGGGGACGATGTGATGTAGTAAAAAGGTGGAAGGGGGGAGCAGTTCTGTATGAAAGGAGTACAAATATTTGAAGACTCAGAGAGGGGGGAAGGCCAATTCGCGCCCGCTCAAGGGGGTGGGAAAAGGTCATCTGCCAATGAGCACACAAGAAGGTAAGTGGCTTCAAAGGGAAAAACTTGGGAAAAAAAAAACAATATGAAACTCTGTAATATAAGACGTCCTAAGTACGCGAAGGAAATTCCGCTTCAATCAAACACGACAAAGGAACTTCCGAAGAGGCCAAGGGTATCGTATTCAAAAAGGCAATCCGAGCCGGAAAAAAACCATCCAAAGCGATTAATTGACCGCATCGTGAAGAGGCTCCTTCTGGTAGGTCCACATCAAATGCAGAAGAAAAAGAGAGGAGCTGGGATCCCTCCCCACGGGGGAATTGTAGCCACCAAAACCGTTCGTTATATTATCCAGGCAATAACACAAGCAAGATCCTCGAGGGAAAAAAGCACAGTGCTCGCAATTCTCCCGCGGACGGATCGGCTAAGAGCGTCCAAGGTCCTTCCTTGATTTTTTGGGAAAGATGCAGATACGGGAGGGATTTTAACTGCGCCCCTGCGAGGTCTTCTGGGCATAACGCCGAAACAAGGACCGATGCTTGTCTCGTAATATGCAGACGGGTGAAATGATATAAGCAGGGCGAATTAAAAAGAGGGCGCGGAAAGATCTCTCCCGAAAAGCTGTTGAATAACTGTGCTCCGGAAGGGAGACAGAGATCGGCGCGTTGCTGCGGAACCACCGCGTTCCGGGCGGGACACGAGAGGGCAAAGACTCTAGAGGAGTCTTGTAAGGGGACTGGTAACCCAGGCCATCGGAATTAAGGGGGCAGTTTAATCCCTGCAACCTCGCGGCCTCCAACTGATGTGCTCAGGGACAAACTCCTCCCCACTCCAAAATCCAGGAAGGATTCTCTGCAAGGTAATATGGATGAGTCTCGGTTCAAGTTTAAATAAAGGCAATGTCCACCAGGGGAAAATTGGGCAGTGGACCCGGTAGCTAATTAGGGGGAAAAGCCCCGGGCTCGTTGATGTGGTTGGTAAGAAAAAAAAAGATGCTTAGACTAAAAAAGAGATCGCAAAAACAAAATGAGAGATGATAGGGGGCGGGAGAAGCCGAGGGCCTGGTGATGGGGTCCAAAGTCAAGCCCTGGATTTCCGAATGGTAATGAAAAGGGGGCACGAAACGGGAAAGGGGGCCGGTTGACTTGACGGGGGAAAACATACCCCCGACTTTCTACGGGGAGTAAACGACAGAATCCGGGGGAAAAGACGAAAGTGTCAAGGACGGGCGGTGGGGACGGATTTGTAGAGGGGCAAAAAGTATTGGGTGCGTCCGGGGGGACTTGCCGATGTCATTCATCCGGCAGGGGAAGGGGGGGTAATGTAACTACATGAGAACGCTCGGCGTCGTCAGCGTTCTTGGAAGTGAGAGGGCAAGCGGAAGAATGAAAGGGGGGACGGCTCGAAGACTGCGCTGGATCGGAGGTGATCACAATAGAGGACCGATTTATCTGAAACAGACCGCTATTCATAGAGGAGAAAGGTCGCTAGAATAAGGAAACGTGTGGGAGAGACGTAGCACAGGGCAATCGGGTTTGCGCGCTGCGAAGAATAGAGAGTGTAAACTGGAACGCAGGAAACTGCATCTTTCCGTAAAAAAGGCAGACGACATACATTCACAGGAGAGGACCCCGAACGGGATAAGTGCAAAAAAAAATGGGGTGGCTTCGGGGATTTATAGGGGGATTGAAGTAGAATTCACCAAGGATGTAATCAGTGGGGAGGAAAAGGGAAAAAACCTTTTTATGAAAAGTAATCTCGCGGCGCTTCCGTGATGTGACGACGAAGCCTGGAGAACACCGCGTTGCTTGAACACGGGCGATTTGGCGGGAGGGGTCGTCGCGATGTCTGACTTCAACGAGAAAGGGGGAAGTTGCCAAAGGGGCTTCGAGCGTTTTTGAAGAGGAACCTTCCGGGAACGAGAAGGAGGTCGCGTGTAATATGATCGTCACCCCACGTTGTAAAAAACCTAGCTTGGGTGAAAAAAAAAACGAAGTGAAAAGAACTAACCCCTGGAATTACTGCTTATTTGAGGAGGTTAATTCCTGAGACCCGAGTTGGGGATGGGAACGTGAAACAGATGGTCTTCAAAAGATTGGAAAACAGCCTGATGGAAAAGAATAAAGACCAAAAAGAAAAAATTTGGGGGCATCAACACGGGTCTGAGGGGAACCGCAGAAGGCGGACAAAGTTAAGGTATTTGAATCTAAGGTGCGAAATTCTTTGCCGAAGAGAGAGGCTCAACGGTAAATCAACGCGCCAAGATCATAAAGATTTTAGGGTGAAGAGAGCATTGCATGGGGGCTAGTGGGTTAAACACCAAAGACATTTCACTGGGACTAACAGTCGCTATCTGGAAAGGATCCTGGAAGCCCTGCCTCGCCAGACTGAAAAAGAGAAGAGAACCGATTCTCCTGAATAAGGAGAGGGAACAGGTCTCAAATAGATATGAGGCACGACTACTAGCCGAACCTCCCGTGCACACTATGTAATAAAGAGCAATCACAATCAATGTTTCACCTAAAGAACTGTTATAGGAGAGAAGGGTGAAAAGGGCTGGAAACGAAAAGGGGGGAAGAAATCGGACACACGTCGAGGGCGCGGAATTCACCTCGAAACATTGGAAAGCAAAAAAAGGGAGTCATCCGACTTAAAAAAGGGTCCAAAAAACGAGGGGGGGGACTCGGGGACACACGGAGTAGTGGAAAAAATAGATTGCGGCCCCAGACGGTTAAGATCCGGTAGATTTAGAACGAAGTTTCAGATGCAAAAGGGGGAAACCGGGGGGAGGGGTACTCTCATATTGGTCTGGGGTCCGTCACCGACGGCGGCAGAGGAAATTGGGGGGCAAAAAAAATAAGCTCTTAAAAAGGGATTGGTATAGAAAGAGATTAAGGACCTGCCCTTTAGGCTACATAAACACAACCAAAACCCATACCAAACCAAAACCCCAAAAAAAGGGGGGGGGGGGGGGGGGGGAGGTGCTCATACAGCACAGCAGTTGGAGATCTCATGTCAGTGCTCGTATTCGATGGGATGGAAAACACTGTGGGTGTGGTGCTGAATCTGTGACCTTTACATATCATCCAGTTTACTCTGAAGGAAGTCGGCATCCGAGGAGAATCGGGGCTTGAGGCTGAGGGTGTTTCAGAGGGCTTTCGGGGGAAAAAAAAGACAGGGGCGCCTTCTCACGGGTCTTTGGGAAGTTGGACAAAGACCCATGAAAGAAGATAAAAGAACATCGGGGTTGGATGCATCGCTGCAACGTTGAGGGGGGCCGTTCGAAGGGGTAAGGGAGGAATTGCGGCAGTAGTCAACCCGAACTTTGTAACCAGAATCCGGAAACGGCACCGCAAAAGGGAAGGGTGGACGTCTATGGTTGTGCTGTCGTAGGGGACTGAAAAGGATTTCAAAATCATCTGAGGGGGGGGAGAAATAGCTGGTCACGGCCGCGTCTGAAAAGAGGTATCAAAAGGAAAAATTAACCATCCACAAAATTTCAACGAGGTAAGTTGACAAGGAAAAAGAAAAGTTCAAAAGATAGTGAGAAGGGGAAAGTGAAACGAAGCGCGCCTAAGAAATTCCGCGGCCTGGAAGAAAAAGAAAAAGTCACGGGGGTGGTAAGGAGTTGGGAAACATGGCCCGTTAGGGGGTTTTGTGTTGCCGGCAAGCAAGAGGGGAAGGCCTCCTCAGCAACTCAGCAGCTTAATGCCCGAGGGAGAGGTTAGTTCTCACAGAAGGGATACTATATTCTTTAATCAAGCACACAGGATTATTTTCGTAGAAAAAACTGCGGGGACTCGGGCTGGCACGGGGGGTAGAGGGCACCAGAAATAAAGTACTCACGAAGAAAAAAAGGTTCTCGAAATCAAGAGGGATCGGCGGATTCAGGTTAACAGCGTACTTGTTCCAGGGATTTTCTTAGGAAAGGCAGATAAGTCTTTTCAACGCTCCAAACCTTATTGCCGAAACGGCGAAACGATGCTCAGAGGAGATATAACTTAAGTGTAAGCGAGGCAATTGAAATCAGAATAGGAAATCTCCGATCAAGAATGCAAGCTAGTGCAGATTCGCGTGGGTCTGAAGAAGGAGACCCGAATCTTGAGGAGGGGTCTTCCACCGCCCAGGGATGGAAAAGAGGCGGTCAATCCAGGGCCGCTCCAGGAGCAGGGGAATCAGAGGCCCTGCTCGGGAAAAAAGCTGAGCATCAATGCCGGGAATGGAAGGCACCTGCACAGACCTCTTACCAAATTAGGGGAATACTTGTTTTCGCTACAACTCCGAAAAGAAAAGAAGTCCACATTGCAACTTAAATGAGCGGCAAAGGCGTCAGGGCGGATGCATTAAAACTGAACAGACAGTTGACGGCAAGGTCCACCAAGTATCAGCTAGGCATCACGGTCCCGGTGAAAAAAGTCGGCCCGCCGCGGACTGAAGTGGTGGAGGAACAGCCAATTCAAGGAACGCCAAATCTCTCTCGGAGGGGAGGAAAGATAGAGATGACTGGGCAGGGAGCGCATTTCGAAGGGCTTGTGAGGGGAAAAACACTGAGCAATTTCGGGGCAGAATACCGGGAAGGGATCGGGAAAAAAACGTGGGGGGGGCTTTACGTTTGACTCCTAAAGGATTCCGAAAAAATATAGACGAATCGGGGAAACGCAAGGGGAAAGGAGACGGGCCGTGCCATGTGGACTGGATGAGGGGGGGAAAGACGACAACTTAGCACAGGAAGGGCGGAAGGCTTGGAAGTTTAAAAAGTCGGAAAGAAGTCAGCCCGCATTGCTTCAAAACTATGGTTAACGAAAATGCTCCGCGCGGAACTGGGACAAAGGGAGCGCGGAAAGGGATTTCCAACTCGAAGAAGCTGATGGGGGGAAAAAAAAGGGTAAAATCAACGATCCGAGTCGGGCAGGTAGCCGGACATCAAATAAGCACGTTCTGCAATCGCGGGTAAATGGGAGAGGAGCTAAGGATATTAAGAGAAGGCAGAACTGAGACGAGATAGTGGAAGGGGCTGCTATTGCGCTGAGAAAAAAAGGTATTTTGCGAGAGAATACGGCCCTGCCGGGAACTTTGGGGGGGACCGCATTATCGTAGAATCGACAAATCCCAAAGTGCCCAGCTCGGTCAAAATTCTCTAACGAATCTCCCTGGGATAAGGGGCTATTTTGGCATGTGGCTGGCGAGGGGGGAGAGGGGACTAACGATAAATTCTATTCACCGAGATGAAGAGGAGTGGTAGGAGGAAAGGGCAGAAAAAAATGGGAAGTTAGTCCCCATAACCGAGAGCGCGGACCTTTTATGGAGAAAAGTTAAGGAGCCCAGTGCACGTTAGGTACTCTCTGAATAGGGGGAAGGAGAACGGGATTCCTTTTGGAGAACCAGTGCAAAAAAACTTCTACCGACTGAAGGGCGTGGTGATGTAAAGAAGGGAAAAAGGGAATACTCTCACGGAAGGAGAACGTAATTACCACCATGACCGCGTTTCGAAAAATATCTGGAGGGAGAAGTGGAAAGCAACTTACAGGAGGGAAAGTTGGAGAAGGGGGTAATCAGGGAAAAGCGATTCGGCCTTCACCATCCTTCAGCAATAGATTGTCTGAAATGAGTGAAAATAAGCAAAGAATTAAGCCGTAGCACCTCTGGGTCGGGGGGACGAGAAAGGAGCATTGAAAGGGTAAGGGGGAGTGGGACTCTCTACAGTGACGAAGGATTTGGATCGAGGCCGCAAACAGGGGGGAGGACAATTTTGCCAGGCAAGATCGAGATGTCTTGAACAAAGGGCATTGGGCTATTTTCGAGTAAAGCCAGACATGGGGGAAATTGAATACTCCCTATCCAGGAGAAAAACATCGCCTGGGCGGGAAACAGTGAATCCGAAAAGAAGACAGATAAACATGCAGAAAGTACACAATCTTCAGACAAGAAAGGATGGTCCCTTACCTCTACAAGAAAATTGAACAAGTTTAGAAGGAGGGTCAGCACATATGTTCACAAGAAGAAGGGGAAAGCTAAGGGGAAAAAGTGACAGAGTTTGGAAAGATGGGAAATCATATGGAAGATTCATACCCGAAAAGAAACTTGGACAGAGGGAAAAAAAATGGGAATAGGCTAACATTCTACCAGAACACGGGGGAAAAGGAGGGACTCGAG
>Ga0179593_1530765_pt1 | contig 10062 bp, 11 predicted proteins | sample CZODoug2_1_08_16_FD_185931 | JGI IMG/M metagenome (GOLD analysis project Ga0179593, IMG submission 185931) | Vadose zone soil fungal communities from Angelo Coast Range Reserve, California, USA - CZODoug2_1_08_16fungal (PacBio error correction) | ecosystem: Environmental > Terrestrial > Soil >...
GGCAGGCGCAAAAACGCAGACGGGGGAGCGGGACCAACTAAAAAGCAACTGATCCAGAAAAAGTTTTTGACACAGGAGGGAAATACACTGAAAGACACCGCCCGATCAGGAGAAGGAAACACGGGAGAAACTATTAAAAAGGGCCGGTCGCAGAACATTGGAAAAATAGGAAGGAAGAAAAGGAACTATCGGAAAAACGTCCCGGATGAGTGAAAAAGGAAGGCAGAAGGTCTCTGCAACAACAGAGATAGAGGGGGGCAAGGGGATGCCGCGCGTGTCAACCCAGAAATCCGTACAGACGGGGACGATCATTCTGCTCTCGAAAACTTCAACCTAAGGAAAAAGCACGCCAATGGGGACCCGCGGAGCAAAAATCTGTTTCAAAGAATGAGAAGCGGAGAAAAACTGGTCTGTGTCATTCAGTCGGGGGAAAGGTTGCAAATTTGGGGCGGGTCGAGGCGGGAGAAGCAGGTTCACGTTGCTTGCAGGAGAATACACGGTACCAAAATTAAACCCTGAAATGGAAGGCAGGGGGTCCCATAGGATGTGAAGAAAAGGGGAGAAAATCGGATGAAGAATAGCAATAGCGACTGGGAAATCTCTTAACTCAAGGAGCTAGCGGGGAAAAAGATCCGGGTGTGTTCCGGACGGCGGGGTGGTTTGCCTTTTTTGCCGGGAGAAAGGGAGGGAGGTCAAAGCGACCTGCGATTTAGGGGTTAATCATAGAAAAAGGCAGAAAGAGGAGAGGCACGGGTTAGTAAAGAACCTTCTGGCAACGGGGAAGACTCATTTTTTCAGCCCTGGAAAGGGTCGCCAAACCTCTAGACGTTCCAATGTCGGGAAAAAATGCTTTAGGCGAGCGCTCGAAAGGAATTGAAAAGCGGCCATCACTAAGGACGGGCGGAACAGGCCAACCGGGGTACCAGGAATCTACTGAAGAAGAATAACAGGGGGGAAATGGGAGTAAAAAAGGAGGGAGGAGGGAGGCGCGGGAAGCTCCTATCCTGGGAATAAGAATGTGAAAAGGGTGAAAAAAACCTACAACAACATGTTGAAGAAAAAAAACTGACAACCAGTACGACCGGCCGCCCCCAACGTACAACACTAGCAAGGCCTCTTAAAAGGGGGAAGGCCAGAAATCGGGGCGAACTTGTGACGGGAGCCCCAACCCGATCGTGGAAAGAAAGGAGTGACGAATGGTGGGTGGCAGTGGAGAAAACTAAAACAGCTGGCAAGACCCAAAAAGGAGGAAAACACCGACCAAGGGTGGTAACGGCCGCAACGATACACTCCATCCAACGGGGAGAATTGGCGTGCTGATCAGGTGTGAGTTCTTGATGTGGGTGAATGTTGGTTATGTTATCTGGGGAGAACGTTGTCGTTATCCCCGTAAGTCGGGGGGGAGTCTTGTGGGATCGCGCGCGGAGTAATTCGGAAAGGGGCTGCTGGTCTTCCTGGCAAGCACTAATTAGAAAGGGGGTCACCAAGCACCCCCCTGATGTTTGAAGAATGAGTCAAAGTGCTCGGGCCTTAGCTTACGGTGAAGCACTGACTGGGAGGTGGCATGCATTCTGTCGGGGCCAGAAAGCAAAAGAGGAGCAGATCCCCGTCAACCGGCGTTCAAAAAGCACCCGTATGAGCCGGCAAGGGTGAGCAAAAACACCCGATAAAAAAATTTTCCGGGAACGGGGGCAATAGGGGAAAAAGGGGAAGGGCATTAAATGAGGCGCTCTCAAAACCAGAGGGTATTCATGGAGTTCCATCAGGGGTTTGGGGGGGGGAAACGCGGTGGGGGAATATTTTTCGTGGGGTGCCTGCTGGAGCGTGTGGAGGTTACCCTAATTTCCTGATTGGGGAAATCATTAAACGGGAACGTCGGGTTCGGGATCTGGATTGGGGGGGGGAAGAAGAGCCTAATGTTGGGGAGGGTCTTCCGTGTCCAAGGGAAAGTGCTCCAAAATCCCCCAGGAGTGTGCACGGGACTTTAAAAAAAAATGGTCTTTTCTGACCGCGACGACCCGGGACCTGGCTGGGGTCCGGAAAGGTTACCGGCTGATCTGAAGGGGCGGGAAAAGATTGTCAAAGAAATAACTGGGAAGGTCGCGAATGAAGAGGACCTCCCCGGGGGCGGAAAAGAAGACCTGCGTGACGCCGAATGGAAAAACGAATGGAGGGGGCGCCGCCGGAAGGGGAAGAGGGGAAGGCTTTTGAACTTTCAAGATTACGGCGCCTTTATGGATAAAAAACTGTCGCGGACATCACGGAGGCTGACGTCATGCACTCGGGCTTGTTAATTAAAGGGTTTTTGGTGGGTGAAAAAAGCGAGCAACATTCTCTCAACACAACAGGAGGAATTCATTGCAAAGCGTGCTCAGAAAAACTCCTTGGTAAACCGAGCATGACGCGAAAGCCTCAGAGTTTGGCGGTCCTCTGGGAGAAAATCAAGGGGGAACCGGGGTCCACCCAAACTGTTGCGATGCTCCGTGGAAAGCGTCCTAAATCTTCGAGGAGCGAAACTGCGAGTCACAGATACGAGATGTGAGAAGGAAACGAGGTCAATGGAGGCTCATGGCTAAAGGGTCACAGATGCGCTCAGGGGGACGAATATCAGACGGAAAAAAAAAAGTAACAAAACAAGGTACTCATCCGGGCCCGGTCAGAAAAAGCCGTCCATACAATGAAGCCGAGGTTAACCTCAGTGGTTGTCCCGGAGCCCTGCACGGGGGGAACAGAAGCGAAATACCACGCAAGGGCAGACTCAAGTCCCTACGACGCAGTCAGAACGGAAAGGTTCCCAGAAATCTCACGTACCCTCGAAAAAAAAATCGGGATCCCCGGCTCTTAGGAAAAACCAGCGGGAAATCAAAGAAACAAGTTGAGGGAGGAATAAGTCATCTTTGAACGTTCGACTAGGGCCGAAAAAAAAAGGCCGTTCAAATCGCGGGTGTTGGGAAAAACCACCTGCAAGGGGGACAAGGGTGGGCGAGGTAGGGAAACGTGGGATCGTTGCGCAAAGACGGGGCGGCCCGCACACACGATCAAAAAACGCAAAAAAAGCGGAGAACCGTCTACGAGTCTTGGAAGAAGGCCTAATCGAGGCTAAACATCAGGGGGGGGTACGGGAAAGAGGAAAAAAGAAAATCATCACGGAATTAAAAATCGGGAGCGAAAAAGGAAAAAGAAAAGGCCCGCCGCGTGGGAAAAGATTTGAACCGCAGAAAACGAATAAAGCCGCGAAATTCTTCGGAAAAAAGGTATGGAGGGATAAAGAACGCCGAAGGTCGGTGGATGGGATCCGCGAAAGAAAGACGGTGTAAAGGCTCACCGCGCTTCAAGACGGCCTCGGCGACCTAGCCAAGGGAAAAAATAGGAGCAGGGGCCAATTGGCAAGGGTTCGTGGCAGGATAAGAAAAAGAAATGGGTACATAAAGCGTGGCCGATTAAGAGAGGAGGAAAACCGAAAAAAAAAAATGGGGGACGGGAATGTGATCTGGCGGAGGAAGGGAGCCAATGGTGAGGAAACAGCACGACTCAAAAGCCAGGCGACTGATGAAGAAGCAAAAAAAGTAGGAAAAAGGCGGGACGACGACATCGGCAAGGCTTAATCGAACAGGTGAAGGAACAACATTCGGGAAAAATCACTCGGAAGGAAAGAAAAGGAGATCAGACCAGAGAAAGAAAGGTATAAAAAAAACGTCACGAACAAAAAAGAAGGGCGAAACCGCACTGGTCACCATGAAAAAAAAGAAGCCGTCCGGAAAACAAAAGGATCGGGAAGCAAAGGACCTTGCCGAAAGAGAAAGAAAAAAATGCACGTGAAAGTCAGCGTTCACAGAGAAAGGACGCACGGCGGTTATCATAGGCCAGGAAGGGAGGAAGGCGAGTCACTCCAGGAACAGCGTTACCAAAGAAAGACTCGCTCAAAACTGCCCAAGAAAAAATCAAGAAAGTTAAAGGATACGACCCTCCCGGTTGAGACAATAAAGAGAACGTGGCCGAACCTTTCTCTGACATGGGCGTGCAAAAGGATAGTGGGCTGAGAAAGAGGAAGTCTAAGGGAGGGAAAGGACAAATGAAGCGGCGCCCGGTAAGGAAATAGATCAACAAACCTTAGGAGAAAAGAGAGAGATCCTGAGGAACCGCGGGCAAATCAAGGGAAAAAAAGGAGGGGAAGAAAAGGGTGAATGCAACCTGCTCTCTCAAATCAAAACACAAAGAAAAGAAAGAAAGGAGTGTCTTCAAGGGTTTCCCGATAAATCGATGAAACTGAAAAGGGGCGCGAAGGCAAGGGGGGAAAAAGGTGGCGATGGTGTCCAAAAAGGTGGGGCAAAGACAGGAGAAGGGGGAATAAAAGTTGAACGTCCTGCGGAGCCATGCCCAACGAGGAAAAGGGAAAGAAAGGGGAGAGGGATCTGCTGTGAGGGAGAGGCCCTGCATCAATCTTCGACAAGATCACTCTATGGAGGAGCGGGAAGGGGGGCAGGAGGGGGGGGGACACCAGGAAAGTCGGGGTGTTGCGAAAAAAGGGGGGCAGGTAACCAGAGATGAGGGCGGAAAAAGAGAAAACTTGGAAAGACATCGCGGCAGGCAGAGAAAAAGGGAAACTGTAGAAAAAACAAACCGGACGGAGGGGGGCCGGGTGGAATAATGATGTGACGAGAGGCACGGATGAAAAACGTGTTGGTTTGGGGGTCGGAATTTCGAACCGCGAGACTCCCCACATCCTTGAGACCATAAAAAAGGTCGGCTGAAACGTGCGGATGCAGGAAGGAAAGCTACGTCAGCCGAAGGGACACATTCGGGAAAAAAGGCGCAAGAAAGGTCCAACGCCCGAGCGACAAGAACGGGAAAAAAAGGGGGTAAACTGTGGATGCAGCCGGACAAGGGGGAAAAATTCAAAATGTAAGCTAACTGGTCGAAACTAAGTTCGACCACGGTGGGAGAGTGCGCGATCCGGGGTGACGTGCGAGGGTGGAAAGCTTAAAGAAGAACCGATCGAAACGAGATGGCGCACGGGAGAACGACCCTTGTGGGACCAGAGGGAAGAAAAAGTCTGAAAAGTCAAGCCCAAAAAGAAGTTCTTCACCGAAGAATGGGCGAGGGCTGAATGTGATCCGTCGGCGGAGGTCCAAAGCTTGGAAAGGGCAGGGTCCCAATGTGCACGTTCGCGAGCGCGCACCAAAATGTCTGGTGAAAATGCGTTAGGCATTTTTTAGGGGGGGGGTTTTGGTTGTCAAGCCTCAACGAAGGCCTTTGGGCTTGATGACCCGAAACGCAAACGGGGAAAATCGATTAGGATAAAGACCTCAGAACGAGCTTATACGTTGTGAGCCGGAGCCGACCCTAACACCGGGCGGTGAGAAGCGGGAGGGAGGGGAGGGGGGAGCCCGAGGGCCACGAATCCCCGTAAACCGGGAATAAAAAGCCGAAGGAGGGTGCAACAAATGAGGGATCTAAGAGGATAGCACGACAACAGGGTGGCCGGCAAACGGAGCAATGACAGAGGAACATAGGCCAAAAAATAATGCGCTGGCAACCAACACGAACTTGGGAAAAAAAAAGGGGGTGCGGAGAAAAAGGGGGGGGGCCAGCCGCGAAAACGTCGGATTGGTCGAGGTGAAAAAAACTGCCTGAGTGAAGGGGAAAAATCCTGCCCGGACCGATTGTCATTAAGGGCCGTAAGGAAATTCGGGGGGCGGAGCTTGCGTCCTCGAAAGAGGGACTGAAGGACTCAGGAAAAAAAACGGGAAAGGTTAGGCTAGGCGTTAAAAGGGGAGGGGGGTCTGAAGGATTGAAGGCCCCTGGGCCTGATGACCTTGGTGAAAAAAAGGTTTGGACGCAAAGAAAAGGGCTCGCCCGGCTGCGTGTCGAAAATCAAAAAGATACTTAAATCAGGGAGGGAACAGCCCGTTTCAGATCGACGGTGGACGCAGGGGGGAGGGGGGGAGCCTGAAAGATCGACTAGGGATGAGAAGACTAAGGGGGGCGAGGAAATTTGTCTGTGGACACTAGATGCTAGTCCTTAATCCAAAGAAAGGGACGGGACCGATCGGGTCTTTCTGCGGGCAAAAACCTCAAACGCACCAAACCGGCTCGGTCTTAAACCAGGGTTGGGGAGGGAAAACAAGAGGGCAATCGAAAAAAAAGGGGGAATCAACAACGGAGGTAGGAAGAGAGATGCAAAGGGGCACGTTCAGCAGCAAAAACCCGGGGGGAAAAAAGACACCGAGATTTGAAAAGAAGAACCGATTGGGAGTGGCTGGAAAAAGAAGGTTCAACAAAGGAAATTGACCGTGGACACCGCCACAACGGGGTGCATAGACTCAGAAATGTCCGGCGCCGAGTCGTCGAGCAGACCAACCAGTAAACGGGCGTCCGATGTCACTGATCGACAGGTCCTCGGTGAGGTCCAGTGAAAAAGAGAGGAACGGTCGCCAACAACTCCAGGTACCAAAGAAGGGGACCGGTGTCAAGGAGGTCAAGGAAAAAACAGGGGGGGAAAGGGGGCCTATATAACCTCAGTGGGTCCCGAGCTCCCAAGTCGAGGGGGGAAGAGCGATCGATCACCCAAGCAGAAACCGAAAGGAAAAAAGACGGCGCGGGGAAAGGCAAGGATGTTCAACCTCAATCACGTCCAAACAGAAAAGAAATATCGAGAGAAAAAAGCGGAAACCACATTCCGAACGCAATACCAAGCTTTCTGAACCGCAAAAGGGGGAGAATTTCGCCAAGTGCCGGCCCCCTGTGCGTGGACAGGGTGTTGGGGGAGACCACCTGCCAGCGCCTGAAAAGAAACCTGGGAGAGGTATGAACGCCGTGACGGGTATCGGGCAAACGCACGGGGGAGGAAGCCAAGTCACAGAAAGGACTCGCACACGTAAGCTAGGCTTCGAAAAAATGGAGAAATTCAGGAAGCCCAAAGTCAGGAAGATCGAGGGGATTCCAGGCAGCACGTCTTAACGAGGACGCCGGGAAAGGGTGCAGCAAGAAAATTAAAAAGACGCGTGGGAAAATTGGGGGGACCTGAAAAGGCCGTGCCGCTACAAAAGGTCAGTCGTAGGCGTGAAAGGCGGAAGGACACAAGTCGTGTCTTTAAAAGCGCCATCTCTGTGTCAAAATAGGGAAAACAAAAAATCGCGTCAATCAGTGCGGGGCTACGATCCACCAAATGGGGGAGAAGATTTCAGACTTCCAAGGGGCGTAAGGGAAAAGGGGGAGACTATCCAACAGCTTTCCGGGGACATTAAAGAGGAAAAATATTAGAGGGGGGGCCTACGCATCAGACCTCTTAGGAATTTGTAAAGTCGGGCTGGAAGTAGAGGGGGAAGGACTGGGGGGTCCTGGTGGGGGGGGGGGGGGTGGCCGACAGAAAACGACTCAGGAAGCCTAACCCTGGGGGGCTGGAAGGACCTAAGGGGCATCATCAGGGTCAATAATGATCTACTACATTTCTGCTTAAAGCTGAGGCCATCAGGCTGGACATCGGCAGTCCAAGAAAAGTAAAGAAAAGTTCGGAGGCTGTCCCGTGCCGCGATTATCAACGTAAAAGAAAAACGACGATGAGGGGCACCCGCTATCTGGTGACTGCCAAAAAGATTAAACCCGCAAGGAGTCACAAAGGAAGGCGTTAAGACGTGCCCGTGCCGCCGTAAGGAGTAAGGAATAGCGTCGTCCTCCCTTTCACATCATATTTGAGAGGGGGAAACGTCGAAGAGCAGTGGGAATGGTCAACGCGGAGGGCCGGCAAACAGACTTGGAACGAGGGAAAAACACTATCCGACGCAGGGAAGACCCAAGTTTGACTCAAAGGGGAACCGTTCAAAAGGCCTCGACAAGGCCAGGGGGAAGACTGAAAATGTCGGGAATCCCGATTGCAAAGAAACGGTCGCTAAAAAGGGGGGCGCAGCGATCGGGGTATTAGATGAGCAGGAGCAATCGTAAACTTCAGTCACGGGGGAGTGAAACGCAGAGGGAGGAACGAAGAACACAAAGAAGATGGAAGAAAAAAAAGAGAGAGATCATTGCAGCCGCGCGTGGTCACTCACCACGGTACGAAATTCAAAGAGGGTGCTGCCACTGACCTCAATATGAGGTCAACACAAAAGAAAAGGAAGAAACAGCGGGAAGGCAACAAATGAGGGCACTCTAAAATGGGCAGTCTAACCAAAAACCGGGTCTATGACAGTGAACGACCTGCGAAGGGGGGGGCAAAAAAGGCAAAAAAAGGATAGGGTAAGAAAAAGCGGTTTCACGTGAGGAGGAGCGAAAAATCCGCGTTGGAACAGGCCCAAAGCCGAATGAGAACGGCCTCAGCGCGTTGAACAAGAAAGAGGGGGGGAAAATGTCATCCGCACAGAGGCGGCGACCTGCGAATAAGGGGGAGAGCGGGATTAAAAGCTTTTGTGCCGGACACGAGGGGGGGGGGGGGGGCGGGGGGCAAAGGGGGGGGGAGGCCAATAGCTGTGTTTTTCGCGCCGAGTAGGGGTCGTGGGAGGAAGGACGTTGCAAAAAAGCCGGAGGAGGATCGGGGCAACGGGGTCGGGAGAAACTTCGAAGGGATTCCGATGTGGAACGTTAAGAAAAGTGCTATTAAGACGGGGCCCTGTAGGAGGGGAACATGAAGGAGAAAGGTGTAGCGATCCCCAGTCCTTGAGAGCGGGCCATCAAAATTGGCAGGAGGACCTTGCCAATGGCCTATCCTATTCGCCGAAGAACTGGGAAAAAAGTTCAGGTTCTTCTTCGTCAAGGGGCAATCGCATATAGGAAACAATCGGAAACTTAGAGGGTGGATCGAACGAACAACTAACAGAAAATGCGCGCAATGGAGAGAACTCGGGACGTCGCTCCGGTGTAGATCGTCGCCACGGATTGCGGGCATGGGGGGAGGGGGAAAAGAAAGACGTATCGGAACTACGGGGGAAGGAAGGACCAAAGTGGCCTGGGGGGGGCGTCCGTTGGGGGGAGGTCGTAGAGAAAAGCTTTACTAATAAACTTGGTGGTCGAGGGATGGATCCAAGGCGGAGGTCAAATCGTTCAAAATGACATGGGGTCGGTGTGTACCGTCCCAGCCGCAAAAATAAGGACGACAGTGAGGGGGGGTAAGGGGAAAGTTCTTGGCAGAAGGGGAGTGGGACCAAAGGCTTAAGACCCGCACCGCTCTGACTGTGGGCAAAACTCGGATTAGGGAGGAGGGAAAATCTAAAAAAGGAGGAGGTTGAGGCTCCTACCGGTCGGTTACGGGATCGTGTGGGGGGGAGGACAGCCACCCGGGAAGGCGCACTATCCCCGTCAATTGCGGGGGGTCATAAAAAAGGGGGAAAAAAGGCACCAAAAGGAAAACAACAAAGATATCACGACAGGGGCCGGCAACGAGTGTATTTCGAAGTCTGCAACGGAAAGTCGGGGGGGAGGGAAGAACATCAAGAAAGTAAAGCGGTTGGTGTTCTGCAGGGGGACGGGGGGGGAGTCGGGAAACGGATGGGGACGTAGTGCCTGCAGGATACGTATGGAGGGGAAGGGAACATCACAAGCCCGGGGTTCTTGATGGGGGGGAGCCCGTCGAGAAATTCGGTCTGATGGGTGAAAGCGAAAAGCGCGTCGGACGTCCCTAGAAAGATCGGGGAACGTAGCGAGGCCCCAAAAAAAGGGGACAAAGGGGCTGACAGGATTTGCGGGAAAAAACCAAGGGCCACTGTGTTGGGAAAGTAAAAGTTCGCGAAAAAAACCGGCCTGGGAGCTCAAGCAAGCGAAAATCAAGTACTGGCGGTCATTTAACATCGGGAGTATACAAAATGGACGGATATACTAGAAGTGACAGGGAGGGCGTGAGAAAAACGAGAACTATGGGGGCGCCGATAAACTGGAGCGACCGGAAATGCAAATTTGTGGGGGGTGACAAGGAAAAGGTGGGGCGGAAAAAAAAATGGAGACAGAAACCAAGAAAGGAAAAAAAGTCAAAAGCCCCTAAAATAAATGAGGGGGGGTCTTTGGGGATGAAAAAAAAAAACCACAAAAAAAAACTGCTCCTCTCTGAAAAAAAGAAGGGTGTTGGTGGAAAGGGAA
>Ga0179593_1652083_pt1 | contig 10062 bp, 7 predicted proteins | sample CZODoug2_1_08_16_FD_185931 | JGI IMG/M metagenome (GOLD analysis project Ga0179593, IMG submission 185931) | Vadose zone soil fungal communities from Angelo Coast Range Reserve, California, USA - CZODoug2_1_08_16fungal (PacBio error correction) | ecosystem: Environmental > Terrestrial > Soil >...
GAGGATAGAGCATCTGAAAATAGTCCATTCCGACTCAATGGAAAAGCTGGGGAAGGTCTGCAGAAGAGAAGGGGGAAAGGAAGAAAGCCGTTTCAACTTAATAGATGTTCATCTTCCAGGGCATCAGGGGGAGGGAAATCGGCAAATTAACATTTGCAAAGGGATGGAAGAAGCTGAGGGGAAAGAAGAAAAATCTACGGGGAGGAGGATACCCCCCAGAGAAAGGCTTTTTGCAGAAGGAGGGGGAATTTTTTGGCGCAAGTAAAACAGAGTGGAAAAACGGATGATTAGTGAAACGAGAGCGAAGGGAAGGTCCGGTAAGGAATAGGAAAAAGCGCTTACCTAATTATCGAAGGGAAGCGGTACGTCTTCGGCAAAGGAAAGCGTCGGGGACCATGCGACAAAAAAGTACTGGAAGAAGGAGCAGTTTTGGTGCAAATGATGGTGAGGGGGGGGGAAAAGAAGGCCCGGGTAAGATAACAGCACAGGGAAGGAAATTTGACGAGGGTCTTGGCCGCCGGAGGGGACGACGGACCGGAATGGATTCTTCCAGAAAAAAGCTCTTTGGAGAGGGGAGATCAGAAAGGGGATTGGATAGTATAGCGACAAAGTCTTCCCCACGGGGGGAAAGTACTCCAGGGTGCAAGACTTCAAGGAAAAAATCTGGCTTTCACTGTATCCAGGAGGCAGGAAGCTTATTTTCACTTAGGGGAAAAGGTTCTTCGGTCCACGAGTGGCCTCAAGAGGAAAAAAAAGAAAGGATTCGACAACGCAAAAAGGGGAAGACGTCATCTTTATTACTCTTTACAGAGGGAGCTTCTCAATGACCAAGGGAAGGCAGGTACCGCCATCAAAAAAAAAAGTACTTAATTTTCTTAATTGAAAGGTTCTGAAGAAGGCCTTTTCCCTGGGGAAGGCGACGCCAAAGAGGACCTGTAAGAGGAAAAGGGGCCTACTCGCAGAATGGAAAAGGGGGTGTCAAAATAGTTACTCTTGGAGGGAAGGCGCACTTGGCCCGAGGGCTCGAACGGGGGGAAATTGAGCCCTCTGACACTTGGTTCTTGGAAAAAAAAATCTCTATTTCGGGTCTGGCCGCATGCGTTTCGGGAAACGCCCTTTTCATGTAAAAGGAACGTCAATAAAAACGAAAATACGACGAACGCGAAAAAGGAGCCTTATCTCTTGAAAATCTTTCGCAAGTAAAAAGAGGATGTTGAGAAAGCACGGGACGAGCCGTCCCAAAGAACAACGTCTTTTCGCGTACTCCAGAGGGCAACAAAAGGGAAAGGAGAAAAAAAAGCTTCACACACTAGGTCGGGAAAGGAAAAGATGTCACCTGAGTGTGCAGCAAAAACATGCCGAAAGGGAGAGAGACACACAGACCGTCCTTCAAGGCCGTAAGGAAAAAAGGGCACCTCTTATGTGGACTAGAGAGAGTCCCTGTCATGGGGACAAGTAGGGGGACTCCTGAGCGTTCACGATTTACTACTAACAGGGTGTTTGGAGAGAGTCTGTGAGGGGACCCTCAATTGCTTCCTCTCTCTTAATAAAGTTTTAAAGGACTCTTCCATGGAATCTGTAGATATAGGGGCGACGACGGGCATGAAAGGGCGGTCCATCTATTTTCAGGGGAAGCTTATCTCATTTAGGGCTACGTAGGGAGATGTAGAAAAGGATCCTGGCAAGGAGGGGGTCACATCCCACCAAGAATAATATCTGCTCGAGACTTCGGGACAATTAGAATCCTAAGGGGCGCTCACAACAACGCAGGGGTAATGAAGATCTAACATTCTGAAAAAAGAAACATTTTTGAGTCAAGGAATTGGCAAAGAAAATTCCTGATAATTTCGTCGGGGCACTTCCAGGTGGGGGTTTAAGATCCAAAGAAAGGGGAGGCTTTTAGAGCAGGATTCCCCGTAGGAGGACTATGGCGTCGAGGAGACCGACTCGGCCGTCCCCCGAGGAGAAGGACTGTATGAAGGCCAGAAAGACACGGGCCATTACAGAGGGCAAAGAGAAGGGGAGGGATTCAGTTTTCCCGAGGGAAAAAAGGGATTGGTCATTTGGGAAAGCTGGCAATTCTTCTCAGTCCCCCGCAGGGGGAACAGGTTGAGTAGGGAAAGGAGGAAGTGAGATCAACCCCTGACTAAGCTCGGGAAAAGGGGCTCTCGAACTTTAAAAGGAGGGGTCGATCCAACTGATGGGGGGGGAGAATGAATGATCACGTCCTGAGAAAGGAAGAGAAAAAAAAACAACTTGAGTAGAATGAAAAGGGGGGGGAGCAGGACGTGATCAGCAAAGAACAAGCATTTAGGGATCGACCAGAAAAAGAAAGTCGCCATTCGAAAGAGAAGAAACAGATTCTTCCACCGGCCGGAAGGAGGAAAAAAAGCAACCTGTTTCCAAAAGGGAACTGATCATAAAAATTGGGAAAAAAGAGTTCTCCAAGCGGAAAAAAGGAAGAAACTGGAGAATTCCCCTGATACGAGCAAGGAGGAACCATTGTCCCAGGGAAAAGTGGCCGTCGCCGGATCAGAAACTACCTTCCGGAAAACGATGGACCTTTGTCTGGAAGAGGAAAAAAGAAGCTCTTCGCCAAAGGGAGGGAGGCGGCCGACCTTCTCAGAAGAAGTGTGATCGTAACCATCCTGACGAAAACGAAAAGTAGGTAGCTCGAACGGCAATGGGGGGAAGCCCTTCAAAGGGAGTCCCAGAGGGGGAAGAAATCTCGATCGGCATGAACAAGGGGGGGAAGCTACATCATCCTCTGCGGAAAAAAGGAGCACCGGTCGGCTTCTCGGGATAAACTTGTTTGTGGCTTTTTAATCAAAAAAAGGGCTCCATATTTCGCCAGCCCATGGAGAAGAGGAAATTACGAGTTCCCTACTTGCCAGGAAAAAGAGAAAAACTGCCTCCACTGAGGAATGCCTATAGTTTTCCGCGGGGGGGGGGCATAAAAGAGGGTGACTCATTTCGTAGAAGAAAACACTCTGACTTTCGGATTCTCCATCCAGCGGGGAGGAGGGAGACTGCCTAAATCCTCGGAAAAAGAGGGGAAAAAAATCCAAAAGATCCTCGTGGCAGGGGAGTGCGTAAGGAAGGGGAGGGGAAAATCCGCCTCCATTCTGCAACTGTTCTGGAGGCACTAATCCGGGAGAGAGTCTGTCCCGCACGGGGGGAAGAAAGCCCTTCTTTGGAAGGGGATGCAGGTCCTCTGTAGAGAAAAAGAAAGATCGTTGAAAAAAGCGGCGGCCAATAAAAAAGCGGGTGGGGTGGATTTTCTGACAAGGAGGGCGAAGATGAGGTGGAATGGGTGGGCAGGAAAATGTGTGTGAAACTTACGTCTCTTTGTCAAAAGGGGAAGGGTTCGTCTAGGAGGGCTGACCTAGGGGACAGCTTAACCTTACCCTTGGAGGAGAGAAAACGCATCGAGAGAGACCCAATTCAAATATAGATTTCGCAGACAAGGAAGTTACATCGGTCTAAGGAGAAAGGGAGCCGCGGGAACGTGCAGGGGATACCGCCCTTTAAAAGGGAACTGTCCAACGCCAGGTGAAGAGGGGAACAGACCCATGGATTTCGGGTGGAGAGAGAGGCCTTCCCCGGAAAAGTCGTCATCAATAAACGGGGACTTACGAAAAAGGGGCTTGGGCTCTGTACCTGAAGGAAAAACCCTTTGTAAGAAAAAAGAGGCAAGCAGGAAATCTTTCAGACGCCCTGGACCTTATTTGGGGAAGCAACAGGGGGCTCTGGCTCTATGCGGAAGAAGGTGACCGACTAAATGAAGAGGCCGTGACCCATCCTAGGCTGTCGAACTTTAGAAAAAAGTGGGAGCCTCGCAGGAAGGACTACTGGTTTGAACCGTCGGGGGGGAACCGCCCTGGAGATAGAAGCAATCCTATGCTGCAGATCGAAGGACGTCCCGACTCCCTGCGCATCTCGTCCGAAAAGAGAAGGGGGGGGAAGGTAACCACTTGTGATGTTCATCTCCCGGGAAGAAGGGTGCTTGTCGAAAAGAAAAAAAAAGTAACATTTTCAACAACCTGCTGGCAGAAACCGTGTCCTAAACTGCTCTTGAGAAGGCGGGAGAAAGGGAAGACGTAGGCGGACAAAATCGGTATCAGCGTTTCTTTTTTGCTGACGTCAAGAAAGGGGAAGCTACAACAACAAGAGATACGATTGAGTCATTTCTGGCAAAAACCGAAAGGGCCTAATTATCCGGAAGGGGGAAAGAAAAAGATCGCCGCTGAAGGGAAGTTTAGCGCAGCGCGTCTCGGGGAAAGAAAACCGGCTTACTCAGAAGGGTTGCAATGGTTAATTGAAGAAGATCCTTGAATCTTAACATCAAAGGGGGAAGAACACAGGCGTTGAGGGGGGAAAAGATCTTCTGTCTAGTGAAAAGGACGCATGGTAGTCGACGGAGGGTGGAAGTATTCGAGATCCCGAAGCATACGGCCGTGTATAGGGGGACGCCAAGATGCAGGAAGTAAAAGGGGTCGTACTCCAAGTGCAAGAATTGAAAAAGCGTCCTGAAAGCAAGTCGCCAAAAAGATTCACTTCCTTTGCCCTTCATTTCGGGGACCTGTCCGAAGGGAGAGAGAGCCCCTAGCCAGCGACCCATGAAAAAGGGGGGGAGTCCTTCAGATTTATTAAGATTTCCTGCTGCAGAAAAAAAGAAAGCGTAGATACAAAATGACATTGAGAGGGGGAAGGGAAGCCAATCCCCCCATTACAAGGAGAAAAACCGTTACTCCGTTCAGTGAACCTTGCCAGGGGAAGCGGACTCAAAGACCTGGTAAATCTACTCGCTCCGGAATGTATCTTTAGGGAACTCTGAGAAAGGGCGGGCCGGGAGAAGCACGGGGGGGCTCGACGGAGAAATTTATCCGCCGAAGTCCTGGTGAGGGACTGCGAAATCTCGAGGGGGACTTGGTTCTTCAAAAGAGAAAGCTCCCTCCCCCGTGTCATGTTAAAAAGAAGGGAAAACGGAGAAAAAGACCATGCCTAGACTAAAGAGGAAGGCTATACGTATCCGAGTTGAAAGAAGAGAAGGGGGGAACGTCAAATCTCAGTTTTTCTCGTTTCGCGGCGCAAAGGGGGAGGAACGATACTTTTGGGAGAGGGAGGGAAGAGGACCTCATCATTGCTCAAAAGGTTGCCAGAGAAAGCTTATTTCAAGAAGAGGGTTGCAGAGGAAGAAAAGGCCTCAACTGGCCAGCACCAGCAGAGTCAGGGACTAATGGCCTTCACGGCCCGAGGGGGGAAGCTCGCTGAAGTGGCGAGGATTGAGGAAAGAGAGGTGGAGCGACGCTGGTGGACGAATAACCTCAAGTCGAGGTTGGGGAGGGGGGAGCTCCGAAGAGGAAAAGAGCGGATGCCAGGTAAACTCGGCAAATTCCTTGAAGGCTTACCTCGGAGAAAAGTGGCAGGAGTTCTTCCAGCGAGATTCCCTGATTTAGTCCATGTCTAAGATCAGGGCTTGGGGGTCGACTTCTGATCCATGGCCACAGACCACAACCAGGGGAAGGAAAAATCGAGACAGGGGACCGGGTAAAGATAAAAAGGGGGCTCGTCTGAAAAAGACCAGGGTATGAGGGGGGGAGGTAGATTTGGGGTTACTAAATGTTGGTTTGCCAACTTCCCTTTCTATCGACGGAGGGGCGTTAGCCAAGAGGGGGGGGGGGTTTTTCCCGCCCGGAAGGGGGTTATTTCGCACTATTAAAGAGAGCCCGCCTGGGAAAGGAAAAGAGGGGTAGGTCGGTCTGTCCGAACCGAAGGTAGAATACTCTATTAGGGGGGGGACTGAAAATAAAGACCTAAAGGGCTTGACATGGGGTCCATGAGAGCGTCATGGAAAGAACGACGTTGTCTGGGGGGAGAGGGGCGGACTAGTTCAACTCCCTCAAAGTGAAGGATGAGTTTCCTGGAACAGGGTGGAAGGGGATGCCTTTCGAATAAAAGAAGGAGGACGAAGCTCGGTCTTACCACCGGAATGCCGCAACTCCCGGGGTACCGCTTGAACTTAATATGTTCCCTGCATGAGAGGAAGGATAAAGGATAAGAGAGAAAAAGCCCGGAGGAGAGAGGAGCAGGACGTGATCATCATGAGGCGATTAGGTGATCGAAAATAACGGCCGAGGGGGGAGGCGAGGCACCTTCGTAGGAGGGCCTTCTTGAGCGAGGAGGGGCACCTGTTCCGAACTTATCCTCATCGGGAGGGGAAAAAGAAATTGCAGATTGAGGAAAAGAGGCCAAGCTTCAATCGGGAGTATCTCACCTGAGAGAGACTTGAACTCCGGGAGTGTCTTTATTGGTCCGGGAAGAAGAAAAACCGGAAAATAGCGCGGGGTCTCACCTTCGTACGGAAGGGACCGTTTTCTGGAAAAGTCACTTCTTCCAATTCTGCTAAAGGGAGAGTCCTACCGATAATATGACCTCCTTGAGGGGATCCTGTACGTTTCAACGCCTAAGAGGGGTAAGTTTAAACAGATCTTACTCCAACTTGCTTCGAGATCCCTGTTAAAGAGAGAGAAACCGGCATGACCCTGGAAAAAATATGTTAGAAAGCATCTGCGCGACCATTTGAAAGGGGGAAAAACGGTAGGAGGAAAGCGTCTTCTAAGGGCTGTGGAAAGGAAAGCTAAGAAGGGCCAGCCAGGGCCCTAACTCGCTCGAAGGGAGAGGGGGGGGGCCCTACGGGGGAAGGACATGGACGACGTCCTGCAAGGAAAGGGAATGCCTAGAAGGAGGCCGGCTTCTACTGAGGAGCAAAAGGGAAGAAGAGAGAGGACGGAAAAGAACCGAACGGGTGCCCAAAATGTCAAGTCTTTCTCCACCTAGTCCGCAGGAGGAAGAAGGCGGGGGAGGAGAAGGGGCCGAAACTCACGACGCGGCCACTGAAAAGGGTACGACCCTGGCCAGAGAAAAAGTACAGGGAAGACTGAAAAGGGAGAGACGGGCTGGTCTGGGGTCGGCCTTTGTCCTTATGATGCTGCAAAAAGATTACAGAAGCTTGCTGAGAAAAAAGACCCGCTCGGGGTGAAAGAAAGGGTGGGGCCTTGGTGGGGGCAGTCCGCAGGAGAAGAAAGAGATCAAAAAGATCGGGGAATCCAATGTTTGACGTGAAACTCTAACACAAGAGATTTTGAAAGGGGAGAAAAGTGGAGTACAGGGGGGGGGGGAAAAAAGGCCGTAGAACGCTCTGGGCAAAGAGTATTCAATGTGCAAGGTGAATTTTCCCTTCTGTCCCCGAAGGGAAAAAAGGGGCGTGAGTAGCGGGCGCGAAAGGAGAAAAGACCCAGAAAAACCGCATCGCGATTTTCGCAGACCAAGGAAAAGTTTCATCGGGGAAAGGTATACCGTGTCGAAGGGGAAAAGGAGAGATCCAGGCTCAGCCCTGGAAAAGGTCCCTCAGAAAGGGAAACGCCTGGGGGATCGTAGCTTGAGCATCTTCTACCAGGGGGAGGGGGTGCGTAGGACTAATTGTTCCTGGAAAAAAGAAGGCATCAATAACGGCGGGGACGAGGATATTCCAGGTCCTTTCTGTGATTGGGAAGGATACGAAGAAAGTCAGGGGGATCAGAAGGAAACAGGAAATCTTCCTCACGAGAACTTTGAAGTTGCTTCGAATCCGGGGGGGAGATCGATGCACGGAAAAAAAAGAAAGGTGACCGACCGAAAGTTGCCCTACAGGGTCCGAACAGTGCATTGCAGAGAAGCTGGGGAAGTAAAGAAATGTTCCGGAAAAGAAGAACGTCCGCAGCCTGGGGACAAGCCGATCGCTTCGGATCGAGAGAAAAGGAGGGGGCAAGTCGACTCCATGGAAAGGCGTCGCTCGCCGACGAAGAAGAAAAGGGATCAACTTCTCTTCAGCTGGTTCTGTCATCTTCCCGGGAGGGGGGGGGATGGTCGGCAGGAAAAGGAAGGGCAACAACCTTGCTGCCGCCGGGTCCTAATGGGCAAGAATCGACTGGGTACCTCCAGAACGAAGCCTTAGCGGCGATCTTAAAGAGGGAGGGAGGTAAGCGCAGGTTTGCGATACGAAGAAAAAAGCAGTAATCTCCTCTAACAAAAGGTGGGAGGAAAATATATATACTCCTGTCCAGGAAGGGGAAAGTCAAAACCGAAGAGGAAAGGGTAGTTTTGTCAAAAAAGAAAGGGTAGGTGATGTAGAAAGAGCTGCGCCGCTGGCCCATTCGACCCGTAGGGGAGAAAAGGAGGCGAGCATTTTGTTGCAAAATGTGGGCCCAGGGGGAAAAAAACACGAATATTCCCTTGAAGAGGAAAAATTTGGAATATAGTTTGAAGAGTCGGGGGCTTGGCAGGGAGGTCTCTGTCTTGCCTCCTCCGAAGAATGGAGGAGGAGGGAGACCGCATCGGGGCGATTCTCGGCAGAAGGCGGGATCAGTATCGCCGAAGGAGGGTACTTCGGCCAAAGACGATAAACATGTAGGGAACTCTCCCAGCAGTCAATGGGCAGGACGCCCATGCGCGAACTCAGGAAAGGGGGAGGGGCCCTTAATTTAGGCAAGGCCTCAATGGGAAGGGAACCGAGCAGGAGCCCATGTCCAGTGAGTCCTTCATCTTTAGGAAGATGGAAGGAGTCTTCGTAGAATCCAGAGACGGCAGTAGAACTCCAAGAAGTTACACCCAGAAAACAGTTTTCCAGGTGAATCCTTTCTTTTTCCGGGGAGGAGGCCGGGGCACGGAACAATAGGAAAGACAAACCCGCAATCCCTTTGTAAAGAGACTCAGCCGGAAACAGCGCGGGGTTGTCCAGCTTGGGGGAAGATTTCCCAGTGAGGAGGGGGGGGCTCTCCACGGTGAAGGGAAAACGGTCTCCTTGAGCAAGGATTTGAGTGTCTGCGAAATCTCGATGTAAGAGGGAGGGGTCTGCCAGATTGCGGAAGGAAGACGCGAAAGCCTCAAGGGGAGGAAGAATAAGGACCGAAGGCCGACCCATGCATACGAACAACGAGGCCCATTGAACCATAGAGGAGGAAAGTACGCACATTAAAGCAAGTGGGCGAAAATCAGAAGGGGAAGTCGCGTCCGCCTTCCAACAGGGGAGTGAAGATCGTAATCCCTATGTACCTTCGGAAGGAAGGCTCATCTTCCAACGACGGGGGAAAAGCAGCTGAGGGAGTGTGGTCAGCATCAATACATTAGATCAGCAAATCCCAAATGCTAAGGAAGGGCCGGAAAAAACTTCCTTGGAGATACACGACGAGCTGATGACGGGAAAATTGTCTAGGATTGAGGGAAAGCCTTTCTTCCTCTGGAGATAAGAAGAACATCAATTCGAGTGAAAAGTTCGGGATGAAAAAGAGAATCTAGAGAAAGACAGTTTGTCTTGCTCCTTGGGGGTTTTTTTCCAGGGGGGAGGGGCTGTGATCAGGAATGGCATAGGGAGACTACATCCTGCTTCAAGGAGTCCTTATGTTCCCGAAGAAGGGGGACGATCTCTTCGGGAAAATGGAGGAACTTCTTATCCGAAGAGAATCAGCATCCACAACCACGGGAGGCTAGTCGACCTTGGGTGCCACTTACATGGTCAGAGGTAGGGGAGCAACAGGAAAAGCCGACCAGGGGATCGTATTGCGAAATGGTACTGTGTGTCTTCCCGCCTTTGGGGAAACGCCTGTTTCGAGAGGAAAAAAAGGAGTGAGAAACTTCCAGGGAAAAAAAACTCCATTATGGCCTTCTGGAGGTATATAACTGTCTCCCCCTGGTCCTACTATCTTGTCAGGAGAGGGGGAACCTACCCTGTCGAGTAAAAAATGTAGAATACCGCGATTAAGGGGAGAAACTGCCAATAAAGACAAAGAAAAGGGTTGGAAATTACGATGTCTCTCAGGTGGAAAATAGACCTTTTAAAGGGGAAAGGAAAAAGATGGGATAACTAGGGTGAGCTGCCTTCCTTCCCGGGAACGCGGTGAAGGTTACTCTTCATCTTGATGCCTGGAAAAAAGCAGCTGACGGGAGAGATGGAACCGGTGGGAAATGGCCGACGCCCCCAAAAAAGCACTAACTTGAACGTGAATATTTCCTTCATTATGGAAA
>Ga0179593_1685052_pt1 | contig 10062 bp, 14 predicted proteins | sample CZODoug2_1_08_16_FD_185931 | JGI IMG/M metagenome (GOLD analysis project Ga0179593, IMG submission 185931) | Vadose zone soil fungal communities from Angelo Coast Range Reserve, California, USA - CZODoug2_1_08_16fungal (PacBio error correction) | ecosystem: Environmental > Terrestrial > Soil >...
TTGGGCGGGCAACTGCCCTTGTAAAGATTTACCCGGGATTGTTCCACCGAAGGCCGACGTAACGTGAACGCACGGGATTACTGGAGGATGCCCCGTCGCTGCGCGGGTCTCCTAACGACGAGGGGTGTTGCCCTCCAGACAGATACGAGGATACCGAACGAAACGCGCGTCTTCGTCCACGAATCCCGGTTGAATCCGGGGCTGATGTCGCATGTTATACAGCCGAAGTCAGGATCCCGGAGAACCGTATCGACGACCCTCGATGTCGCCACAGATCCGGCAAGAAACAGATCGTTCCCGAGTCTGAGGCACCCAACGGGACGAACTCGTCCCCTCAGGTTGCCACAAGTACTCGAGCAGGGAAGCACTGCAGCCACAGCCGGCAGAACACACGACAAAGGGCGAGCTCCCTCCTTGGCTGCTGCGAGGCTGCAAGAACATCCGATGGGCGCTCGAATGTTCACGCCGCACATCCCAAAAGGACGGCATGCACCGATAACACCGCAAACTGAAGGCAACTGAAAAGCCACCTGACACCGTCCCGACAAAGGCCCACCAAGACCAGAAACACCTTGCAGGACCTCTCGCGCCTAATCGCCGGTGGTGAGAGCCAAATTCAGCGCAAGCACGCCATGTGTGACACCTCGAGCCCACCGCCTCGATGGCGGCCGAAAGAAAACGAGCGTTGTCGCTGCGAGCATCCATTCTCCACACGATAGGACCCCACTTCCTCGAAGAACCAACTTCCCCGGCTCAATCCAGGATGGAATGAAAATCGATCTACGTAGGTACCCTCAGATGAAATAGCACCGCCCGTGACGGCCTAAGGTTTACGCCCCAAGGGAACAGGAGCCCCCCGTTAGGACAATAACGATGTAGGCCCGCGGACGCAGGCGCACACATGGATCTATTGCCGATCGCCGTCCGTACACTTCTGTCCCACTCGTAACGGCCTTCCCTACCCTGCGATGAACCACCCACATTCCACAAACGATTTTCACTCGCCACACGCGCCCGACCCGAGATCATTCAGGCACCGGGACACAACGTGTGTGCAAGTAGGCGCAACGAGATCCCCTCCCCCGTCTCGTCACCCCGACTGTGTGATGTAACTGTGGATCCCGTAACACGAGAAAACCAAAAAACAACGCAGGGCATTCGGCACCATTTGATCGGGCCCCCGGTCCAGAAGAACACTCTGCCCAGAGACTAAAACTCTTCGGGGTAGGGGCGTACCAACCCCAAGAAAAAAAAGAGCACATCGTCTCGTATGAGTGAGTGTATATCTCGCCACGAAGGGAGCAAGCCGTAACGTCCAGACGCTGGCCGGGCGCTAACCCAAGGGGTCAGCCGACCACTCGACGCCCCCGTCACCCCCCCTGCGACAGCCGACACAGTCGACACCCGGTGAACACGCATTTTCACACACCGAATCGCCCCATTGTGGCGGAGTCCGGGCCCTCACCAGTATGAAATCCCCGCTACCGAGCCGAGAGACACGCTCGCGGGGTCTGGTGCTGCTACGGTCTGCACAACCGACAAGAACAGGTGTACGACCTTCCGCCCGACGCGTTCCGAAACCACGGACCCAACAAACAACAAAAAAACACACCCCAGCCCGCAGAAACACCACCGTCTCGAGACTGGCCACGCCCTTCGTGCTTCGCCGGACCTCGCCGTGATTCTCGCGTCCCCTTTGGCCGAACTCGATGCGTGCCGAGAGAAAAGGACACGCCGATTGCGTCGCACCCGCGACCTCGAACTTAACCGCAGTCCCAGAGGGTGCCCATACCCCGTTGACGCCCACGGCGCGCACGTCGTCCTCGAACCCGGAACTACACCACCCGTCGGCCGCATCGAAGCCCGCTAGCAATGAACCGCGAAGGCCAGCAGGGACTCCATGCCCCCGACAATTGACTTAATGCCAACGGAGTGAAAGAAATTGCCGTTTTTGCGCAGCAGCAGAGGCCGCCCCCGCGACCAGCCGAACCCGAGGATCACCCCACAAAAACAACAAAACAAACAAAAAAAACAACGACACGTGCGCGGAGCGTGAGGTGTGCGTCATGGCCCCCCACGCTGCCCCCAACCTTAAATTCTGGGCCGTAAGGAATACAAGGAATGATCGAACAGAAAACCACAATCGAAAAGCTTCCCACCGAGCAAGGCGTGGAAACAAACCCACGCACAGGCCGGTAAACTCGTTTTCGTGCGCTTCGCCTGTGAGAAGCGCCCGCGAAACGCACGACGCAGGTTATTTTGCAAGCCGAACTTACGAGCCCCCTCGAAGCCGACCTCCGTTGGCCACAGTATCCAAAGGCAACGACTAAACATGCGAAATCCGCCAACGCTCACAAGTCAAGGACCCAAGGAAACTCGCCATGCCAACCCCACGCAACCGACACAGTGGGCCTCAAGTCAAAGTGGTGTGCGGTACATGTGGTGACCTGCCCAACAAAAAACATCATAACCACGGCGATCGGTGCGGCCCACGAAACCCTGTGCGCCGCCAGTGACCTGTATCCGGACGAGCACCAGTTCGCCAAGCGCCACAACCTCACGCGCAAAAGCTCAAACACCCTCGGAAAGAAATCGAGTGCACTGGACCTATTAATACGCCAAATAAGACACCTGCCGGATAGGTGGAGCCCCTGCCTCATAGCGCTCTGTACAAAAGGGTAAGTCAGCCAAACTTGACGTCGACCCAATCTCACCGCGATCTAGACCTATCAAAACAACATCAGTACGCCCCCCTCGTGGCCAAGCAGCGCGAGCGCGACGCAAAGAACAACGCTTCTCGCGAATCTAGGAATCAAGAACAATCTAACGGCAAGCCGGTACGATCGGACACCCAAAAGCACCCAGCCATGGCGTAACAGAAAGCAGCATCATCTCCAAACCGCCAAATCGGCCGCACAACGCGGACAGCCGCCGCGTGAACACCATCACGCGGACGACACTATCAAAAGCTGCTACCGTCCAATCATACCTTCACGGGGTACATATACTAAAACATAAACAACTAACTAAAAAAAAACCCCTCTAAAGACCAAAAGTACCAACAAAAACTATCTGATAAACGTCCCCACTACGACAAAAACGACCAACAAGCCATTTGTCCTAGCGTTCGAACAAAGCGTCCCCAGCACTTCCACCGGTATCCAGCCTGCTTATATTGCTCGGAATAGCACAGAGAGCGTTGATACACCTTTAAGCGGCAAAAAAAAAAAAAAACCGGACACGTCAAGTGACATCCACATCAATGACACCCGCCGCGAAACCGAAACCCCAAACCAGAACAAAATAACAACCCCCCCCAAATTAAAACCCTCTCCACAACTAACACAAGAAAACGCGCATATCATACAACATGGGAATAAAGAGCAAAGTTCTTGAGCGAGTCGGTCATGCCACGAAAAACACACTAAAAAACGCAACCGGTCAAACAACACACGATCTGAAACTTCAAACACCCAGCCAGACCACACATTATCCACCATTACACTACAAAAAACCAACAAAAATATAAAAAAAAACTTCCGTTACATAATTAAAGCCATCAAAACCAGATAAACCCCCACCTGATAGCGTCAACTCAAACTTGTTATAACTCCTAATCTTACTTAAATACAAAAAATCACGCTCCAAAAAAACAGAAACTCCAGCAATCATCCCATGTATACCTATCCGACCCCCCTACAACCCTATGCCGTTGAACAACACTGAACCAATTCATGAATACAAACGAACCAACACCCACCACACCCACCAGTCGCTCACTCTGTCACCATTGCAAGATTTTAGGAGGCGTGACACCCTACAACTCGAATCACACACTATGAACCTCCTCGATCCTAAGCAATTCGTCCTTTATCTCAACACCGCCACCAGTAGGAATCGCGTCGCATCCCTTCACGCCCTTGGCCCCCGATTCGCCGTCGAGTGCGGGACCCAGAAAAAACCGAACGAGGAGGACCCTTCCCTAAAAAACCAAACGCGACAGCTCACTCAATCACCGTCTCCCAATCCCCAAGACATTCGTGCGTCTAGCTAGCCCGCGAAGTAGTCTTGTATGGTGCCGCGCAACGCAATTCCTCCTAAGCAACGATCCGAAAGTGGTGCGGGGCACGTAGGTGGCCCGTCGTCAGGATGGTCGGGGGGGACAAGATCTGCACCTCCCAGTACCGCTTTCTCGCGGTTAGGGTGACGCAGCCGTCCTTTGCCGCAGAAACTCAAAGTCGATCTCGAACGTGCCTCACCTCCATTGAGGGCAAACCGCCGCGAGGCAACGTGTGCCGGTTCGTCGAACGCGACTCGTCGAACCCCTTTTTCTAGCATACAACCAATCCTATTGCCAACACCACGAAACTCGAGGAATAACACCCGCCCGGCGTGCGGTCGAGCACGAGATGGTGCATGCGAACCGTAGGTTGCCCGGCGTCCCGGGCAACGCGAAAGCGTGGTCCCCTTTCCCGAACCCAAAAACAACCCCCCCCCCCCCCCCAGACCCTCAATCGCGCCCGCCGTACGGCAAGGCGGTCTCGTAGACGACCTTAAACCCGGATGCACTAGCATCAGTACGTATCGACCCCCTCGAACCACCCGGCAGCTTTATCCTCGACGCCGAGCCCACTCGTGTCGGGTTGCTGCCACCCGACACTGCACCATCCTAGGCGGTACGGCGCCACGACCCGCGCAACTCGAGCTGCGCCCACGTTTATTTTTTCCGTGATCCAGACACACAAAAAAAAAAATCACTCCAACAGCAGTTTCAAACCCACAACCGTACCAGTCACGAACCCAGAAAATCGACGTGGTGAATTCGCAAGAACGTTTGCGCCGGAGTACTAAAGCATGGCCCGGTGGTTTCGGCCAAGCCAGACGGGCTTCGGTGAGCCGACCACAGACGATGAACCAAGTGCGCAGCCCCATTGCCACCTGGCTGGCGTAATCATATACTCCGCCCCATCCAAAAAAAATCATACCGACCCCCCCTATCCAGAAAATCAAACTAAAAAAAACCATCCTAGAAATCTCCTAACAAGAATAATCAGGCATCTCAATCATACAACACTACATGACCCAACTCACCTTCCATCGTCCTCACCACCACACCACCCTAAACTTACCGCCCTCCGAACAACAACCAAAAACAACAACACAACTCTACAGTGAGTGCAGGCAGAAAAAGATAAGAGATACGCACCAACCAGAAGCCGCCAGACCAGTCCTCTCGGTCCTCCACCAGTCTCGAATGCCCGTTGCGAACCCCCGTCCATGCCCCAATAAACGATCTCCTCCACGTCGCCGAAATCCACACACCGTACGCCAGGTGTCTGTCACCTGTGTCGGGTAACGCGAAATGATCCAGACAGCTGAAACCGCGGCCACACGCGCATCGCCTTGTCCAAATCCCCAGTCCCGCACGCTAAAACACGTCCACGCGAGTAGCGCAGACCACACCCACAGGATTCGTCAGGATCACCGCAAACCACGACACTAGCATCGGCTCCGAGGAACGGCCTCCGGTACGGGTCTAGGGGTCCGATAACGCACGACTGACCAAAGTGCATCAGCAAGGCGTTCCACCGAACCGACCTCCGACGACGCGAAAACCAAGTCATCGTACAACAGGATACAGGATAACACAGAACCCACGCTACTTACGTCCGCGGCCCACACAACACGACCCTCAAATATCACCCATCCCCCTCGGTCGGTACCAACAGCAAAAAACAAAAAAACCAACAAACACGTCAACCATGCTATGAACTCCGCCACCTGGGATATCAAAGAGTTGAATGCAGAACACACGACCGGTCCCGAACGAAGTCGTCGACAGAACGGCACACGGCCTAAGCTCCCAAACGTTTGCCCTCCCTGCCACACCGGAGCACGTCGCTATCGAAAACGCCCGTACGCCCGCAAAGCCTACTTGCAGCACTAAGACCACCCAACCCGATCACAGACATAAATACACAGGCGGTAACAAGTCGCATCCGACCACACTGCACGCACCCCCCCTCGCCCGCCCACACCACTTTCGGCCCGCCATCGACGCGGCAACTCCGCCACAACGCCCACGTCCGAGCCACCCCCACAAGGATCCGGAAGCAAGCGAGCAGTCTCTCCAGTAGTAAAAAGTCGAAACGTGTCCCTCCCCGGGAAGCGTTCCCTGACCCGCACGAACCTAGCCGGGCCAAGTACGGCGCGCGGCGAAGGCCCTGAACCGGCCGGGAAGGCAAAAAACGAAGCTCGTGAAACTGACCACTATAACCACCAATCGGATACGTACGGCTAAACACCCCCACCCCCACCCCACTCTCAATCAACTGTATTACCCAATTCCGCGCCCCCGAGGGCAAATCACTGGCGATTCACGCCAAGTTGAAGCAGCCCTCCAAAGTAAACCAGGATGCCTAGCCAACAGATAGAAAATAATAAGATACACAAAACTAGAAACCAACAGCCAGTCAACACAAAAATCACCAACAACTACCCAACGATAAAGACGCACAACAATAACCAACCCAACGACCAACAAAAAACAAACAAAACGCCCACGGTAATTCAGTGGAGCCCGCGACATGAGCAGACCTCTGAAGAATCTGGGTGACGCAACAAACCAGGTGGTGTAGTGGAAACACAAACCCCGAACCCCACCAGAACTTCCTCACTAAGCAAAAACGCTTCGATGGCGATACCGGCAAAACGCACAGGACAAATATAAATCAGCACAGACACACAGAGCGACCATCAGCCGCACCCGCCACCAAGACAAGCACAACCTATACTTGCCCATCCCAGCCAACACAGCGGCCGTGGTTACCCGTGTCCGAGGCATACCAGAAAACGCCCCCGCCACCCAGACCACTGCCACTGACGTCGCAGTTCCGTGTCGTGATCGAATCTCGCGGTGCTCTCTTAATCCGAACCGAAGCACTGTGTGGGAGTCGGATCTGACCGACGAACCCCAAAATCAACGCGCTTCAACAACGCAAAAAGGTCCAATTCTACTGATCACGACCACAGGTCCGTCAAACCAGCCCAGGTATCTGCGGAGATGAAATCGTGTTAATACAGCCTATGCTTAGGGAACGTAAATCGAACCGAGCACACGTCGGAAGCAGATTCAACGAACTACGCCGGACCGTCATTTCTATATGCCCCTGCCCGCTCTCAAATGCTGCACAACCATAAGACTTGCCACAAAATGACGATGGCGTTCGATGCCAAACCGTGCCGATAGACGCGCCAGTAAGCCGACATCCCATTCCGAGCAACCCGTTACCGCCAAACTCACATAGCCTGCCAGGAATTCATAGGCATGGTACAACGAACATATGCAACCAATTACCAAAAAAATAACACCTCCGCGGAGTTGAGCGCCGTACCGCAACGCAACCTTGGATGATGAAGCACATATGACGAGACGCCTCCTGGTAAGCAATTTCGGAAAAACGGTCACATGTCCGGCGAACATAAACAAAGGCATTCACCAACCGGAACCGGAAGTCGAAACAACCCCGGCATGAGTATACCTGCGCAGCAGTACCCAAAAAATTAAGCATAAAACGACGATCATAACCAAAAAAGTCAAACCACCAACACTACACGAAACACAAAAAACCAGACCTCTTTCTGCTTGTACTCCCCAAGTTAAGTGCGATCACCTGGCCGAATAATCGAATCTCAGCGTCCTGTGCATCCGGTTTAACGTCCCACCAGAGGTCACCGGCCCTTCCCTCCGCAAGAAGACAAGCCATAGAACCACGCGGCACTTCAAACCCAGCGTTTCCTGCGCCCTCACCGGCGGAGCGCCCCTGAAAACTAGTTACCCGCCGGCGGGTCCACCTCCCAGCGACTATCAATGCTATTCTTGACCAAACACTTGAACACTTAGTGATTTCTTGAACACACTTCCTTGATCCCCGCAGAAAACGCGTGGGGGGCCACAGCGTGGGGGCATGACCAAACATGCTCCAACCACTCAAACGTATCACGCACGTATATGTCCGAGCAAAACCTTAGGAGATGACATCCTAACAGCACTCCGGATTCGGAGCACCCTGGTTCCGCCAGGACAGAGCACAAGAGCGAAAAGAAAAATCTCCCCTTGCACTGCTCAGGCCAACAAAGGGCAACTCTCCTCTTGGTCAAATCAGTCCCATCGGGGGCATGGCCCTGGCCTGGCGCCCCTCGGGTTCCAAATGCGCTTCGCTCGACGCGCGAAAAGAGCGCCCGAAGCATGGGAGTCTATGAATCGGTCAGAACTGCCGAAGCGCCGCGACAAAGGCGCTCCACCCGGTCCCTTCGCACCCCTCCGCCCACAGCAATGGTCCAGGAATCTTGCATAATCGAGGTAGAACAAATCGCTGCGCAGAAACACTGCAGCGCTGTTCCCAAAACCCCAAGCAAACGCCGCGTTTTTCATCCTCGCACGAACGCTACGCAATCCACGAGTTTGTTTCCAGCCAAAAGGTACCGCTCTGAAACTCTAGCCCACGGTCCGTGACGAACAGTACCAAACCGAAGCGCGGTCGCCCACCTCCCGTTTCGAGACGGGGGGCGCCGGGCGGTGGTCGCGGAACAAAAGGAACGGTCGTCGAAGGTCGAAACCGCTGCCGGTGGCCTGACGGCCTAAACCCCCGAGCGTCCCTCGGCCCCGCAGCGGAATCCAAAGGGCCGCTCCCCCCAATGGGCAGATCCCGGTTTGATTAACCGTGTCGTCCACCCCGCGGCGACTTCCCCTATTTCCCTACAACAATCATGAAAACTTCCAGCCTCGAAACAGGGCGGTGTGGATAACGGGACGCAACGAAGTTGGGTGGTGCGACCCCGGTTAACGCCCCGCCTCCTCGTCCGTTAAACTGCCCCTCGGTTGAAAGGGACACCAGCTTTCACGAATCGAACGCTCGACGCCTCCCACCCCCCCGAAAGAGGATCCCTGTTAAAGACTTTATTCTGGGTACCGGCGGGCCCCCGGCACCCGACAAGCCGAAGCCCCGCCTGGTTAGTCCGTTGGACGATCCCCCCCCCCACCAGCCTCCATCCTGGTGACGCAGCACGGGGCATCGAGACTGGAAACGAGACCGTCGTTAAACGCCGAACCAACAAATCCATCAACAGACTAAAAGCCACTCGGTATCGACCGGTCCCGAGATCCTTCGGAGTCGGGCGGGGTCGAGGAAAAATCCGTCGGAGTTGGGTCACGCCCAGGTTGAAGCCGTCCGAGTCGTGAAGTAAGACAGCCGATCGCAAGCCCCTTGTGGTCGCGTCTCCCACGAAGGAGCCACACAAAAGATAGACAAACAGCCTCAACAGCCCCCGTCGGACCTGGCAGGCCCACGGCGCGTGCATGTGCATCGAGACTAACGAGACTGTTTCAATCCCCCTGGCATGCGTCCCTGATTTGTCTCCTAGAAGTGGGATTCCGAAGAAGATCCTCCCAAGCCGACAACGACCTATCGTTTCTTCGCCCGCCCATCAACGGTGGGCTCGAGTGCCAACCGGGCCCCGCGGCAATGCGTAGGCCCACCACCCCAGGCGATAAGCGCGAGAGTCCTCATAGGGGTGGTGTGTCCCTCGCCGGCAGCAGGCCCCAGCGTACCCTGGCCATACTGCCTGCCGAGCGGCAACGACTGAGAGCAACTAGTTTTGCCCGCCGCCAAGGAGAGCTCCCGCCTTCCTGGGTCCCGCGCCCCGCGCCTCCACCTGCTCGAAACTTCAACCGAGACGAGAATCTTCCCTTGGGTTGCCCTCCAGCCGGAACTACCGTCCGCGACGGCGCCCATCCGTAGTTTCTACGGTACCGTGTTTCCCGGCCCCGTACTTCGGCCTGAGAACCTCCGACACAATCCCTGCTCCACCGGTCGGTGAACGAGACGCGTCGTTTCGTCGAATCCGATCCGCGGTGAGGCAGACACCACCCTCGTCGTTAGAGCGTCCGCCTCCCGCCGTTGCCGGACGGCCATCTCCACGTAAACTTTCCTCCGTGCGTTCAGTTACCGTCCCGGCCCTTTCCGTGGACATCCGCCCACCGGTAAACGGCAGTTTCCTGCC
>Ga0179593_1278659_pt1 | contig 10061 bp, 13 predicted proteins | sample CZODoug2_1_08_16_FD_185931 | JGI IMG/M metagenome (GOLD analysis project Ga0179593, IMG submission 185931) | Vadose zone soil fungal communities from Angelo Coast Range Reserve, California, USA - CZODoug2_1_08_16fungal (PacBio error correction) | ecosystem: Environmental > Terrestrial > Soil >...
AAGAACTAAATCTTATTGTCCTTCGTTATTGGGGGTGAGCGCAGGTCTCTTCGTACTTAGCTTGGAAGGCTTTGGGTCCTCCTTGTGATGTTGAGAAAAGTAGAGTGACAGCACTGCAGAACCTAGAAAAAAAAAAGGGGCAGGGAAACTCAACAGAGGAGAAAAACTGTATTTGGAAAGCATGGCGATGCGTTAGGTTGAGGACATCAAAAGAAAAAATCTCGTTACATCCATCGAGGCGGGGAGAGAAAAAACTGGGCAAAAAGACGTCCTGAGGAGAGGAAGGTAGATGAAGAAAAGTCTCTGGGGCAGGGTAAGGAGGATTTGGGGAGGAGGTACGAATGCACGTTCGGTGTCTCAAAATTCAACAAGTTGGAAGAAGGCAATTATCACCGGCATGGAAATGCCTCGACTGCCAAGGAAGCTGTCAGGAAAAAAGCTTATTCAGCCGGGGGAGAAAAGGGGAAAACGGACATCGGCAAGCTGCAGTCGTCTGATGCCATATAGATCTTAGTCCGTGAAGGAGGCACAAGGAGCGCATTGAGTACGCATGGCTGGTGGACAGTAAGTCGGCCATCGTATAGGAAGGGGGGGGAAGCGAGGGTCCATGATGTGTGGGTCTCATCTAGTAGGCAAGAAAGAAAAACGGCCAGGGGAGAAATTGGAAAAAGAGACGCGGTGATGGAACAGTAAAGAAAGCATCCAGGGTCATAAGGCCGGCTTCTTCGTGCAGATAAATGAAGTTCTTAGGGACCCCGGGGGGGGAGGGAAACTAGGAAATAATAAAAACGGGCGAGGCAGAAGAAAGAGGAAATCCGGAAGGATGAAAGTGCAACTCAACATCCCGACCGAACTAAGCAAGTCTAATTAAGGGGAAGGAAAAGATCTGGTAAGACTAAAACGCATCTTGTTCCTGGCCATGAATGAAAATAGAACACAAGCTGGAGGAGGGAAAGAAAATGAAAAAAAGAACTCCCTCCTTCGCATGCGCAAGAGCGGGGAAGAGGTATTGGGAGAAGAGGGGACAAACTGGTATGAGAGCGCGCAACCGAGACGTGGGGTACAGCTAAATCTCAAAACGAGAAGGGGAGATAAAAAAAATACAGGCGAGAGTCGAGGGTCGAGTATCTTATCTACTGGGGGGGAAGGAAGGGACCACAAGAAAGTGGATAAGCATGGTATACGCAGTCGAGAGGGGGGGGAGAAAAATGAGAGGAGAGGTCACTCGTTTCGTGTCCTCTCGAGGTCAGCGTGAAATACGGTAAAAAAAAATGAGACTGGTCTTTGACAAAGGCTAAGAGGAGGTGGGCACTTCTTCTGGGGGCATATCGGCTAACATACACTGGGGTTTCTAAAACAGCAAGAAGGTGGGCCAATCAGAAGCGTTGCCAGGCGAAAAACTCGATCAACGCGTAGGGAAAAGGAAAGGTCAGAAATGGGAGGGAGGAAAATTGCTGAGAAATTAGTCGAAGTGGGACTCATTTCGGGAGAGGAAAGAAGGGAGGGGAAAGAGGAGGCATATACCTTATAATTAGACATAGACAAAGGGGGGGTTGTCAAAAAATCAAAGGCCTGTCTGGTGACGTAGTGGGAAATCCCCAGCGGGGGTAGTTGTCGTAAGGACATTGGAAGAAAAAAAAAATGGGGGGTATGGGGGAAAAACAAGCGACAGGGGTCAATGCTGGATGTACTTCTACTCGCTTCTGTTGCAACAACGAGGTGGCATGGAAAAAAGATCAAAAAGAAAAAAATACGATGGACGTCGAGAAATAACGACTGTAAGGGGGGAAAAAAAAGGTTCTATTGATGAGAGGGAGGGAAGGGCGCTGGGCTGCCTTTCGGGGATTTAATCTTTCGGGTGGGGAGAAAGAGGAAACGGGAATAGACGAAAAGAAAAAGGCAGGGAGAGAGGAAGGCAGGGAGTTTCTTCTATCCTTAACAAAAAGGAAAGAAAAAGAAAAGAAAAAAAAAAAAAGAGAGAAAAAAAAAAAAAAAAAAGAAAGCCAAAAAAAAAGGATCGTCTAATCGGCATGGGTTGGGGGAAGGGGAAAAAGATTCAGATGGAGAACTGTATCGTTGTCATTTCTAGGGTTAGAAACCAAAGGGGGAAAGTGAAGGGTAGGGGAGATGGGAAGGACCGAAAAAAATAAGAGATTAGACCAGTGGGGGAAAAATAAAAGGGAATACTGGCTGGCAGCGACATTAAAGGGAAATAAAGTGACTGGATACTTTGAGGAAGCCAAATGAGAGGAAAATGAGACAGCTTCTGGGGGAAGAAGAACAAGTCCTGGGAAAAAGGCCGCGGATTCAGGTTTTTTGTAAGGGGAACAGCAGGATAAAGAGAAAAGAGAAAGGGAATGGTTAAGGGGGAGCTTGAAGCAACGTCGACCATGGAGAGAAGTCTAGCTACCGGAAAAAGAGGTCAATAAACTGCGCAAAAAGGAACTCTCAGGTATCTCTACTAACTCCATCACCTTTAAGCGGGGAGGAAAGGGAAAGAACAAAACTTTAAAAAAAGGGTGCGATGAGAAAAAAACCGAACGAGTAGAATGGAAAACAGTAGGAGGCACGCGGATTGATTTTTGTAGACTCTCAAAAAAAAAAAGAAGAGAAGAGAAATAGGGAAAAAACGCACGGTGCCATCTGCGATAGGGGGAGACCGGGGGAGATAGAAACGTTCTAAATGGAAGGGAAAGGAAAGCATCCAGCGGGGGAGACCGGTGCTGGCGTTAGTGAAAAAGAACGGAGAAAATAGGGGGAACAGCGTGTGCGAGTAAAAATTAAGGGGATGGGAGAGACGAAATCTGGGCGAGGCGAGCGACTGATTGGCCCGAAGACCGCGAGACCTGTTTTCCGTCCCAGGCCTAAGAAGGGAAATTGAGCAAGAGAGGGGAAAAATAAACGGGAAAAGAACCGGACGACTTCGTGGAGTTACTGGATCGAGCGGAGAAGGACAACGTAAAAACCGGAGAGGTCGTAATGGGCAGCAAAATGAAAAGTCTGCCATCGGTTGGGCAACAACATTATATCGGACAAAGGGGGGGGAAAACGGGCTGTCCAATCCTGCTAAACGTAAAGCCGGTTAAAAAACATGGGGGGAGAAAGAGATCTGGCGAGAAACTGACGAAACTCTTATCTCGTCAGTGTACAAAAAAACAGGAAAATGAGGAGACCTGGAACGTTGGGGGGGGGGGGCTGCAGGGATAGTCAATAACTGGGGGAGAGGGGGACGTATCGGCGCGCTCGCCGATCAAGCAATATCAGGGGGAAGGAAGAGTCACCAAAAAGAAAAGATGACTTACACAATGTGGCATGGCTAGGGGAAAAAGGGGCAGGAAAGAGCACGGGAAAAGGAGGGTAGAAACAAGACGAAACGAAAAAAAAGGGATCGAAGTCTATGTATTAAAATAGAATAATGAGGGGAAAAGGGAGGGGGAGACGGAGAAGGGTCTAATCATGAAACGTGTCGGCGTGTCACCCAATGTCACTAATGCTTTGAAATAGGTTCCTGCCGAGAAGAAGAAGGTGTGTAGTTGGGCGGAATCATCCTCCGTCTACAAGGCCTCGAAGACAAGGGGGAAAAGACTTAGCATTAAGCGTAAATATGGAAAAAAAAAAAAAAACACAACGAATAAACAAGGAGAGGAGAAAAAAAGGAATAATCGGCTACTTCATTCATACAAAAAAAACCCAGCACGTCGTGAGAAAAGGGATGCGGTACCGTGTGACGAGCGAGGAGTGACCGAAGTTCGGTAGGCAACGGAAGGCCTGGGAGGGGAAAAACAAGAGGGAAGGGGAAAAAGGTACAGAGAAAGTGGCCTCTAGTTCAAAATAACTAAGGGAATCGTCGGATACGACTGCGAACTTCTAGAAAATACGAAGGACTCACCGATTTCTCCTTACAAACCGATCAAGGAATAACAAAGAGGAAAAGATGCCGACTCACAGGAAAACGAAAAGGGGAAAAAGGATATAACGTTTTGTGGGGGGGGTGGGGGGAAAACAAAAAGCGAGAAGGGGGGAAGGAGAAAGCTCCTCCGGAAGGGAAAGCTGTGCTTCGACGATGAAGAAACGTAACAAGAGAAAAAAAGGGGAGAGGGAAGGGGGGGGGAGCGCTCAGACCATGTTTGTCAATCTCAACACTAAGAGAGTGAAAAGAAAAAAGAACTAAGGTATTATTCGATCCCTGTATTAAAGAGTAAAAAATGGGGGGAGACAAAACAAAATGATTAATAGTCGAGGAGTAAACATGACCAAGAATGGATGGAAGGGGAAGAGAAAGGTGTCGCGGCGCGTCGGCTTTATGTTCGGTTGTCACAGGGAGGGGTCCAGTAAGTAGGGGGGGGAGGTAAGGAGACAGAAAATTTAACTGCACGCCTGCGTTAATCACGCGTTAAAACTTCAACCGGCACGACGAACGTGATTGTGGAAGCTGGGAGAAGAACGACACCAAGGGGGCACCAAAGGTGACGAAAATGAAAAAGGCTTTGGCGCAGACGATAAAGCAAAGAAAGACTAACCCCACTCTCGAGTAAGGGAAGAAAGGGGGAATGGGCAGAGGAAGGGAATCAGGGCAGAAACCATCACATCAGAAGAGCTTCAAAAATCCGTCATAAATCATCAGGGGGGAAGGGAGCCAGGACACAAGGCACCCCTTCGGTGGCAAAGGGAATATAAAGGTGGGGAAATCGGCAAAACTCCCGAGTAATTGAAGCTATCCATAGGAGGAACGAAACAGAAATGCGATCGTCTGATCTGGGAAAAAAAAGAGGGAGGAGTTTCAGTGGTCTGCTCACCGCAGAGAATTGGGACGCCGACAGGGGGAAAAGCGGCAGGAGGAAAGAGAGAAAAGGCTAGAGCAAGGGAAAGGTGGTCATCACGTAGTTGAGAGGGAAGACGACGTGAATAAGTCTCTCAAGCTCGGACACAAACAGCAGGTATGACGGCCATAAACAGAGAAAAAAGGGAAGGGGGATCGCATATGGGAAAAAAAAAGACATTACGTGTTTGGCCGGGGTGAAACCGAACCGCCTCGAAGAGGGGGGGGAATGAAGAAGAGGTTGAAAATAACCCTCACCTAACAAATCGCCGGGGCTCCCCGCGCGTCAAAGCTAGAAAAAGGGATAAAGCAAACATAGAGTTGCGTGGCGCAGGGGACTGTGTATAAGTTCCTGATGTGCGGGGGAAAGAGAAACTCCAAAGGGGGGGGGGGGAGAAAAAGGGAAGAGAAGAGAAGAGAGAAAAAAAAAATCCCGCACGAACCGGCCGGATACGACGTGGGGGGGGGAGGGGGGTAGGAAGAAAAATGAGAGAAAACAAACAACGGGGAGGAGAAAAAAAGAGGGAATATTTTAGAAGGCTTAAAAGAAAAGGAGGAATCGCCGGCGGGAACAGCTGGTCCGGCTCTGCGCTTTTCAAAGGGGGGGCCCCTTGCTGTTTATGCGGAAAGAAACTTGAAAGAAAAGGGGTCCAAGCTAATGGACACGCACTACGGGTGGGGAATCCATCCGGGAGAGAGGAGTTGACAGCAGGGGGTGACCACGGGGAAGGAAGGGGGGGTGGGTGGGACTGAAACAAAAAATCAGCGCATCCTAAATCGAGGGGGCGGGTCCAACTCGGGAAAAGGGCGAAAATTTGTCAAAAAAATGAGTATCGCGTGTTATTGGCCGTCATGTATTTCCAGGTTGAGACAAGGGGCGGGGAACACGCTACAAGAAAAACTGGGACCCCTGCACGATTACCGGCTTGTACTCGTTACCGAGGGGGGGGAAAATAAAAAAAAAAAAAAAAAAAAAAAAAAAAAAAAAAAAAAAATTGGAGCAGGTCAATGCAGATTGGCAAAATGAAAAGACCTTCAGACGTTTCGGGGAGAAAAGAAATTCAATTGCAGGCTTGGAGCGGTAATGCCGATGGAGGGAATTGACCCAGAAGCGAGTGTAGATCTGGACTGGTGGGACGGGAGAGGAAAGCTATAGAGGGGGGGGGGGGAGCAGAGGAATGATGTGTGGTGTCGCACGATGATGCCGTCATCTAGTAAATACCGCCGTCTAAATTCATGGGAGGAGAAAAGGAGATTAAAACGATCCGTGGATCGTCAGGAGGCATAAGAAAACAATCAGCTGAAGGGGGGAGAAGTTCTCTGCGTTTAAAGTAAAGAGCATTCGGGACAAGAAGACGCCGGAGACGAGGCTGACAATAAAAAAAGGTCAAACAGAAGGAAATCAAAAAAATCAAGCGCAGTCAACGTTTCAGTAGATTGGGGGAACCGAATCAAAAGGAAGGACCATGGGAGTGGAGAAAACCCTTGATCGTTCATACGCAAAGACTACAAGTCATCATCTCGGGAGGAGGGAAGGAGGTTGATCTTGAAAAAGAAAGAGTCGCAAACGAAAAAGAGTGAAAGGGGTGCTTTATAAATCGGGAAAAAGAAAAAAGAATAACACCGGAAGGCTGAGCCAGTTCTGGAGATGGTTGGGATATGAAAAAAAGGAGAGGAAAGTCACTCATATCAATGGGGCGAAAAGAGTTTTCACTCGTTTCGCTCCATACGAGGTGTTCATCGGGGTAAGGAGGGGAGGAGCGGATGGAAGCAGATTACCGCGCGATAGTGCACTTCTCCAGGGGGCATGGAGGAGAAAACACATTGCTTGAAAATAAAAGGGAACGAACTGTGAGACACCGAACAAGCGCGGTGCCGACGAACTCTATCAACGCGTACTGCAACTACTGTGGAAAGGAGGGAAAAACGAAGTGACTTATAAATTCATCCGAACGCAGGCTGGAAGAAGGAGATGGGGGGCCTAGAAGTAAGTAAATTTGTACAGAAAAGGACATCTCTTGTCGCCTGCTGTTACGGTATAGTTGTCAAATAAACAGACTCTTGGATGCGGAAGAAAGGGGAAATGGGGGCACTGGGGACAGGCAACGTGTGCATGGGAAGAGAATCTCGTCTTCAACAACGGGGAAAAAAAGGAGGCATTTAATCTACATAAAGAATCATCCGACGTTTCATTGCTTTAACGATGGGTGAAGGGTCTAGGGGAGAAAAAGATATGACAATTGCGAATGAGTGGAGGGGTGGCTCTCTGCTAGTGAGATTGACTATAGGGAAAAGGACGAGGAAGTCACATCAGCCAGTGTGATCATCTGACTGGACCGAAAGAAAAGAAAAAAAAGAGCACGTCTCACTCGTCGAATGGGGGTGAGTTGGTCCTGGCGGGGTGGGAAAAAAGGAATATGGGAGAAAATGTATCGGGCATCTTCTCTTAACAGAAATGGGGAACTGGGTTACGGGGAAGGGGGGGGCAGCCGGACACCACAGACGGAAAAAAAAAATGTTGACCAGGGAAAAGATGGACGCTGGACGAAGAAAGAAAAAAAAAAACAAGGGAAAGGAAAAATACTGGGACTAAGGTAGGATGCACAGGGGCTCGATAAGTACATTCAAAGACGAAGCTTACTGGGGATCAGGGGAGCAATGGGAAAAGGGGGGATTATATCGGCGCGAAATTCAAATAGTGACGGAACACAGGGGGGGTGCTCGCAAAAAAGAAAAGGAGATGTTCCAGAATTACACGTCGCCAGTGTCTTCGAGCCTAAACAGCCATGAATCAATAAACGGCACGAGGTCCGCTCTCAGGATCGTCCACGACGAAGCCAAAGGGGGGAGGGAATTTGGGAAAAAAAGGAAGTGCGAGACAGGCGCCCCGAACACACAAAAGTGCGTCGATGTGATCACGATTGATGAGACGAAAAAAAAAAGGGGGAAGAAGATCAGCGCGGTGATCGAGGAAGCAACGGGGCCATCACAAAACAACACAAAAAAAAGAACACCAGAAAAAAAAAGAAACAAAAAAAAAAAAGAAAAAAACACCACCACACCAAAAGAGGAGAAAAAACTCGCGAATCTGTCAACGTGGGTCTCTTCTAAAGGAAAGGGAAGGGAAACTCTCAAAGAAAGGGTTAGGATGAGGGGGGGAGATAAATGATAGTGCGACGGAAAAAAAAAAAGACGCCGTTAGATTCTCAAGCAAAATGGGACTTGTTCAAGCCGAAAAACAGCAAGTGGCCCGTTAAACCTTTTTTAAGTCAATCATGAAGAAAAAATATTCTTTCCAATTTCCTCCCAAGGGGTTCGCTTGCCATGGCAAGGGAGAAAGGGCAAGTGCGAAGGGGACGAAAAAAACATGGCATCAGCAAGGAGACACAAAGAAGGGAAGTTAATGTCTCTGGAAAAAAAGGGAAAGGAGGGGGGAAAACTACGGATAAAGAAACCTATCTGAGGTTGAAAAAAAGACAGGAAAAAAAAAAGCTGAAACTCAGAAAAGGGGTCTAAATCAAAATGTCGATCGCCCAGAGAAAAAAAACTGATCTGTAATGAAACCACATCTGCATTACACAATGAACTGAGAACTGGGGGAGGAAAGTGGAAACGCTAGAAGTCTAGGCAGGCTGGAGGGGGCGGTAAAAGAGGGGGAGCTTCCCTCGAGAAGAAGCGGACTAGCAACAAAACCACCGAAAATCTTGGCATGGCAGAGAGGGAGGGAAAAGAAAAAGAGAAAAATGAGGAAGAGTAAGATACGAAGAGAACGTGGAGGCGGGAAGAGAAGTAGGGGGGAATGAACTCCATCTATTAGGAAAAGGGAGACGCGAGGAGTCAGCATGAAACTCTTTCTAGAAGTGTAACATTGCCGACGTGAGTCAAGGAAGGAAAAAAGGACAGTAACTAAAGTTGGGAGTGACACAAGAGTACTTCACAAAGAAAAGGAAGACAATGAGGAACCAAAAGCACGGGGTATCTGTCGACTCATTCGCATAAAATGGATTCGACACAATCGCGGACAGAACGCCTCCGCCGCATGCGTTAAGAAAGAAAGTTAATTTCTGGCAAGAAAGGGGGGGGGGAAGGGATGAGCAGAATGGGCGGTCCTTTGCGAGAAGCGTTTGTATACGGGGGGAGTCGAGGGTAAAGGAGGCATAAGAAAGTTCGGCCACAGTCGAGAAGGGGGGCGAAAAAAGTAAAAACGCATGGTTAGCCTAGAGGTGGCCCATAAGAAGAATGGCAATATTAGCACACTACGCGGAAGAGGATCGAAAAGGAGAAAGAATGGGAAAGAAAAACCAAAAAAATTCACGCTGAACCTCCCGAAGCACCGGACCGAAAGGAAAAACCTCGTCAAGAAATGACAAGTGCTTTGACAGGGAAAGGTTTCATCTCCCTCACTATAGAAAAAGGAAAAGAAGAGCCTATCACGCGGTACGAAAAATGGGGTATTGCTTTAGAGGGAAGAAGCTTAAAAATCGGCGGGCTCCGCGCTTAAAAGTGGGGGGTCAATATACAAGCAGCACGAGTACCAGATCGAGCATAGGGGGAAAGTCTTGAGTCAAGAAAAAAGGTAAGGGGGAAAAGGTTCAAGGGGGTTTTGAGAAAGCCACGCAAGCATTACTGGAGGGACGTTATGCTGACCAGATAGGCATAAGTGCAACGGTTGGAATCTCGTATAAGGTCGGCGTATATTCACAAAACATGGCACTTGACATGGTCAATCAACGAATTTACGCGCAGTCAGGTTGGCAGAACAAGCGCTCGAGTTTAACGTCAAGGAACGAAAAAAGCGGCATAGGAAGGGAAAAGGTGTGACTCCGGGAAGGTAAAAGAGAAGGGCTGGTCGTGCGCATACTCAATCACAAAGCTCCTCTGAATTTCAAATATTTCGGGGGTAAAGATGAAAAGCAAGTCGAGGAAAAAAAACTCAAAAGAGAGTCTTGACGTCCTCGCTGAAAAACTCACGAGAAAGAAAAAAAAAAAATCATCAATGGCGATTGGGGACCGGCAGGCATACACCAATAAAGGAGACGAAGAACTTAGTCAAATCCCTCGGAAATGAAACGGCTGAGGAAAATCTCTCGAATTCGACTTCAAGGTCAGAAGGAAAAGACTATCTTGGAGGGGGATGGAAATCTGGGAAAAACAAACGAGTTCGAATGTAACCTGACACTGAGGTCAACTTGACAAACGGCCGAGCATTCAATATAGGGCTTCTTTGCAGTTGCTTACAACA
>Ga0179593_1296928_pt1 | contig 10061 bp, 4 predicted proteins | sample CZODoug2_1_08_16_FD_185931 | JGI IMG/M metagenome (GOLD analysis project Ga0179593, IMG submission 185931) | Vadose zone soil fungal communities from Angelo Coast Range Reserve, California, USA - CZODoug2_1_08_16fungal (PacBio error correction) | ecosystem: Environmental > Terrestrial > Soil >...
AGGTGCGTTATCATGGGAAAAAAATGAAGCAAATCTTGGCCCTCGCACTACAAAAAAAAACAAACGTATAAACGCTTGCAAACGGGGATGGTGAACAAGACTGCGGGATGTGGGCCGACGGTGAACCAGAGTTGACTCAACAAACAAGAACTTCAAAGAAGGAAAGAAAAACCGGGGGGGGAAGATGGTGCAGCAGAGCTACGGGCATCGGGGGATTAACGTCAGGCGCGGAACGGTGGAGAATCTGCTACGTGGACGGAACAAAGACCGAGAAGCAAATGCGATCAGCGCACGGGATCGGGGGAGAATGAAGGCAATAAGAAGGGAGTTTAGGAGGATGTGGAGTGGGGAGGTGCGTTGCGCGGCGACTCAGGGGGGAGGAGGGGACCAGGAAAACTCGAGGGTGGGGCAAATGAGTTGGATGGTAGTGGGGGGGGATGTGAAGGATAGTCGCGGATTCGTGCTGCAGTTGTTAATATAGGAAGGGAAGTATCGGTCCAGTCTTGGATAAAAAAAAGGAGGGTCTCCTTCATCCGTTTCTTCCGCGGGGAAAAGGGGGAAAAGCTGTCCGGCAGAGCTAGAGCCTTTAAAGACGGGAGAAATGGTTCTCGGCGATAAACAGCCACGACGCTCAGGACCGTTCAATATCCTTTAGGGGTAGGGGAAAGGTAAGCAGCAGGAGGACTAAGCTTCTCACAAAGGGCTTTGGTACTCCGGGAAAAAGGGGGTCGGAAGCGAGGACGCGGAGAATGTGGCCCACATTTATTAAGCAAGGAAGGAGGTAGGCATCCTCAAAAAAAAGAGAAAGGGCTAAGGGGAGAGCACGAAGAAGCAAACGTAGAGGAAAGAAAAAGGGTCGATCATGTGGGGGAAAAGAACGCCAGTCCTTTTCCTTGGGAGATACCAGGAAACCTGGGCGACATCGCCGAGATCATAAGGTGAAACAAGAAAAATGAGGCTTGACCACTCCGGAGGTTAGCTAGAAATCTAGGAATTTTCTATGAGGGGGCATAAAAGCCAGCCTCGTCTCACGAGGAAGAGGACTCTCGTAAGGTACACTATCAAGTCCCAAAAACAGGGAAACTAGACTCTAACGTCTGCATAAATAGTCACAAGGGAGAAGAAAGGGGACTGCGTAGTGAAGGGTTGAGGAAGAAAGAAGCCCCTAAATAGATCAACTTCCAGTAGAGGCACCCTGCTGTAAACGACCATCGGGGGGGGCTAAATCTGCGGGAATCTCCGATAACGTATAACAAATGGACATAAGGCGCCTTCTAGCCAGTCCAGGGAGACCTCTGGAACAGAAAGAGAGAATTGTGGGCGGTAGTCACCGTTGCACAAACTCAGGAAAGTTTAAAGCTCTCTCTTAGACAAGGGAGACAATCGGATACTTCGGGGGAAAGACAGCAAAAAGAAGTAGGGGGGATCCAACAATTACCTGACGAAGCTGTAACTGAGAGCAGGGAGAAGTGCGGCTGTTCTATGTTGTTCCAATGAGAAACGCGGCGCGAGACCGTACTGGGCGCAGAGTATTGAAACACGCCAGAGGCGTCCTTAAATCTAGAGGACACAGATAACATGTGCGTCTTCTGCTAAGCTCTTTTATCTATAAAAACACGGAGGGTCTTCAACCATCAGATATAAAAAGAGGATAAGGGAAAAAGGCCCTCAATTTTTATATCTTGTAGGGCGTGCTTATTACTTCGGATTTGCAAAATAGCGTTCAAAAAAGTGGGTCGAAGGGTACCGCCGAGGGAAACTTGGAACAGGAAAAAAAAGCAGACGGGTGGAGCATGAGGAATAGTATTTCCAAACTCGAACGATTCAACTGGGATTCCCGAAAAGGACTGCACGGTGAAGGGGCAAGAGATCAGCTTGTACGCCGAAAGTGCAGACGTCGGGCCAGTATCCTGCTAGGTGAAAGAAGATGGGACAGTGCAAACCTCAGAAAGGCAAGACCTTACCAGGCTGCGGGAGGCGGTGGAATAGCAGTGGGAGCAAGGACTCACACAGGGCAAGATCGGCGATCCCCCGGGGGTAAGGAGGGGTTCAAGGTAAAAGCTAACCAGGGACCGCCGGCCAGCGTAGACAGCAGGTGGATCTCGAGTAGAGGTCGGGCGTAAAAAGTCGACACGACCCGACAGCCGAAGAAAACCGGAGGACGTACAGGATGGGGAAGGTGGTTGGAAGAGTAGACGCAGGGGGGCTTTCATGGGGGAACCGCCTAGACGGAAGATGGCACGCGTAGCATGAAGATCCACCTTGAATCACGGACACTAGCATTCTGCTTTGCAGTACCAGGGGGGGAGGAGTAAACTCGATAACAAAAAGCGCTAAAGCCTAAATGTTGAGGGTTGAACATGAGGAGGGACCTAAGCTCGAATTGGTGGCGTACAGTCAGACAGAGCAGGGCCTGAAGGGGACTAATGCGCCCCAAGAGAAAAAACTCGCCAGAAGCTAGAAGGCACTCAGTTTCTCTCTTCGGGGAGAAAGATATCCAAGTGGGCTTGTTTGGGGGTATGGTGACTAAGCAGAGGGGGGCCAATTAAGAAATGTGGCAAAACGAAGACCAGGATACGTCGGAGAGTACTCATCGCGAAAGGCACGCGGATCGCAAAATGTACAGCTAGGGGAGGGTAAAAGGTCGATACGCACAGTTTTAGGGCCGTAAAAAAAACTCGGTCTGCTTATGAGCGTGGAAGGCGGTGAGCTTCCCAAACGAAACAGATTAGTCGTCTGAAAAAGGCTCCCCTGTCCTTATTAAATTTCCTGATGCACGGGGTCCTTGCCAAGGGGCTCCCTTCTTGAGAGAGGGCGGCCGTCGACGCAGATAGAATTCCCGTACTTGGACTGACCCGAAGACAAAACGCTATACTAAAGAAACCTAAAAAGAAAGAAAAGTGCCCTCCCATAACAACATCCCGGCTCTGGGATGGGCACTCTCTGGGAACCCTAGATTCATATCCCCAGAAATAAAGATCCCACTAACACCGAAAGGTCCATTCGAATTCAAGGATCTATCTCAATTCTCCATAGAAAACGATACTGTAGCGATCGAGCTTGCTCGAGGACCGGAGGGCCAATTCGCGAGGAGCCCGAGGATCATTCGAACGCAAGGGTCATCGTACAAAAATGCACTAGCTCGGCTGACCCTACTCTTTACATCGGTTCGTGGGGTTGAAGGTCACCAATGAGATGGAATCACGATTACTCTTAACCCGACACAAGGCTAGGTCAAAAAAGGGGCATAAAGGTCAAAGACGTCGTCTAAGGGATCCTTTGAGAAGGGGGCTACAATAACGCACCATCAGAAAAAAAAAACAAGGGAATTCTTGAGGAAAGAGAGGGGTTAGGGCTGGCCATCGGTCAACGATCGATTGGTAAAAACTTCGACGTTATGAACGCTCACAGACCAAAACCTGTCTTGGTGGGGTGTGAACGGTACGTGAGGTTGCAAATTACTCCTTTCAAAGCAGGGAAGAAACAACCAGATGTCAAAGGGGCCGATGAAAGAATCGAGCGGCAAATCTCGGCGGGAGGAGGTAAGCTGAGGGCATCGTAAGTGTCTAGGAGAGGGAAAACGTGTCAACGGAAGTAGAAGACCACGCCCAAATTCTATCCAAAAGGACAAACAACTCGGGGAGGAGTGTTTGGAGAAGGAGCCGTAACATAATCCGGCCGGGGGAAGAAGGAGCCTGGTAGTGTTGTCTATGGAGGGACGTACATATTCAAACTGGGCAATGGGAAGGTCAACCGTTTAAACGGGGGCGAAATTTGGTTGCCGTAATAGTGGGGGGGGTGGGTAGGGGAAGCGGTACGTTCTGGCTTCTATTTTGGGGTAATGCTCAGGCTGGGATTCTATGGAGGCAAGGAAGACGCACGGATCGACAAATCGCGGACTTTTCGGACTTGGCAGGGGGATGAGAAGGTCATTATGCGGAAAAATCCGATCCGGGGGAAGACAAGGACTTGTCGGCTGGAAAAGAGACGGCCCGACTAATAGTCTTAAAAATGTGGGCTTACTCACGAATTGGCGGGCTGAGACTCTTCTGACGCCGAAAGGGGGTCCTTTCGGGAAGGGGGCGTCGCGAAGTCAAACGGCTCGAAACCGAGGTGGTACGACACTTTATTAAGGGGTGAAAAATACTCCCGGGGTATTCAATAAAACCCAAAAAACACAACCCCTACACCGTGCTGGAGTCAACGACGAGAGAGCGGGAAGCTGGAATCCTAACGATCCAGGGAACAGGATGGGGGAAGAATGATGGGGGGGGAATAAAGGGGCGGCCTACCGGGCCCTCTTGACAACACACATGCAGCCACCTGGAGCCAGAAGCGATGGCCAAATCAAGGAAACCAGTCGAGGAAAGCGGCTGGGAAAGGCACGCGGAGTTTTGGGCTAGAAGATAACTCGCAAACGAGCAGTGGTGTCAGCGCTAAATCAACGAAGAAGCCTGGACAGCTGCCGCTATGGGGTATTCGTCAAATAACAGGAATGGGGTGATCCAACAGACGGGCGCTACGAACGGAACGTCATAAAGTCCCCCTCGGCCTTCTAAAAGGGGGCTTCGAATTCGGTGTAGGGATGAAGACAGCCAAATCACGACAGGCTTAGGGAGGGGAGGAAAGGTCCCGAACCTTGAAGGGGTAAGACGACAGAAAATGAGAGGAACAGCATGAATGGGCACAAGGGAAGAACACCTAGAAACCTCCCAAAGAAAGAAACATCCTTGATTCCGAGAAAAACGTATGGCACACCGAGCTCGCGGGGAAAGGAAGAGTCGGCTGGAGGAGCCAATCCTCAGGCGAAGTGGAGGAGCCATCAAAAAAAGCATTGCGTATCAACAAGAGGGAAAAGGGACTTCCGTCAGAGGGGGAGGAGGAAGCAAAAATTAAAGTTCAAAGCGCTTCGACAGACCACTGGACTGCTCCTGTGAGGGTGTCGGAGTTGTCGGTCAGTAAATGGGCCCGAAGACCGAGTAGTTGAAAAGACGCAACTGAAATGGAAAGAACGTTAAACCCGAGATGGCCCGACATTCGGCCTTCTCTCTGCCGTGGTGCTCTCCTCAACACAACAAACTGATGGAAAATAGATATAACCTGGGTCTCTCAGTACAGCGGCCTGTATTGGCACGAATGTCTGGGAAATTTTACTTTAAAAGGTGCGACGGGGACTTCTTGTTGGGAAATACTTACTTCGCCTTCATTGTCGACGGGGGAAGGGCGAGGGAAATAATTGTAAAGAAACACTTCTCCACATTCGGGAGCAAGTTCCAGCGCTGCCTAAGAGCAGATTCTTCCATCAAGACTGCAACGGGAGCTTCCCAAATCAGATCAAGGGGGGGGCTCCATTAAGTTTTCTGCAGAAATCTTCCGCGTTCGCCTGCAATCAGACGACTCGACCCCCCATCTTCGGCTGGCAAAAAGGTACAGGGACTGCTGCAGGCATTCTGGGGAAGGGGAAGAGTGGGAAAAAAATCTTCACCCATGTGTAGAGGTGAACGGACCCTCCGACGATGGAGGATCGAAAACCTGGCAGACGCATCGAAGCCTGAGCTCGTGGGGTCGTGGGGCGGAAGGGCGGATTCCAGAAGCGAAACGAAAGCCGCGAAGCGCCCGACAGAGTGGAAAAAAAGGGATGTATGAATACGTTAGCGAAAAGGCTCGATGAAACCGTCGTGAGTAGCACAGCGTAGAAATCGGGGAAGTGGAACCATGAATGGACCGCGCTGCGAGATAAGAAGCTGAACTCCGCGTGGAATTCCAAAACAAAAGAAACTTTGCGGGGGTTAGTAAAGCGGAGAACGCTCAAGCGACTGTCGCCCAGGTTGAAAACTGCTTCGCAAAACGAAAACCGGCGCCGGTAAACTCCTGCGCAAAAAAAAAAAGGGAATAATCCAGTCCCGGCGCCCGGTCGCAATGCTTAACAACGTTTGCTTCGGAGAAAGCCGCCATAATCGCCCAAAAAGGGGGGTAGCTGGTTGTGTTAGATTGTGGGCGTATTGGGGCCCCCCCAAAAAACAAACCTTAATTTTGTGGGGGGGGGGGCGACAATGTGCGTACCGAAAACAAAGTGCTAGCCCCGAGATAAGGAAAACACGACAAGTGTACAACAGCACTCTGGAAAAAAAGTCAAGCGGCACGCAACGCGTTGAAGGAACAGAAATTCCCTACGGCATTCTGCGTAGGGGACGTGGTAGCAAGACCACCCTTCAAGTCTAAACATTAGTCCTTCGTAACGGGAAAATGGGGGAAACGAGAGAGGCCAGCAAGCTGAAAGGAATCAGCACGGCGGACCTGGAGGACCTGCTGCCCGTCGACTGGGAAAGGGCGCCGCGGTCAAACGATTAGATTGATCATCAACCGCAGGGCACTAAAGGCCATAAAACTGTCCCTAAAATACAAAGGACGGGCAGAACCACGGCGACGCGCTCGCGTAAAACCTGAAAACTATTGGTATTCCGCCGACGCCAGAAAACCACGAAATCTTCTAGGAAGGAACGGCACTTCAGGGCATCGAGGTCTCACAAATCTATCCAGGGAAGGGTAGCGCGGATCGATTGGGACGGGCAGGTGTGAAAACGCAATCTCGAGCAGCCCAGTCCTCGAGAGCCGGCGCGAGCTCTTTCTCGGCAAAAGAGAAAGCAGCGCTATATCACCGCTGAAGGGTTTCCTCGGCCGGAGGAGGGTTGTGTCCAATGAGATGGAAAATGACGAAAGCCGCCGTGCCCACACTCATACAGGGGGATCGGTTTGCAATAAAGGTCGGAAGCCCAATAGATAGTTAGAATTTGGAGGAAAGTCCATATAACGCACCATCGAGAGAAAAACCCGGATTAGAGAAAGTCTCTGGAGAAAATCAAAAGGAACTATAATTTTAAAACCTTCCCTCAAAACCGAGTATGACGCTCGAACACCGGTCTGGTGTTGGAACGACTTCGGTCGAGGGCCGCGTCCTCAAGCCAGAAATGGAACTCAACAAAAACTGAAGAATGAACAAAGTCCTTAAATCGGGGGGGAAAAGAGTCAAAATTACCAGGTCCCGAGGAAGTCCATAGTCGAAGGGAAAGAGGTGGCAGCCTCGCGCGACTGGGCCTCCGTATAATACAAGGGGCCTCTCCCGGCTCAAGGAAAAATCCTTAAGATTGGTGAGAGAGAAAGTGAAAGTGCCAGTTCGTTCGCGAAGCAAAAGGAGTGGGAGCTACTTGATGGCGTTTCTTTGCGGGAAGGGCTCTATCAGTATCCCCGTGAAGTCAGGTGGAGTGTAGGGATTGGAGTGTGGGGTAAGTAAGTGACTGCGGGGGAGGGGGGTTTCGGACTAGTGGAGAAGACCGTATTCTAGAGTAGGGCTTCATAATCGAATTAAATCTCATCGCGAGAAAGTGGATCTTCAAAAAATAAAAGGCGCGGGAAAGGGGGAAAGTAACGCTCGAGGGACTACTGGTACTGAATTTACAGACTGTAAGATACGGCCACTAAAATCCACGTAGACGGCAAAGGGGGTTACGTCGTGCTGACCTCCAAGCCTTCTGGAGTTGGCGCTCTGTAATGCAGTCTATATGTAGCGGAGGAGGGACACACGAAGTGCGTATCCCAACATGGTAAAATTAAGGGAAGGTAACGGGGGGGGGTCAACCAAAAAATCCACTTTGGATGAGGGATTTCAAAACTCTCCGAAGAACCACGGCAACTGATCGGAGGGGATAGGACAATGGGGGGGGCTTCGGGGCGTCCTTGCAGCGACGGAAACCGGGAGAACATTCGAGCTGAAATGGAGAAAGAATGGACCACGCAAATTGGGCGAGAAGCTGGCTTGGACAACCCGTGGGAGAGACGAATAAAAGGAATCGACGTTTTACGGAGGGGAAATAAAAGAAAACTAGGTATTGACCTAGATGCCTAATTGATCTGGGGGGATTTTCCCCTGGGTCCGCGCAAATCCGCGTAGTTCCGCGGCACTAGGGCAACTATAGCTTCCAGTTAGGGGGGTAAGTAAAAGGTGAGAGAAACAAGCCGACCGAAAACCGACATCGAGAATGACTCGTCTTGCAGAGGGGGAACGCAGTGGGTATAAGAACTACCAATAGAGGATGAGGAGATCCACAGGGCATAGCTGTGAAAGGACAATGCTCCCCCTTCTATGCCCAAGACTTGTCCTGAGGGACCGACGTTTGTGGCAGTGAGGGCGCGAAAAACCTCCGCGGCCGAACGGGAGCTCGTCGAAACTTCAATGGCGTACAAGGAGATCTCTGCGATTGTTAATTCCTACCCAGTCCGGAGTGAAGTGAAAGGACACATGGCGCAAACTGACGACACCGCGGATTGATGTATAAGGGAGACGGGTCTCGGGGTGTTTCCAAAATGGAATAGCGTCCAGCGAACGGGAAGGGGGGGATTTGAACACGTCAAGTCAACGGGAAAAAGAAAAAAAACAGACATAACCTCGGGGAGGGCCTGGGGCTAAAGCTAACGAACTCGGGGGGAACACAACAGGAGGAGGAAGTATATCAAGCTGGCGAAAGTCAGCACGTGGTGCAGAGAGGTCTTATTTCAATTGAACGTATCGACGTTCTTAGGGGGGGGTCAAATGAGACACAGGGTAGGTAAGAAAGTTAAAGGGGGAAAAAAAAAAAACGAAACAGTCGACAGGAGCGTTCCAGCGGGGTAAGGGGGATTGGTCTTCCTCCAACGGCACGGGAAGGGCCTAAAGAAGCATGGGAAGAGAGGTCAGGGAAGGGACGCGTCCCGTTCAAGCCTGCGATGCTTTCGCAGCCCGACTCAAAAGACGGACAAAAATCTTCGGCAATACTTAAGCAGTGGCAAGGAGGCTGGGAACTAAGAGGGGGAGATGGGACAAATCTTCACCAGGGGGATACATCGGTCAACCGAGAAGGGGGGGGGTTAAAAGCTCTACCCCACTGGCGGCAGAATCTACGCCGGCTCGATGTAGCGGAGGCGGCTATCAAAAAACCCGGCCGGCCCTAGCCCCGACAGAAGTTGGGAAAAATCGTAATTGGAGCACGAGGAGTGGAGGTGAACAAGGAAGGGGAGGCGAAGACTGCGCAAACCATCGGGGGCTTGGAAAATCTTATCTAAAAGGGGGGCCTTGTAGAAGCCTTAAATATACATAGATTGGAGAAGCGGGAAAGGCGCCGGCCGCAGAAAGAACTCCAAGTTGAAACAGGAGGGCTGAAAAAACGGGCGCAAGAACTGTCCGAACAGTTTCTTCAATGGTCCTGCTGCAGACCAGGGCGAGGACCAAGGAGATCGATCCGTCCCGAAAGGGCCAAGAGCGCGCTTCCCGGGGGGGAAAAAGGGCGGGGTATGGCCCGCATTATCCAAAGTGTAGGGTTGGGGGGGGGTCTCCTAATGCCGGAGGATTGTCATTGGGGAGCACTAGGGAGAAAGCCATGTCGCGACTCCTTTTCCAAAAAAGAAAACGAATACGGGCGAAGAAAAACAAAAGAGTGTCTTAAAAAAAAAAGAAGCATACAAGCTTAGAAGGGGGCCGGCGGAAGAGAAAAGGGAGTATTAAAGTCCGTCACCTGCTCGGGGCAAAGGGGGAGGGAACTTCCGCTCACGGGCTCGCACGCTTCTCGCATGTAGATGGGCTCACGTCTTCAGATTAGGATTGGCATCAACTCGGAGCACTAAAAAGCTTCCCTTCAATACCCCTACAAGAACTATAAAGGGTCTTGGCCCACCACCTGCCGCGTTCGTGTCTAAATGTGCATCCGCCTCAACGCCATCAAGCTCGAATCAAACCAGCTCGCGCGAACACGTGTGCAGACGAGAGAAGTCAACAATCAAATCCACTTAGCGCGGATCGATGGGGGAGTTGTGGAGCTGTGCTCTCGGAGGGTACGTCGCCGAGGGGGAAAATCAGAGATCCTTGTCAAATTGCTGGTCAGTAAGCACTCGCCCGAGATCTGCTCACCAGCTTCGCTTCATCGGCCATAGAAGTTCTGGGGAGAGCTCTTATTACTCGTCCCTCGACTCGACGTCCCATACCGGTGTGGGACGAGCTGGGGAAAAGGGGACCAATAGATCGTAGAGGCAGA
>Ga0179593_1358087_pt1 | contig 10061 bp, 10 predicted proteins | sample CZODoug2_1_08_16_FD_185931 | JGI IMG/M metagenome (GOLD analysis project Ga0179593, IMG submission 185931) | Vadose zone soil fungal communities from Angelo Coast Range Reserve, California, USA - CZODoug2_1_08_16fungal (PacBio error correction) | ecosystem: Environmental > Terrestrial > Soil >...
GGAAAAACAGCAAGACATCTTTGAGCTTCATCGTTACCAGCCAGAGCCGCCAGTTCGCTGAGGTACAAGGGAAACGTCGAGTAGACCTTCAAAAAGCGGACAGAAACTGGAAAAAAAGCGGATGAGGTCCCAAAAGCAGAAGAAAGTCAGGTTCTCTCAGGGGCAGCGAAACAGTTGTTCTAAAGGCGAAATGGGAAGAATTCATACTCGCGTCGACTGATCCGAGGACGGAAATCGTTTCAGCGTACGAAACTTCCAGGGGTAGGAGGAAGCAGCTAACACCGGAGGACTCCATAAGGAGGGACAGGAAAGAGAAGAAGGTAAAGTTTGGACTCGACCGAAATCTCGCTTCTTGCTTGGTATTCTAAGTCGTCCAATTTGCCAGTAGCGGCACTAAGAAGCAGCGCGAGCACACGTAGAAAAGGGGAAGGACTGAAAAAATAACCTTACAAAAAGAGAAAAATAGAGCCCACTTCGCAAGGTTAGGAGGAAAAAAGTAACCTTTCGGCGAAGGGGCCGAACAGAACCTCCTCACTGATTGAGGGTTGAATGGCCGAGGTCTCAAAAATAGGGAAGTGGGGAAACAGTTGGGCAAAGGGGGGAAAAATGGCACTTCCAAAAGAATAGACCACGAGAAGCAGAAAGGACTCTCGATGCAAATAGAAAATGGGCAGAAAGTAACCCAAGAAATTCAGATTGGAAGAGACCCCAAGGGGAAAAGAAAAACATGAATAAAAAACGGAGGAGATTAGAGGGGTGGGGGACCCGAAACGTGAAGGACGGAAATGCTCCTTCGAGGAAGAAAGGACAAAAAGAAACTGGGGGACCGGCGGACGCGGGCATCCAGAAAAAAAGGGCAAAAGGACGTCATTGAAATAAAAAGGACGCGAAGAACGGCTGACAATGGTGGCCCCATTCTGAAAAACGATGTCCTACACCTTCATGTACGGAGTGATAGCAGAAAGCCTGCAGGGAAAAATGGCAAGCGGGAAGGAAACTGAAAAAGGAAAAAAAAAATACAGGGGCAAAGAAAGAGTAAAGGTTCAGGAGTTGCGGTCCAGTATCATGCTGAAAATTTACAAAAAAGAAAACGCCCGCTGAGCCGATAGGAACGCAGAAGATCGCAAGACGCAACATCGAACATTAAAAAGGGGATCAGTAAGAGGAGGGAAAAAGACATTTAGTCGAAAAGATAAAAGGACCATCAAGGTAAAAGATAGCACTACGAGGGGGTTAACGTTCAAGGCAGCGGAGCATTGGTCGGGAGGAAAAATCCGCGGGGGAAGGAAGAGAGCGGGAAAAGAAAACAAAAAAAAAATTAAAGAATCCAAAGGACACACTGAAAAAAAAGGCGAGCGACACACCCTCAAACGACATCCGAAACCAGAAGGGGGAAAAAACCTCAATAAGGAGTCACAATAACTTAGGGGGGTCTGGAAAAAGTCTCGCTTGGGGGGGCAGAAAGGGCGCTCCGGCGGCCGACAAACTCATAGAAATTGGAGGAATGGTGGAATTCATGAGATCATGAATTCCATTTCGGGGAAGTAATCAGGAGGGGAGTGAGCGGACAAGATCTACTAAGACCGTCGGGGAAAAAAAACGGAAGCGAGGTGGGGAGCGCAGTGAAAAATATCATAACGAAGACTAAAGTGTTGCAGGGGGAGAAAGACTAAAAGGTCCAAGAAGGTCTGACATAAAGACTTTTTGCGGTAGCCACTCAGCTCTCAACGGACCGATCATGGCCAGAAATTATGGGGAGTAGGGAAGCCATATAAGAGAGGAAGGGGGTGGGGGATGAAAATGGTCCTGAACCGGTAAGGGAGAAAGGCGCGCCGGCCCAACAGTCTAATGGGTAAGGGGTTATAACACTAGACCGGGGGAAGAAGGGTCGGCAGTGGGGGGAAAAAAGCAAGAAGGGTTTCGTCACTTTATTCACAGAATGAGGAACATTCGACCTGTGCGTTATTCCTAAGGGGTGCAGCGGCCGGGCTAATCGAGAAAAAAAATCGCTAAGGAGCGGGGAAGAAAGGGAAAAAGATGTTAGGAGAAACAACACGCGTAGAATGAAGTAGAGGAAAACACTTCCGACCAGAAGGAAGCAACGGAAATCAACTCTTTCGCATTGGAAAAGGTCGTACTAAAACAGAAGCGGGAGAGGGCCTGAGGGGAAAGAGGGCAGGGCATATTAAGGAGGAAAAAAATGGACAAAAATCAACAGAAAGCAGCCGAAAAGCGATGCAAATCAAAACGTCGATTCCAGCAAAAGAAAGGACATCTTCAAAGGGAAGGGGAAAAGAAGAACAGCGGAAACCAAAGGAACTCCCACATGATGGACGCTGCGACGCTCGGCTTCAACGAGGGAAAGAGAAAAGGGGTCTAATTTAGGCCTTGGGAATTAAACCGTCGAACAAGACGGAACGGTCAACAACCGGAAAAAAACGACGAGCAAAAAAAGTTAGGGGAAGAAAGAAATCGCATTGGTACCGGGTGGTTACCGGATCGAAAAACAGAAACGCAGGGAACCAAGAAGGAGCTCTTAGGGGGGGGAATAAAAGTCGCAGGGATATAGAGGGGGGAATCCACGGTGGAGGGCCGCGGGGGCAGGGTCGTCAGGGGGGCAATGTACAGGAAAAGTGCTGGGTTAAAGGGAGAGGACAGAGTTTGGGGACTACACGCGGTAGAGAGGAGGGCGTCTGATAGCAGACGTTGGGGAAGACGGACAGAGTCAAAAAGAGGGAAATGGACTGACAGAAAACGGCTAGGTAACGACCACTGGGGAAACCGAAAGGGGCATAAAAGGGGGAGGGGGAGTGAAAAGGAGTCAGGGTTGGGGGGGGGGGGACTAGTCGGATAAAAAAGAGGCCCGCGTGGTGAAACTACCAAATACTGAGAGGAAAGGGAAGGATAAAGAATAATAGCACCCGAACCGGTAAAGGCTTGGAAATCAAACGTCGGAAGGAGTTAAACATGAGAATGGAATACTATGGGCCAGGCAAAGACATAAAACCCGGGATTGTGAAACACTGACGAAGGGAGGGCACATTGGATGAAGGAATCAAAGGCAATCCAAGGAGAGATAGGGTTTGGGCCCGTCTCTCAGTGGAGAAGGCTCGGACATTCAGAGGGATGGTAACGGGTAAGCAGGGGCGAAGCAGATCAAGGGGAGAACCTAAAAATCAAGCGAGCGTGCCAATGTAAGGGACGGTAGACGTTCTGGCGGAATCCCTAAAAAGAAAGTCTGAGGAAATTGACATAGGGGGGGTTCGGTGACGGAAGAAAAATGAAAATGTATCTTCAGGAAAAGAGACTAGATGCAGGGCTCGCAAGATAATCGCGGTGGTGGTCTGGGAAAACAAAGACCGTGCAGGGCGGAGATCAGTGGGAAAAGAAGGGAGACTGTGCTTTCCTGCAACCAAACTTGGCACGCGGAAGGCAACTGCACCTCCCAAGATGAGGGAGGGGAAAGGGGAGGTATCTAAGGGCAAGAAGAAAAAAAAAATATTAACGACGGCCTAATTGGGAGGAGAGAAAATGAGAGCGCGGCAACCGTTTATGGGAAACATGACCGTGTGGACTGTCGAAACTCTCCTTGGGGCTCAAGGGGGGGTAAAACGCACTGCAGGTCAACGGAAAAAGGAGTCGTGCAAACGAGAGAGAGGGAAGGAGGAGAAAAAGGTAAAAAAAAAAAAGAGAATACCTGAAAAATAGTGCGACTGCTGCCCACCCGATAGAATTAAGGGCAGTACACATAAAAGGGCTTTCTCTGAACGCGAAGGCGCGCGAATACGAGGAAAGATAGTCTTGCGAGTGTGCTCCTGTCCGTAAATCGAGCCGCTGAAAAAGAGAAGGAGACAGAGCAGCGCGCGTGTGCTTTTTGCGCACTTGGGAGCAGGGAAAAAAACACTTAGCAAAAGGATACAGGGGGAAGAGCGCAAGGGCGCACGGGGGGAAAGGCGAATGAAGATTATAAAAACAGGAACTCATTCAGGAAGTCAAGCAGGAGTCTGTGCACAGACAATCGAGAGGTGGCCCACAATGGATAAGCTGCTCGTCCATCTTTCCGGGGGGAGGGGTACTGGGGGCAGGTTAATTCTGACCTCTAAGCCGTTACCAAAAAGGGGAGTATGCGTGCCTTTCCATAGAGGCGAGGCGCCCCCGGTAAAAAAAAGTGCCGAATGTCAAAAGGAAGAAAAAGGTATTGCGGGGAAGGTAAAAGGTTGGGGAGGAGAACTGAGCAACGGAAAATGGGCTGACGGACTTTTAACTCCCATGGAAAAAAAGCCGCGTACGCGAGCTTAACTCCGGCGATAAAAAAAGGGGTAGCGGCAGAAAACCTCACCCTAAAGACCTGGGAAGGGAGGAAGAAAAATTAGGAGAAAGAGGAATCCTAACTTTAGGAACTGGGCAAACCTAACGAAGCCCGAGGGGACTTTTCCTCCGAAACCGAGGAGACGACGAAAAGGAGGTGATGTTTGCGGCGACGTCCTCCCGGGCAGAGATGAGAGAGGACGCGAAGCGAACGGGAACATAAAGGGGGGGGAAGACCTTACAAAAGACGCTCAGAAAGAAACACAGCATACACTTTCGTCTAAACGTTAAATGACGTCACTCGACAGACTCAGAAGTACACAGTACTGTGACCGTAAGCACACGGAAGTAAAGAGGAACCGAGCCGAAATATATGAGGAGGAAAGGAAAGATCAGTTTACCAGGAAGGGACAAAAAAGAGGGTGAGCTTGCGGAGCAACCGATATAAAAATACATCCTCGCAAGATTAAAGAAAAGACATACGCGCCTGGAGAAGGTAAAAAAATCAAGTTAAAGAGACTGGCGAGAGAGGGGGAAGAGGTACTAAACGTGAAAAAGAAGAGAAGAATCTACTAGAAAAAAAAAAGGAGGCGGAGAAAATGAGACCAAGACGGTTCTTGCAAGCGGTAAGAAGAGACGGCCGATCTGCGGGAAAAAGCCGGATCGAGTATTACCCTAAAAAACAAGGAAAAGGCCTAAGGTGGGGACCGGGGATGATGGAAGAACGACAGGAGGAATTCTAGGGGCTCTCCAAGGGGGCAAAGTTTAGATTAGAACTGTCCACAGAAATGACAAACGGAATGACAGCAAAAAAAGGAGGACGGGGTAAAATCGGAAGGGTAAAGACAGGAGGGGAAAAAAGAGACAATGGCTTACAAAGAGGCTTGGAAAAGAGTGACGCTCATTAAAGAAGGTAATTCTCAAAGAATCTTCGGGGTTATGGCGATCGTTGGGGAAAAGAAAAAGTGGACATTTCAAGCAATGCCCCCCCGCGGGCAATAAGAGGGAACGATCTTCATAAAATGATGGGGAATAGCAAAACCAACCAGAAAATAAAAGGCCAGGCCAGGAAACGGCGGACAGTCCCCATTTCGGCGATGTGTCTCACAATTCCCTCCTCCGAAGGTCGCTGACTGGCCCGAAAGCCAAGTAGGGAGTTGAAAATTAGTAGGGGGCGGAAAGGGCAATACCGACTCCAGTGGGAAGAGACGAGCTTCAAAAAGATGCGCGGTCAGAGAGGCCTGAAAATTCAGTCAGCAAAGGGAGGGCAATCAAACGTGGGGACAAGACATCCCAACGCCATAGAAGAAAAAAAGAGGAGCATATCTGGTGGGAAATACTTAATTCCGAGGAAAAGGTTCGAAAATAAAAACGAAGGAAAGGATCTCAACTAACGGGGGGGCTGCGAGGTCAGCATACGAAAAGGGAGCACAGAGATTAAGCACTAAGCAGCATAGAAGGAACAGTTCGACAGTCAAGACACCGAGCGGGTGGAAAAAGAAACATCGGGTGAACTGGCGCTGCTGGTCACGAGAAGAAAAGGAAAACCGCGCCAAAAGGGAGCCACCGAAGCGTTGGGCAACTGAGAAGAAAAAACCCAAGGGTTGGGTTTTGGGGGGCGCCAAAAAGGCAGAACGGCCTGACTGCTAAGCGATATGAGAAAAAATGACAAAGAGTCCAGGGACAGCGCAACATCGAACAGATCGAGAAGGAGCAGATAACAAGAATCAAGAGACGGTGAGATACAAAAAAATGTGTCAAAGGCCTCAAAGCAGGGTGGGGCCGCCGGAGCAGAAAGCCCGCATAGTAGAGGAAGTCGCGCGTGCACTCTATCTTGAACGAAAGAAAAAAGGAAAAATAGCCTGAGAGGAAGAAAAAAAAAAGAAACCACAAGGCGATGAGACATCCAGCTCATCAAGCCAGAAAGAAACTTTAAAAAAAAAGCGCTGAAAAGACCATGCTTGAGGGAGGTCCGGGGGGAGGGGGGGATCAGTAAATGGGCTCGACGTCCTCAATCTAACCTCACGCCACTAAAGGAGAAAGGGGAAGGTACGAATAATCGTAGAAAGGAGTGGGGGAGAGAAACCAAATATCGGTCAAGCGGCAATCGCGAAAATAGGCGGGGGAACCCAATCTATGGGGGGGATCCAATTGAGGAATCGAGGAGAGAACTTCGCGCCTTTAAAAAGAAAAAGAAAAATAGCCAACATAAGGAAAGGGAGGGTCTCCACGACCGACTGTTTCATTGACAGCAGACGCTCCGGCCCGGAAGAAAGGTCACTCTCGGTGTGAGTTCCTGGTGCAAGAAAGAAGAAGAGGACTTTCAAGGGGAATAGGAAAGTTCCCTAATAACTAATCAGTCGAAAACGCGCAGGGCACAACATCTCTACGTTTTAAGGTGCAGGATTGGCCTGCTAAGGGGGAAGACAGGAGGGGTAAGTTGGCTCAAAGCCAGAACTGTTTCAATAAAGAAGAAGAGGAGGCGCAGGACCGGGGCGGTGGGAATACTTTGGAAATACAAGGCAATGCTCTGTTCGAAGGACAATATCGAAAAGGGAGGGGTTAGCAGGGGGAGGGCCGATGGAGAGAAAAAACATCTAGGGGGATGTTAGAGTTATCCTTATAGAACAATGGGGGCCGCCACGGTAGGTAAAATATAAAAGCCCAAAAGCGCTTGCAGGGGGGAAATCGTGACTAAAAAAACACTAGAGGCTGAGGTCTGAAAGAGGCCGAAGATGGAAATATTAAAAAAAGGGAAGCTAACTCAACACCCGCAAAGCGAAGCTGCCAAAAAATAAGGCGGATCCCGAACGGTCGGCAAAGGGAAATGGTCCACCGAAATAGGGGGTACCCAATCTGGCAAACCACATGATGTGACTCTGACCGTCAACTATTACACAACCGAGAAAAAATCGGTCAGGTTCCAAGGAGGGAAGAGAAACTTGAAAAAAACAGGAGGGAGCACGAAACAACAACAAAAGGGAAGGAGGAAATATATAGAAAAAAATAAGTGTTCACGTCGGTTGAGAAAATTTAAGGCCACGCCGCACCTAAAAATAAAAAAATTTAGGAAAAAAAAAAAAAAGGGCTTCGGAAGAGGGGGACACGCATGGGGTGGAGCGGTTAACCTGGCTTACGAAATTTAGGTTCCGGCGCAGCAACATGTTCTGAGGTATAGGACCGATTGGCTTCCAGTCTGAGGGAGAAAGGTTCTCGGAGGGAAGGGGTGAACTACGAAGCGACAAAAAGAGAAAAGTAAGACCCGCGGCTGCAGCCGGAAACGACCCCCGTTTCGAACAAGGAAATTACTCGAAAAGGAGTGTAGACCGGCAGGGATACGTGGTGGACAGCGAATGAAAAATAACGCCCTCGCTTGTTTGAATCGAGGAAAGCATGACTCACACGGGAAGATCGCTATCATAAAAGGAAATGGGGTTAAATGCACCCCTCAAAGCAGCGACAGTAGAATGTACGCCTATACTGCGTCCTGCTGGAGCACCTTTAAAAACCAACGGGCCGAAAAGGTAAGACCGAAGAGGGAAGATACCCGGGGGAAAAAAAACACCGGAAAGATAGTTTTTCAACCCGGCGAAGCTTTAAAGCAAGATCGGAAAAGACTGAGGGGAAAGGGTAAGAAGGAGTCCTTAGAAAGCGGCAGCGATAGTTCTAACGGAACATCCAGAAAAAGTGCACCGTGAGTCCCCGGGACGTAAAAAAGGTAATGAGTGCTCCCGCAAGAAATGTCGGTGAAAAACCGATTTGGGTCGGGTCAGAGGGAGAAACCGGGAAAACTGAAAGAAGACAGTAGATCCCTTAGAGAAGGGAAGCTAAATATCTACCTTTGTCTTCAAAAAGAATAAGCAGGGAAGAGAGAGGGGGAGGCGCCAAAGGAAAGGCAAAGGAATTAAACAGGGGGGAACGGGACGCGCTGATCGCACTGCCATTGCGCGGCGTGAGGTGAATGGGCCGCTTATCAGCCCAGAAAAAAACAGGGAGAAAAAAAAAAGAAAGGGTGGGAGAGCAAGACGGCGGGGAACCTTGGCTGATTCAGGGATCTTGTCCGCTCGCCTTGGGGTCGCGTTTTTGGACATAGAACTGATCAGTTCATGCTCTGGGTATTCAAGACGCGCCCAAAGGCTTCGCGAATCAGAAAGGGAAGAAGCCTTCGGTCGAAGAATGAGAAGGAAAAGAAAAGCGTATATGAAGAAGGGAATTCCTTAATGACGAAAAAGATCCATTATCATGAGTACCTGCATACCGCGGGAATCTGTTAATGGCAAAAAACTGACGGAAAGAGGAATCTTACTGAAGAATAGAAAACGAAGCGGGCGTTCTTCTTTGGGGCTAAAAAAAATGGGATTTGTAAGATGCAGCGTCCAAAGAGCTGACCGGTCTGCACCAGGTGAGCGCGTGAAAAGGAAAAGTGGAAGAGGAAAAAGCAAAGAAACCAGAATAGGGGAGGATATCAAAATAGATTCATTGCATCGTCGAACGGGGCAAATTGTAACTCGATGCTGCGTCGGAACCAAGATGCCTTACGTTGCGGTATAGGGTAACCGAGAACATCGGCCGACCGGGTAACCAACATGACTCAGGAGGGACGGGTCCAGATGATCCGTCTTCTCAAAGTCACGTCCACCCTTTCCTGTGGCAACGATCCGGCGCCGCCGGTTAGGTACGGGGCTGTACGTGGGTTACGTACTATCTGCACTTCCGTCACGACGTTTCAAGGGGAAAACAAGGGAAAGAAGGAATATCATTGAAAGGCGAGAGAGGAGGTCTCTGAAAAGGTTAATCATAAAAGGAAAAACATATAACCTTTGGGAAAAAGAATTCTGGGAAGATTCGGCAAGTCGTACAAATCCTTGAGGGAGGGGGACTGTCCCCCTCGCACGAAGGGTGAATGGAAACGAAGGAAAAAGAGCTAATGTAGGCACGAATCGGTGGGTTTATGGGTAAAAGAACGGGGTCCTCCGTGTGCTGACGAGACGTGCTCAACGCTGCGCCTCGCAGCGAAAAACTGGAAGGGGGGAAACTGATTCGAAAAGCCTAAGAAGAAAAAAAGCCACTCATCAGAAAGGGGGCGGAGAGACAGTACCTGAGAAAAGCTCGTGGAGTCCTCCTTTGAGCTGTGCCTTCAAGGCCCAGGACACCAACAGAAAAAGAGGGAAGAGCCGACAGGAGGGGGGAAGAGGAAACGGATTGACCCACAAGGAAATCGGGTACCAGAAGAAAATACAACTGACGGGGGCAGACGCCCCGAATCTCGGGCTGGGGGGAAAGCAACGCGGCACTCTGCCGGAGAAAGCCGCGCTGAAAAGAGCAAAGGAACTTTACAGGCAGAGAAACGGGAAGACGAGGTACCGCGACAATGGGCAGAAGACTCTAGAAGAAAAAAACGGAGGAAGGGAACTATCGACGAATCGGGACTCATCCTGTTCTTGCAGCGGACCAAACAAAAAAACAGAAAAGGGGGGTGAAAACGGACAGAAACGGCTCGATTAACCCAATAAGCCGGACTGAGCAAAAAAAAAGAAGGGAGAAAGGGAGGGTAAAAAAAAGGAGAGAGAACTCCTGCATCGGTCACCCGGAGTGGCGAACCTATTCGAAGGGGAAACGATCAGGAACATCAGGCCTTCTACTACAACGAAATTCGAAGCTTCTGGTTTAAAAAGACGCTGTAAAAGGGGAGGGAAAAAGGGGGAAAAAAAAAGAGAGCAATAAAAAGTAGAGAAAGACGAAAGGGAACTCAG
>Ga0179593_1554981_pt1 | contig 10061 bp, 11 predicted proteins | sample CZODoug2_1_08_16_FD_185931 | JGI IMG/M metagenome (GOLD analysis project Ga0179593, IMG submission 185931) | Vadose zone soil fungal communities from Angelo Coast Range Reserve, California, USA - CZODoug2_1_08_16fungal (PacBio error correction) | ecosystem: Environmental > Terrestrial > Soil >...
CACGGGAACCCCGTACTCAGCGCAACCAAATAATAACTTCGGGGGATCGAGCCTTTGGAGCCAAATGGGAAGTGCGAAGAAATGTTCTGGCCCGTGTCTGTTAGAGGGCCCAACCCGGGGGACGCGGTTCCGTTTTCCGGGGGAAGTCCGGAGCCATGCGGAAAGCGAATGCCAATATCTGCGAGGGCGGACAGAGACCCCTTCGACAACGGAGCAGAGAGGGCTGGCTGCAAGGGAAATAAGGCTGGCGACCGCAATGTCGGACGTCGGGAGTGTCAAAGTGGGACCACAAATAAAAGCGTCTGGGTGTGCGATCGAACATAGGACATGGGGGAAAGAGTCTGGCTCGTTTCGGGATAAACGGCCGACGCTGGGTTAAGGGGATATCAGCTGACGGGCGGAACTAAATTGGGTTCACGGTGAAAGTTTGGGTTTTTTTCTAGCCATTCGAAGGAGGACAGGACGAACAAGGAGGGGGTAGAAGCGAGGTCCTGAAACCGGGGGAGAAATAGACTAGTGTGAGTGGGAGGTAGGGGGTGGAGAGGGGTTTGGGAGGGTGTTGTCTGCGGGGAGTGTAGGCGAGGGGTAAGCCCAGACTATAAGGCGGTTAGGAACTGTTGTAGGTTAGGAAGGTTTAGTGAGGGGAATCAGAAAAATCATAGAGCGTGGGGGGTGGTGGTTGGGAACATGCGTCGGACAGTTTTTGGAAGAGTTAGCCAGCAGTAGATGGTTGGGGGACGGTTCAGGTACCTTCTGGGGAAGCAACTTTGCAATAGGTTGGTCAGGGTGGCAAAAAGCAGAGGGGGCAAGTTGTGGTATAGGAAATTTTCGAGGCCGTCTATTATAGGAAAAGAGGTCCTCGTAGGAATAAGGGGTGACCTTGTTTTCACACTGGGGGTTCAGGATGGTAGGGGGAATCTGCCGTCGATTACTTGGAGTGGTCAACGGCCTAGTTTATCTCCGATATGGTGATCTGTACTACTAGCTAAAAGATCGAGAGCCGCTTTGGTTGGGGGGGCCGGATTTGACTCGTAAGTAGACAGGGGGGAGAGTCGGGTTTCGATCTGTGTCGTTAGAGCCGCTATATCATGCTAGGAAAAGAATTGGTTTAATGTGGATGAACTGTCTAATTGACCACCCCCAGGACCAGGAAAAAGAGGCCGCTCGAAGACCTCCCTTCCCCAAAGGCCCCGACTACCTTCATACCGCTCCGGCACCCAGACGGAGAACGGAAAGTGGTTGGTGTTAAAGGTATTTTTGTGCTAGGCCCAGGGGGGTGTGAAACACACTCAAACAGCGAAGAACCGCATTTCGCCGTAATGGAGTGACAGGTTTTTAATTGTCGATCTAATAATAAGAAGATAAACGTAGGTATGGAGTTGAATTCGTTAGGGGGGGAGTTCTCATGCCGGAACTGAGGATGCTACTAGGTAAACGACTTGCTAAGAATAAGCGCGAGTGTAGGCTTTAAGGGCACTAAGACAAAATGTCAGCTGGAGGAGAATACGAGAGGAGTGTTGGTTGGAATGCCTTACGGGGGCAGTAAGGCTCTATATCGGGGAAAATAAAATTGCCAGGACTCGACGCGGGGGGTGTACGCGATCGAGGAGAGGAGCCGGGCTAGGGGGGGCACAAATCGTGAGGATGATAGGACGGGGAGAAATCTCACCGACGGTCGGGAAAGAATCAAATGGGGGGAAGGATCGTAGTAACGCGAAATCTAAATAGAGAGCAGGTGGATCCTGAACTGCTCTGTTGGAGGTTCAAAGAGTCTCCAAAGGAAGATAAGAGTGAATTGCCAAGGCGGAGGTGGACGTGTGTGTTCTCATGTGTTAGGGAAATTGGGAAGATCGTAGAGGGGTCAGGGCAGTCCCCTTCCGTGAGTGGGGGATAAAGGTCTGGAGACGCGAGGAGCCCGGGAGAAGAGGGTCATCCTATTAAAGGAGGTGGGGGAAGAGTAACTATCGCTGCAAAATTAAAAAAAATCGAGGGGGCCAAGGTTTGTTCGCCCAAAGAGAGGAGAAACGACTATGCCGTCTCAGTTCTTAGGGGAACTGGAGGACAACTGTGGACAGGCAATCAACAAGCAAGAGGTCTCAGCAGCTGGGAACGACCCCACCGGGGAAGTTCGGAAAAGAAGTGGCCTCAGACTCGAAGCGGTTTAACGGGAGAGTCTTTCCGCAAGGTAAACGAGGGGGAAACACCGTCCTGGGAGGGGCGCTCCGCAGCCGATTCCGAAGAGGGGGTGAAAAGGTCAGGGAGTAAAAAGATGCCCCAAGTGTAACGCGAGCGTAGGAGGGGGGCACCTTCAAAGGGCAAGCGGGGAAAAGTCGAAAACGACTCGATCCGAATGCCCCAGCAGTAACCACGAACCGGCCCCCCGACCCCGAGAAAGACACCAAAGGTCTCTACTCCCCGGTCGGTTCGGTAAAGTCAGGGGGCCATTGGCGTGAGGAGAAAAATAACAGCCCTAAGCTCCATTGCGTCTTAGAAAAGGGCGTCAATTGGAAATCGGTGTGTCCTACTATGAATAGTCCCGGGAACTTGAATTCTTCCAAAGGTCGAGTCGCGGGAGAACGAAAACAGTCCCATCCGAGCCACCCCGGTGAAAGAGACGCATCGGGAGGGAAGTCCCTGGGTCACGGAAAAAGAGACCCTCGGACACCCAAGTGTGAATTAGGCCCCACAAATAAAAGGGATAAAAACACACCCCTCGGTGCTACCGGTAAGTTATGTGTGTAAAACGAAGGAGAAAACTCTGGGGGAAGAGGCACGCAGCTTGATCGTGTGTGAAAAAGTGTCGGGAGAAAGGTAAAAATGGAGGGTTTTAAGGTGCCCGGTAAGATTACAATCCCCATCAGACTGGGGTTCGATCTATTTCTATGAAAGACTGATCGTGAGGATTCAAGTATCAGTCCACAGTGCAGCGTCAAGGTTTGGAAGTGGATCTCAGCGCAATTTAGGGAGGGGTTGGAAGAAGGCAGTTCAATGCGAGCTCCGGATATTAAAGTAGGGGGAATTAACCGCGGCAGATGGAGGCTGGAGGTATGTTTCCCATGTCCATAAGCTTTTGTGACTGGGATGCAAAACAGATTTGGGGGACTCAAGTAATTGGTGGGTTTCATTAATAATGGCGAGGAGGGGAAGCCATTGTCAAATTCTAGGGAATATAAAATTTTGATCAACATTGGGGGAAACCTAATTTACGATCAGAATGGTATAAAGTAGTTTTGTTGGAATGGTTGTCGATGAACGATGAACGGGGTGAATTCGCTGTGGAGAGCGGGCGTGAAGAGAAACTCTGTACTGATGGAGTTGGCTCGTATGATCGCAGCGCTAGAACAGCCACGCAGAAAAAAGAAACGGGGCACAGTCGATGCAGGGGGGGGTAACTACAAAGGGGTAAAGAAAGAGCCCCATTCAAAAAAAGGGAACTTCGAGCTTCGTGTACTTCTATGTTGGTCGTCGCAAAAAAAAGGGGAGAAGAAAACTGGGGGAAATTTTCTAAAAAGAGAGTTTATGCTGGACGAACGGAGAAGGGAAACGGGTTGAGTGCTGTCCGCGTCGAAAAGTGAATCGTTTGATTCTGAGAGAACTACTTAAGAAAGCGTTGTCGGCAAAGTGGACTTGAATCAAGAGACGCTCATTTCGTGGGAGAAGAGCTTCAGGGTAGGAAAGGAGAAAGCAGAGTCGATTCCAAAGAAATAGGTTTCTGAGCCTAGTAGACAGATGCAAAGAAAGTGGTAGTCTCAAGTGTTAGTGGAAAGAATTCTACTAACGGAAACTTTCTAACAGAGCAGTCCGTTGGATCTCAAATACAGGTGTATCAACTGGTGGGACCAGGGAGTTTGGGCCGCCAGTCACTAGAATCGGGAGCTCGGCCAGCACTGTGCTGGAGAGTTTTGAAACCAGATGCGACGGGTGGGTAAATTATGGCTTCAGGAAGGAGAGAATAGCAGGAAGAAGTATGGCAGAATGTGTCTCGGCAGTGGAGCACAGTGGGCGACACGACGCCCGTTGGGGCAATGACGGTCAAAGTAAACGTAGGTTAACCAAATATCTTGGCCAAGGGGGCATCTCTGATTCGCGGTATATGCCGCGCTAATCTATAAAAGAATAGGAGGTTGGGGGGTCTGCTGCTGGGATAAAGCTTTAGTAGTCTGAACAATAGTCAGATCAAATGGGAACGTCGCGAGATAAACCCCGAATCCCGGTGGAGATACCTGGGCGAGGAGCAGACAGGGAAACATTCTTACATAGTGAAGGTCAGAGAAAATGGCTAAGTAGATCTTTAGCAGACTGCGGGGTGGGTCTTTACATGGAAAGGTATGTGTGGGTTAATGCTTGGCAGAGAAGAAAAACAAGGTGTGGAAGACTTGTGGGTCCTTCTCATCTGGGACGGTAAGCAACTTCAAACCGCATGGTGGGCCTGTGAAGGGAGGGGCAACTGGGAGAACTAAGAGGGAGTCGAGCTGGGCGGGGTGTCGCCTTAAGTCTCGGGGAAGAAAGGTTGGGGGGTCTGAACAAGGGAGGAGCTTGGATGGGGTAATGCATATTCGGTTACTCTTAGGAGGAGAAAAAATGGGGTCTCAAGAAATGGGTGCCGAGACAAATTCTTGTCGGGTAGGAAGCGGAAAAGATTGACCGTGAAGAGTGGTAGGGTTGGTTGTAAAAGTATACTCACTCCAACGGAGAGTTGAAGAGTGGAGTATCATGGCGATGGGAACGCCCGAAAAACTGAGAGTTGAAAAGGCCAGGGGAAAAAATGAATATCGAATGTAATATAGTGTTTTGTTCACCTGTATTATAGATGGAAGGGATTTTGAGGGGGTCGAATGACGCAATCGATAAAGATAACACTTCACTGCTGGACCTGACCGGGGTGTAAGGCCTGGGGCTGAGAATCTAGCCATGCCTCGACCTCCTTTCTCCGCGTGGATGCTGTGGAGCCGCTTTTTTCAGGGGGGAAAATGCAAGAGGGGGGGGGACCAATGAAACGGGAGGAAAAGTCCGCCCCCTTGGAACAAAGGATTCCACGGTGAGAAGGGTTGTGAGTAGGGCTGGAATGAAGGGAAAAATCCGGGGAAAATGCCTGAGCGAAAGGGCTAAGCTCGAGGAAGGGCTAGAGAACTTCGAACTGAGAGGAAGTCAGGCATGTGGTGTTGATTAGTGATGTCAACTCCGACTAGATTCCTGAGCGGGTATAGACCGCGTCTAGACGTGGAGCATGAGAATAGACTCTAATGTAACTCTGACACGGGGGGAACAGAAGAGAAATCTAAAGTTGACCGAGGGACGAGTGCGTAGGCAGGCCAATTCCAAGTATTCCGCGGAAGGTTAGGGAAGCGCGAACGTAAACACGAACACATCTCTCTGCCGAGAACAAAACCGGGGGAGCCGATTGTGATCTTCGGAGGCGGGAGGAGGCGTTGTTGTTGTTGGTTGACTGCTCCATGTGGTGGAATGGTTGACGTGTAGGCTGGGATTAGTTTCTGAGTGGTTTCGAGCGGTAAAGGGTTGGGTTAAAAACGGCCCTCAACTCCGCGGGGACGATGGGCAAGTGGGGGGAAAGTGGGGAGAAAATCTCCATTCAGCTTGGTTGCTGAGTTAGGGAGATTGTTCCGGCAGTGGATGTAGCGGGACGTTTTTTGTGGGGCGTGGGAGTGGAGCAAGCGGTAATCCCTAACTCAGCTCCTCAGAAGGAGTGCCGGAAGAAGATTACGATAGAGTCGAATATGCATAGTACTGGGGTAAACGGTCGCAGTAGTTCCCTGCTCACGTGTAGCGTCGTTACGCAGGAGAATGGAGAGGAGGAAGTTGAAGGGTCACAGCGGTATGGTTAGGAGGATAGACCTCTAGACGTAATCAGAAAAGATGAGGTCTCGAAAGGACGTCGACTCTTAAAGAGGTTACTCGTAGAGCGTCAGATAGGGTACACCACTGAGATGGGTGTTGTGTGTTATGGTTTTCTTCAGGAGACGCTTAATATCGCATACGAAGTTTGAGGTGGGAAAAGGCCCGTTCACAGAACCTTTGGTAAAGGATTTCTAAAGTACGGTTTTTGTCTTGGGGTTAAGAAGTTGGTACTTGTCCCTGGTGTTGGCGCGTTGTTTAGGGATCAGCAGAAGGGGGTGTTAAGTGTGGTGAGGGAAAAAAGATTGGATTCAAGTTTGGGGGGGGTAACGGTGGGTAAGCGAACGCCACACCACAACAGACCCGCCTCTGTCTGGTCCGGTTGCAAACCTTGGCCCGAAATGAGACACAGTGTTTTATAGGGACGCAGCAAACGTCATTAGATTTGGGAGAAAATGGACGAGGAATCGTAAACAAAGGGCGTGTGAAAAGGTATGAATGTGCTTAGGCGGCTCAGATTGGGCATGTCCCGGCGGCGTAATTTTGATTGGGGAGCCGCTCAGATAACGAGTAGCATGCTTAGACAAAGGAATGCTAACGGTTTTCAAGGGCAAAAAGGTTTTGGGGTTTTCCGAGGGCTGGCAGGTGATGATCATGGAGTGTAAGAGGATGACTATTGGTGCCTTGGCCTCCCATCCATCTCGACGGGGCGACTACTCCGGGAGTCTACCGATGAAGGCCGGTTTCTTGGATTGAAGCGAAGACGGTTCTCGGATTGTTTCGGAGATTTGGTTAGGGGACGATAGTAGTCTATGACCTCGAAAACACATTGGAAGACTTTTGTACTCTGAGACAAAGTACGCGGGTGCGACTTACCCGCGTCCCTTCCGCTCAGGACGAGGGAAGCGGGGGTTCCTTCTGGGACCACTAATACTACCGATTAAGTGACGGTGGCGCTTCGGAAAGGGATTCTGACTCCCATGGAACGAAGAACTATAAAGGAGGGGAGGTACCTCGTGTAGTTAAATTGGTCTATTCTGGGGCAGCGCCAGGTGCACTTATGACAAGTCGAGAAAGTTGCTTGACCGAAGGAAAGTGGCGGGGGGTTGAAGTGGTATTCTGCCTCCGCCCAATACCCGGACAGGGGGGGAAAAGGATTAAATCTGCTGGAGGCGGAGTCAAGATAGGAAGTAGTTGGGAAGAAGCTATCGAATTGAGGGGGGGCAGGAACGGCACAATCCACGCAAGAACACGTACAGACGCGGTCAAGGGAAAATGGAAAACGCGTCAAATCTCTTTGAGGAAAATGCGGCCCCCAGAAGCCGCGGCCACTCCAAGTTTCTGAACATCGGTGGGCGAAAGGAGATCGGGCAGTTCTCCTTCACCCCCCACCTATGAGAATGAATTCGGGACAGGATCCGCGGAAATGACGCGTGTTGCGCTAAAGCCGGAACCATGGTTCCGGATTGGGTTTTTCATGAGAGGTAGGGGGAAATCGTTTTGTTAATATTGGAAGAAGAAGCGAACGAGGAGCCATAGGCAACAAGACTCAAAGGGGATGATAACAGTACAAGGTTTAGGGAAGCCCTCGCCGATCGTAGAGAGGAGCTCTCTAAAACACTGGGGATACGAGAGTGATTTTAAGGAGGTTTAGGGGAAGAAAAGAAACGAATTTTCTTAGGGAAAAGACAAAGGAAGGCGAGACAAGAACGTAGTATCTTTATGTCGTCCCTTAAGATAAACGAGGTAAATGAGGAGCATTGCAGGCAAATTAAAAGCAAAAGAGGAATCGGGGCAAATGTAAAAAGAAAGATTTTTCCTGAAAGCACATGGAGCGAATGCGCGGTGGTCGGAAGGGGAAATTGTGCGTCGTAAGGGGAGCTCCAGTGTTGCAGACCGGAAAGCCAGCTGACAGACGGGATCTCCCAAAGATTGACATTTAGAGCTTGCCCAATGTATGCTAGTAGGGGACAAAAATGGAGAAAAACGGGAAGACATATAAGCTTTGAGGATAAAAAAAGGATACAATAAAGATAGACATAAGCCTTTTTACTACGGAACACCACATTTTGGGAGAGATGAAAAGAAAATCAAACTTTGGTGTGAAAATGGTGTAATTATTGGTTTGTCGATGATAATCGACTGAGCAAATCGTAGGAGAATGTCAAAAGTTTTGAAGGTTTTCTAACCGAAGAAAAGGGGATTCGGATGTGGGAAGGGTGGAAATTCCCTGAAGCAAGAACCGTGAAATATCTGGGGATGGGGAGGCGCATATGGGAGAAACCCTTGGTCCGACTAGGTGGTCATAGAAGGACAGCGGTTTTGCAGAAGGATCTCCTGATAAGGGTGGAGCAAGTGTAAAAAGGAAGAAAGATTAAAGGGGTGGTGCGGGCGTGGGCACCGGTCGTCTGACGATTCATAGAAGAGGCTGCTCGCTTCATTTGAGCAAGAAAGAGGTTGAGCTGCAGTGGTAATCAGGTTGCCCGAGGGGAATAATATAAACTCGTGCCATATGCTCATGCCAATTTGCTAAAACCAGAACATTATCCCTGCCGACGGTATATACTTCACCAGAGGGGAAACCGTCTAGAGAAGAGGGAAAGTTGGCCTTTCTACGAGGGGGACTTGAGGTCCAGAAAAGAGACATCCAACGATGGGACGCTAGGAAAGGGAATTGTGAGCCGTTGTTGACAAGAAGAAGAGGAGGGAAAAGGCTTTCCCGAAAATTTATGAATTTAGGTAACTTGCCTTCCAGTGTAAGGGTACACTTATTATAGTTCAGTTGGCTTTTGCGGGAGGTCTTAAATGGCCCTCTTAGAGGGTGTAACCGCCTTCCACCTGGTCCTCATTATTTGTCGAAAAAGCGATCCAGAAAACATCTCGCATCGGAAATTGGTGGGAAATTTGCGATACCAATGTTTGACAACGGTATCACTTTACAACGCGGGCGATACCGGTCTACGTGGATCATGTAAGGAGAGCTCCCACCATGGAACAACTGAAAAGAGAAAGTGCTCTTCTGGGAACGCGCGGGAATAATGAAACAGGTGGAAAGTATCGCGAGCGGGTCGAAGCAAATAGGGGTTTGAGAATTAGGGGAGAAAATAACATACTCGACACCTGGGTCGGGAGAATAAACAGTACAGGAAAGGTGAGAAGGACATGTGTTAGAGCAGAGAACATGCTTTCTAGAACGAAAATGGAGGGATCTAATTGGGCCTTTCATCAGATCATTGGAGTTGGTCAGCTTTGGGATAGCGTAATGGCCAGGAAAAAACGGAAATGCATGGCGCAAAGGTCGGGATCAGTGCCGGTGGGATTATCAAGAAACTTGCGTGATCGGAAGCCCCCCCGGCCCACGACTACCATGAGGGGGAGTTGACTATTGAGGTTTTTGCCAAGCTCGTTGAATGCGTGTACGTTTGAGGCAAGTGATGAACCGCGCGTTGTTTACTAAAACCAGTCAAAAAGGGGAGACTTACTAATGGAGAAGCCGAAAGACTAGCCAACAACCTTTAAACCCAGCGACAAGATACGATCCAGAAACAGTCAACGTTGGCTGAGAGAAATGCGGGCTGTTAGATTTTTGTTACTCAGTGCCGGGGGATTTGGACCTTGCGCGATGAGGAAAATCTGGGTTTTTGAGATAGGCGGTCAAATGACTTTAAGCGGGTCTTATCTCTAAAAATCGTAAAAAAGCGCTGTTCAAGAAAAAACGACAGCAAAATACGGAACGCTCATTCTATCCAAGCGGTGAATTTGTAATGGGACAATGCTGACAGACTTGATTCGGAAAGGAGGCAAGCAAATTTCACGTGATGAGGTGGAGGGTTCTACTCGTGAAGCATGGGGACAGTTACAAGTGATGGGTGGGGGGGGATACTAATCTTCGTGTCCAAGTCTAGAAGCCCGAAGGGGTTTTACCGACTTCCAATTAGGAAAGGTACTTTAGAGAGCGGGTATAAAGATTGTTCCCCAGAGAATAAACTTGTTAAAGAATTATGAGAAGCAAAGATAGGGGGATTTGCGAGTGATTGGGGGGGGCTGAAAAGGTAACTTTAAAGCATGGGTCGAAAGGACCTCCCATTGGAATGACGCACACTCCATAAACAGAAGGTCAAGCTCTGAAGGAGACCCTACTGTTCTTAGTTATCAATTGATATAGGGAGGAAGCTATAGACTTTGTGACTCTTGAATTTGGTATAGTC
>Ga0179593_1580689_pt1 | contig 10061 bp, 16 predicted proteins | sample CZODoug2_1_08_16_FD_185931 | JGI IMG/M metagenome (GOLD analysis project Ga0179593, IMG submission 185931) | Vadose zone soil fungal communities from Angelo Coast Range Reserve, California, USA - CZODoug2_1_08_16fungal (PacBio error correction) | ecosystem: Environmental > Terrestrial > Soil >...
AAACTACTGAAGGGGGGGGGAAGGAAGGGGAGAAGGAGACTCTTTGCGATCGGCGGCCAAATTAATCAGTAGGAGGAAATGAATCATCATCACCGCACAGGCTCCGGTTCACTGTATGAAAGGGATGAAAGAAAAAGGGGGGAAGGGGGAAGAAAAAGTTTGTTTCCAAAGCGTACGAAAAGGAGAAAAGAGCCGGAGCGGTGGCTCTCGTCGGCGCAATAAGTCTAGGGAAAAAAAAAGAAAGATAAGGAGTCCTGAGCAACCGAACGGAGAGGGGAAGAAAAGATCCGCAGTCGACAAGATCGATTGGTACAGGCTAACTCGGGGAAAGGGGAAAGGAAGAAGGAAAAGAAGACCCTGCTCTCGACTGACATTAAAAGGAAGAAGGGAGGGGAAGGGGGCGATCTCCCGAGGAAGGAGTGGTTCACGTAGCAAAAAAAGAAGGAAAAAACATCCGTTGGTTGCCCGGAACAAGAGGGGGGAGGGGGAGGGACGGAAACACACCACGCACTTGAAGCTCAAGGGAAAGAGGAGAAAATGGGGAAGAAAAAACTGCCGTATATATGCGCAGCCCACTTCTCAGCAGGAGAAGAAAAAAAGAAGTTGCCTTCGGAGTGTGATATTCCTACGGGAGGGAAGGGAGGGGGGAAAGGGCCACACCTTGAAGGAGGGAGGAAAAAGCAGGACCTTACTTCCCTCCGAGCGAACCGCTTAGAAAGGGGAGGGGAGGGAGGAGAAGAGGCGGGGATGATGACGCCGAACTTCTTTGATGAAGGGGGGGAAGGAACCGTGGATGGACGATTCAAAGCGGGAAGGAGGGAAGAGAGTGAGATGTGGCTGACTAATCTGGAAAAAAGGAAACAGGAGGTCTAATGTGTCGGTTCGTGGCGCCCGGGAAAAGAGAAGGGGTTTCAACCTATTCGTGCATGAGGGGAGGGGGAAAAAGAAAAGGTTGTGTGTGCTGTCCCTCCATATGACACTAAACCTACAGGCCAAGGAGAGAAAGGAAGTGAAAAAGGGGAGCTCTCGCCACCTGGGGGAGGGGGTTTTCGAGAGCTACCATTTTCGCAGTCGCATACATAACTCGAAAAAGAAAGGGAGGGGAGGAATGTACGAACGCCATTTCCGACCGGAGGGGGAGGGGGAGAGAAGAGTTTTTGTCTTGCTGCCAATCGATACGAATGTATGAAAGAGGAAAGGGAGGGAAAGAGCGCCCAGGAATGTGAGCCAATAGAGGAAAGGGGAGGAAGGTTTTGTGGGGGGATAGTCACTCCCAGAAGCAAGAAAAAGGGAGGGGAGGGGAAGTGTGGCTTCCTTAAATACCGATAAAGGAGAAAAAAGAAGGAAAGGCCGCTACCGCTGTTATTTTGGGAACATGAAGAAGAAAAAAGAGAGGGACAAGGGGGAAAATTGTTCCCAAATCACGCCGCGTAGAGCCGTCCCCACAAAGGGGAAAAAAAGAAAGAAATAAGGTTGTTCCGACCGCGACATGACGCCATCCGGGACTGTCGTTGAGTAGAGAGGAGGGAGAGGAAGAGAAAAGGTGGCTAACCATTTCTGGCGCTGCCTAGGAAAAGAAGGGGAAAGATCCCCTTCGATCGCTTGGCATCAGACAACACTCTTTGGGTCTCAGAAAAAAAGGAAAAAAGATGAGAGGGATAGACAGAGAATGAACAGGTGGGTCGTGGGGATGGGACGAATGGAGTGAGGCTGGTTGGTTGGTGGGGGATGGTGAAGGAAGTTGTAGAGGCGTTGAAGGAAGGGGAAAGGAGCGATCAGTGAAAAGCAGGAAGATAAAGAGGGGGCGGCATAGGAGTGAGGTGGGAGCATAGGGGGGGGGAGAGGGGTGGTTAGAAAAGGGAAGGGGGGAGGATCGAAGAGGGAGTGGGGGGGGGACAAGTACACTCGAGGGCATTTCTGGACTGCTACAGGAAGGAAAGGAAAGATAAAATATCGTTAACCAATGTTCTCTAGACTCTCCCTAAAGAAAGGGGGAGAAGGAAAAAAAAGGGGGAGAAAGTAAGTTTTTCGTTTCATCGGAGAAGGGAAGGCTGGTGGTATTGCAGCCCTCATTCACGAATAGGTTAACAGAAAGGAGGGGGAAAAGAAAAGGAGCCACGAACCGACCATAGACCCAGCACAGGAAGGAGCAAACATCCACCGCGATGCACCGGGGGGATATAGGCCATCCAAAAGGGGGGAAAAAAGGGGGAACAGTGCCCTCGACTGTAGCCAAGTCATCAAAGAGGGGAAAGAGGGAAAAAAGGGAAAAAAAAGAAGAAGGGAAAGGGGGGGACGCCATTCTTCATCTTTTCTCCTCGTAAAAGGGAAGGAAGGGAGGAAGGGGGTGTTGCCCTTGCACCAATAACCGTCACGAAAAGAGAAAAATAAGAGGGAAAAGTTTGATCTTTTCGTCGTCCCGAAGAAGGAGGGGAAGGGGAGGAGAAGGAAGAGAAGTCCCAGGTGCGATCTTATTAGTTTTCTGAACACTCCAATGATACCGTGGGGGGGGGGGGGAAGGGGGGGAAAGGGAAGCCCACTGTCCCTACAACAATGATTGTTCCCGGGCCAAAAACGGGGGGAAGAAAGGGAAAAAGAGAAAAAGGGACTACTTTAACCCTCCCTTCCTCGTGATATCGATCGATGGAAACGGGCGAATAAAGAAAAAGAGAAAGGGAGAGGCCGCAGTCGAATTCGGGCCATTCCAACTAATTGTAGGAAGGAGAAAATATGGGTCGACTTGCGGATCATTCGACTGAGTCGCGACCAGGTTGGGAAAAGGGGGGGGAAAAAAAAGAGAATGTCGCTGCTGACCTATACACATAGCGAGAGGGGAGAAGGAAAGGAAAGAGGGGGAGTCAGCCCCTTTTACTTTCACCTGCATCAAGAAAAAAGGGGAACCAAAAGTCGTAGTCCACTCAAATGGATAGTTCCCAGAAGAAGAGGAAAAAGGGGAGAGGGAAGGTGGAGGTTATGACTGCTTTGCATAGTCCGGCCTAGGGATAAGCGGAAGAAACCTAAAGAAAGGGGGGAAAAAAAAGGAGAAGGGGGGGGGAAAAGAAAGACCGTGCCGTGCTCCCAATTCCCCATAGCAGTCGGGAGGGAGAGGAGAGAAAAAAAAGAAGGAAGGTGAATTGGGGAGCACGGCAACCTTGACTGCTATTCCCAGGGAAGGGGGAAAAGAAAGGAAAAGAAAAGCATTCTTATGATTCTTCCCTCTTTATCCCTAAAGAAGAAAATCCTGTTCACGGTATCAGTCCCCAATACCATTCTCTTCAGGAAATGGGGGGGAAAAAAAAAAAGGAAGGAACGCTGCGGTGAAAGTAAATGGGAGGACAGAAAAGAAAAGGGAGGCGAATCGCGCCATGTTTATAGGAGCAGAAAAAGGGAGGCAAAAGAACGTAGCTTCGCTCGAAAGCGAGACTCCGTCGACTGATCGCAAGTCTACAAAGAGGAAAGAGGGGGAGAAAAGACACTGTACGTTGGTACTGGGCACCGGAATTCGACTGCTGCCTTCAACCTATAAACCTGGAGGGATGGAAAAGGGGGAAAAAGGAAGGGGATCGATCTCAAGGGAAAGTGGCCCACCTACGTCTCTGGTCCTAGGGAAAAGGAAAAGGACAGAAGGGGTGTTGTCGTTACGGGGAGGGAAGAAGAAAGCACGGGAACAGCCACAAACACGTTAATCATTGGAGTGTTTCCACAAGAGAGGAAAAAGAAAGGGGGGAGGGAACCACTCTCGCCGGAAATACTTCGTGCCGACTGACCTGACATCAAACTGGGGGAGGGAAGGGGAAAGGGAAAAAAAAGGGGGGGCCTTGCAACAACTTTATTCGGATAAAAGGAAAAAGAAGAAGAAACACGAACCGCTGCAATACATTTCTCCATTTTCGGCGGCTTGGTTTAGGAAGGAGGGGAAAAAAGGGGGAAGGGGGAGAAAGTCGAGGGCACGGGTCCGGTCAAACTTGGACGAGGGAAAAGAAAAGGAGGGGACTCCCGGTGCATCGCGGTGGGGGGGAGAGGAAGGGAGGAAGAGGTGTCGGTTCGTGGCTGCGCCGGGAAGTGAGAAAGAAAAAAGAAGAGGGGAAAGGGCGGCCGTGAGGGCGAAATACCACACCTGTCATGCTCGCTGGGGGAGGAAAGAAAAAACGGGGGGGGGGGGGGCTGGTAGTTATGGGAATACTGGAAGAAGAAAAAACTTGGTTTACGATATTTTAGTCGGAGGGGTAGGGGGGGGAGAACAGTTCGCAGTCGCAATACATGCGAATAGGAAGGAAGGAAAGGGGTGGACGAAACGGCACAGTCCTACCGCTGGCGTGGGGAAGGAGAAAAGAAAAAAAAAAGGAGATTCGCGTATTGACAAGCTTGGGGAGAGAGGTGAAGAAAGGACACAAGGATGTGGAGCCAATATATTCCAGTTATCGCAGATCGGCACTGGAAAAAAGGGAATAAGAAAAAGAAGGGGCGGCACGGTCGCGTCTTTGAAAATACCGATAGGCGAAGAGGGAGGGGGAGGGGGGAAGGAAGGTACGCTCTGATTTGGGAACAATTGGCAAAAAAAGGGGGAAAGAGAAAGGAGGGAGGAGGGGAAAAGAGAGAGTGGCCCTTTGTAAAATGGTTCAACACAATCAAAGGAAGGGACCAAAAAATGAGGGGGGAAGACGGCCAATGACGCCATCCTGGACTGTCCGTGGGAGGAAGGGAAAGAAAAAAGAGACGGCGGAATAAATGGCCTCTTATTGGCTCCCCATTCCGCGCGAAAAAAGGGAAGAGAAGGAGAGAAAGGAGGGGAGCTTTCAGCATTACAAACACTCGTTTGGAAGGAGAAGGAAAAAGGGCCGTCGTACATCCTAACAATCGTATTGGGAGGAAAAAGAGAAAGTCTCACTTGTAAGAATCTACCAAAAAGAAAAAGAAAGATAAAGGCACGTCCTGATAGTCGAGTAAAGGAGAAAGAAATAAAGGGTCCGTGTCAGCTGGCTTGAAGCACACAAAACGCCTAGTGATCCGGAGGGGGGGGGGAGAAAGAGGAAGAGTAGGTGTATCTACTTCTCCCGGCTCGCCAAGAAAAGAAAAAGAGGAAGAAGGAGGACGCCACCATCCACCTCTATTCACCGGGGTGATATAGAGCCCGCAGGTTAAAAAGGAGAGTGACTCGGTCCCAAGTTGAACCGACGTGAAGAGAGAAAGAAAAGGGGGAAACAGGCACAGGACCTACAACACACGCCGCAGACCATTTCGCCATTCTGCAGCTGTTCGCTCTAAGAAGGGGGGGGGGAAAAAAAAAAAGAGGAAAAAAAAGGAGAGGACATCTCCCACTCCGCAGCAAAGTGGGGGGAGGTCAGGCCCGAAGACGTCTGGCAGTTTCTGCTAGGCCGATGAGAGAAGAAAGGGGAAAAGGAAAGAAAGGGGAAAGGAAGTGTTTGTGGCTTTCACGTGCGGGGGGGGAAGAGGGGATCGCCACTGTCTCGAAAAATGATTGTCCCGGGCACGGATGGGGAAAAGAAGAGGGGAAGGGAAACAAAGAAAAGGGAGATCGATCGATTGAACGGTTCGAAGTTATAAAAAAGGCAGGAGGGGGGAAAGTAGGTGAAGGCCGCAGTCTATTCGGGCCGTCCAACTTAATTGGAGTGGAAAGAAAAGACAGGAAAGAAGGAGAAGAACGACGGAGTCCTCGACGCAGTGAGTGGGAGAAGAAAGAAAAGGGAGTACACCAGCGCTCCTGTCGCTGGCGGACCTATACCCACGAAAAAAAGAAAGAAAAAAAGTGGGGAGGGTAAAAAGGAAGCGTGCGGCCTTCTGTGGACCAAAAAGTCGTATTCCAAAGCGAAGGGGAGAGGGAAAAAAAGGGAAAAGGGAAGCAGGTGCTTTATGCCTGCTTTTCATATTCCGGCCTAGTGATAAACGGTAAGAAGGGGGAGGGAAAAAGAGAGGAAAGGGAAGGCTCCAATTCCCCATAAGCGTCGGCTGGATGAGAAAAAAAAGAATGGCTTACGGGGAATTGGATCATTGCAACCGGGGACTGCTACTTTGACTCGGGGAGAGGGAGGGGAGAAGGGAGGGAGGATGACCGCTTATCCCTATTCCGTACTATTCAATCAGTCCATAACAGCAAAGAGGAAGGAAAAAAAAAAAAGAAAAGCTCTGCGGCGTGGGAACTATCCCTTTGATTTGGTACTAACTTTTGGAAGAAGAACAGGAGAGAAGGGAGGAGGAGAAGCGACGTCGGCGCATATCTTATGTTTATAGGACAGCAGAGGGGAAAAGGCCAGGCTTCTGAGCAACATAACTTAGCTGCGCTCTCACAAAAGAAAAGAAAAAAAAAGGAGGGGGGGGGGGGAAAGGATAAGACGCTGGGTTTACTAAACTACACTAAGGGGGGAAGAGCGGGAATTCCCACATATACCCTGCTCTCGACTGACATTTCAGGGGGAAAAAAGAGGGAGGGGAAAGGGGGGGGAGGAGAAAGAAGGAAGGGAGTGTTTAACGTAGCAAACGTAGTGGCCCAGGAAGATTCAACAATCCGTTGGTTGCCCGGTACAATCATTGTTGTCGGTCTGCGTAGCAGAAAAAGGGGAAAAAAAAAGGGAAAAGAGGGGGGGTGGTTCCGCAAACTATAATCTCGCAACTGGGAGAAGAAGCCAACTCTCGCCTCGCAGCAACTGCGCACTAAGAAGGAAGGAGGAAGGGGGAGATGTCCTACGGAAAGGGGACAACAAACTTGATTCTTCTCCCTACACCATCAGCAGTCCGGAAAAAAAAAAGAAAGGGAGGGGGGGGATGTCTTCTGAACTCCGGCTGGAGGAAAGGAAAAAGGAAAGGGGATACAGTCGAGGCAACTAGTCGTTCAACTTGGACGATTCAAGAACGGGGGGGAAGGGGAGGGGTTAAGGTGCAAGAGGGAGGGACAGAATCTAGAGGGGGAGGGAGGGTGTCTCGCCTGAGAGTCGATCAAAAACGACGAGGGAAAAGGGGGGGGAGAAATCCCAAGCCGTCAGTCTCGGCTGTTTTGTGTGCTTCGCCAGAAAGGGAGAAACACGAAGAAGGGGAAGACGACTATCAGGACGTGAATGGGGGGAGAGAGCGAACATTGGGTTGTGTCGATATTTTAGTCTCGCGGCGGGTTGAAAAAGGGGAGAAAGAAAAAGGAGGAAAAGAGGAGATCGAGGACGGCCGACGGTGAAGATAAAAGGGAGGAAAGGAGGGCGTTGGGCGTGAATGAGACTGCAAAAGGGGGGGGGCAAGGGAAAGAAAGGAGGGGGGGAAAGCATTGGTTGCTATCTGTCCATTGAGGCAAGAAAAAGTGGATCGCAGATCTTCAATTGACGATCACGAAAAGAAAGGAAAAAAAAGAAAGGAAGGGCGTCCTTGTCGCGTCTGAAAATCCCGACATGGGAGAAAAGAAAAGGAAGAGACGATACGCGAGGGACTTTTGGAACACTTTGTACAAGAAAGAGAGGAAGGGGAAGGAAAAATTGTTCCCAAATCACGGCAAGGGGTAGAGGCAGGGGGGAAAAACAAAATATGAGTGAGCCCTTGATCTGTATTTCATACGTTTGGGGGGGGGGGGGGGGGGGGGGGGGGGGGGGGGACGACAATGACGCATCCTGGTACTGTCCGTTGAGGAAAGGAGAAAAGGGAGATAAAGGGCAGCATATTTTCTCCCCATTCCTGTCGCTAAACCGGGAAAAGAAATAGGAAAAAGAAAAAAAGGAAAAGAAGGCTTGGCAGCATTACAACTACTCTTTTGACAGGCGAGTCAAGAAAAAAAAAAGACGAAAAAACGTAGTATTCACCGGCGGCCTTCCTCTAGCTCATTTATTGCGAAAGGGGAGAAAGAAGAGGAAGAATAAAATATCTTACCAAGGTGCGCCTAGACTCCACAGTCAAGTAGGAAAGAGGGGAGAAAACGTGCGCAGTTTGAAGAAGGGGGCGGAAAAAGAGGGGGGGGATGGAGAAAATAAGGCACTAATAGGTTGAACAGGTCCAGAGGAGGTGGAAAGGAAAAAAAAAGAACTTCCCGTCCTTTCTCGCTTAGAAGATGCCCGCAAAAAAGAGAGGAAAAAAAGAAAGAAAAGAGGGAGAGGGGGGCAAGTTTAACCGACCTGTTCCCTCGACTGTAGCCAAGGAGCAAGGGGGAGAAAGGGACGAAAAACAAGCGACGACCATGCTCCATTCTGCACGGTTCGCTCGAGTCAGGGGAAGGGGGGATGGAGAGAAAAAAAGGGACATCTCCCACTCCGAAGGCAAAGTGGGGGAGGGGAGGGAAGGAAAATGAGAGGCGAAGTTGGCGACGCAATCTCCTACGGCAGTTCGTCCCCAGTTGTAGCTTGGGGGGGGGAGGGAAAAAATAAGGGGTAAAGGACGCTTGTCCAGCGTATACGCACTGTCCCTACAACATGATGTACAGGAAAAAAAAGATGTGGAAAAAAAGGGGGATAAGGGTACCCACTCCCATTCCTCGGTAGATCGATCTAGGAAAAGGAGTTGGAAAAAGGGAAGGGAAGAGCATGTATCTGGAAGGAAGAGAGGGGGGAAAGGAACCAAAGAGGCTAGCCTGTACATCGATCTTGTCCTGAGGAAGGGGGAAGGGGGGAGGAAGGAGAAAGAAAAAAAAATGATTTCCCATCGCTTCCCTGTCGCTGCGACCTATACGACATAGCGAAGATGGAGACAGAAGAAAAAAATAAGGGTACAAATGCACGTGCACACGGCCGCTGTGGACCAAAATTCGTATTCCCTCAAGGATAGGAGAAAGAATGGGGGGAGAGGAAAAAAGGACCTAGGGATAACGGTATCCCTCCTAAGACTGATTTCTTGGGAAGCCGGGGGAAAAAAAAGGGAAAGAGTTCCCGGACTCCCGGCGCTGGGAACGTATCATCCGGTTGCCGTTCTAAAATTCAAGAGGAGGGAGAGAGGGAAAAAGATGCTTCTGGGTAATTGGGAGAACGGCACCCGGGACTGCTAAGTTAAAAAGAGGGAAGGGGAAAAAGTCCGGCCCCCTTAGGTGCTTCCCCTATACCCTAGGCCGATGCAAGGAGAAAGCAGAAGGGGAAAAAGAAAAAGAGGAAACCATTTGAGTTTGGACTACGACTTTTGGTTCCACAACGGGGAGAAAAAGAAACAACCGAAAAGAACCGGGAGAGTGATCTCGTCGGCGCATAAATCCGGAGTGGAAAAAAAAGAAAGGAAAAAGGAAAAAAAAGGACGGCGCTCTCCAACTCACTGGTCGCGACGAAGGAGGAGGAAAACGGGGGGCAGAGAAGAGACGCTGTTTTACTAACTACACTTACGTTGGGGAAATGAAAAGAAAAAAAAGAAGAGGAAAGGGAAAGGCATACTCGATTTCTGCAGTTTGATAAATTCTAACAGGTGAAAAGGGGAAGGGGACAACGGAGTGGCCACCTACGTCTCTGTTGACCTGCAACGGGGGGGGCAAAAAGGAAGGGAAGAGATACGGACCCACTCCCTTGAACAGCCAACAAAAGAGAAAGCGACGCAACGGAACGAACCTGCCGGGTATGAGATTTTCGCAAAAGAGAGAAAGGAAGAAAGGAAAGGACCGACAATATAACTTTGCTTCGGGGGGGGGGAGAAATGGTCCTACGCGGGTACGCTTTATGGTGCAGGCAAGAGGGATAAAAAAGGGAAAAAGAAAAAGGAGAAGAATGGCTCCATGTTCTCGGCTTGGGTGTGGGTCATGTCTGAGGAAAAGTACGCCGAACTTCTTTGATGCTTGGAAGGGGAAAGGAGGAAAAGGGGGGAGGGAGGCGCTGGTCTCTGAGAACAGGGGAAGGGGGAGGAAACGTATCTTCTACCGGGACAAAAGGGAAGGACGGCCGTAAACCAGTCGATCACCAAGGAGGCAGGGGGGGAGAAAAGACCACAGCCGGTCCAAGTGAGTGGGGAAGAAAAAGGAAAAACGGGGGAGCACGTTTTGCTGTATGGATGGGATACTTGGGGAAAAAGAAAGACGCGAACCTTTGTTTAACGATAGTTGAAGGAGAGGAAGGAGCAGTCGCAATACCTTTCTCTCGATGAGGAAGAAAAGGGGAAAGAAA
>Ga0179593_1676644_pt1 | contig 10061 bp, 9 predicted proteins | sample CZODoug2_1_08_16_FD_185931 | JGI IMG/M metagenome (GOLD analysis project Ga0179593, IMG submission 185931) | Vadose zone soil fungal communities from Angelo Coast Range Reserve, California, USA - CZODoug2_1_08_16fungal (PacBio error correction) | ecosystem: Environmental > Terrestrial > Soil >...
GTGGGCGTCTCTCGGGATAAAAAAAAGTGGTAGAACCATCGGAGCCAAAAAAAAAGAGAGGGGGAGGGCAAAAGAGGTCCACCTCTGCAAAAACCCTCCTGCCTGGCGAAAAGTCACTATCAAGTTATTGCAGGGAAAAGTTCTCGGATGAAGGGAGCATCGACAGGGGGAAAAAAAGGGGGGGAGGGGCGTGACTCTACTGAGAAAAGAAAAACCAATCTGGAGGTCCTACAAGCCCCGGCAGGTGCGAGGGACGGACCGAATTCTCCATTAAAAAGACCCGAAAAGTCATCGAAAAAAAAATGAACCGGAGGAACTGAAAGTCTCCCGAAGGGAAAGAGCCTTATTCCCAAAAGGAGACCGAAGGCGAGCGGTAGGGGAGGTGCCGGAAAAAGGAATAGTGGAGTGGTTGCCGCAGGGAGAAAGAAATACAGAAGGAGAACGAAGCCCCGATAGGAAGCGCGCCGACTGGAGCCAGCGATGGGCGAGGGACTTATTTATCCAGGAAAGAAAAAAAACGGTTAACGAAAAGGACCATTCTCCTGCAAAGGGAGGAAATATTGGAGGGGGGAAAAACGCGGATGCTGAGAGAAAAAAAAATCTTCTTTAAAGAAGGGAAAAAAAGCCTGCTAAAAAGGCTGCCGAAGGACTGCCGAGTTGGACAAAAAAAAGGCTCGCAGCCTGAATGAAGGTGCAATAGAGGAAAAAAGTTGGTCCGCGCGGGAGAAAAAGGGGAGAGGGTGAGAAAAAAAAAGACCTAGTCCCCCCTGCATCGAGAAAAGTGAACAGAAAAAGCCCAGGAAAACAGAAAAGGTCGTCAGAAAACGAGAAAAGGGGCACAGAACTAAAAAAAAAAAAAAACATCATGAGATCACGGGGGGGGGAGTCGCTGCCCTTGTAGAAAAAAAAGGGGGGGGGGTTGCAAAGAAGTGCTGGGAAAAAAAAAAAAGCGATAATAGAGAAAGAAAAAGGAAAGGGGCTGGGAGTCGATGTGATGAGCCAGACAGGAAAAGGGGAAAGTGCGCGCAAGGAAAAAATAAGGGGCTCGTAGTTCTCGCTGATAAGGAAAGGGCGACCTACTCAAACTTAAGCGTGGGCGTGGGGGGGGGTTGCCTGGCCGAGTGCCTGGTAAATAGGCAAAACAAAATGATGACAGAAAATCGTCTGATTACAAGGTCTGAAAGGAAAGGGGGAGGATTCCATCGGGGAGCGGGGTCGGGCAGGTACAAATCGCATAGGAGAATACCTCAGAAGGAAAAACATGCTTTAAAAAAAACCGGTCGAAGGGGCGGGTCTCCGGCGCAAGGGGGGGAAAGAGTCAAAAAAAGAGGAAGGAACTTCTATCAAAAGGAAAATCCAACGGGGGGGAACCACCTGCCTATTCCCTCCAGCAAAAATCAGAAAAGAAAAAAAAGGATTTCCCCGGCGTATGAACTTCCCCGGGGCCATGGAGTAAACTTTAGATACAACCCGAAAGTCAATTAATAGTATAGGGGAAAACAAGAATTTTCATATCATGGGGCAAAAAAAATTTGAGCAAAAGGGGGAATCCTGGAAGGAATTGAGGTGACGTGGATCGCATCAACGCGGACCGAAGGGTGGGGCTCGAGAGGGAATCAGAATAAGGGAAAACCGTCGGAAAAGGGAAAAAGGACCGCAATAACAATATTAAAAAAGTCGCGATGATCAAGGAGGTATCTCACGGGGGGGGAAAGGAACCGGGGGGGAGACGTCCGACCAGGAAATTGCCAGTGCCAAAAACGATTCTGCTAGGCCATATCTCGGAGGGGAAGGGGGGGGCGCCGCCAAAAGGTCCACGTGGCAAAAAAGAAGAAAAAACTCATATTCCAGGCCGTCGAGCTGATTAACAGGGAGGAAAAAGGCGCACGGTTCAGATGGGAAAAGGAAAAAAAGGATCAGTGCAGATCAAAAGTGCAAGGCAGGAAAGAAAGAATTCACGGGGAACAGAGGAGATGCGCGCACACTTCGCCAGGTGCTGGGGAAAAGCTACCGGCGTCAGGGGGGAAAAGGCGTTTGCCAAATGCTGAAAAAGAAATTCTCAAGGCCAAGGTTTTCCTGGGGGCCACTCAAGTGTTCACACAAAGGAGGGAAAGGGGGGTTCGTCGGGGGAACTCTGGTGGTTTCTCAAAAACGCTGCAACTCCTGAAGCCTGCACCGAAAGGGTTGGTTTAAAAGGGGAGGGGAAGAAGGTCGTCACCTCTTTTCGCAGGGGAGGCTTCCGGAAGAGGTAAACTCGTCACAGCCTGGGCGCCGAAAGTCAGGAGACGGCGAAGTACTTCCAGGAAAAAAAGAAAAGTCGGACGAGGCGCCGATCAAAACAACGTTCGGCTTAAAAAAAAAAAGAAGGAGACGATACGAAAGGGCCGGGTACGAAGCCGGTTCCCGCCTAAGACTGAGCAAATGAAATTTTTTTCAGGAGAGGGAATGACGACGAGCAACATTTGGAAAAAGAGAGGAAAAAAAGCACATCGCGAAAGGAAGTAATGGAAAATTTCGGACGAATCAGGGGGAAAAGGTGCGCAAACGATCATAACGCGCTAAGAAAAAAAAAAAAAAAAGCTCAATGAAAGTGTCGGAGGAAACATGTTAACATCTGGTTACGATGAAGGTGAACAAACGGCAATGGGGGAAGTGGGGACTCATCATGGAGCCTGCTTCAAAAGAAAAAAGGTTCTTAGTCTCGTGCTTGAAGCATGGCGGGCGAAAGGGTATTTTGGTTGGGAGAAACGGCGTGGAAAGATGCTGGTGCGGCTCACGAAGAAAGGAAAAAAACAATCGCTAAATAAAGTCACGCCGGAGACAGACCTCGAGAACGCGCCGGAAATCGGTTCAAAAGAGTATGCTCCAGACCGGAAAAAATGAAGGAATCGGCGTGTATCTTTATCGTCTTCATAGGGACGTTCACTCCGCAGTGAAGTTATGAAGGTATAAGGATTACGATAATGCGGATGATGCTCTACTTCTGGTGAGGAGAACCTTCGAAGAATAAAAAAATGGCCCACCATCAATTTAAACTGTCGGGAAAATGGGGTAATAACCATTGGTGGACCTGGAGGAAAAGGACTTAACTGGAACTCGAGGAGCCCAAAGGTTGAGAGAAGACATGTTCATACTAGGAGTGGAGTGCGGGCGGATCCTCTCTAAACAACACCAGGGTGACAAACCGAATCTAGGGGACTAGAGTATCAATAGATAAGTAGAGGACAAGGACTAATTGCCGTGTCGGGGATATGGTACTCCTGTACTGAAATGTAGTCGCGAGCTATGTGATGGGGGGAAAAATTCCGTGCATCTGCTAAAGACAGAGATCTGAGATGTAATTGGGCGAGACACTGGGTCCCTAGAGAGCAGAAGAACTCCATCGAGGAAGATTTACGGTGCGTCTGGGAGGAGGGAGACGGAAGTCTAGGGTTTTTGACGATGTGTACCAATGAGACGTACAAACGAAAACGTTATTTTGCCGGCATGAGATAAAAGGGAAGAGACGATCTCTCGGCTTGTCAAGAAAACGTACAGGGAATGCTGAAATGCCGAGTAGCTGGGGGCTCTTCGTCAGCGAACAGGTTTCATAGGAGGGGGGGAAAAAAAAAAAAAAAAGTCGCTCAAAATCTAACCGAAAAGGGGCGGCACAAAAAAGGGAGTTGCGCGACTACGTCTGGGAGCCGGGGAGACTCAAATTAAGAGGTTCCTGCACGGTGGGGGGGAGAAGCCGGAAGAGATCACTGTGAAGCCATGGGGGAGCCGCTCGGACAGGAATGAGCGGCATGGGACGCGGATCAGGTTGTTCGATGTCACGCGAAAATGTCAGCTTTGGGGAGAGGATGCGCTATGTAAAAAAAGGGATCTTGACAAATTCGTGGACGAAATTCAGGGTCAGACAAGCGGTATGGGAACCGGTAGGGTATCGACCGGTGAAGCAAAAAGAAAAAGTTGGGATCGGAGGTTTAATGCCAATGAGGGCTGTACTGGCTAAAAACGTCCCATGCGACAGGGGAGAAAACTTTCGGCGAGTTCCGAGGGGGCCCACGAAAAACCGCGAACATGAACGACAAGACGATCTCTTCCGAGCAAAACAAGGGCAAGAAAAATGAAACCCAACACCAGAAACGGCATCCAAAAAGGTCGCGGGGGAAGGAAGGAGAACCAGCGCGCGGTTAACAAATGGGGGGGAAAAACAGCGGACCATATATGGGTGTTATGAGTCGTAGCAGTGAAGAACAGGAGCAAAACCATTCGGCCCGGGATATAATTCGTTTCAAAAGCAGAACGACAGCTGGAGAGCCAACGGTAGAGCGCCACGTCACTCTAACGTGTTTCGATAGCAAAGGAAGAAAAAGAAGAGACAGGGTATCGCCTGACAGGGAAAGGGTGCCGACGGGATCCTATCACCACGGTCGTGGCCTAGAAGGCGCAGCGCCTGAAAGTGGGGAGAAAGAAGACCGGCATCGAAAGGTGGGTGAAGAGGGGCCGGAGGGTGCGGTACCAGACGCCGAGGAGGAGGGAGAAGAAAAGAAATGCTAACAGGAAGTTAGGTTTTGGACTCTGTGTCTGAATTTTTTTTTTTTTTTTGTTGTCTAAAGGGACGTCGGCATGGTCAATTCAGAAATGGATAACCTCAAGGGAAGACATCGCCGAAAAAAAAATGGTCAATTCAAAAAAGGCTGGAAGAACCGGAAGACGGTTGCCATGGAGTCGGGGGTAATCGGGGGAAGCACGCCGCCGCAGCAGGGGGGAATAGGCCGTGGCGAAAGGTATTTATCTCAACGCACAGAAATTAGCGCAAAAAGCAACCTGGTGAAAAGAGTACAATGTGAATCAAAAGACTATGTCACTTCGGTGGGATAACGGTAGCGGCCAGGGGGGGAAAAAAGTACGTCAAATGGTGGTCAGGTAGGGGTTGGAAAACCGCTGTCTGGCGGGGGGTGTTGTAAGTGGAAAAAAAGGGGGGATAGAAATCGCGCTGGGGGAAAAAAGGTTGCGGGAACGGCGAGCTGGCTGCCTATGGGGGGTTAAAAACCGCACAGGGGGGGGAACGGCAACGTCTTGGAAAAAGCCTCGGAGCGCGAAGGGACGTGTGCATCGTAACGGCGACTTGAAAAGCAGCCATTAAAAATGCTCTGAGACGAGGCTTGGGACTATTTTGCAGTAAGGCAACTGGCAGTCAACAAAAACGTTCATGATGGTGGCGGGTTTTCGGTGCGCAGGAGGAGGGAGGTGATCGAACAAAAGGGGCTTTTGCGCAACACGTGGGACGGGGGGCGGACATTCGAAGCTCATGGTTCCCGAAAGAGGAGTCTGCAGAAAAAAAGCTCCAGGCAGCCGGGAGAATAAAGTGACTTGATGGGGGGTGGCCCATTTTGAAGTGGGGACGCTTGGGTGGCGGTAAGGGAAAGACTGTGTGAAAGCCGGCGGAAAAGGGGGAATGGAAAACATCGGGGTGGGGCGCGGGGGGGGGGGGGGGGGGGGGGGGGGGGGGGGAAGGCGGGGGGGGAGAGTTGGGTAGTTATGCAAGTAAGTGGTGAAGTCACGCGCAAAAGTCGGGAGACGCGATGAAGGAAGGTAGCAGGGGTAGGAGGTTGAGTCGAGAGAGATTCAGCCTAGATAGTGCTTAAGAAAGAAAAGATGGGGGGATCCGGAAGGACGCGAAAAGGTGAGTCACCTGCAGAAAGCTACGAAGGAGATCATCCGGGAGTTAACTAACTGGGAGGATCGTATGGCGGATCGCACAGGAAGGCTAAGTGGATAAAAAATTGGAGGAGGGGAATGAAATCTTGAATGGATGTACGGGTTGGGAGCGGGCGCAAAAGAAAGAGGGGTGGGGAGGGGGGGGGAGGCAATAAAGGGATAGCAAAACGGGGGGGGCAAAGTAGAGGGTAGGGGTGGGGAGGAGGGAGGGGGAAGGGGAGAAGGAAAGGGAAAATGGTTGGACGGGGGGTGGGTAAGCGAAAGGTAGGGGGGTAGATCAGGAGTGGGGGATGGACTAGAATGAGGGAATAAGTAAAAGGCAGAAAAAGGGGTGGGTTAGGGGTGAGTGGAAGAGGGGGGGGGGGGATGCGAGGGGTTGGGAGCGGAGGGGTATACTGAGGGGAGGGGGGAGAAGTGGAGAAAAAGGGGGGGGGGGTGGTGTCCATAGGGAGTGCGAGGGGGATGTGTAGTAGAGAGGGGGGGGAAGGTGGTGGATGAATCTTCTCCAGCGAGGTGAGCGATATGGGGAAAAAATCAGGCTGCGAAAATCTGTTTGTCAACGTCGAGGGGGGGGAGGGCGAGTTTTCACCAGCCGGAAAAAGGGAAGCGAGACCCGAAAAAGCCATATCCGCAGCGAAAGGGGGGGGGCAACTGGCCTGGAAAAAAAGGAACGCCCGAGGGAAAAAAAAACGGCCGCACACCGAAAAGGAGCGCCAGTCGTCACCAAACGAAAACTGCTGGTTAGCAGCTCGCTAGGGTCTCGTTCAAGGGTAGAAAAAGGGAAACAGCGGGAGGCAAAACCTCGTCCGTGCAGGAAGCAGAAGAAAAAAAATACCTTCAGCAACTATCTGGAGAGAAGAAAAAAAAGGGGCGGGAGGGCGCCGGTCGGTATGTTCGCACTTTGACGACGAGGAAAGGGGATTCCGTGAGGGAAACTCACTGGAGAATATTCGAAAAAAAAAGAAAGAGAAAAATGTTGGAGGTCGGAGGGTGATGCTTCCGGGGCTGAGGTTCACGCAGCGGAGGCAAAAAGGGGGGGGAGTTCGAGCGTAGAAAAAAAAGAATTACGTGAGTGGGCGCAAAGATCAGCCGGCCTAAAAAAAGATAGGAGGTTCCTTCGGAAGCAAAAGAAAGAAAGTGGACCGGACCCAGGGAAGGGGGGGGGCCCGCGTTGCGTCAAGAGGGAATAATGCGCCAAGAGGAGGGGCGAAAGACACGAGGACGAGTTCTTCACAAAAAGGAAAAGGAGGACACTAACAACGGAGGGTAGGAATGAAGAGAGAGATTGTGGCCTCGGGCTAGGGGCGAGAAAGGAAGCCTGTGATATCAAACTATCCACTCCTGCGAGGAGGGGAACTCAGCCGGGCAATCGCGGGCGTCTACCTTCGTTCTTCGCTATCGTCCCGAAAGGCAACAGGGGACCTGGCGCCGAGGCTAGGAACCATCAATACGTCCTTCAAGGAAGAAAGGGGGGACTCGGGCGAAAAAGGGGGGGGGGCCTGCGCCGGTCGCTGCACATTGAATGTGCTTAATTCCGCCGGAAGAAATCAAAAAAAAAAGAAAGGAGTGACGTCCAAGATCACACTGCTGTCTCGGCGGGGGGGAAAATAAAAGGGGCGGGAACGGAAATCATCCACTCACGGGAAAAGCAGAGGAAAAAAAAAAAAGCCGCACAAGCGAAAAATTAGGAAAACACTTTCGCAGCCCCGAAAACGGGATTGAATCGATGTTCTTCGACTCGGGTCGGAGAACGGGGTCCTTCTGAGGGCCGAAGAGGTTGTCAAAGGGTGGGTTGGGGGGAGGCAGGATCACGGGAACGTTGAACATTCGATTCCGAGAGAGAGAAAAAACGCGCCCTTGCCAAGAGGACCAGCGATGGCTGCGGAGAAGAGGGTAGGGAGAAGACTTTCTCAGGTAGCCAGCCCCGGCCAGGGAAAAAAAGGGCCGGGCTAGATTGCAGGGGTGAGAGGCTGGGAAAAGAGTCCGTGACCTGCGACTTTGGTGCTCATCGCCGCCAACAGACTTCGGGGGCTCGCGCATGATCGTCTTTCAAAATCTGCGGGGGGGAAAGTTGGTCGCAGGGGAATGACGGAGGGGAGAGGGACAAGAAGGGCCAACCTTCCGCCGCTATCCCACACATAGCAAATGAAAAAAAAAAAAAAAAAAAAAAGAAAAAAGCGTCATCAAACGTAAAAAACACAGTAATCAAAAAATGGCAGCTTTTATGGAAAGACTTGTTTGACACACGGGCTTGGGCCCGCGAGAAAAATAGAACCCAGGCGGGCGGAAAAGCAGAGAGTCTGAGGAAAAGGTTTCTTCTAACGGCGGCGCCAATAACAACACTCCGGACAAGGGGGTTGTTCCGAAAAAAGATCATCTCTACGCGAAAAGCCAAAAAGGGGCAGTGGGGTTTGTCTGCGCAGTTGGGGGGTAGAAACTCACCTGAGAAGAAAAGGCTGATATCACTAAAGGGCTGCATCAAAAAAAGGGGGTTCGGGCCAGCTGGGGGAAGAGTCCGCGCGAAGACCATCCGCTCCTTTAAAAGCTTCGTGGGAGGGAGTTAAAAAAAAAAAAAAAACAAGAATGAAACTCGCCCGGCCTCGACGGGGTCAAAAAACAAGAAGGGGAAGAAAATAAACATAATGCCACTGAAAAAACTCCCGCCCTAAGGCAGGCCTAGAAAGCGAAATACTTAAAAAAAAAAGGGAACGCGGATTTTTTGGAAAAGGGTCCCCTAAACGCTTTCTTTCATTGTCTCACAACCCGAGCTGCAAAAAGAGGTCATGCACTAAATTCATTACAAGGAGTTTGACAAAGGAAAACTTCGAGACGACTGATTTCGGGTGTCGTGGAGGGATGGCCTCGGTCGCGGAACGAGGGGACGGGGTTAAACGACGTCCTCAGAAAATAAGTGAACAAAGTCCGAGCGGTGTCGGAAAAAAAAAGGAAAAGACTGGCGCAAATTCGAAAAAAATGATAATCACGGGAGAACATTGCGACGTGCGGGTAAGTCAGAACACGTGTAAGAGATTGGGGGGCCAGTGATATGCCTGCAGAGAGGAAAAAGAGAGTGTGCCTGATCCGGCCAACCAAATTCGCAGGGAAAAAGGTGGAATTCCCCACGAATGCTAAAAAAATCGCCGTCAGACAAAAGGGAAGAAAAGGAAGGCGGCGCACGGTCTTCTGACAAGACCGTATCGGGGGAATGCAGAAATCAATGTCCAAGTTCTGCATCGAGTAAAGGTCCTATGGTCGAAGGGGAAAGATGCTCTCACAAAAAAGGAAAGGGGGAAAAAAAAGGGTGACTGGGCGCTGACTAAGGCGTCGGCAAAAAAGAAAAAACGGTGTCGCTGCTAAAAAAGAAATTCTCAAGGCAAGGGGGCCGAGTTTTGAGGGGACTCGAACACGTGGAACTACGAATATGGCCCGCGGGTTGGGGAGACCACTGTGCGCGGGGGGGGGGTCCAGAAAGAAAGCTCAAGGACTGAAGAATGCCGGTCATGGGGTTGGAAAAGAAGGGAGTATTCTGTTTACGATGGGACAGCTCGCGCCGGGGGGATGAACAATCAGAGGCCCTAATCGTAGGAGTAATTGAGTCTAAAAGGGAAAAAAAAAACACAACTAATTTATTTATAAAGCGAGCCTATGCCCAAGGCGAAGAATAGGGACTTCTGGAGAAAAAAATACTTCACTGCGGGTTCCTGACCAAGAAAGAAAAAAGGGGGTGCGACCTGATGGGAATCTACGGAGCCAATGGGGGCAAGAAAAATGAAGTAAACCGATCACAGGAGGAACACCTCTAGATAAAATTTATTTCGGCTGGAAAGCGTAAAATAACAAAAAGTCCGATAAAAAAAAAAGAGCGCGCTTCGGGTCCATATTTTCGAGACGCCAATGTCGGAGCCACCATGCGAGGATCATGTCCATCAGGTTGGGAAAGGGACTGCCCAAACGTGCAGGCGCATGAAATTCGACTGAGAGGGAGCGGCATTGGGGAAAGTTCGTCGACCCTGGTCTGGTACCAGGGGGGGGGGTCCTTTAGTGCAAAAAACAAAAAAGGAAATGAAGGGTCAGAAGGGAGGACGCGTTTTTCGCAAAACAATGGGTTCGTTCAGTGCGGAGAAAGGGGGCGCCATCGCAGAAAAACGGAAAAAGGGGCGGAAAAAAAACAGCATCGGTTTGCGGAACAACTGAAAAGCTGAAAGATCGGTGACTGAGGTATCGCTCAAGGAAAGAAGCTTGTTATCTGCGGTCGTCAAAAAAAAAGCGGCCCCCAGCGAAGCCGAAACCATCATTTCCCAGTGAACATTGGGAAAGCTTTGGGCCAAACGAGCGACAAGAAAAAACAAAGGGGG
>Ga0179593_1290906_pt1 | contig 10060 bp, 10 predicted proteins | sample CZODoug2_1_08_16_FD_185931 | JGI IMG/M metagenome (GOLD analysis project Ga0179593, IMG submission 185931) | Vadose zone soil fungal communities from Angelo Coast Range Reserve, California, USA - CZODoug2_1_08_16fungal (PacBio error correction) | ecosystem: Environmental > Terrestrial > Soil >...
AAAGGGAACACATAAGGGGGGCCAGGGGTGTGCACCTGAAAAACGTGTCACCTAACCCTCGCCGTAGGTATTCAGGTGAACCGGAGAAGGGGGATGAGAAATGAAGAGAAGAAGCATGCGGTCGTGGGTCGATGGGGCCCAGAACGTAAAGGCGCCTCCTCAGACGAAGTTCCACACGAGGGCCAAAAAGACGGAAGGCCCAGGGTCCCTAAGACGAGGGAGGAAGGGGAAATAGAAGTGCGGGAAAACCACGGCTGAGGGGATAGTTGAGCGCAAGTGGACGCACGAGACGAACGCGCGCCGTAAAAGAAAGCCGAAACAGGGATGGGGGGCAAGACGAGCGGAGGTAAGTAACTTGCGGGCTAGGGGAAAAAAATCCGCCAAAATCGTCTACGGGAGGGAACTTCTAGGCTAAGCCAAGAAAAAAGCACGAAAAAAGGTGAGAAAAATAAAAAGACTTCTGAACACTTAGGGAAAAGAAGCGACCAGCTCATCTCAACAAAGGATCCGCTTACGTGGTCGAAACTACGGGGGTACTCTAACCACGCGGACTAAATCCAAACTACAATCATCAGGCGAGCAGGGGGTCTAACGAGGGAAATCGTCGTGTCTCCTTCCCAATGTTCTTATTAATGAAGAGATCGAAAAATTGATAAAGAAAAAAAATATGATTCAACAATTACAGAGGGGGGGGGGGGGATTCCAATGAGCCGCATGCCGAAATGCGCAGTCAGGCTTCAAAACGGCAAAAAAACTCACTACTGGGGTCCGACAAGGGGGCAAAAAGGGAAAAAGAGAACTCCACTGAGCTAAGCGGGTCGGAGTTGGAGGCCACGAACTCTATTGGACTGACAGTCAGGCGGCCGTCAGGAAGAAATCCACAGTTATTTTATGGGGAAGGGGGTCAGAAATGGGGGAGACAGCGGGACACAGAGACGATACCGCCCAAACCGGACTCTCTCACAACTAGGGGGAGGGTAGGTGAAACGGCAACCTCCTGATCAATGTCATAACACGGCGGGATTAAAGCCGAAGTAAAAACTGCAAGGCCTCAATTCGGTGTCAATACGGGAGAACGATACATTTCCAAATCCAAAATTGACATCCGGCTCTTTAAATCGGAAACGCAAAGCAAAGAATAAACAGCGTATCCCTGAAGACTTTAACCAGCGAAGGCTGGGGATAAGACGTAGGCACACACTTCGGGTTCAAGGATCGAATCAAGGGACCCAAAGACTGAAGAAGACCTGCACGACACACTGTACAACCGCTCGACTCCTTCATTGAATGTCGCGAAGCCGGGGCGGCCCAACCCCATGTTCAGGGGTCGGAAAAGCAGTATACCCAGCCAAAAGGCCAAGGGAAATCGAGGACAAGCGGGGCCAAAGATCACCGTCAGGGGTCGTATTCGCTAGAAAAACCCGCGAACAGAAGGGGGAAAAGGAAAACAAGGGCATTTGTTCGGGGTCTCCCAAGGACTTGTGGTAGGAACGGCGGGTTAAACCGGGGAAGATCAGACGGGCCGGAGAATACCAGGGATTCATTCTATTTGAAAATCCAAGGTGCATAAAGAAAAAATTGGGACCTCTAAGGGTCGCAAGAGGGGGGACTTCGTCGCAGGCAGATTCTTCGAGGGGAGCACCAAACAAGGGGTGGCCAGACCCGGGGGCTACCGGCAGGTTGGGTAGAAATGGGAAGCAATCGGTAATCGGGGGAAAACGGGGAAAAAAAGATCAAACACGGACAGAAAAAGCACTCAAGGGAGGCGGTCTCCGTAGAATTGGGTCATATGCGGGTATAAAAAAAACGGAAGGACATAGGTGCCCCGTCAGCTGATCTCCACCGGGGCAATGAATCCAGCTAAGCCATGGAGGGGCTTAGTGCTTAGGGTAACAAGTCTGAAAGGTACAAGAAGACGTGCCCTTCGGAGGATTAAGGTGAATGGTGGTCATCGGGGAGAAACCGGTGAATTCCCCACAGAAGGGAAAAGTTGTCATCGGGGAACGGGAAGCTAGGTTGGCTACTACCCACGCCGTGCTGCGCAACGCCCCTTACTTTGGGAAATGGTGCAGGGCACAGGCCCATTGAAAAAAAAATCATGAGGGAACGTTTGCGATAACCTAGACGCTTTAATATATACCGCCAGATAGCAAAACCTCCACGAAATCACAAGACAAAGATAGAAAAAAACCTGTACAGACCGCGAAGTTCCCAAAAGAGGGTATTGTGGAATCATAGAACATGTGCAAGAAGCCGGGCAAATCTAGGTAGATATCGGGGGTATAGGTTGACAGGGCTGACAAGCTAAAAACAGAGATTCCTAGACACGCGATTTGGGGCAATCGCCGAACAAGGGGCAAAAAGAGGGACCACACACAACGAACATGATTGTTGTGGTGCGAATGGACGATTGGGGGCACGATGCGATGGCGTCAGCACAGCGAAGAGAACAACACAAAAAACGGTAGGCGGAGACACAAAAGATGTGGGAGCATGGCTGGGGGATAAGCGCCACTCGGAATATTAATCTGTCACAAAAACAACAATCCCAAATGTGGCGGTGGTACTACCTCTAGACGATCCATTTGGATAAGTAGGGACAATGAGTGCTAGTATGGTTGGACTGTCCGACGCCAAATTCGACAAATACGGCGATAGGCAAGGGATAAACGTGCAAAAGGAGGCGACTCGTTAACAAATACGATGGGTGCGGAAAGAAATTAGCCTTTCCATTATATACGGAGGCGGGGCTCGGGGGGGGGGGGGCTTATCGATTCGATATAGAGCTCTAAAAAGACGACTTAAGAGCAAGTGCTTTCTCCCAGTAGCCCTGTCACAAACGTCACGGGTCATTTAGGCAAGTGCAACAACTGGGTGTTCGCACCGCGACAGATCAGGTCCTCACAACCACGAAAATCTCCCGTCGCACGCTGTACGATACCACACAGGCCATCAGCTGAGGGCGAGAGGCGGAAGGGGAACCAAGGAAGGGGACAAAGGGGCGGGCTGCGGCAGGGATGTCGTGGTCAGCGGAAAAAATGTTACGCGGGCGATAATGGGGTTTCGCGGCCATCGAATGAAGCGGGGGGGGACGCCGGGCTGGACCGAGGGGGCGTGACGTCGTGCCGTACAGCAAGTATCGTCGGGAAAATCCCAAAAAAGAAAAAAAGGATCAGAACTTGTGGCAACGTTGTAGCGCTCATTAATAATAAGACTACTCTCATTAGAGATCTAGTAACTTATCGGAGCCTGGACACGGAAAAGTTTCAAAACAAAGGGAACACTTATAGTGCTAGAGATACGTACTTTATTAATGCACGGGCGAACAAAATGACTGGAGCAACAAGGGGGACCGGTACTGCTGGGGGGGAAGGGTTATAGGGAAGGTAGGGAAAAAAAAACAAAAAGAAAAAAAAAAAAAAAAAAAAAAACCACACCTAGATCTAAAACATGAGGGTTTTGGGAAACAATACGAACCGAAGTTCACGCGATTTCTAAGCTTGTCGTGGTATAATGTCCTCAGGGGACAATAATTATAACCAGGAGACACTGAGCTGAAGTATACATAGAGGGCTAGAGGTTGGGTCGAACTAGAATACTATGGGAAAAACCATATAGTCAAAAGGAACTCAAGGTTGAAATCGCAGTTGAAAAAACGCGCCGTCTCAAAAGCTCTGGGGGTTAACGTTAGTAATAACAAGGCGGTTCTGTATGGCAAGAACGCACCAAAGGGGCGGTCCTAAAGGAAGGGCGGTAAATGGTGGGAACCATTCGAGGGAGCGGGGGCAGGGCCGAAGGAAGGCAGAAATCCCCTGGGGTGCTAATGGGGGGACTCGGGAGGGGTCAGGTCCTTCAGCCCGCAGAACGGTCAAGTGCTGGATCGAGGAAAGGGAAAAGGGTTGCGGCCTATGTGGACGGCCACGCTGTCTGCGCAAAGTGCAAGGACCCGGTGCACCTAACCAAATCAAGGGTGGAAAAAGCCGGCCGCTGCGCATGGGCAACGATCAGGACGATGGCCATGGTGCGCGACAATTCTTGAATCAACGGAGGGTGCAACTGGCATGGGTATGGTGCAATGAATGGGAAAAAGGAGGTCGGGGACGGGCGGGTCGGAAAGGTGAACGGCAGCGGGCGTTGGGCCGTTTATTACATGGGGGACAGGTAAGGGGCGGGTCAACATACATAGCCCGTCGTAAAACCCGCTTCGATTCATCACGTTAGACTCTGAGGGGGAGTATGACTGGGGGATTCGGTCCCGTCGAGAAGGTTCCGCAGCGCTTACGGAAAGAAGGAGAGTGATGAATGAAGGGTGAAGAAAGTCATCTGCCAGAGGAGCTAGGATGGGGCAGGGGTTGAAAAAATGCCCCCAGAGGAGTCAAATGATGTGGGAATGTCATGGTTGTGGCTCCAAGCCGTAACAATTACCCGGCGCTAGGGGCTCACATCCCTAATCGGGAGGGGCGATCGTAGAGAGCTCGAGGCCCTCGGGCACAAAAAACGATCAATCACCTTTTTTGGAAAACGGGGGGGGGGTGGAATCCAGGGGACCAGGAGAAGTGGGCCTGGCTTCAGAAAGAGTTAGTGCGAGCTTTAGAAGTGATGAGGCGGCTTATCGCGAATTGAGGGCCATAGCAAACAATCGTAGGATGCCCTTCATCGCCGGGCTCAAGAGGATACGAGAAAGGAGAAAGTCACGGGAGGAAGTTAAACGGACATTTTCCACCCTCTGGGGGGCGGAGTCGGCCAAACACAACCAAAAAAGGGAGGGGTAGAAGAGGTCACCCAGCGGGTTAGAAACGGGGTGCAAAACCGTGACACCGCGCCGCAAGTATGTTTGAAGGGGGGAGGCGAGAGTAGAGCAGGAGGGGGGCGTGCAGGTGCCCAAGCAATAGGGCGAAAAGCGAAAATAACGACGGATATACAAACAAACAAACACTCTACCAAACGATGCATGAAAAACCCCAGGGAAGGAGTCGAGGGAGGCTACCAAGAGGGGACCAAAAAAGATGATAAAAGAACTGCAGAGACATTCGGGATCAAGACAATAAAACTCTTAACTAGATGGGGGGGGGGAAAAAATGATATGCAAGGGAGACGGCGTTCGCGGTTCAAAAAATGCCTTCCTTCTCTCTGTGTGCGCTGTGACTAAAATACAGGCAAAACAAAGGGGGACTAGCAACCACACATAGGACGATAATGCATCTACGCTCTTACAGCTCGAGAACCGTTCACAGACCGAAATACCACGCTCGGAAGCCCGGAAATCCAGGACATGAGCGCACGTGAGAACTCAAAGTCGTGGCATGGAAGCCACGGAAAACCTCAAACGGTGTCCGAAAAGGCCAATCTCTGGCAAAAGGGCCTCAGAGGAGGTCCCAACACTGCCAGACAGTCTCAGATAAATCAACGAAAGACCAGGGCACCTGCCAGTCAAGAAAAAAGTCTTGAAGCGCACAAGTCGGCCTCGCTACATTTTCGACCGACCGTGAGACATGACAGGTGGAAAGGCAAGGGAAAAGAAAAACATTGGGAGTTGTTCAATGGTCCTGAGCAGCAGAAATGTCGAGCAAGCCTCCCCAATACTCTCTAGACAAAAAAAATAAAAGGGGGTCGAACTTCTTTGAACTGGAAACCACAACAGGGCCCTCGAGAATTCATCGGTTCTATTCGTAAGACGTAAAACTCTCATCTGGGAAAGAAGAGGGGGGAAAGTTAAATCCAGGAACGGGTAAAGTAGAAGAATAGACGAACAGGGGGTAGTAATAAAGCGCTGAATCAACTATGGGTACTAACGTACTCTAAAGATCGTACTTTAAAGGGGGCGGATCGCGGCCCTCTCGCAACGGTTCGGAATCGAATTAAAGAAAAAATGAGAGGTCGATGACCTGCGCCCAAACTCGAGACAGAAGAGATTCCCGCCCGGAGGGACGAATAGGCTCAGGGAGGCAACAAGTTGGGCATTGAGGGCATGCACACCTTCAGAAGTCGAATGGGAATAAGGGGAAACGAGAAGCGGAGGTGGGGCCAAAACATAACCGCCGGCCTCGAGGGGTGGAGAGTCGACCCGGAATAAAAGAACAGGGAAGGTGTCCAGGAAACATGAACGGGGTGGGAAGGGCAAAAAGCGTAAGTCCTCCATACAAGTCAGGCCCCGGATAAGTGGCTCAGGGATGAAACACTTGGACTTTTAACACAAGTGGGGGCATCTCCTGAGAACCAAGGCCGGGAACTTCAAAAAAAACAGGGGGGGGCGGGGGAAAAACAAGTGTTGCCAGCAACTTCTTGAGAAGGCAGGGTGATAGGAAAAAGCAATTTGAGCTGCATCTTTGAAGATCCCACTCACCAAACGACTGCGGGGGTTCTCCGAGCAGGGGGCAATTCTGAAAAAACCATCCAATCTAAGCGCAGCAACTTCAGGCAACAAACTGTAAATACCAGAAAAATGTGGGGCGAGCTAGGAGTGACGCTATACTCTCTACTCCTGAGCTAGGAAAGGCAACGGCGACATCGGAAATCCCTGGTGAATGCGTGGGGGGCTGAGGGGCCTATTTGATTTCAATCAACAAACCTTATTGGGCAATGAGGAGCCTGAACTTTTAAGGATCTGGAAACAGGCGCATAAACAGAAAAAGCGACTGAGTGTAGACTAGTCGCTAAAGAGTCGGAAGTGAGGCACCGAAAGGCACACAAAAGCTACCGTAATCCGCACAACAGTGGAAGAAACCGACAGGCGCAAAATCGTGTTTTCGTAAGAGTAGACAATGGGCACTAACTATTCATCAAAAATAGTTGATACTGGTTCGTAAATTGACGGGGTCGTAAAGTACCACCATAAGAAATAACATCCGACTCGATTCTTAGGATCGAAGAAATTGTAAGAGCGCGGGTGACAAAAGCACCGGGGGGAGGGGGGGTGGTATCATGACGATATGAAGGCGGCTCGGACAGACGAAAGGGCCGAAAATCGATCACGAAAAAAAAAAAAAGGAGGGGTAGGAATTACATAGAAGAAGATGTCGCTTAAGAATAAGACACAGTACGGTCCAACTGCGATAGAAACCAACCAACAAGCCCAAAAGGACCGGTGGAACATCGCTCTAAAAAATTTTATCGATTAACAAACGAGGGGCGGAGATTATCTTCTGTGGTGTAATGGAAGAGAAAAAGTCGACCATCAATATAATTAATTCAGAGTTGCTGCACCATGAGAACGAAGTTAACACATAACTTTCGGGACATAAGGTCTGTCAAAGATCTGAATGGAGGGGGGATTCATGGTGGGGGGCATAAGTTGCCGACGAAGATAGGAAAAAGAAGGGCGGGGTACTCACTTGCCGTAAGGGTGCAGTGGGGAGGAAAAATCGCCTTTTCATCAGGTCAAACGTGGGCAGGAAAAGTCGTGGGGGGGGGGCTTCTAAAAAAGCTCCCTATCAAAGCAGGAAAAGTCAAGTGGCTGCTGTAGATCTGTAAATTCCGCGACTTCTGGGCAGCGAGTATTCAGGGACCGAATCTCGCTCGGAACCATTGGGGGACTTTGAGGAAATTCGGAGAGGTGCGCAGCGAAAGGACGGCCAGGGCTTAGATGAAACAGGGTGAGTGCTCGCGACCACTATAGCGAGAACAAAAGTAATGTCGCATGGGAGGTAGGAGCTGACAAGTGCAACACAGCCGGAAATGAGAGGGGGCTTGAGATAACCAACCGAAGGGCTACCTCCGTGGGGCAAGGGGGGGTCCACCTTTATGGCGTCGCCCAGTAGAAGAAAGCGGAACACAATCTAAGGAAGAAAACTTCGCCATTGGGAGGTGTTGGGGGTTACACGGACAAATGTCATCAAGAAAAATGATCCGATTCGATCTTACACATATGCAGTTAGGCACAACAGGTTCACTGTCCGGGAGTAAAAATGGGCATCTTCTCTCGGAGAGGGCGGTCGAAAACAGAGAGGCCGGATGGGAGGGGGGGGTCAACTCCTTACGTCCATATGTCGGACGGGGCTGTAGGATAAAAAAATAAATCATTTAACGGAGGGGTACTCCAGGAGTCTCTTCCGCGGGGGCATGAGGAGCGAGATGTGGGGGCAGGCATTGAATCTAAATCGAAAAGGGTTATAAAGGTATAACTATCCGAAAGTGAATCTCTTTCCTTCTAATAGGCACGAAAGTCGCGGGTGGAAGAGTAGAGGGATCCAGGGGGGAGTGTTCAGGCCGAGAAGGCAAGGAGTACCGAGGAGTCCACTTACGGTCCAGTAGGGGTAAAAACGGGGTAAATCCTCGCGATGATTAAGTCTCCATTGCAAGATCGCGATAAGGACGAGAGAGGCGGTGGCCTGCAGACGAATAAACTAGCGGGGATAAGATGAATTAAGGTTGGAAGCAGGGAGCGCCTTGCTGCTCTACCATGGCAGGACATCCAGCAGTGGGGATCGACCCGGCCCTGCAGACCGCATAAAGCCTTCGCACGAAACGAAGAGGGCCGAAGGGGCTAAAAGGAAAAGTGTAGTTCACTTAGAGGGTCCGGCCAATGGGGGGGGGAACCCAAAACAAAACCGGGAAAGATTTTGAGATAAGGATTGGTAGAAGTGTGAAAGCTGACAGTTTCTTCCGAGGGGGGGGCCGGCAGTTTGGGCGGGGGTGACAGTGGCTCCTCGGCTTGCGTTTCCGGCGGCACAGCGGGACGAGCTAAACCTTTCGCGGCGTCCTTGGGATATCTTCAGCGGATGTACGGTTCCACAAGGAATCGAACGTCAGGCGGCGGTTTCGGCGCAGGAGATGCTACCGTGGGGCCGGAAAAGACGTCTCGATGTGGAACGGTGCGCAGCAAGCCAAAAGAAAGCAGTAATTCCGGATGGTAAAAAAAATAACAACGAATGACACTGATTCTTCGACAAGCAAGCCAGATGCTCGATTGCGGGCTCTATCGATACTATGGAAGAGGCAACTGGGAAAAAAAACACAAGTGTCAAAAACCCCGAGGGGCAAGGCCCAGATTAAACTGGGATGCAGCGGGGGTCGCTGGATATTCTCTGAGAAGATCCTATCCAACTGCAAATCTGACCCACCCTAAAGGCAAGCAACGTTATGGAGACGAAAATAGCCTCGAGGGGGCCCCTCGCCCCCAGCCTCAGGGAACTACGGCAAGGGGTATAACCTTCCCCCCTCGCCTCCGGCCAAAAAGAAAGCAGCTAGCGCGATACTGAGTTTAATCAAACCTTCCTTACAAAAATGAGGTTTTTCTCTCTCAAAAAAAAGGAGGAGGATTAAACTATTATATAACGTAAGGGTGGAATGCCTTTTTCCCACATGACAGAAAAAAAAACGTGTAACCAGAGCCCGCATAAAAGTAGTTATTGGCATTGATAGCTAGATGCGAGCCGATGCTATACGGAGGTTGCTATTTTTCAAATTCAAGAAAGAGGCAGACGGAAACTATAAGACGATGACAAGCAATAAAAGGACCGAGCACCCCGGGACGAAAAAGGAGAGTGCCTTTATAAAAGCCGAAAAAAAGGATTGGAGGTGCAGGCATGAAATAGAGCGAAAACAACACGACCCACCCCCCAACAAACCCTAAAGGAGAAACCCAATCGCTGCACGTCTGGGAAAGGGAAGACGCAGGAGTTCAGGTAGGAAGAGGGCCAACCAAGACAAGAACAAAATCGGAATGGCAGTATGGGGGGACGGGCTTAGCAAAAAAGGCCAAGAGAGAACTGCCACTGTCTTCGCCACGAGCAGCAGTCCAGGAGCACGATTAACCGGTCTCGAGAAAGAATCAACGATATCAGGCCAATATCTCAATTCGGGGGTAAAACTTGGAAAAATGAGTGCAAGCACTTGAAAAGGATTATCCTATTCCAATGTGGAAAAAGACAAAAAGCAACAGGGAAAAATAGGAATCTGAAACCACGTAAACGAACCGGCTCGATGGAAATAGACGCCAAGAGGACATTCGGAACACAACGGCCAAAATTAAGCGCCAAGTCTAATCTCTCTGGTAGCAGCTGAGTGGAGGCAGAAGCCCACACAGTAAAAAAAACTACAACTGTATGGTGGTTTAGGGGGC
>Ga0179593_1433562_pt1 | contig 10060 bp, 16 predicted proteins | sample CZODoug2_1_08_16_FD_185931 | JGI IMG/M metagenome (GOLD analysis project Ga0179593, IMG submission 185931) | Vadose zone soil fungal communities from Angelo Coast Range Reserve, California, USA - CZODoug2_1_08_16fungal (PacBio error correction) | ecosystem: Environmental > Terrestrial > Soil >...
CTTCTCGTGGCCAGATTAGTTTCAGTTTAGTACGCTCACCAGGGGGGGCGACATCTAGCAAGAGTCGAGGGGAAGGTGAGAGGTTCCTGATAGTTTGGAGAGAAAAAAAGCTAGAAAACATCCTCTCAGAATATTTGAGCCAATGCAAAACGAAAAAGAAGGGGGAAGGGGCCCGATCAGCAATTTCTTGAGAAAGATCTTGCGACGGCAATAGAAATTCGGTTTGAAAAACCCTTTTACCGAATTTGGGGGGTAAAAAGAAAAAAGTCCTTAAATGCGATCAATAAGAAAGGTACCGAGAAGAAGAACAAGACCATACACAAAGATCGGCCATCGTAAAACATCCAAAAGGTTGAGAGAAAGAAAAGAAGTACAGCGAGACTTCAAATTACTCGAAGCTCATGGGGAGGGCAAAAAAAGGCGAAAGTATCTCGAATACGGCATCGAGCTCAGGTTGGGGAGAGAAAGATCATCCGGTGTTATGAAACTTTCATCCAGGGGGGGGGTTGGGAGAAAAAGGGAAAAATGGGGACTTCTCTTTCTTTCTCAATAAAGGGCCTACAAAGGAGTGAGAAACGCGGAAAAAGTGCAGGGAGGGACTAGAGGAAGGAGGAACCGTGCCCAACTTTCGCCCTAACGGGGGATTGGAACGGAGGTGAATTAAAATAGAACACGGAAGTAAGGCTCAACTTTTCAAATTCGACGGGAAACTGGCAGGAGGTTGCAGCTTGAACAGGGAGGAAAAAAAGGACAGTGGGGAAATGGGGCAAAGGGGCAGAACGAGCTTGAATTTGAGAAAGAGGAAGAGGGACCATTCTCCTACATCTCCGAGAAAGAGAAAAAAATACGCTTAAAAAAGGACTAACAAGGAGAATTGCGGGGCACTAGAGGAGAAGAAAGGAAGAGAAGGGGAAATGCTTATGAGGAGAAAGGAGACGAACTTTCGCCCATAGCCATGAATTGAGGAAAAGAAATTTCGCCGGCTATCCTTGAGGCAAGCGGAGAGAAAGAAACGGCAAATCTTTCAAAATCGGTAGCCGGGACATTGAAAAGAAGAAAGATGCATGAGAAACGGCCTTGGCGACGATTGAGCAACGGAGGCGTCGCCGAGAAAAAGGGGCGGGGAGGCGTTCTCTGGTAACTTCTCGGGCGGGGTGAGCTCAAAGGACGCATGTGAAAAAAAAGAGGGGCGAGGGGAGAAAAAAGGAGAAGAGAGCGCACTGGCTCGCACGCGGCGACCGCGAAGAAAAAGAGAGAGGGAAAGGGCAAGGATCTCGAATCGAAGTTTTGAAGAAGAACGCGAGCGAAGATGGTCACAGGCCTTTGGAGTCGAGGGAGGGAAGGAGAGATGTCTCTCGTCATGGCGGGAAGAATTCGAGGGGGTGCTGACAAAGGAAAGCATACAAAAAAAGGATTTAGAAAATGGAAAAAAGAAAAAGGACCGGGCTTGGCGAGAGAAGGAACGCGGCTGAAATCGTGGGGGGGAGGGGGAAAGAATTCGTCCTTCCTCATTGGTCCATTAAGAAACGTTAAAGGGTTGAGACCCGAAAAAAGGCCGCACAAATAGGGAAGAGCCGCGTGATGGCACGAGTGCCTTGAAGGAGAAGGAGCGAAAACGGAGAGTCCCTTTTGGACTTCGCGGCGGTACGGGGAAAGAGGGAAAAGGTTGACGAGAAAAATTCGCGTGTCAGAAAGCACGGCTCAACGGCGGAATCTTCAAACAAAGAGAGGTCAGCTTCCTCCAAACCCCCTCTACGTCGGTGGAGGCAATCGGGCTGCAGGGGGAATAAAAAAATAATGCGTCCGCTAAAAAAGGGGTGGGGAGAAAAGAGGAAAACTTCGCCAGTTATCAAAAGGGAAGGGGCCAAAACGATTCCTAGGTCAAGGAGGAAGGCACGGCAGTAAAAATGAGTCCCACTTTATCGAATCTCAAACGGGCCCGATCAAAAAGGGGAAAGGCATAAGACATCAGAAGAGGGGTACTGTTCTTTTATCCCTCAAGGCAGCATTATAAATTTTGGGAACGCAGGGACAGTGATAAAAAGGACAAAGAGGAAGAGGAAGAGACTTGGGAAATTGAAGAGCCAGCCGGGAAAGAAGGGGAAAACAAACGGAAAAGGGGGGTAGAAAGAACAATCGGGATAGACCGGGGGGGGCGCAAGGTTTGTCTGCCTCATTTGAAAAAAGAAAGAAAAGGAAACGATGCGAAGGAAGGTGCGATATCAAGGGGGATAAGGAAGAGGAAGAAGCCATGAATCTAAAGTTCTCAAATCCAAATCCTAAAGAGAGACCGAATTATTTTAAATAGGGGCAATAAAGGGACGAAATGGACTCCGGGATGAGACAAAGAGAAGAGAGGGGGAAAACGAATCCCGCGACTAGGTGGGAGGAGGGAAGGGCGACATACATCTTAGAAAACAAGAAAATCTTAAAGAGGAAAAAGGGAGGTCAAGGGAAGGCTCAGCTGCTGTCAAAACCCGACCAGCAGGGAAAGGGGAGCTGTCTTTCCAGTTGTTTAAACTCTGCGAACGACGGGATTGACAAAGGAAAAAACACACTCAGACTAGACATACGAGAGGGTACATACCGCGGCTCGGGAGAAGAACAGGAAAAACCAAACCAAACTGAGGGAAAGCCACAAGCTCTAAAACGCCAGAGGGGGGGGAACGGAAAGGGGATGGGAACGAAAGTTCGAAGTGATAGGCGGAAATTGAAACTTTTTCTGGTTAAAAGAGGGACAGAGACGCCTCTCCCTAAGCGAAAAACGTAAGAAAAAAAAAAAAAGAGAAAACAGGGTAGGGGGTTATGGCAGCCATGCAAAAACAACCGAGAGAAGGAGAAAGATTGTACCTACCGCTGAAGTAACTCAGGGAAAAGGCGCATAAAGCGGCTCTAATTTGGTTGAGGGGGGAGAAGAAAGGTAAAGTGGTCCAGCGGAGCATCCACAACGCAGGAAAACGCGCAGAAAGGAGGCAGATCAACCGTCCAACCTCCCAATGAGGGGGAAAACATAGGGAAACAGCCTGGAAAAACGTGCACTGAACAGGAAGGGAAAGAAGGAGTTCACTAGGAGAGAAACGCTTTCAAGTCGCCGTAGAGGGGGGAACCTTCAGGAGGTCACGCTGGAGTCTGCAGCAGGAGGAAAGAAAAGAAAAAAAAAGAACATGAGGCGCGACACCGGATAGGGAAGGGAACAAAGAAAATCGCCGGGCAGCATCGGATTAGCCGGAAGAGGGTCTTCCCTGGGTCAGAGATTGGGGAAAAAATAAGAAGGAAGCGCCGGGTGGAGGCCCCAACAGAGAAAGGAGGAGAGAAAAAAAGGAAAAAGGGCAAAGGGAGGAGGCCAGCCGAGGGCCTATTGGAACGGCCAGGCGGCCGCGGAGTAAGACAGAAGGGGATCAGGACTTCAAAAACAAAAAAAGAACAACAGAAAGGAAATTCGATCTAAGAAGTTCATGGCAAGCAAAAAATTGGGAAAAAAAAAATACACGGGGGCGGCCGCACCAGGGTTAAACCGCGCCCTAGGGCTGGAAACTCTTCGGAAGGTTCAAAGAGGAAGGGAAAAAAAACGCATTATTGGGACCGAAGGAGGAAAGCAATTAGGAGCGGATTTGGGCGAGTGTTCTCTTTAGCCCCGAAAAAAAAAAAAGGAAAGGGACCGAACGGAGGGAAAGATTGGTCGCGAGAGAACAAGAAAACGCTCTGGGAGGTGGAGACTTAAAGAGTGAAGAAGGGAAAGTGGGGGAAGTCAATCCTCTAGGACCGACAAACTTGAAAAAAGAAGACGATCATGCAATTCGAGACGACGAAGGAAAGGAAAACGTAAGGGGAAGGGGACAGTTTTTTTGAAAAAGGGGGAGAAGGGCTGGCGCACGTACTGAAAAAAGCAAAAGGGGAAACCATCATACGAAAGGGAAGAAAGGGCCGCTTGGGAGGAAAGAAAAAAAACGGTCGGAAGACCAAGAAGGGAAAAAGAGTCGGAAACATTCCCTCCGAAGTGCCTGCGGATAGTGGGTTACAGAAAGGAAACGGGAAGGTTCACCAAGTTGGTTTTTAGAGGGGGGAAAGGGAAAAGGGGAAGCGGTGTGGTTTACGCGGGGAGGAGAATACGGAAGAAAGTGGTCTTAATATAGATCAGGCTGAATCGTCCCAAAACAGAGGCTTTACGGGCATCTCGATGCATAAGGGGGAGAAGGGCAGCACCAAATACCCCATGTACTTTGTCGCCCGTGGAAGAGAGAGGGCGAGGAAGAACTATACTTCCCTCAATAGAGGGGGGAGTTTACGAGTCAAACCAAAAAACATACCAGGAAAAAAAAAAACCCCAAAGGGAAAGGAGAGCTATCTTTAGAAAAAGTACTACTCAACCGAGGCGGGAAAAAAAAAAAATTGGGGGGTTTTTCGGAACTTCCGTCCTGAAAGAAAAAGCTAGGACAACATTAAAAAAGAAAGGGAGAAAAGAAAGGAAGGGTGGGGGGACAAAAATGCCTTCCCAACGGAATCCACGAAAAAAAGCAGAAAATGGGCTTAAAAGGAGGTTACCGGAGGGGGGGAAGGAAAGGGGGAGGGCGTAAACCAATAGAAAAAAAGAGAAGGTCAAGGAAGCTATTAAGTGTACAAAAGGGGGAAATAAAAACTCTTATGCCAAAGGAGTCAAAAAAAAAGGGGATAGCCGGGGGAAGGGAAGGAAGGGGAGGGGAAGGAACCAGACCGAACAGAGGGAGTCATAGATACAGGGGGAAAAAGGGGCAAAGCACCGTTCCGTCTGGGAGAAAGAGAATGGGGAAGGTGGACTCCAGGAATTCTGTGACCAAAAAAAAGGAGGGAAAGCAGGTGCAAAGGTGCTCCCGGTAGGAGAAGGGAGGGGGGTCTATGCCCTACTTCAATGGGGCACAGAGGAGTGTTTAGAAAGGTATAACGGAGAGGAAGAAAAAGGAAAAAGAAAAAAGGCGGCGACGGAAAGACGAATCCTATGAATCCAAACAAAGAAGAAGTGGGAAAACGGTTCGGACTCTTGGAAGAAAACCGGGAAAGGAAAAAAGAAACGGGGAGAGGGGACAAAAGAAAGCAATGGAGCGGCGAAGAGAAGGAGAAAAAAAAACAAATCTCTGTCATGCACATGGACTTATGCGCTGCGACTGAAATGAGTGAAGGCAAATGAAATGCCAACAAAGCTCTGGCACGAACAGGGATACTGTGTCCTTTATTGATGTAAGGCTTTTCTTCCCCTTTGATTTTGTGCGAAGGTTTCTTGTGTCGGGGGGGGTCACGATTTCCCGGCCCTGGAGCGGACGGGGAATGAGGTGGACCGAGGGGGGTTTTTAACTGAATACGGGGGAGGGGGCTGACGCTTGCCTCTATTTTCAGGGAAAACGTTAGGTTTCCATAAGGAAACCTTCCAAAACCGAGAGGGAAAAAACTCCCGGGAACCTTTCGCCAAGGGGCGTATGTGGTAAGGTGGACAGGTTCCCCGCGGTTTTGATCTGCATCGGGCGGGGAGGGAGATTTCAAACCGGGGGGCATATGATTCATTGGGGTAATGGGGAGGAGAGCCAATCGATTGGCTGCGGCCGTTGGGGAGGAAAAAAAAAAAAAAAAATGGGGCTTTTCACGGAACCAAGGGCTTTTCACCGGGACAACGTCCAAAGTGCCAGAAAAGAAAAAGGGTACAGCCCCGCATCAGAGAGCACAAAAAAAAAAAAAAAAAAAACCAACAATAACAAACGGGGGGAGGAGATAGTTAATCACAGATACCGGGAAGGGGTGTGAATCGTTGAACGGTGACACAATTTTAGATAAGATAACAGAACAATTCAACTAAGGCCAAAAACTGCGCGCCAATAGCATTATCCACGTCTTCAGGGGAAGAAACCCTCCAAGCGTGAAGTCATATGTTAAGGAAGACGGATTTCAACGATCGACGGCAAATCAGGAACCAGCGGGGACACCGTCAGGAAGAAATACAAAACCCCTGGGTCGAATGTTTCGCGGGATTTTGGGGGAGATTGGTCTTCAAATAGTTTACTTACTGGGTATTTTCACCCGCGAAACCGAACCCTCGATTCACGGGGAAACAACATATGCTTTTCTAGCCCGAAAGAAGGTCACCGCCAGGCGGGAAACTCGCTGCACACATTCTCAAGAAAACCTCAATGTTCAAAGAAAGAAAACAGAAATGTTCCCTCATAAAGGGGCCGATTCTAAAGAAGTTTTGCAACCGATTGTGATGGGGTGTTTTTTAGCGAAGCTCATTTACGGCAAACTCATTTGCAGAAAGAGGAAATCGTCCCCCATCTAGGTGATACCAGAAGAAGGTCCCTTGAGCGTGCAGAACCAGTTCAAGAGGAACGTCCAGGGGACGGAGAAGCCCGTAGGACGCTGGAAGGGCGGGCAAAAGAGCGTAAGTAAACAACTGTGGAGGAAAAAAGAAATGGTGGATACGCCTCACCGACAATGGAGCAAGAGCGACACAGGGGACAGAGAGGGGCTGCTTCACTCGAACGCTTGCAGAAAGGGGGGAGAAATAGTTGGTGCTGGCGCGAAGGCGGTGGGGCTCCAGAAAGGGAAGCTTGCACCGCTCTCAATTTTCCCGTAAAATAGCCAGTGAGGTTCCAAATTGGTTTACCGGCTTCTGTGAGGGAAGGGACTAGGTGGCGTCGGGCCTTGAGAAGGGAGTGAAAAAAAAACAAGTTCTCCTTCCTAAAGAGAAAAAATTATTTTGGGGGGCGCATAGGGGAAAAATCTCAAGCTCGCGCTCGCGAGGGTGGAAGGGTTTTCTTCCCCCGCTACGGGCAATGATGAGCAAGCGGGCCTTCCCGCGACCCTTAGGGGGGGCGTTGCTGAAAGAGCATGAGGTGAAAGGGGGAAGAGTCAAACCGCTTCATTTCGAGATCTCGAAAAAGCGTGGGACCCCCAGGGGCGGCTCATCACAAACCCCAACCGTGACTCCAGCGGACCGGCGGAAGGGCAGCAGGGGGGCCGAACGGGTTTTCGGAAAAAGTCGCCTTATAGGGGGGGGCGAGGACCTTCGCCAGACACCACAGGGAGGGAACTATCTCCATGTGCTACCGGAAAGGGTAGATCGTCGCAAAGTCTTATGGGGGGCGGCTTGGGGGGACAACCAGAGAAATAAGGAGACGGTTTGGCATTTTGCGTGCCGCGAAATAACGTTGCAACGTACAACTCTACAATGAGCAGAAACAGACGGCAAGGGTCAACAAGAAAGGAGTCAGGGACCCCAGTGGAAACGAAGAGTGAAAGCAAACCAGGACATTTGGGAAGGGCGGGACCGAAGCTGTTCTTTGAATGAGTCACGACACTTAAAAGCTAGATCGAAGAACGTCTGAAAGGGGGAGGCTGATCCCCTATCTTACTACGACTCTGCCGCCGACAAAGAGGGGGGGGTTGGAGGCTTTGCCCAGGATAAGGGGGGGGGGGGGGGGGGGGGCCAACTTTTGGTGTGGCCTAACAAAAGCGGCGTCCTTGACACTCGCCTATTGACATATCTCGAGGGACTCTCTACCACGCTTGCGGGAAGCGAGAAAAATAGGGCACACTGGGAAGACTCTTCCTAAACCTGAAGCCACGGGAGTCCTCACGTCTTCTTGGACCTTACCTGGCTCACCTAAAGGACCGTTGGAAAAGGAGGGCACAACAAATCAATCATTTTGGGCGGAGGGGTTGAAATCTTATTTCCGTCGAGCTGTAGCGTTGGGATGTCTCTCAAAGGAAAATAATACGCCTCGTCTATACTAGTGGGGAAACTTTAAATTCAAGAGAGGGTTGTGTATTCTAAGGAAGGTTTTGTGTGTATGAAGCAACTCGCTGGAAGTGAGGTCTATAAGGTAGAAAAACACAAACTCTGTTTGTCAGGCCCCTTTCGAAACTGGATCGGATTCCGGAGAAGGTCGGGCCTTGCCACTTGTTGGATCGAGTGGACTCGGGGGACCTTCTTATTTTCCCAGAAAACCAGCGGAGTGTGTCATGATCAACAAAGAACAAGGCACTTGAAGAAGTATGCCGCCGACTGGGGAAGGAAAAGAAATCGTTCGAAGCTGGTTAGAGGGCGTAGGTGGTGGTTCGAACAAAGTTTCCAGGAACAGCCGCTGATTGCAAAATAAGGGGGGAGCAAGGGATGTTGGGCGGATTAAGGAGGTGTTGGCTCTTAGCTGCATCGGACAAATTCCGCATCGGCAATTACTTGAGAAAGGGGGAAATACAAACGAGGCTGAGGAAGGTATCTGAAAATCAAGATGAGAATCGACTCGCCTCGGCTCAGCACATGGGGGACAAATGAGGTAACGGGAGAAAAGCGCCACAGGTAAATGGGCTGCCCGGAAAAAAGAGAAAAATTACAGAAAAATCCTGGGGGGTCCTTCGCACTGATCGTCGTCAAGGATGTCGAAAGTGGTGCCAACTCGATATACAGCATCTTGCGCAAGGGGTGAAAAGGGCTAATTCCCACCCCAAACGAAAAGGGGGACGCATTCTTGGCCTTAGCGAGGTGCTCAAGAAGGGGTCGTCGTGCTGCTATATCCTACGCGGGGGGGGGGCCCATCAGCCCGTTAGCAGGCCCAGGACGCGCTGGAGGGACTCACGGAGCGCATACAAAATCGACGATCGCCTCGCCAAGTCAATCTGCATCCGTGCGAGGCGACAGGGGGTGGCTGTCCACCAACCACGCCGCTCAAGGAGTGCAATGAAATAGACAGAAGTATTGATCTATGCACCAAGATGGAAAGATACCTCTATGGAGCGGGCTCGCAACGAGCGGTACGGGAGAATCGCACTTCGGATCCAATGAGAAAAAGACCATCCTCTCTGTGGGGCAGGGAATCAGCAAGCCTGGGAGGGAGGGGGTTAGACAGAAAACAACGCGCTATCGAGAAACCGATCCCATCACCGGGGTACCGAGAAACACTTGTTTGTGGGTGCTCGCACTACTATCGAATGGGAACAGACAAGCCGATCCTGTTCGGATAAAGAAAACGCCAGAGCCGCCCGTTTCTCCATCGGCGCCAAGGCAGAAAAAAACGATCCTCAAATCGTACTTTGAACAACGGCGACAAGGAGGTACACCGGGTGTCACCATCCCTGATCCAGCAAGGGGGGGGGAGCCGTTAACCTACCACAAAAACCAAACACCAGGGCGATGGGCAGTTCGGCGAAAGGACCCTAGCTCACGGAAAATCACGAACGGGGTCAGGGCCCGCCAGCTTGTAGACGTACCGAACCAGTCCGTTCCCCGAAAAAAAAAATGGGTTACGCGGCCGAGCGCCAAAATGAAGGGATTGTGCTGCAAACTCTCGCAACGCTGACGGCTCTCTCGTCAACTGCCAAGAGGAAGGCCCCTGTTTGGAAGCCGAACGTTTGAAGGAAAGGGAAGATTCACGGTGCCAACCGAAGGCTCAGCTCGGGAGTCAAGGTCGCCATCGCACAACTGGTCATGGGGGGCCTTAATTTCGCTCACAGAAAGCGAAAGCTCACAATCACCTATGGTTTGAGATACACCTAAAATCGCAAACTTATACAGGGGGAAGGGAGTCTTTGTACGGGCGTGGCGAATCGACCCTTCGCTAGCGGGGGAAGCAAGTAAACTTTGTTTGTACTTAGGGCGGGCAGCCAGGATGCTTCGATGGGAGGGGAAAAGTAACAGGGAAGGATTACGAAACGCAGGGTTTATCAAAGTTGGGGGGGCAGGGAAAACCTTATCTAAATCCGATATCGGAAAGAAATGCCCTGACGGACTTGGATGATCTTAGGGAAGGGAAATCGGGAGGCTTATTGAGAGAGTAAAAAAATTACTTACATACTATACACAGAGGAGACTGGAAATAGAGTTTGAGGTCGAGTAAAGGGCAGAGAAGCTTTCACCGACTATTGGAAAGCGGGGGAAGATCTGACATTTTGGTCGTGACAATCCCGCTTGGGAAGGGAAAGATAAGCGTTAACAGAGGAGAATATGGTCAACCGGGTGGTCCTAATCCGGCAGCGTGATGGGAGACTATTGTCAAATGGATTACAAAAAATAAGAAGAAAAGCACGGTCTATCTTTGGATGC